>Ga0335074_10010349_pt1 | contig 13048 bp, 11 predicted proteins | sample Lox_Sample_23_FD_206715 | JGI IMG/M metagenome (GOLD analysis project Ga0335074, IMG submission 206715) | Soil microbial communities from Loxahatchee National Wildlife Refuge, Florida, United States - Lox_Sample_2.3 | ecosystem: Environmental > Terrestrial > Soil > Wetlands | place: USA...
GCCGTTCATCAGCTCGCTGGGCGCGCACGACACGGCGCATGCCGGCATCGTGCGCGTCCGCTCCGATGAGGGGATCGAGGGCGTTGGCGAGATATCGCTGATCTGGCACGGTGGCGGCGGCGCCCTGTGTCATGAGGTCAATATACGCCTGGCACCGGCGCTCATCGGCGAGGATCCCCTCAATATTGTGCATCTGCATCGCCGCCTGGAGCAATTGTGCGAATTCGGCCACCATACGAACGCTATACGAGCGGCCTTCGATATGGCGTGCTATGATATTCTTGGCAAAAGTGTTGGGTTGCCGGTCTACGCACTGATCGGCGGCAAGGCACGAGAGCGCATCGAGCTTTCCATGTCCGTCTCGATGGGGCCGCATGAGCAGATGCTCGAGCAGGCGGCGCAGTACGTGGCTGCCGGCTTTCGCACGGTCAAGGTCAAGGTCGGCATGGACCACGACTCCGATATCCGGGCAGTCGGCGGAATCAGGGCCAAGTTCGGCGACAAACTGCAGATTCGCGTCGATGCCAATATGGGCTGGCAGACCGCAAAGGAAGCGCTGGACATGATCCAGCGCCTCAACGAATACCGGATCCTGTCGGTCGAGCAGCCGCTGCCTCCGCAGGACCTTGCCGGTCTCGCTTTCGTGCGGGGCCGTTCCCAAGTCCCGGTGATGGTTGACGAAAGCGTTTGGGGGCCCATCGACGCCTGGCGTGTCGTACAGGCCGGTGCCGCCGATATCATCAATGTGTACGCAGCGGAAACCGGCGGCATTTACCCATGCCTGAAGATCTTTCACCTGGCGGAGTTGGCGGGCGTCGAGTGCGCCATCGGCAGCATGCCGGAGTTCGGTTTTGGCACTGCGGCACAGGCGCATCTGGGGGCGTCAGTACCCGTGCTGCGGCATCCTAGTGACGTCGCGGGCGTACTCTATCAGAGCGACGATCTCATCGCCAATCCGCTGCGTATAGAAAACGGTTTTGCTTACCCGCCAGAACAGCCGGGGCTCGGGGTCGAGCCAGACTGGGAAAGGATTGAGTCGTATCGCACGGACCGCTGACGTGCGTCCACCGGCGGCGCAAGTGTCCGTCGGTCAGCCGGCGGACAGATCCAGACGTTGCATCCGGCGCTTCACCGAACTCTGCGCCGAGGCGAGCACGTGGCCCTCATCCACCCGCGTTGAATGGCCGTACCGCATGACCAACTCGCCGTTCACCACGACCGTATCGACCGTCCCACCTCTTGCCATCAGCGCGAGTTGATGCACCGGATCGATCCCCGGGTAGAGTTCCGGCTGGTCGGTGCGGCGAATGACCACGTCCGCGCGTTTTCCCGGTTCGAGTGTGCCGATCCGATCGCTCATGCCGGCGGATCGTGCCGCTTGTTCGGTCTGCATCGCCAGCAGATCATCCGGTGTGATGCGCCGTCCTGAGCTTGCGGCCAGCAGGAACGCACATTGCGCCGCATCGCCGATCACGCAGCTTCGCGCGCCATCCGTGCCGAGTGCCACGGGGATGCCATGCTCACGGAACTCGGGCGCGCGCCATGTGGCTTCGGCGCTGATCGCCAGTTCAAGGTAGGCGACCGGACAGGTCACTACGGAGGTGCCGGATCGAGCGAGGATATCCACATCGCCCTCCTCGAATACATACATGTGGATCAGGGTGGCGCCTGCCAACACCCCGAGTTGTTCGAGATGCCTAATGCGCGATTGCCCGAGCCTGGCGCGGTCGGCAGCCGAAGCCGCAGGCGTATAGCCCTCGTGCTGCTGGAATATCACGCCAGCCTGATCGGCGACGGATTTCCCCGCCTTAAGCAGCTCATCCGACGCTGTTCCAAGCCCGTACACCGAGACATAGCCGTGCACCCGTCCGTCCGGGTTGCGGTTCCAGCGCAATTCGCGGTCAAGCTCGCTAAGGCATCTCTCCCGGTCCGGCGGCGCGCGCCGGTAGAGCGACGCACTCTCCAGGCCCGGCAACTGCCGCATGACCTCCACCTCATCCCAGAGGTAGGGCGCGGCAAGCAACGTACGCACGCCGACCGTCTCGGCCCCGGCAGCGATTGCATCCGTGTCAAACGCGGTGCCAGGCTCTACAAAGGTCGTGAACCCCATCCGCAGCATTTCGAGCGCGGCAAGCTGCGTGGCAACGAACTCATCGTCCGGCGTGACGCCGGCCTTCCAGTCGGCAAACGACACATTCGATTTCGACGCCATGCCGCTCCCGAAGACACCGCGTGACGTGCCATGCACGATATGGTTGTGTGCATCGATCAAGCCGGGATGCACGATTCCGCCGCGCGCGTCGATGATACGACCGGCGCGATACCGCGCGAGCACTTCGGCCTCGGATCCCATGGCGGCGATCGAATGCCCGGTTATGGCCAATGCGCCGGAAGCGAACTGCCGGCGGCCTGCATCCAGTGTCAGAACGTAGCCATTCTGAATGATCAGGTCGCAAGCTTGCCTGGGCCCGCCTGTATTTGCCTGGGACATACCTGTGCTCCCCTCAAGTCAGGACCGGTATCACCGGTATCGCCGTTTGCCAACCGAGGCGCTTGGCGCGATCAGGAGGTATCCTCGTGGCCGCCCATGCCGACGCAAGGGTGAGGCCACGTTGCACGCCAACATAGCCGACGCGGAGGCCCAGCTTCCCATAATTCAAGACTTTCAGAAATTCCGCTTGTCCCTGCCTGATCAAGGGGTTACAGTTTCCGTAAGATATGACCGAAACTCACCCGCAAAACCGCGCCTCGGCTGTGCCCGCGTCAGCACCTACGAGCAGACGCTCGACGCGCTTTGAGCAGTTGCGCAAAAGCCGGATGCAAGCAGGCCACTGTGAGCAGCAGGCGGCCACGGTCGATGGCAGGATCAACTGCTCAGGCAGGCGGCGCCCAGCCCCACCACAATACAGGCGAATACGCGCCGGATCGTCAGCGCCTCATTCAGAAAGGCGCGGCCGATCACCGCAGCGAAGATCACGCTGGTTTCCCGCAGCGCCGAGATCGGCCCTGCCGGCCCCAGGGCGAAGGCCGAGACCACCGCACCATAGGCCATAAGGGAGACGACACCACCCGCCAGCGCCTTGAGCGTCTCTGCCGAGCGGATATCTAGCCTAAGCGTTCCGCGAATCGCCACGAACGCCGTCGGCATCAGTGCACCATAGATCAAAAAGAGCCAGGTCGCGTAGGCTAGTGGATTCCCGGCCCGATGGACGCCGACAGCGTCCGTCGTAGCGTAGCTGGCAATGATCAGGGCGGTCGCGAGCGCCAGCAGAACGGGTTGCATGGGTGCCCGCTGCTTGCCGATGGACAGGCTTACGACTCCAAGCGCGACAAGAACAACGCCAATCAATTGCGGTGCGGTCGGCTGCTGCTCGGCGAACAGGAACCCGCCCAGCGTCACCAGCAAGGGCACGCTGCCCCGCACGATGGGATAAACTTGGCCCAACTCGCCACGCTGGTACGCCAGAACCAGGAAGATGCTGTACCCCACTTGCAGGCAGGACGACAGCGTTAGGTACGGCCACGCGGCCGCACGGGGTGCGGGCAGCAGGATGGCGAACGGTATTGCGACAAGCGTGGTTGCGAGGCTCATCACGGTCACAGCCCTCAGCCTGTCGGCACCGGTGCGGAGAGCAGCATTCCAAGTCGCGTGCAGCGCCGCCGCGAACAGGGCAAGCCCAATCACGGTCGGGCTCATTGCGGTGTGGCCTGGTGAATCACGAGGGAACTAAAGATCGCGCGCCGGCGTGGCGCCAGAAACTCGCTATGCATAGCCCCATCCCTACGCCGGCATTACCCGGATCAGGTTCAGGGGTCGTCCCGCCGCCGGGACCTCTCAGCCAGTCTGGCTCCCCCTGGTGACAAAGCAACTATGCCATGGAGCCTCTGGTATCAGCAAGCACGACGCCGAGCGCTGTCGACGCCGAGCGCCGCAGATCATGCCCAACGTGCAGTCCGAACCTCGGGGAACGCTGCGCAGAGCCAGTTCGGGCGAGTGAATTAAGCCAGCCTATCCACGCCGTGGTGACCGATATTACCCGGCCGAGACGGCAGCAGCAATGCCGCACCGGGCTTCAAGTCGCGTCTGTGTTCCAGCGGATAGAGCGACGCATCGACAAATGCAGTGATCGACGCGCTGCTGCCGATTTGGCAGCCCCTGAATTCGGCCTGCGCTTCGCCGCGCTTGGGGCCTTGCGACTGCTTTGGGTTCCATGACGAAGTGCAGGTCCCTGCCGCCGCCATTCTGACGGAGCTGCCAACGGGGGGCAACGCGGCTCATGCGCCGTTTGCCTTTGATGATGGCTTTGGCCTGTTTACCGATCATCAGCATCGCACTCAAGGGTTCTTCGTCAGTGCGGTACGGCTGGTCTCGCCGAAGGAGCACGAACCCTCATTTAGCTTATTCATGTCGGCCGCGGTATGGTAGCATTGGAGGGCGCACGAGACCAGCCACATAGAAATATCCTGAATGGAAAGTTAAGTTGACCGATTCGCAACAGGTGATTACCAGAGGATAGAGTTACCTCATAGAGCCCATGGCAAAGTACAAGTTTGATGGAGCCGTGCAGTTTGGGGCCCTGCCCTGGCGCATTGGCGAAGACGGGACCCGTCAGATCATGTTGCTGACATCGAGGGAGACGCGCCGTTGGGTCATCCCAAAGGGCTGGCCAATGAAAGGACGAAAACCTGCCGAGGTGGCCAGCCGAGAGGCGTACGAAGAGGCTGGCTTGGTCGGTCAGATTGTGAGTCAGCGGCCTCTTGGCAACTTCCATTACGAGAAGCGGCTCACCAAAAAAGCAATACTTTGCGAGGTATGGGTTTTCCTATTTCGTGTGGAGCAACAGCTCGACGATTGGCCGGAGAAGGGCACGAGGGATATTAAATGGTTCGACGCACAGGAGGCAGCCGCACTTGTGGAAGAGGGAGGTCTCGCCGAAATCATCAAGCGTTTCGCCGGCTCCTATGTTAGGTTCATGGCACCCGCGAAGCCCTATCGACGAGCACTATTGCCTCTCTCCGTGCGGAAACCTTCGTGGTGACAGCAATCGCGGTCCCTCAGGGTCCGCGTCCGCAACCTGCTGAGTGCGGCTAGGTGTGCAGTTCATGGCCCACGAACGACATAGCGTGTTCCGAAGTTAGTTCAGGATAAACGCTCCAGCTTGCTCAGCGTATATGCCGACGATGCCGCTCACGAAAGCGTGAAGCGTTCAGAAAACTGAACGTCTGTAAATGGAGCCTGCTCAGATTTCCGAACATTCTGCTAATCAATGGGAACAGAATGTATTGATGTCCGACCATCATCCCCGTTCATATACCGGTACAACCTGTTTGTCGGCGTGGGCGACCGCAGTCTGTGATCCCGAGAGGGCTTCCGTAGTCGGCCCATGCATCTTGCCTCCTCGTCGCTGTCAGTGATTTGTTGAGGGCGGACGCCGGGCAGGCGGAAACCTCAGGGGGATCCGTGATGAGTGCCCGGATCTTGAGAATAGGTCGTTGCTCCCCGAATGTCGGGCGCGACATCGGAGCACCATGTCCACAAGCGGGGTGATCTGTGAAGGCAGCATCATGGAATGGAGCACAAACAAGGCGGGCCAGATAACGTTGTGCCCGCTTGTGGCCTATCGTATCACCACTATCGACGAGCAATTGGCCATATGCGTTAGGTTGGAGTTCATCCGCTCGCCGGGCCGGATCGCGAAAAAGCCAGAGGCGCTGCAGTTAGTGATGTCTCCTGCCGCCGCAGAAAGCATTCGCGCCACTCTGGGCGCAGCGATTGATCGCGTTGGCCGCGATTCGGCAGGATCGAAACACCAACCGGGGCAGTAGGCCGCGCCAACCAATGAGCAACGTCTTCCTTCACAACGCCAAGTCCGCGGTTGCTCAACACCTGTCAGGACTCGATGAAAAAGCGGCCCCTATCGGGGCCGCAATACAGGGAAGAGACGTTACATTGGACCATAAGCTCGTGCGCACGTCAAGAGAAATTGCATCCTCCTACGTAGGCTTGCCGCTATTTCTCCCGGCAGGCTCTGCCTATGGGCGAAGCCGTGCTAATCGTAATATGTGAGCTGGGAAATGTCATGATCCTACGCAGAATCGCGGCCTACGGAGCTGCGACCGCGCTCGTCGCCAGCTTGATCGGCGGAATGAGTGCAGCATCGGCACAGCCATCGGCAGGCGCAGTGGCACCTGCGATTATCGGCCCCAGTTCGGCAGAAACGGCGCCGACCGCGACGCCGATCAGGCACCTCGTGGTGATCTATGACGAGAACATCTCGTTCGATCACTACTTCGCCACCTATCCAAAGGCAGCGAACGCGCCGGGCGAGCCCCCTTTTGCAGCGGCGCAGGATACGCCGTGGGTGAGCAATCTGGCGACTGCCCGTCTGTTGACCAACAACCCCAATTTCACCAATTCGGCGAACGGCGCCGGCGCGGCCAATCCGTTCCGGCTCGACCGAACCCAGGCCGCGACCGCCGATCAGAACCATGCCTACACGCCCGAGCAGCTTGCCTACGACCATGGCAAGGCTGATCTCTTCCCGAAATATACAGGAATGGGCGACTTTGGAGGTAAGGGCGTGCTCGGCACCAGTGGCCTGGTGATGGGCTATTATGACGGGAATACGGTGACCGCCATCTGGAATTACGCGCAGCATTTTGCGATGAGCGACAATGCGCACGGCAATACCTACGGTCCGTCGACGCCGGGCGCACTGGAGGTGGTGGCGGGCCAGACCAACGGCGAGCAGTTTGTTGTCGGGACCAAGACAGAGGCGACGAAGGCCAGCGTCGCCTATGTCGATAACGGGATCGGTGGGTTGACGATGATCCAGGATCTCGATCCCGGCTACGATGTCTGCTCCACTCGCAAGGATCAGGTGGTGATGGAGGGAGATAATATCGGCGAGTCGCTCAATGCCGCTGGGATCACCTGGGGCGGATTCATGGGCGGCTTCAACCTCGAGATAAAAAATGCGAACGGCACGACGGGCTGCGCGCGCAGCACCTATTCAGCGGTGATGAAGAGGGAGATCCCGGACTATATTCCACACCATAACTGGTTCCAGTACTATGCATTGACCGCGAACCCGACGCATGCGCGACCGGCGTCTCTGGCGGACGTCGGCTACAGCTTCGCGCATGACGGAACACGCGATCCGGCGAACCACGAATATGGCCTTCAGGATTTCTACGATGCAGTGAAGGCGGGCGACTTTCCCGCCTTTTCAATCATCAAGCTGCCGGCCTACCAGGATGGTCATGCCGGCTACTCAAACCCTTTGGACGAGCAGACGGGGATCGTGAATCTCGTCAATTTCATCGAACAACAGCCCGACTGGAAGGACACGGCGATCATCATCACTTATGACGATTCGGACGGCTGGTACGACCATGGTTTCAGCGCACCCACGAATCCTTCCTACGACAAGGTGGCCGATCAGCTCGACGGGCCCGGCAGGTGCGGCTACGGGGCGCCTTTGCCGGGCATCAACGGCAAGCCGGTAAACGGACGCTGCGGACTTGGGCCGCGGCTGCCGTTCCTGGTGGTCTCACCTTGGGCCAAATCCAATTATGTGAGTCACGCCCAGATCGACCAGGCTTCGGTGATCCGTTTCATCGAGGACAACTGGCTGAGCGGTGAACGGCTGGGTGAGGGTTCCTTCGACGCCACCTCAGGATCAATCATGGACATGTTCGACTTCACGTCCCCCGGTGGAAAGACCCCCGCAGTCCGCCTTGATCCGCCGACCGGAGAGGTCGTGTCAGGGCAGTAGTGAGCACTTGGCTCGCTGGAAGTGTGACCTTTGCCCGGGTCGAAGCGCGGCTCTCTGTCCGATCATTCCGTTCGCAGGCATGCATCGGCTGATAGGCCGAGTTTGCGCATCTTGTCCCAGAGGGTCGTGCGTGAAACCCCGAGCAGGGCCGCCGCCTTGGTAAGGCTTCCATTGGTCCGGCGCAGGGTTTCCTCAATGTGCGCCCGTTCCGCCCGTTCGCGCGCTTCGGCGAGGCTTGGTACACGTTCCGTCGGGCCGTCATAGAGCCCCTGCTCGGGAAACAACGCCGCAGCTGAGATCTGCGAGGCACCTGCTGATAATCCAAATGCCCGCTCCGCGCGGTTCCGCAGCTCGCGGACATTTCCCGGCCATGCATATTCATTCAGGGCAACGATGGCGGGAGGCGTCAGCGATGGGACGCGGCTGCCATCCCTGCGCGCGAATTCGGCAAGGAAGTGCTCCGCCAAGGGCATGATGTCCTCGCGCCTGGCCCGAAGCGGTGGAATATGCAGCTCCGTGGCATTAAGCCTGTAATAGAGATCGGCCCGAAACCGTCCATCAGCGACAAGAGCCGCGAGGTCCGCATTGGTCGAGGACACGATTCGTGCTTGAGACACGAGTTCCTCTGTGCCACCCAGCCTCCGATAGCTACCATCCTCGAGCAGCCGAAGAAACTTGCCTTGCAACGACAATGGCAGAACCGACACCTCGTCGAGGAAGAACGTCCCCAGTCCGGCCCGTTCCACCAATCCAACATGGGCTGTGCGGGAACCCACGATGCCGCCGCGCTCGTGGCCGAAGATTTCGCTCTCTGCGCGGTCTAGTGGGATCGTCGCGCAATTGACGACGACGAACGGCAGGTCCCGACGCACCGACGATTCATGCAGCTGGCGTGCGGCAACTTCCTTGCCCACACCAGTCTCACCGAGAATCAGTACCGGAGTCGCCGCATCCTTTACACGGAGCAGCTCGGACTCCACACCGCGCATAGCTGGCGAGGCACTCAAAGACTGTTGCCCGGGCATGGTGCTGCCGGCGGCGACTTCACGAGCGCACAAACTAGCGATCTTGTCGAGTAGAGCTTCAATCGCAAATGGCTTGGTGATGTAATCATCCGCGCCGGCGCGCATAAGCCGCACAGCCTGTTCCACCTCCCCGAACGCGGTGATGAAGACAACCGGTATCGCCCCCAGATGCGGCAGAACTCGCCGAAAGAGCTGTTCGCCATCCATGTCCGGAAGACGAATGTCGCATATGAGCACCCGGCATCCGGCCGTCGCGAACTGTTCGAGAGCTTCCTCCCCGGAATGCCACCAGATGGCATGATAGCTCTCGAGCTGCAGGCGTTGGAGGAGCGACTCCCCCATGATGGGGTCGTCCTCGACGAGGCCGATCATCGGTGGAAGCTTTGCTGGGTTTGCCACTGTTAGTGCCATCCTATTTGCGCTCACGCTGCACGCACCTGTTCGGCCGAGTCGTCAATCGGCAGGGTTACCGTGATGCGGGATCCGCCGAATTCGAGTGTTGTCGCTACAATTCGTCCGCCAAGGCCTTGAACAAGGTCGCAGATCACACGAAGGCCGATCCAGTGTGCGGGATCGTGAGTACCCATTACACGATCCCCACTCAGCGTCGCCACGATATCAGGCGGCAGGCCTGGCCCGGAATCCGAGACTTCGAGGTTTAACTCTGGCAGACCTCCGCAACCGTCATCGATCGAGGCCCGAAACCCGATCTCGCCGCCGGGCGGTGATACCTCGCAAGCGTTCAGCAGGAGATTCAAAGCAACCTGTCGTGTCTCGGTTGCCGCGACGGCGACCTCGCTCTCAATGCCGCTCTGCCACGACAGATGCAACTGCCGTCGTGCTATCTCCCGTTCGATCAGGACGCGGAGGTCATCGAGGTCTGCCGGCGAAAGTCTACGTGCGTCCGGTGGCATACGGTTGATCGCGAGTACGGCGCCGACTACATCACGAATACTCCAAAGACCTCGCTCGATCAAATCAAGTGCCCTGACCCGAACTGCGCAGTCGTCCCCGAACTTTCGCAGGGTGTCGAGCGCCGTGGACATGCCGCCCAAGGGATTGCGCACCTCGTGTGCTACGGTCGCCGCGAGTCGGGGCCTTGCCTTTTCGAAAGAAGGTCACGCCGAACTGAGTGCTATGATGGAGCGGCTCACGACAAATCTTCATACCGCGGCATCGGTGTTCATGACCGACGATCCGAAGGCCGCGCGTCTGCTGGCGAGCGAGAAGGAGGCATTTCGAGACATCGAGGCTGCGGCGACGCGCACGCATTTCCACCGCCTTCGGGAAGGCCGTCCCGAGAGCGCGGAAACCAGCAGCCTGCATCTCGATATGCTTCCGGAACTCAAGCGGCTGAACGGACATCTCGTCGGGGCAGCAGCTTACCCCGTACTGGAGAACCAGGGCGAGCTCTTGCCGACCCGGGTGCGGCCAGCGAGTTGAGAGGGACGACATGGAAGTCGGTCCAGGCGCGGGGACCAAAGGAGCGGGAAGGCGAACTCTGGATGATGCTTGCGACCAGCCGTGAAAACAAGATGATGTGTGCTTCCAAGGCGGCTGGACCGAGAAGCGAAGCCTCGCCTTTGAATTTGCCACAAGGTGTGGATTCGACGTGATCGAAGTGTGAGAGTGCTTGGGTGATCATGCCGTTCGATCCGAGCAATTTCGGCGGACGAATTCCTGGCCCGCAATATAACCGAAAGCCATGGTAAGCTCTTTCCGGTCTGAGCAGTATAATCGTCGTTGCAGCGGTCATTGCAGCATTTGGCCTCGCCCTACTGATGTCGGAACTCCGGCTGTTGGCATATTCAATCCGCGATTTCCATGTCACCTGGGATAATTGAATCGCCAGAAGTGGGCGCAACAGTCGTAACGCCGATGTCGATCGCCCATGCCCGGGTCATCAAGTGCGCAACTGAGGAATCGTGCCGGGGAACCCCAGCATAGCTAGCACAGAGCAGATGCCGATCAGCGGCACCGTGACGCTGTGGTCGCTCAGCATGCCATGATCTCGCGCTTTTCGGCAGGTGGGGTCAGAATGCTCAGCGCCGTCGCCCAGTACGCGGCGATACGGCGTTCCTGCAACAGATCGTCTTGCCTTCACGCTTCCGGCTTCGATCACGGGTCTCGCCGGCCTGGGACATGCCGATCACTGCGGCGAGTCGGCGTTGGCTGTCGGGTGGTCGTTGATTAGCTGCGGCGCGTCGCCGCGCTCGATTTCAGGGCGAGGGCAACCGTGGAGAACTCCGTTTCCTGGCGCGGCCTATAACTTCCCGTTACAACTGTGGCACAGGGTGAGTCCAAAACCTCATCGTACGTCCTCGCGAATCGCCACGCGATACCGACGACAAGTATCTCACGGCCCGATGGATCCGGACATACAGGGGGCGTATTGGGTCACGCTGGTTGTTCTTTTGCAGCACCGGGATCTCACGCGGATGTGATCTGTCCCGAAATCCGAACACCGCCGCGAAGCTATGTTAAGGGTTTCGAACCGCAGCTACCCCACCCTACCAAGAAACCCTTGATGATGTTATTCCGTTTTCGTTACCTTTAGGCATATCGATGAAGATCCCGCCCGTGAAAGGCTCTTTTTCGGTGAGGACAGCTTCCCCTCACCTTCATTAGGGACTTGCCTGCGATCCTAGTAGGGCCCTTCATCACAAGAAGTTACCGCTTAGCTAGGTCCGCTGACGCATCGTGGGATTTCGGGGGTCCGGCTTCACAGAAGATCCTAATCATGGGGATTGCATCGATCGCTTGGCTCAAGCCGTTTGTTCTAATATGCCACAATGCTATCCATAAGCGTCCAGTGTGTCGATGTTGTAGATGGGGGGATCGCGATGACCATCGACGGGCGGGCGGAAAGGCTATTTCTCCAGGTTGAGCTTGTCCAAGGCAAAGGTGATCGTGGTCGCGGCAAACTATGTATCATGTCGTTCGTCGCGCTTTTAGCGGGAGAGGCGCATACAGATGCACCAGCAACTGCCTCCGCCGTGGTTCGCGAGTTCGCGATGACTATAAACGACCTGATTCCTGAGTCTATGCGTCAGCGGCTGAAGCCGTTTGCTCCGCGGATCATTAACACTAACGATGGACTGGATGTTGCTCGCGCTAACCTGCTGATCGACGCAGCACTGACTGACCTTCTGCCTTCGATCAGTGCTGACCTCAGCAGTCCCTCAGCGAGGATTCTGGGTGCAGTCTATACACTGCTGAACGGTCGAACACTTATGACATTGGTTGAGCTGCGCCGGAGGATCGGATTTTTGGCGTCGCAAATATCGGGGACCCAAGACAGCCGCGCGAGTGCTGAGCTCGCCTATGCGGTTGCACAATTAGTCAGCTTCTGCGCCATAACAGCAAAGGTGCGCGCGAGGCGCGAGTGGTATTGGCTGAAAGCAATCGGTCTGCTTGACAGGATTTGCGACATTAGGATCGAGCGGATACAGGCTACGCCGGCGGGGGTCAGACCTGCAGTTGAGTTCAGTTAGCATTGACGCCAGATCGCAATTCCGGAGGCGGGTCAACCGCGTTGAGCAGGATCATCGAGGGATCAAGAGCCAATATGGGCCAATGCATGGCTTCGGTACCGTTAGCTCGGCGGCTCGCTTTTGCCGAGGTCATGATGAACTCCGGAACCTCCTGCGCGCCATCATTGGGGCTGACCGACCTGGACAAATGATCCTGGCTGATCCGACGGCGAGCGGGCAAACCGGTGAAGTGTACCTGTTCATGCTCGTCGTCTACTTTGTCATCGGCTCCGCGATCACGCTCGGCGCTCCTCAGATTGAGGCGCGGCTGCGCCGGAGTGCCCACTAATGAGCCAGTCGCATGAAGGTTCACCCCCGATGCCCATCGTATCCTTTGCTGGCGTCAATAAGTATTATGGGCACTTTCAGGCGCTGACCGATGTGACGCTCTCGGTGGCAAGGCGCGAGGTCGTCGTGCTGATTGGCACGAGCGGTGCCGGCAAATCGACGCTCATCCGCTGCGTCAACGGCTTGGAGACCTATCAGAGCGGGTCGCTGGTGGTGGACGGTTTTCCGATGCCGACCGCTGAAGATCGTGAACTCGGGGCCGAGAAGGAATTGCACAGAATCCGCCGGGGGGTCGGAATGGTGTTTCAGCAGTTCAATCTCTTTCCGCACAAGACCGTGTTGGACAACATCACCATCGCGCCGGTCCGCGTGCGCAGAAAATCGCGAGAGGAAGCGGAAGCGACGGCGCTTCGCCTTCTCGAGC
>Ga0335074_10010350_pt1 | contig 13047 bp, 9 predicted proteins | sample Lox_Sample_23_FD_206715 | JGI IMG/M metagenome (GOLD analysis project Ga0335074, IMG submission 206715) | Soil microbial communities from Loxahatchee National Wildlife Refuge, Florida, United States - Lox_Sample_2.3 | ecosystem: Environmental > Terrestrial > Soil > Wetlands | place: USA: Florida...
GAAGAGAAGGGTGGGGAGGGCCAGAAGAAGAATACAGAATCCAGAATTCAGAATCCAGAAGAAGCCGCCTCCTCCATTCTGAATTCTAGCTTCTGAATCCTGAATTCTAGCCGTTCCCATCAGAACGCCTGCCCGAGCGAGAAGTGGAATTGGAAGATGTTGATGCGCTGCACGGTCTGAGGGACTGACGAACCGGGAACGCCGCACTGGTACAACTGATTGATAGACCCTTCGCAGCCGAAAAAGCGCGGCGAATTGGGGCTCAACGAGAAATCCACGCGGATGGGCCCGAGCGGCGTGCGATAGCGGAAGCCGATTCCGAACCCTTGTACCGCATAATCGAACGACTGCAGATTCTCCTGGCGGAAGCCCAAGCTGATCCGGTTGACGGCGGAATACACGTTACCCAGGTCGTTGAACAGCACGCCGCCCAGGTTGTCGCCAATCAGCGGGAAGCGCAGTTCCACGGTATTGGTAAAGAGCGCGTTGCCTCCGATGGGGAACCCGGTGGTCAAATCCCGCGGGCCGGCCTGGAAATCGGGAAACGCGCGGTTGGAAAACGCTCCTCCGGCGAAGAAACGTTCGGCCAGCGGGATTTCCGGCAGTCCGGCATAACGTTCGATCAAGCCGAAATCGGTGGTTCGCGCCAGCACCAGGTCCTTGCTGAGCTGGTAATAGGACGAATTGCGCGCCACCACTCGCCCGAAGCCGGTCTGGGACCCAAGCACGCTGGAGGCGAGCGCCAGGTCCACGCTGGTGTAGGTGCCGTGGTGCGAATCGATCGGGTCGTCGCGCGTATCGTGAATGTAGCTCATGGAGACAAAGCCGACGCGAACCGGCTGGGACAACAGGGGAATCAGTTCCGGACTGATGAGCGGGGTTCCGAGAATATTCACCTTGCGATAAGTGAAACGGTACTGGAGCGTATTCGCGCGGGAGAGCTTTTGTCCTAACTGGACGGAGCCTTCCAGGCGCCGCGAGGAGAATGTGCGGATGTCGTGAGAAATGTCCAATAACCCAGAGAACTGCAGGCTGAGTTTGGGATTTCCCAGGTATTGCGGCGCTACGTAGGTGAGCAGAGCACGCTGCTCGAGGGTGGAGACCAGGGTCTGCAAACTCATGGTATGCCCTAATCCCAGGAAATTGAGGCGGCTGATGCCGAACAAAAAGCGGGGGGCGAAGCCGGTGACGCCGGCCGGCGAATCGAGCGATTCGGAGCCGCCGCCGATGCGTCCAATTTCGGCGCCCACTCCGACGTTCATCGAATAGCGGCCGGCCTCCTCCATGGAGAACAGGACGTATTTGGAGGGTTCGTCGCCGTCGGGGTTTTGGATGGCGGTGTCCACGCGCGAGAAAATGCCGAGATCGTAGAGCCGCCGCTGGCTATCGCTGATCGCGCTTTGAGATAGCGGGTCTCCGGCGTGCAGGCTGATGCGGCTCATCACCACGTCCGGCCGGGTCTCTTTCAGCCCGTCCACCACCACGTTGCGCACGTACACGCGCGCGCCGGGCGTGACGATAAATGTCACATCCACCCGATGCGCCTCCACGCCCGCCGGGACGATGGTGAAGTCGAATCGGGCGGACGGATACCCATGGTTGACGTAGTAATCGAGCACGTTGTCGCGGTCGGTGGCGATGTTGAGATCGCTGTAAGGCTGGCCTTGAGTGGAATGCAGGAGCAGCATCAAGGCCGGGCGAATGTCATCCGAAACGCCTTGGAGCGCGAGCTTGGAAACGAACCATTGCGGGCCTTCGGCGATATCGATGAAGATGGCCACGTGAGCCTGGACGCCGTTGTAATCGTCCACCACGCGGGAGGTCACCTCCACGTTGCGAAACCCGTTGGCGCGATAGAGATTGCGGATGGCGTCCAGATCGCGGTCCAGCGCCGGCCGGCTGTAGCGGCCGTAACGGTAGCGAAGTACGGTGGCGGGAATGACGGTCATACGCTCGCGCAGCGTGGCGTTGTCGAAATACCGGTTGCCGCGGATTTGCACTTTGACGATCTTGTGCCGTTCGCCCAGATTCACGCGGTAATCGATCAGCTCCTCGCCGTTCGGAGGCGTAGCCATCAGATAATCGGCCGTCGCGTCGATATAGCCCTCCGCCTCGAAATAAGCCGCCAGATCGCGCGAGCCTTCGTCCAGCAGCTCGCGATCCACCGAACGTTCCTCGTAGATGGGCAGCAGGCTGCGCAGTTTTCCAGTGGAAAGTTTCACTCCGCGCAGGTGCACCAGCACCGGAGGGCCGGGATTGACGGACACCACGGGTGTAACCGTGTTGCTGGCCGAATCGAAATCCAGATTCACCAATCTCACCTGGGCAAGTAAATGATCGTGTTTCGGATACCAGGATCGGATGTTATCGAGCCCGTTCTGGAGGCGCGTTTCAGTGAGCTCACGCCAGCCAAACCAGCCCCGCAACCTTTTCCACCCGCTTGAATCGATCAAACTTTGAAGCGGGCGCAGAGTATCGCCGGTGGCGACGATTCCATCAAACCTGGCGCGCCGGCCGGGATCGGCCGAAAAATCGATATGCACCTCTTGGGTGGGTTCGCGCAGCGAAACAGCCGGCTCGACGCCCGCGCTGTAAAATCCGTTGCGCTTGAGCAGATCCACGATATGGGCCACGGCCGCGGTGGTGTCGGTGGGCACGTACGGGCCGCCCAGCGTCAGTTTAGTCGCCACCAGCAATTGCCCTTCGTTGGGAGGTTCGGGGACGCCCGACACATCGAAGTATCCGATGAAGTAAGCCGGTTTGGTCAGAAATTTCAGATTCACGCCGGCCGGTGAGAGCGTTGCGTCCACCGCGATGTCGGCGTATTCGCCGGTCTGGTACAGCCGCTGGATGGAGTCGCGCAAGACGGAGGCGCGCAAGGGCTGGCCGATCCGCAAAGGCAGCATGGCCATGAGTTGGTCGAAGGTGAGAGGCTGCGCAGCCGGATCGAATTGGACGCTCGCGATCGGCCGGCCTTCGTACTGGTTGGGCGCGGCGTTCAGCAGAATCGCGCAGAGTACAACGAGCGCGGCCGTATTGATCCACAGGCCCAGCCGGCTCAACACAAGGGACCATCTTAGCGCATCGCCTCCTAGCATAAGGCCCCGGTTGTTACCATCCGGTTGTTACCATTTGGTTGTGGGCGGCTCAGCGTCGGCGGCCGCCCGGCGGCCTTTCCTATGAACAAGCGCGATCGCGAGCGCTACTCGCGGCAGATCCTGTTTCCCGGCATGGGCGAGCAGGGACAACAACGTCTGTTGGACGCTCGCCTGGCTGTGGTGGGTTGCGGCGCATTGGGTAGCTTTCAAGCGGGAGCGCTGGCCCGGGCGGGGATCGGGTTTCTGCGGATCATCGACCGCGATTACGTGGAGCTCAGCAATCTGCAACGGCAGTGGCTCTTCGACGAGTGCGACGTGGAGCAGGGCCTGCCGAAAGCCGCGGCGGCGGCGCGCAAGATCGCCGCGATCAATTCGGGCGTGGAGGTAGAGCCGGCGGTGGCGGATCTAACGCCCGTTAACGCGGACGATCTGCTAGGCGGCGTGGATTTGATCCTGGACGGCACGGATAATTTCGAAACCAGGTATCTGATCAATGATTTCGCCGTGGAACGAGGAGTTCCCTGGGTTTACGGGGCAGCGGTGGGAAGCTACGGGATCGCGATGCCGGTGATCCCTGGGAAAACGGCCTGTCTGCGCTGTATCTATCCCGATCCGCCCGCGGGTGCGCAGCCCACGTGCGAGACGGCCGGAGTGCTGGGCAGTGTAACCGCGCTGATCGCGAGCTGGCAGGTGAGCGAGGCGATAAAAATTCTGTGCGGCGCCGACGTTGCCGCGAAGATCACCACCGTGGATGTTTGGACCGGCGACATCCGGCAGGTGGCCGAGCCGGGTCCGATGGCCGATTGTCCAGCCTGCGGGCGGCGGGAGTTCCCGTATCTTTCCGGTGAGCGGCGCGCGCCGGTGAGCCTGTGCGGCCACCAGGCGGTACAGATCCACGAGCGGTCTCGGCCCGTGGATCTGCGCGACCTGGCGGCACGGCTGGCGCCGCTGGGGCCGGTTCGGGCCAATGAGTTTGCTCTGCAATTTGAGTCGCCGCCTTACCTGCTGACCGTCTTTTTCGACGGGCGCGCCATCATCAAGGGCACCACGGACATCGGCATAGCGCGCAGCTTGTATGCCCGGTACGTTGGGGCCTAGAACGGGGGCCTAAAATGGGCCTAGAATGAAGGTGAGGGATACCTTTATGCGGCGTCTTCTGCCGGTTGCCATTGGCTGCGTCCTGCTCGCATTTCCGCTATTCGCACAGCGCGGCGGCGGACACGGTGGTGGTGGGATGCACGGCGGCGGAGGCATGCGCGGCGGATTTTCCGGCGGGAGCTTCCGGGGTGGAGGCAGTTTTCGGGGCGGCAGCGCGTTTCGGGGCGGCAGTGCCTTTCGAGGCGGTGCCTACCGCGGCTTCAACGGATATCGCGGCTATAGCGGCTTTCGCGGCCGCTATGGCTATCGCGGGCTGTATGGGTACGGCTACGGTTGGGGTTACTACCCGTGGCTCTATGGCGCCCTCTACGATTCCTGTTTCTCGGATTTCTGGGACGATAACTGCTCGGGCTACAGCTACCCGGATTACGGGTACGGATACGTGGACAATGGCGGGTATTATCCGTCTTACGCCCCCAGCTATTCCGAGCCCAGCCCGGGAGTGGTGATCATTTCCAATCAGGTCCCGCCTCCGCCGCCCGTCGTTCAGGAACCGCCGGCGCCATCGGTTTGGAATGCACCTCCGACGACCCAATCCAGAAAGTACGAGGAGCCGCTTTATCTGCTGGCGATGAACGACGGCACCATTCGCGCGGTGCTGGCATATTGGGTGGATGGCAAGACGGTGCATTACGTGACCATGGATCACGTGCAGAAGACCACAGCGCTCGGTTCGCTGGACCGCAGCCTCAGCGAGCGGTTGAACCGCGAGCGCAACGTGACTTTCAGCTTGCCTGGTTGATTTGGAATATTGGCTAAAGCAGACTGCGCAGGGCGGGCTCGAAGACTTCCAGATCCTGTTCGTTATTGTAGAGGTGCGGCGACACCCGCAGATGGCCGCGACGCGCGGCTACCAGCACTCGTTGATCCCGGAGAGCGCGCGCCAGGGCGGAAACATCGCGATTTTCGAATCGCGCCGCGACAATGGGCGACGCGTACGGGGCTACCGTCGCGCCCAGCCGGCACATTACTTCGCGGGTCTTGGCGGCCAAATCCAAGACGCGCCGCTCGATCGCATCCGGGCCGACTCCGAGCATCAGATCGAGTGACGCTTCCATCGCGTACAACAGCGCGAAAGAAACCGATCCGCCTTCGTATTTCGCGGCTTCATCCGGCAAATCGGGAACGCCGTGGTGGAGGTTGTCAACGTTGCGCCAATCGCGATGGCTGCGCCATCCGATCACGTTAGGTTGCAGGCGCTCCCGCAATTCGGGAGCGATGTAGAAGAACCCGGCGCCGTTGGGCGAAAGCAGCCATTTGTAGCCGTGCACCGCCAGCATGTCCGGCCGCACGCCGCGTACATCGAATTGCAAGGCTCCGACGCTCTGGGTGCCGTCCACGAACAGGAGCGCCCCGCGGGCGTGAAGAAACTCCGCGATTTCGGCCAGCGGCGGAGCGAAGCCGGTGTTGTAGTTGACCGAACTCAAAATGGCCAGGCGCGTTCGCCCGGTCACGGAGTCATAGAATCGATCCCAAGGACAGGCGAGCGATTCCACGCCGAAGCGCTGGGTGAGGCCGGGCGCGTATAGATTATTGGGGAATTCGTGTTCCAGCGTAAGGATCTGGTCGCCCGCACACCAGTCGATCCCAGAGAGCAGCAGGCTAAGCGCGGTGGAAGCATTGGGCACGAACGCGATGTCTTCGGGCGCGCAATGAATCAGCCGGCCGATTTTGGCGCGGATGCGATCGGCGTCGTCGTACCAGGCAAGAAAATCGGCGCAAGCCAGCTCATCGCGATGCGCGAAGTGGCGCGCGACGGCCTCGGTGGCGCGGCGCGGCAGTTGTCCGAATGTAGCGGTGTTGAGATAAGTCCCGTGATCGAGGGCTGGAAACTCGCCGCGGATGGCGTCCCAGTCCGGGTGATTGCTCGGCGGCGTCACCCTTTTTGAATCATCACTTCGGTGGACTTCACCACCACTTTGACGGCGTCGCCTTTCTTGAGCCCCAACTCTTCGGCGCTGGTGCGGGTGATGACGCTTTCGATCAGATTGTCGCCCACCTTCACGTTGACATGGGCCATGATGGTGCCGATCTGTACGCTTTCCACGATACCGGGAAGTTGATTGCGAGCGGAGAGTGCCATGTCTTCTTGTACCAAACCGCGGAGCGGCTCGGAATGTCAGAGCAGGCGCTGGCCGGCGGCGCGGGTGTCGTAACCGCCCAGGCTTTCCAGTTCCCGGCGGTAATTGGAGCGGTTCAGCGTGTCTAACAAGGTTTGGATACTGGGCATTTCCAAATGCTGGCGCCGGATGGCCAGATCGTAGCGCTCGCTCACCAGCGGAATGAATCCCAGTCCGAAGACACGCGCGGCGGCTCGCGTTGCGATACAAGCATCGGCCTGCCCGGATTGCACCTGCCAGGCGGCCTGCAAATGCCCCGGGGCCACGCGATCGTATCCGCGAATATGCTTGGAATCGACGCCCAGGCGTTTGAGCGCGGTATCGAGCAAGGCCCGGCTTCCGGCGCCCTTCTCCCGATTGACGATACTCACGTCCCGCCGCGCCAGATCCTCAATGCCTTTGATGCTCTTGGGATTGTTCAGGGCGGTAACGATTCCTTCTTCCCACACCGCGAAGGTGACTACCGCCACCGCGTTGCGGGGAAACATGCGGCCGATTTCGGGAAGGTTCGATTCCCCGCTCGATTCGTCTCGCAGATGCGTGCCGGCAATGTGCACGCAACCCTCCTTGAGCAGCTTGAGCGATTGCGAACTGTTGCGATGCGCCAGCACCAGCTCCACGCCGGCGGATTGCAGGTGATGAGCCATTACAGAGATTCCGGGATCGCAGCCGGCGATGAGAACCCGGTTGCGAAAGTCATCGGCGGGGTCAAAAACCTGCACGTCGGCGCGGCCGTTCTTGGGAAGCTTGCTCGACGCCATTTTTGATACGACGGCGTCGCTCACGGGAAAATACCAGGGGAACGGCGAGGGCGGCGAGGCCACCAAGCGCTTGTTGACGCGGCACAGTTGCACCGGCTGGCCCGGTTGGGGCGATTCGGAGCCCGGCAGCAGGGTGGCTTCTTCCGTGCGTAAGCCCGAGGGCTCGGACTGGGGAAGCGCGAAAAGATCCTCCACTTTCACTTCCAGCGCCTGCGCCAGCCGCAGCGCGACGGCCGTGTTGGGTACGTAGCTCCCGGCTTCCATGGCGTAGATGGTCTGGCGGGTGACTCCGACGGAGCGGGCCAGATGCGCCGCCGAGATGCCGCGCTTTTGCCGCAGCGTACCTAAGTGATTTTCGATTTCTGCCATTTTTAAAGACGACTCTGTCGTGTTACAGTAACAGCGCGGTGCGCTTCCGGTATCGAACTCTGTGGATCATCGTAGCGTTTTGCGGGATCTTCTGCCAATGCGCCGCACAAGCGGCCGACCGGGAGATTACGGTGGCGGCGGCCGCCAATCTGACCCAAGTGGCTCAAACGCTCGGTGCGGAATTCGAGAAGCAAACCAGGATTCACCCGGTCTTCAGCTTCAGTTCCACCGCGCAGCTCACCGCCCAGATCGAAAATCAGGCGCCGTTTGACGTCTTCATGGCCGCGGATGCCGAGCACCCGGATAAACTCGAGGGCGAGCACCTGCTGGCGCCGGGCAGCGAGGCGGTATATGCAATCGGCGTCCTGGCCATGTGGATTCCTCCGTCGAGCAAAGCTCGCGTTAGCAAGATCGAAGATCTAAAAGACCCGGACGTGCGCGTGATCGCCGTCGCCAATCCGAAACTGGCGCCGTATGGCGCCGCAACCGTGGAAGCGTTGCGGCACGCCGGCATCTGGGATCAGGTGAAAGACAAGATCGTGTACGCGGAAAACATCAACATGGCCAGGGAGTATGGCGCCTCCAAGAATGCCGACGCTGTATTTACCGCATATTCACTGGTATTGAAGGAGCCCGGCAAGGTGATTCAGGTGGATGCGGCCCTGCACAAGCCCATCGTTCAAAAGCTGGGCGTCCTGGCGCGCACCCAGCATCGGGAATGGGCGGAATCCTTTACCAATTTCGTCCTGCACGGCGGAGGCCGTGCAATCCTGGTCCGCTACGGCTATCAGGTACACTGACTCCTATGAATTACATCCGTTTGCTTGCCGCGCAGGCCGCGCTCGCGGCATTGGTATTCGCGCAGGCGCCCGCCGCGGCGGTTTTGAGCGTCCAAGGCGATCTACCAATGCCGCTTTCGCTCAGCGCCGACGATCTGGCCAAGATGCCGCGCGAGACCGCTTCGGCGCCCGCGCCGGATGGGAGCAAGATCGTTTATGAGGGCGTCACGCTGCTGTCCGTGCTGCAGAAGGCCGGCGCGCCGTTCGGCAAAAAACTGCGCGGGAAAGTTCTGACAACGTATGTGCTGGCCAAGGCGCGGGACGGCTACCAGGTGATGTTCACGTTGGGCGAACTGGACCCCGACTTCGGCAACGAAAACATACTCCTGGCCGACAAACGCGATGGCAAGCCGCTCCCCGATAAGCAGGGGCCATTCCGTCTGGTTTGTCCCAATGACCACGAAGGCGCCCGATCGGTCCGCATGCTCGAGACTCTCGAAGTTGTCCGGCTGGCCAAATAAATCGGCCCACTACCAACGCAGCTTCAACGCGAATTGAATCTGGCGCGCAGTGGTGGACGTGCTGGTAATCACACCCGCCGTAGGCGATACGCCGGTGGGAGTGAACGTGACCAGATTGGGCGTATTGAAATTGGCGTGGTTCAGGATGTTGAAGAACTCCGCGCGAAACTGCAGATTCAAGCGCTCATGAATCCGTGTGTCTTTCAAAAGCGACAGATCCCAGGTGGCCAATCCCGGTCCGATTAATGTATCGCGGCCTAGGTTGCCGTAGAATCCGCTACCGCTCGGCGGCGCGAGAAACGCTTCCGGGTTGAACCATTTGTTGGGAGAGCCGATGATCACGGGTCCAGTGAACGCCGGATTCACGAACGGCCGCACTGGATTTTTCGTGTCGCCGTTGTTCGACGGATTGTAGCTGAGCTGCGGCGTAAAGGGAAAACCGCTTTGCAGCGTGAGGATGGAGTTGAGGCTCCAACCGCTGGCCATGGCGCCGCCAAACCCAGTCGCGTTTCCGAGCAAAGGTTTGCCGTGGCCAAAAGGCAATTCGTAAACGCCATTTACGGCCGCGGCGCTGGTGACGTTGAAGTTAGCGAGCCCCCAGTCGGCTTTGACATCGAACGGATTTGAGACCAGCGCCGGCTCGCTGCCCGAGGTGGTTGAGTTCAGCGAATCGCCGTCATCCAAAGCTTTGGCCCAGGTGTACACGCCGCGTAAGGTGAAGCCGTGGCTGAAACGGTGATTGAGGTCGATCTGCAGGGCGTTGTAAGAGCTGTCGCCTTCGGAAAAATAGGTCCAGGTATTTACCAGCTTGGGATTGGCTCGCGTGGCGGTGGGCACGTAATAAGTCCCCGCGGGAACCGGCGTACCTGCGATTCCCGCCGGGAAGTTGGCGGGGTAGACGGATGGGCAGGGCGACGCGGGGCAAATCACCGGGAACGGCTCATTCGCGTCGACTCCGATGATTTCGTGATATCCGTGCGAGCCGATATATCCGATATTCAAGACCGTGTTTGGGGTGAGTTCCTGCTCCACGCGAAACGACCATGAAATCAACGTGGGCGTTTGCAAATTCGGCTGCACTCCGCCCGGTGATAATTTGGCCGCGGCCGGAACCAGATCGGTGAGCGGCAGTTCGTTCACCGAGACATTGGAGAGCGTGTAGGTGGGATTGAAGGGCGCGTTTTGATCGGTGCGGTACCCCAGCGCGTCCTGCAAGTCGTTATACATGCCGAACCCGGCGCGAATGACAGTGCGATTGGTGTTGCGGAAGGGGCTCCAGGCCAAGCCGATGCGCGGCTGAGGCAGGAACTTGGCGTTGTTGACGAGAAGAGCCCTGGCACTCACCAACGGGTCGGTGTTGATGACGCCATTCGTGAAGGTGTAGGTGGAAGCGCGGCCGTCCGTTTCATCCCATCCGGTGGAGAATTCGTCGCGGAAACCCAGCGAGAGCGTCATTTGCGGGGTCAGGCGGATAACGTCCTGGGCGAACGCCGCGCCAAACAAAGAACGCCAGCCAAGGGGCGTCGGCGACGGATCGTACAACAGGCTGCTGACGGTACCCGCGAGAAACGTGTCGATGCTGGTGAACGTGGCCTGCCCGTATTGGCTGAGCGCCAGTTCTTCGTTGGATTGCTCGCGCTGGAACCAGGCGCCGAAAGTGAACTGATTGCGCCCGTTGGTGTAGGAGACCTGGTCCTGGTATGTGAATAGATTGCGAGCTACATGCAGGTTGCTTCCGTTGTTGCTGCCCGCGAGACTCACCGTGGCCGCTGGATTGGAGGCCGAGCTGCCGCCGATCACCAGGGCGCCCACCGGATCCCCCGGCAGAAATCCCGACAAGTCCGCCGCGGGCGTGCCGGGAGTGGGTTCGCCGGTGAAGAAGTAGCCGGCGCGCGAGTAGCCGAATCGCGCGGTGTTCAGTAGCGACGGCGAGAACACGTGCGTGTAATCCAGGCTCGCCACCTGCTCGCGCAGGGTCGCGATGTCGGTGCTGTATTCATTGGTGCTGGTGGGTGTGAAATCACCGCTGTCGTCGATGGTGTAAACCGCGCTAAGGGTGTCTTTATCGGAGAAGATCTGATCCAAGCGAGCGGTGCCGAAATCGTCGCGAATGGTCTGAAGCGGACTGTTGTAGGCTTCGGCGATGCCGCCGAAATCGGGCGCGCCGGGCGTTTGGGTCGGCCAGGCGTTGATGAAAGGCGAGACGCCCACGAACGCCAGCCCGTCGGCCGGACAGGTGGGTGCGGGCGTGACCAGCTTGCAGGGCAGATAGCCGGCGCGAGCATTGTTGTCCGGAACCAGATCCACGCCGGTTTGGTGCAAGTGCTGATTCAAGCCTTCGAAATTCGCAAAGATGAAGGTCTTGTTCTTCTTGACCGGTCCTCCCAGGGCCACGCCGTATTGATTGCGCTGGAAGCCCGGGACCGAGTTGGGATCGAAAAAATTCCTGGCATCCAAAGCGCTGTTGCGAATGTATTCGTAGAGCGATCCGTGAAACTCGTTGCTGCCGGATTGCGTCACGATGACCACCTGGCCTCCCGGCCGCTTCCCGTATTCGGCGCTGTAAGTATCGCGCAGCACGTTGAACTCGCGCACCGCTTCCACACCCAGGAGTTCCTGGCTGGCGCCGCCCGGCGTCATATTGTTTTCCGCCGCGCCGGTGAACTCGATTCCATTAAGGAGGAAGAGATTTTGCTGCGGCCGGTTGCCGTCGACGGCGAAGTTGTTCCCGTTGGTGGAGTTCGAAACGCCCACGCCGCCGACCTTTTCCCAAGTGAAATTGACCACGCCCGGATTCAGGGTCAGGAGTTGATCGTAACTGCGGCCATTGAGAGGAAGATCGCGGATCTGGAGCGCGGTGACCACGCCCGATGCATCGGTTGTGGAAACGCCCACCACGGGCGCATCCGCGTTCACCGTCAGTTGCTGGGTAGGCTGGCCGACCTGCAGCGTAAGATTCACCGTGGCGCTCTGGTTGACGGCCAATTGAATCCCGGTGCGGATGGCCTCCTGGAATCCGGTCTTCTTGGCGTGGACCTCATAGGGGCCGACCGGCAGCGCGGAGAACGCATAGCGACCGGCGCCGTCGGCAACAGTCGCGCGCGCCGCGCCGGTTTCGGTATTGATGGCCGTCACGTCCGCGCTCGGGACCACGGCGCCCGATTGATCCGTGACCGTACCCGCAACTACTCCCGATACCTGGGCCAGGAGCGAACCCGCGCCCAGGACCATGAGTCCGGCAATCCAACGCAATTTGACCATTTTGAATGTCCCTCCGGAAGCGTGACTGCTATACACGACATTGTATTCCAACAGAGTCAGAACCCGGGGATACACGCAGTGAACGGCGATGGAAGGGCGTTGAACAGCGTTTAGAAACGCGCGGGTGGAGAGAATCGCTTGGCTAGGGCTTCGATTTCCCGTGAAGGCCGGATTTTATGTTCGCGAACGTACAGTTCGTGGTTGCGCTCCACTTCAGCGAGCTTGTAAACATAATTGGCGGTCAACCCGCCGGAGCGCTGCAATCCGGTGGCGGAGGTGTCTCCGAGCCAGTTGATACGTTCCAGGCGCGCGCCGTTCTTCAGATGGAAGCGGGCCACCGGGTCCAGCGGCTCGCGGTTTTGTTTGGCGTGCAGCAGATAGTATGCGGCCAGCGGTAGCAAGCACTTCTCGGTATCGGAACGAAGTGCCGCGTCGTCCATCCATTGCGGGGTATCCAGCCTGGCCGCGGCCTGGGCGAAGGGCGCGAGCTTGGCGATGTCCTGGAGCGCCGGGGCTTTCGCCGACAGCCACTTCCGGAAGCCGGGAATGGGCGAGAGCGTGGCGAAGTTCTTGATGCGCGGGAGTTCCTTGCTGATGTCTTCCACCACCTGTTTGATCAGGAAGCTGCCGAAAGGCACGCCCCGCAGACCGTCCTGGCAGTTGGTGATCGAATAGAAGATCGCCCACTCGGCCGATTCGGCGTCGAAGACCGGGGAATCAGGATCGAGCAACGCCTGCACGCGATCGCTCATCCCGCGCGTGAGCGCCACCTCGATGAAGATGATCGGTTCGTCGGGCAGAGCGGGATGGAAGAAGGCGAAGCAGCGGCGGTCTGTATCCAGGCGGCGCCGCAGGTCGTGCCAGCCTTGGATCTGATGCACGGCCTCATATTGGATCAATTTTTCAAGAATGACGGCCGAAGTGTGCCAATCGATGCGGCGCAATACCAGAAATCCGCGGTTAAACCAGGACGCAAACAG
>Ga0335074_10010351_pt1 | contig 13046 bp, 7 predicted proteins | sample Lox_Sample_23_FD_206715 | JGI IMG/M metagenome (GOLD analysis project Ga0335074, IMG submission 206715) | Soil microbial communities from Loxahatchee National Wildlife Refuge, Florida, United States - Lox_Sample_2.3 | ecosystem: Environmental > Terrestrial > Soil > Wetlands | place: USA: Florida...
CTAGCCGACCGCGCCTAGCCGGCGGCCCCGACCAGCCAGCGCTCGAGATCGACTTTCTCGACCGGTTGCGGATCGCGCCACAGATACTCGCCGATCTCGGCCGCGCTGCGCGGCCTGCTGCAGAAATAACCCTGATACTGATCGCAGCCGTAGGCGAGCAGCGCCGAGAGCTGGTTGCGGGTCTCCACCCCCTCCGCGACCACCGTGACGCCGAGCCCGTGCGCGAGTGCGATGATCGAGCGGATGATGGAATCGCTCTTGGGGTCGCTTCCGAGGTCCTTGATGAACGAGCGGTCGATCTTCAATTTGCCGACCGGAAGCTGCTTGAGGTAGTTCATGGACGAGTAGCCGGTACCGAAGTCATCGATGGCGATCTGATACCCCGTGCGGCTGAGCTCATCGAGAACACGTATGGACCGGTCCGCGTCTCGCATGACCACCGACTCGGTGAGCTCGATCACGAGATGGCGCGGCTCGAGCCCGTTGTGCGCCACCGCCGCCTGTATCATTGCCAGCAAGTCGGGCTGGCGGAACTGGCGCGCCGACAGGTTCACCGCGATGCTGAGGCCGTCGAAGCCCTGATCCAGCCAGATCCGGGTCTGGCGGCAGGCTTCCTGCAGCACCCATTGCCCGATCTGAATGATCGCATCGCTCGCCTCCGCCAAGGGGATGAATTCGGCGGGCGGAACGAATCCGCGCTCCGGATGCCGCCAGCGCAGCAGCGCCTCGAGCCCCCTGATCTGACCGCTCGCCACCTCGACCACGGGCTGATAGTGAAGCTCGAACTGTCCGAGATCGGCGGCGCGCCGCAGGTCGCTCTCGAGCTGCAGACGGTCGGGCGTGAACACGGTGGTTCCCGGCACGAAGAAGCGATAGCCGTGTCCACCGTCGTGCTTGATGTCGTACATCGCCTCGTTGGCATGGGAGATCAGCACTTCGGGCGAGGACTGATCGAACGGATACGTCGTGATCCCCACGCTCGCCGCCAGATACAGCTCCATGGAGCCGACGAGATAGGTCTTGCTGAGCCGCCGAACGATCTCATCGGCGATGCGCGACACTTCCTTCGTCTGCCGCACCTCGGCGAGCACCAGAAATTCGTCCCCGCCCAGGCGCGCCGCGAATCCGCGCTCGGCGACCGCCGCCTTGAGGCGCAGCGCCACCTCCTTGAGGACCGCATCGCCGAAGCCGTGTCCCAGCGAGTCGTTGATGACCTTGAAGCGGTCGAGATCGATGAGCATGACGGCGAGCAACCCTTTCGACTCGGCGCATGCGCGGATCGCGCTCTGCAGCCGATCGATGAATGAGGCTCGATTCGGCAGGTCGGTCAGGGCGTCGTGTGCCGCCTGATGAAGCAGGCGCGCGTTGGCTCGATCCAGTCGCTGAGCGTGCAGGCGGGAACGCGCATCGAGGTGAGCGTCGAAGATCGCCAGCACCAGCGTGATGGCGAGGATCGCGAACGTCGCGACGCCCACGAGCACCGCCAGCCAGCGATTGTCGAGCGACAGACCGCCGCTGCAGAATGCGCCGGTCTGAAAGCGCGATGCCGCCATGGCGGTGTAGTGCATGCCGGCGATCGCCGAGCCCATCACCACCGCCGCCACGAGATGGGCGATGAGCGCATGCTCGCGACCGCCCTCGCGCATGCTGAAGGTCAGCCGCAGCGCGGCGAAGGAGGCGACCACGGCGATGATGATCGAGACCGCGACCAGTGCCGGATCGTAAAGGATCCCGGGTACGATCGGTATCGCGCTCATTCCCGTGTAATGCATGGCCGCGATGCCCGATCCCATCACCAGGCTGCAGACCAGGTGCCGTCCGAGACGCAGCTGGGAGCTGGCGGCGATGCGGATGGCGAAGCCGGACGTGAGGATCGCAATGAGGAGCGAGAGCAACGTGGGGCCGACCTCGTAGCGCAGCTCCACGGGCAGGGAGAAGGCGAGCATGCCGACGAAATGCATCGACCAGATGCCGACGCCCATCGAGAGCGCGCCAAGAATCAGCCAGGTCCGCCCGGCGGTGCCTTTCGCGTCCGCGACACGGCCGGCCAGTCGCAGCGCGGTAAAGGACACCAGGACCGCTACCGCGATGGACAGCGCCACGAGCCAGGGATTGTAGGTCGATTGCATCCGGTGCCACGGGAGAGCGGTAGGTCCAGATTTCTTCGGCCGAACCCGGCAATTCTGAACCTCCCGCCGGCCGGCCGGCCGGCCTCCATCGGGTAACTCCCTACACTGCCCGGGGGAATGCCCTCACCCGAGCGCCGCGCACGGACCCCGATCGCGCACCGCAAAGCGCCGGATCTCAGGGAGATCAACGCCCAGGTGCTCGACCCGCGCGCGCTGCATAGCCGCTATTTCGTGACCGAGTGCGGCGCTGAATGCGATTGCGCCGGCGCCGACAGCCCGGCGGTTGAGCCAGTTTGCCTGCGCTTTTCGCTTTATGTCACGAGCGGAGGCGGAGACCGGCATCGTTCGGGTGCGCACCCCGCGCCCAGAGGTGCCGCGTCTCCGCCGGCCGGCTCGGAGTGTTCCGGCCGGCCAGATGCGGCCGGCGGCGCACTTCGGTTAGACTGGCATCTTTAGGCCGAAGCACCCTGGACGCCGCCGTCGAACCTGCCCGCCCAAGCTCCGCCGCCCGCGCGATGGTCGAGCACCTGATCGCCTTCCAGACGGTCTCGCGCGACTCGAACCTCGGGCTCATCGAGTGGGTGCGGGATCATCTTGCGAAGCTCGGCGCGAGCACGCGTCTCACCTACGACGGCAGCGGCAAGAAGGCCAACCTGTTCGCAACGCTCGGCGATTCGCCGCACCCGGGTCTGGTACTGTCCGGTCACACGGACGTCGTTCCGGTGGACGGACAGAGCTGGGACACGGACCCCTTCAGGGCCGTCGAGCGCGAAGGCAGGCTGTACGCGCGCGGCTCGGCGGACATGAAGGGCTTCATCGGGGTCGCGCTCGTGCAGGCACAAAAGTTCCTCGATGCCCTCAACGCCGGTCGCCTCGATCGGCCGCTGCACTACGCCCTGAGCTACGACGAGGAAGTGGGCTGCATCGGCGTGCGCGGCCTGATCCGCGATCTGCAGGAGAATGGCATCAAGCCGGGCGGGTGCGTCGTGGGGGAGCCGACCTCGATGCAGCCGATCATCGCTCACAAGGGCATGAACCGCTTCCGCTGCGCGGTGCGCGGACGCGAGGCGCACTCGAGCTACGTGACCCGCGGGGTCAACGCCATCGAATATGCGGCGCGCCTCATCGTTTACATCCGGCAAATTGCCGACCGGCTCGCGCAGTTCGAGCAGCGCGACCTCGGCTTTACGGTTCCCTACACGACGCTGTCGACGGGATTGATACGCGGCGGCATTGCGGCCAACGTGGTGCCGAAGGAGTGCGAATTCCAATTCGATCTGCGCACGCTCCCGCAGGCCTGCGCCGATGCGCTGTACGAGGAGATCCGCGCCTATGCCGACGTGCTGGCTCGCGAGATGCGCGCGGTCGAGCCGCACGCTGGCATCGAGCTCGAGTGGGCGAGCCAGACCGTCGGGCTGGCCGCGGCCGAGAGCGATGCGATCGTGCAATGGGCCATGCGGCTCGCACGCAGCACGACGACCGGCAAGGTGTCTTACGGGACCGAAGCGGGGCTGTTTCAGCAAATGGGAGTGCCCACCGTGATTCTGGGTCCAGGCGACATCGCCGAAGCTCACCGGCCCAACGAGTTCGTCGCTCTCGAGCAGCTCGCCCATTGCGAGACGTTCATGAACCGCATCGTGGAAGCGGGATTCCCGCCGTGACGCCGCGCGCGGGGCAGAGCGCGGGCGTGAGCATCGTCAAGGGCGCCTGTCCGCATGATTGCCCGGACACCTGCGCGCTCGAGGTGCACGTCAAGGACGGCGTGGCGCTCAAGGTGACGGGATCGGCCGACCATGCGGCCACCGCGGGCGTTCTCTGCACGAAGGTGGCCCGCTACACCGAGCGCACCTACCATCCGGATCGCTTGCTTCATCCGTTGCGGCGCATCGGTGCCAAGGGCGAAGGGCGCTTCGAGCAAACTTCCTGGGACGAGGCCATCGCGACGATCGCCGCCCGGCTGGCGGCGATTGCGGCGCAGGATCCACAGCAGATCCTGCCCTACAGCTACGCGGGCACCATGGGCCTGGTCCAGGGCGAGTCCATGGCGCAGCGATTCTTTCATCGCCTGGGGGCGAGTCTCCTCGACCGCACCATATGCGCCTCGGCGGGCACCGCCGGCCACAAGCTCACCTTGGGCGCGAGCGTCGGGATGGACGTGGAGCTCGCCGACGAAGCGCAGCTCATCATTTTCTGGGGATGCAACGCCATCACCTCGAGCGTGCACTTCTGGGGGCGCGCGGCCGAGGCCAGGCGCCGGGGAGCCCGCCTCATCGCCATCGATCCGTATCGCTCGCTCACCGCCGAGAAGTGCCACGAGCACATCGCGCCGCTTCCCGGCACCGACGGCGCCCTCGCTCTCGGGCTCATGCATGTCATCATCCGCGATGGCCTCATCGATCACGGCTATGTCGCGCGCCACACCATCGGGTTCGATCAGCTGGCCGAACGGGTGCGCGAGTTCGACCCCGCGCGGGTCGCTGCGATCTGCGGCATCGCTCCCGGGACGATCGAGTCGCTCGCGCATCGCTATGCCACGACCCGACCCGCCCTGATCCGCGCCAATTACGGATTGCAGCGCGTGCGCGGCGGCGGGATGGCCATGCGCAACATCGCCTGCCTGCCGGCGCTGGTGGGCGCGTTCCGCGATGCGGCGGGCGGCATGTTTCTGTCCACCAGCGGCAACTTCGCCATCGACACCGCCGCGCTCTGCCGACCCGATCTTCTCGGCTCGCGCAGGCCGCGAACCATCAACATGTCGACCATCGGAGTCGAGCTCACGCACAGCCGGCCGCCGGTTCGAGCCGTGGTGGTATACAACTCCAACCCGGTCGCGGTGGCGCCGGATTCGGTGCGGGTCGCGGCCGGATTCGCCCGGGAAGATCTGTTCACCGTGGTGCTCGAGCAGTTCCGAACCGATACCGCCGATTACGCCGACATCGTGCTGCCGGCGACGACGCAGCTCGAGCACCTCGACGTGGTGCGGCCTTACGGCCACTACTACATGGTGGCGAACAATCCGGCCATCCTGCCGCTGGGGGAGGCGAAGCCGAACACCGAAATATTTCGGTTGCTGGCCCGGGCCATGGGCTTCAAAGAGCCCTGCTTCAGCGACTGCGACGAGGACATCGCGCAATGCGCGATCGCCGAGGACTGGGACTTCGGGCAGGTGCGCGCCGTGGGCTGGAAGCGCATCGGGGCGCCGCGTGGCACCGCGCGCTTCGCGAACGGCGGATTCAGTACGCCCTCGGGCAAGGTGGAATTCCTTTCGGAGGCGGCTCGCGGTCTGGGGCTCGATCCGCTGCCGCAGTACATCGCGCCCCTCGAGGACACCCGCAGTCCCCTCGCGCGGCGCTTTCCCCTGGCGATGATCTCGCCGCCGGCACGCAATTTCCTGAACTCGAGCTTCGTCAACGTCACGAGCCTGCGATCGGCCGAGGGCGAGCCGTGGCTCGATATCCATCCGCAGGACGCCGCGGTTCGCGGCGTGACCGAAGGAAGCTATGTCCGGGTGTTCAACGATCGCGGGAGCCTGGAGCTGCGCGCCCGCGTCAGCGACCGGGCGCGCCCCGGCGTCGTCGTCGCCCTGTCGGTGTGGTGGAAGAAGCTCACCCGCGACCGCAAGAACGCCAATGAGCTCACACGCGCCGACGCTCTCACCGACCTGGGAGAGGCACCGCTGTTCTACGATTGCCTGGTCGAGGTCGAGCCGGCGGCGTGACCGCGGGTCTTCACGCCGGCGCGAACCCGTACTGAGCGAGATACCAGCGCTGGAAGGTCATCACCCGCCGCTCGTGCTCCGAGTAGCGGCCGGGCCGGTAGCGCGCCGATTCGATGCCGGCCTGATTGTTCTCGGTGATCACCTTGTCCTGGCGGGTGGTGCGATCCCAGCCCCAGATCATCTTGTGCACGTCGACGTGCTCGGCTTTGCCATCCACCAGCCAGTAGAGGTCGACGTCGGTGAGCAGGGTGCTGCGCGGGGTGAACTGGAACAGGACCGCGAAGTCGTTGGTCGCGACCAGCTGCGTGAAGGGGCTGAATGACAGATACATGCGCCCCCGATCGAAGCTCAGGCGCCTTCCCATGAGCGGGGCGGCCGGCGTGCCGTCCTGGGTCTCGCTCTGGTAGCCCTCGCGAATCGCGCGCTGCAGAAGGAGCCGCAAATGCGAGGATCCGGGACCGTCATCGACGGTGCCGATGGGCCGGCCGAGCGCCGCGGCGCTCGCCTCCCAGGCCTTCAGCTCGGGCAGGTATGCCTCGATCGCCTCGGGCGGCCCCGAGCTTGGGCCCGCGCCGAAGGCGATGAGAGCCTGCGGCGGATGCATGGAGCTGAACTCCGGGTGCGAGGGCGCGCAGTGGTAGCACTCGACGAAGTTCTCCACCACCAGCTTCCAGTTCGCCGTGGTGGGATAGGACTGCATGTGCGCGATCTTCGCGTCGGCGAGCCCATGAAATTCGAGGTAGGGCGCGAGATCGGCGAAGGTCGCGTCGAAATCCACCGGCGGGCGCTCCGATAAATTGACGAAGATGAGACCATGGAATACGCGCACGTGGCAGCGCTCGAGCCCGTTGTCCGCCCTGGAGAAGTCGGCGGGCATCAGGCGCGCATTCAACAGCGCGCCATCGAGGCCGTAGGACCATGCGTGGTAGGGGCAGGTGAGGCGCGTCACGCGCCCCTCGGGCTCGGTGCAGATCACCGAGCCTCGATGCCGGCAGACGTTATAGAAGGCGTGGATGACCTCATGATCGCCGCGCACGACGATGATCGACTCCTTGCCGATCCTGAACAGGAAATAATCCCCCTTGCGGCGCACGCGATCGGCATGCCCGGCGACGATCCACTTGCGCGAGATGATCTCGCGCATGTCGGCCTCGAATACCGCGTCGTCGCAATAGAAGCGCTGATCGAGGCTGTAGCCGCTGCGCGTCCTGGCGGCGAGCGCCGCGATGAGGCTCATCTGCGCGGTCGCGCGATCCTGATTCTGCATGCGTATCTCCGATGAAAAGGTGCCCGCGCGCTCAGCGGCGGATGCGTTCGCTCTTGGGGTCGAGGAGCGGGCGCAGGGAGGCGAGGGCGGCGTGGCGCACGCCCGCGACCTCGATGGCATAGGCATGCGAGTCGATCGCCCGCTCGCTGCCGTTCGGCCCGCCCGCGCCCGCCGGCTCGCTCACGTAACCGAGTCCCACCGCGGCGCCCAGGGTATGGGCGTACATGCCGGAGCGGATGAAGCCGACGATCTCATCGCCGCGCCAGATGGGCTCGTTGTGATACAGCAGGGGCTCGGGCGACTCGAGCTTGAACTGCACCAGGCGCTTGCCGATGCCGGCCTCACGCTGGCGCAGCAGCGCCTCGCGCCCGATGAACCCGCCCGGCTTGTCGAGCTTCACCGCGAAGCCAAGTCCCGCTTCCCACGGCGTGTCCTCATCGCTGATGTCGTGGCCGAAGTGGCGGTACGCCTTCTCGATGCGCAGCGAGTTCAAGGCGTGATAGCCCGCGTGAACCAGACCGTGCCGCGGGCCGGCGGCGAGCAGCTCCTCGTAGACGCCCGCCATGAATTCGGTCGGCACGTACAGCTCCCAGCCGAGCTCGCCCACGTAGGTGATGCGCGAGGCGCGCACCAGGGCGTAGCCGAGCTCGATCTCCCGGCTGGTGGCGAAAGCAAAGGCCTCGTTCGACAGATCCTGCGGGGTGAGGGGCTGCAGCAGCTCGCGCGCAAGCGGCCCCATGATTGAGATCACGCCCATGCTCGAGGTGACGTTGGTCAACACACAGTGTGCCGCCGGATCGATGTTGCGCTTCAGCCAGTTGAAATCCTTGGTCTCGGTCTCGGCACCCGTGACGATCAGAAACGCCGTCTCGCTCAGACGAGTGACCGTGAGATCAGCCTCGATGCCGCCGCGCTCATTGAGCCATTGCGTGTACACCATCTTGCCGGGCGCGACCTCGACATCGTTGGCGCAGACGCGATTGAGCACGCGCGCCGCGTCGGCTCCCTCGAGACGAAACTTGGCGAAGGAGGATTGATCGAACAGTCCCACGGCGCTGCGCACGGCGCGGTGCTCGCGGGCGCTCGGCTCGAACCAGTTCTGCCGCCCGTAGCTGTATTCGTACGCCGGCGCGACGCCCGCCGGCGCAAACCAGTTCGCGCGCTCCCAGCCGAACGCCTCGCCGAAGCAGGCGCCGGCCTGCGCCAGCCGATCGTGCAGCGCCGAGCGGCGCACGCCGCGTGCGGTCTCGTACTGCCGGAACGGCCAGTGCGTCGCATACAGAAGGCCGAGGCTTTCGCGCGCGCGCGCTTGCAGGTACTTTCGATTGATCTGGAACGGCATATTGCGCCGCACGTCCACTTCCCACAAATCGAGCGGCGGGTGGCCGTCGCGGATCCATTCCGAGACCACCTTGCCGATGCCGCCTGCCGATTGCAGCCCGATCGAATTCAAGCCCGCCGCGACGAAGCAATTCTCGAGCTCGGCCGATTCGCCCAGGTGATAACGCACATCGGGCGTGAAGCTCTCCGGGCCGCAGAAGAACTTCTGGATGCCGGCCCGCTCGAGCGCCGGTATGCGGCGCATGGCATCGAGCAGCACCGGCTCGAAGTGCGCGAAATCCCCCGCGATCTCGCCGAACGAGAAATCCTCGGGGATGCCCGTCGTGCCCCACGGGCGCGCGTGCGGCTCGAACGCCCCGACGAGAAGCCTGCCGGCATCGTACTTGAAGTAGCTGCAATGATCGTAATCGCGCAGTACCGGCAATGCAGGGTGCAGGCCGAGCACGTCCTTGAACAGTACGTAATAATGCTCGCAGGCCTGCAGCGGCACGGTGACGCCGGCGCCCGCCGCGAGGTCTCGCGTCCACATGCCGCCGCACAGCACGACGTACTGTGCCTCGACGGTGCCGCGCTCGGTGTCGACACCGAGCACCCGCCGCCCGTCATGGCGAATGGCGGTGACCTTGAGCTCCTGGAGGATCTGCACGCCGCCGGCGCGCGCCCCCTTGGCGAGCGCCTGCGTGATGTCGACGGCATTGGCGTAGCCGTCGCTCGGAATGTGAATGCCGCCGATCACATCATCGAGATTTGCGAGGGGGTAGAGCGCCTCGATCTCGCGCGGGGTGAGCACGTGCACCGGCAGACCGAAGACCTTCGCCATCGAGGCATTGCGCCGCAACTCCTCCATGCGGCCCGGGGTCGTCGCGAGCGAGATGGAGCCGCATTGGCGGTAGCCCGTCGCCTGCCCGGTCTCGGCCTCGAGCCCGCGGTACAGCTCGGCGGTATAGCGTGCGAGGCGCGTCATGTTCATGCTCTGACGCAGCTGGCCGATCAATCCCGCGGCGTGCCAGGTGGTGCCGCTGGTGAGCTGCTTGCGCTCGATCAGCAGCACCTCGCTCCAGCCGAGCTTGGACAGATGATAGGCGATCGAGCAGCCGATGACGCCGCCGCCGACGATCACCACCCGCGCGTGCCGTGGAAGATCGGACATGGCTCAGATCCGCATGCGGGCGTTGTCCGGATCGAAGGCGGGCGCCGGCAGCACCCGCGCGCTGCGCAGCTCGCCCTGCAGCAAGATCTCGAACGTACTGCCTGCGGCGGCGAAAGCCGGATCCACGCAGGCGAAAGCGAGGCTCTTCCGGACGCGGTGCCCGTAGCCGCCCGAGGTGGTCACGCCGATGCAGCGGCCCGCGGCGAGCACCGGCTCGGCGCCGCGCGCGTCGGTGTCGGCAGCCTCGACCTCGGCATAGACGATCCTGTAGGGACGCGGCCCCTCGGCCAGGGTCGCCGACTTGCCCACGAAATCATCCTTCTTGGCGGCAAAAAAGCGCCCCATGTCCGCCTCGAGCAGATTGAGCTCGTTGGTGAGCTCGCTCGACCAGCCCTTGTAGGCCTTCTCGAGCCGCATGCTGTTGACGGCGTAAAGGCCGTAGTTCGCGATGCCGAGCGCGCGGCCTCGCTCCCAGAGCGCATCGTAGAGAGGCGGCAACGCCTGCATGGGTGCGTGCAGCTCCCAGCCGAGCTCGCCGACGTAACTCACGCGCAGCGCGCGCACCTCGTGCCCGGCGATGCGGATCTCGCGGCCGCACAGCCACGGAAACTCCTCGTTGCCGAGGCGCGCATCGGTGAGCTCGCTCAGCAGCTCGCGCGACCTCGGTCCCGAGAGCACGAGCACGCCGCGATCCTCGGTCACATCGTCGATCTGCACGCGCTCGCTCGGCTGCAGGCTGTGCGTGAGCCAGTCCCGGTCGCGCAGCTGCGCGGCCGCGGCCGACAGGGCGTAGAAGCGATGCTCCGCGAGGCGGGTGACGGTCATCTCTGCGAAGATCCGTCCCTGCGGCGAGAGCAGGTGCACGAGCGCAATGCCGCCGATCTTGCGCGGCATGCGGTTTGCGCAGATCCGGTTCAGGAACGACTCGGCATCGGCACCGGTGATGTCGAACTTGGCAAATCCGCTGAGGTCCAGCATCCCCACTCGCTCATGCACCGCGGCAACCTCGTCACGCACCACCTCGAAGACGTTGCTGCGGCGATAGCTGGGCTCCTCGACGCGCCCGTCCGGCGAGAACCACTTGGGGCGCTCCCAGCCGAAGGTCTCGGTGTGCACACAGCCCTGCGCCCTCAGCCGCTCGTACAATGGGCTGGTCTTCTGCGGGCGCCCCGCCGGCTCCTCCTCGCCGGGCAGGCGCGTCACGTAGGTGGACTTGTAGTCCTGGAACACCTTCGCGCGCACGTACTGCCTGTCGGCGAATCGGCCGAAGCGCCGCGGATCGAATTCCGTCATGTTGATGTCGGCATCCCCGTGCACCATCCACTGCGCGAGGTATTTGCCGCACCCTCCGCCCTGCGCAATGCCGAACGAGCTTCCGCAGCACATCCAGTAGTTCGTAAGGCCCGGCGCGGGCCCAAGGAGCGGCGCGCCGTCGGGAGTATGGGGGATCGCTCCGTTGATCACGCGGCGAATGCCCACCTCGCCGAAGATCGGCATGCGCTCGATGGCGCGCTCGAGCCACGGCGCGATGCGGTCCAGATCGTCGGCAAAGAGCTCATTGCAGGCCTCCCACTCGGGATGCCCCCGGGGAGCCCAGGCCTCGGTGAGTCCCTCGCTCTCGTAGATGCCCATGAGGCCCGACTTCTGCTCTTGGCGCAGATACCCCGAGCAGTAGGAATCGCGCACCACCGGGATTTCCCCGCCGCGCTCCTGGAACGCCGCAATGGGGTGGGTGATGACGTAGTGATGCTGCATGTTGGTGATGGGCGCGTCCGCTCCCACCATGGCGGCCACCTCGCGCGCGTAGCACCCGGCCGCATTCACCACCATCTCCGCAACGATGCTGCCTTGCTCGGTAATGACATCCCATTCCCCGCTCGCGCGCTGACGCACGTCGAGGACTCGATTGCGGCGCATGATGCCCGCCCCCAGATCACGCGCGGCCTTGGCGAGCGCATTGCAAATGCCTGAAGGGTCGCCATGGCCGTCGTCGAGGGTCCAGCCCGCGGCGAGCACGCGGTCGGTGGTGAGGAACGGGTTCAGGCGCCGGATCTCATCGGGGCCCACGATCTCCATCCTGAACCCGACGCTCCGGGCGAAGCCGAGAACGTACTTGAGCCAGGCGAGCTCCTGCGGGTTGTTGGCGAGGCGCAGCCCGCCGCTGGCGTGCCAGCTCACGTACTGCCCGGTGAGGGCCTCGAGGCGCGGATAGAGCTCGTTGCTGTAGGCGTGGATCTTGGCGAAGTTGAAGCTGCCGGTGATGCTCGGGCACTGTCCGGCCGCATGCCAGGTCGAGCCCGACGTGAGCTCTCCTTTCTCGACCAGCAGAGCATCCTTGCAGCCTTCCAGGGCCAGGTGATACAGCAGGCTCGCGCCCATCATCCCGCCGCCAATGACGACGACGCGTGCGTGTGTTTTCATCAAAGACCCAGTGAGGGGGACATGACCACAATAAATTGCCCCTCGCGGCCAAGCAAGCGAGTATTTTACGGCCTTTGACCCCATTTTTTTGAAGGGTTCGCCCATTGAACAAGAATCGGCCGCTGGTGGGGCTGCCCACGCTCACCTGGCTGCGGGCCTTCGAGGCGGCGGCGCGAACCTCGAGCTTCAGCGCGGCCGCCGCGGAGCTGCGGCTCACCTCGGGCGCAATCAGCTATCAGATCCGGGCACTGGAAGCGCATCTGGGATTCGCCCTGTTCGAGCGGCTGCCGCGCGGAGTGAAGCTCACCGCCATGGGGGTCGCCTATTTACCCCCGGTGCGCAAGGCGTTCGAGCAGCTCGCCGATTCGACCGTGGGGCTCTTCGGTGGCTCCGAGCGGAGGGAGATCAGCATTCACGCGCCCGTCTCGCTCGCCTCGCTATGGCTCGCGCCGAAGCTACCTGCCTTCACCGAGGCCTTTCCGGCCGTCGACGTGCGCCTCTCCTCGGTGATCTGGGACCACCCCGACCCTGACGAGAGTACCGACCTCGAGATACGCTATGGCGGCGGGGATTGGCGCGGCTATCGTGCCGAGCGGCTCATGAATCAGCGCATCGTCGCGGTGTGCAGTCCCGCCCTGCTCGAGCGGGCTCGCTCGCAAGGGGAGGCGGCGCATTGGCTGGCGCGGCATCTGATTCGTATCACGGGTCACGAGAATCACTGGTCCCAGGTGCGCCTTGCATTGCGGCTCGGGGACGCGCAGGAGCGCTCCGGGCCAGCTGTCGATACCACGATCGCCGCGCTCGAGCTCGCCGCCAAGGGAGCGGGCTGCGCGCTCGCGCACCGCATCTTCTTGAATCCGTATCTGTCCACGGGTCGGCTGGTACTTGCGCTCGAGCATGACTTCGCGGATGACAGCTCGTATTTCCTGGTCGCGCCCGAGCGCCCGCAGCGCATGCGCCGCGAGGTGGAGCAATTTCGAGAATGGCTTCTCGCGGCCGCGGCCGCCGATGCCTAGCTAG
>Ga0335074_10010352_pt1 | contig 13045 bp, 7 predicted proteins | sample Lox_Sample_23_FD_206715 | JGI IMG/M metagenome (GOLD analysis project Ga0335074, IMG submission 206715) | Soil microbial communities from Loxahatchee National Wildlife Refuge, Florida, United States - Lox_Sample_2.3 | ecosystem: Environmental > Terrestrial > Soil > Wetlands | place: USA: Florida...
CAGCAGAAGGCATGGCTTGAATACCTGGACAGGTCTGAGAAACAGAAGGCGATCGACAAGCAGACACTGGCCGACGAGCAGAAGGCCGCGGGCAACACGCATCCGCAATATGCTGCGGCTGGGCGCGGGATGTTTGCGCTGCGCGCCGAGCATCCGGCCGAGTGGTGGACGAGCGACGAGGCGATCAAGGACGCGCACAACATTGTCACCTACCAGGTGCCGGATGGCGGGTGGAGCAAGAACATCGACATGGTGAGCCATCCGCGCGCGCCGGGCGACCTGTATGCGGCCAACGACGAGAATCGCTTTCCCGATTCGGCCGATTTCGACAAGCCGGTCGATCCCAACTGGCACTACATCGCCACCCTCGACAACGATGCGACGTGGATGCAGATCCGGTTTGTGGCGCATGTGACGACCGCATTGCTGGCCGCCCATCGCGATGCCGATGCCGCGCCGTTTCGTGCCTCGGTGGAGCGCGGCGTCGAGTACCTGCTGAATTCCCAGTATCCGAACGGCGGCTGGCCGCAGGTGTGGCCGCTTGAGGGCGGCTACCACGACGCCATCACGATCAACGACGACGCCATGACGCATGCCGTGGAGATTCTGCATGATGTGGCGACGGGCGCTCCGGACTACACGTTTTTGCCGCCGCCGCTGGTGAAGAAAGCAGCGCCGGCGGCACAGCGCGGCATCGATTGCCTGCTCAAATTGCAGATCGTGGAGAACGGGGTAAAGACGGCGTGGGCGCAGCAATACGATGCGCTGACGCTGGAGCCGACTTCGGCGCGCAATTACGAGATGGCCGCACTCACCAGCGACGAGAGCTTTCCTATTGTGGAGTTCTTCATGAGCCTCCCCGATCCCACGCCGGCTGAGGTTGCAGCGGTGCACGCCGCATGTGCATGGTTCAAGAAGGTGGAGATCTTCGGTTACCGCTACGGGAGCGGGAACTTCATGGCAGACCGCAACAGCCCGGAGGGACGCAAGCTCGTCGCGGTTGCGGGAGCGGGGCCCATCTGGGCGCGCTATTACCAGATCGGCACCGACAAGCCGATCTTCGGCGACCGCGACAAGACCATCCACGACGATGTAAACGATCTGAGCCGCGAGCGCCGCAACGGTTACTCGTGGTTCAACAGCGAAGGCATCCCCGTGTTGAATGAATACAAGACCTGGGCGCAGGCGCACCCGCGGTAACCGATAGACAATTGCGGAGACAAAGAAACGGTGCGGGTAAGGGGCGTTTTCTGCGCGTAGCGACGGGACATGCGCCGGCGGGCGCCGCCCGGTGCGCCCTCCTGGATTCAAGACTGGGCTGATTCCGCCGATAAGGACGGTAACTCCGTTTGAAAGGGTTGGCCATGTCCTGGGCTCGAAATCTGCCGCTCGCGCGAAAGTACACTTACGCTTTTGGAGCCGTTTGTCTTCTCTGCGCAATGCAGGGAGCCCTTGCACTCGTTGGCCTGCTGCGCGTAAACGGTAGCGGTCGCCACCTCGCAATGCTGGTCGCGGGAGTCGTCGCATTCACCTTTTGCGCCTGCGTTCTGATCGGGATCGGGTTGAACCGCGTCACCGCGCCGCGAATCAAGCGCGGAACCGAGATGCTCGAACGTCTGGCAGAAAAGGATTTAACCGCCTATGTCCGGGTGACGGGAAGCGATGAGATTGGACGGCTTGGCGATGCGATGAATCGCACCGGGGAGTCGATGCGCTCGATGATCCAGGCCGTGGCGCAGGCGGCCGAAACTCTTTCGGCCGCGACCACCGAGATGAGCACGCGCTCTGCCGAGAGCGCGGGCAATGCACGGACCGAGTCGGGCAAGATCAACCAGATCGCAGCCGCGGTGCAGGAGATGACGGCGACGATCGGGGAGATCAGCCACAATGCAGAGAGCGCGGCATGCGCCAGCCGGGAGTCGGCGCAGACCGCAGAACGGGGTGGGGCGGTGATGCAGGCGGCGGCAGTGACGATGGAGAGGATCGCCGCCGCGACACAAACGGTTTCAGACAAAATGGGCGCTCTTGCCGAGCGGTCGCAGGAGATCGGCAAAGTGGTGAACGTGATCCAGGAGATTAGCGAGCAAACCAACCTGCTGGCTCTGAACGCCGCCATTGAAGCCGCTCGTGCCGGCGAGCATGGACGCGGATTTGCTGTGGTGGCGGGCGAAGTGCGGAGGCTGGCGGAACGCACGAAGAGCGCCACCGAGGAGATTGCGGGAACCATCCGCAGCATTCAGGAGGAGACGCGGGAAACGCTGCAGGTGATGGCCGATAGCCGCACCGAGGTGGAAACCGGCATGCAGCAGACGTCGAACGCCAGGCAGAGCCTGGAGGCGACGATTGAGGCTTCAAAGCGCGTGGAGGAGCAGATTGACTTGATCGCCACAGCAGCCACCGAACAGACATCGGCCGCGGGCGAGATTTCCGACTCTGCGGGACAGATTTCACAATTGGCGACGGAAAACACGCAGGCGGCGGAAGAAGCGGTGCAGGCGCTCAAGGACCTGACGGCGCTGGCTGCCGAGCTCGGCAGCATGATTCGTCAGTTCCGGCTCGAAGATGAAAAGCAGGACGGCGGGCGATTCGCCGGGAACGCTTCGGCGCCACGGGCTATGCTGCGCGCAGCTCGTCCTTAGCGGCGAGCAGTTGCAGTCGGATTTGAACAGGCGGGAACCCGGATCTGCCGCCCCGGCGAGAGAACCCAAAATCCCTCGCCGGGGCTGCCCGCCTGCGATAAGCCGGGCGCGATCCCGTCGCAACCGGGGCAGCCCTCTATGTTAAACCTTAAGTTTTCATCGCTCCGTCGTGCGCCCCGACCCGGTTATTCTTGAAGTGCGGCCGGTTCGGCTGCGAGTTGCCTGCCTGCCGTTCTAGCAAGCCCTCAAACTGCATCCAACGCGGGAGAGAGACACGCATGAGCGCGATCGAGTATGACCTGGTGGTGATCGGTTCCGGGCCCGCTGGGCAGCGCGCCGCGGTGGCCGCGGCAAAGATGGGCAAGCGCGTGGCTGTGGTGGAGGCCCGGCAAGTGGTAGGCGGCGTCTGCATCAACACCGGCACCATTCCGTCAAAGACCATGCGCGAGGCGGTGCTTCACCTTTCCGGTTACAACTACCGCAGCATCTATGGCGTGAACTACCGGGTCAAGGAAAAGATCACCATGGCGGACCTGGCCTTCCGGGTACAGGCCGTAATCAAGACCGAAGTAGACGTCACGGAAGCGCAGCTTTCTCGCAATGGGATCGATATTGTGCACGGAATCGCACACTTCATCGATCCTCACAAGATACACGTCGAGGGCGCGCAAACCGACACGACACTCGATGCAGGCCAGATCATCATTGCGGTAGGCACAAGGCCCGCCATGTCGGATAAGGTTCCGGTCAACGGAAGATCGATCATCAACAGCGACCAGATTCTGGGACTCGAAGCGCTGCCCAGGTCGCTGATCGTCGTGGGGGGCGGCGTGATCGGCGTCGAATACACCTGCATGTTCGCCGTGCTGGGCGTCCGCGTGACCCTGATTGAAAAGCGCAACCGGCTGCTCGAGTTCGCCGATCAGGAGATTATCGAAGCGCTGAGTTACCACCTTCGCGACATGCGCGTTACTTTGCGGCTTGGCGAAGAGGTGGACTGCGTGGAAGAGCCGACCCCCGGCACGGTGGTGGCCAACCTGATGAGCAACAAGAAAGTCTCGGGCGACGCTCTGCTTTACGCGGTCGGCCGGCAAGGCAACGTGGACGACCTGAACCTGGCGGCGGCGGGAATTGAGGCGGACAAGCGCGGGCGCATTGCAGTGGATGCGCACTACCAGACCAACGTCGGGCACATTTACGCAGCCGGCGATGTGGTGGGCTTTCCCTCCCTGGCATCCGTGTCAATGGAGCAAGGGCGGATTGCGGCACAGCGCGCTTTTGGCGACCAGGATGCAACCTCGAATCCCAGTTTTTATCCCTACGGCATTTATACGATTCCCGAGATCAGCTTCATTGGCAAGACCGAGGAGCAACTGACCGGCGAGGACGTGCCCTACGAGGTGGGCATGGCCTACTATCGCGAGGTGGCGCGCGGCCAGATCCGCGGTGATACAACGGGGAGGCTCAAGCTCATCTTTCACCGGGACACACTGAAAGTGCTCGGCGTCCACGTGATTGGCGAGGGCGCAAGCGAGTTGGTGCATATCGGGCAGGCGGTGATGACGCTGGACGGCACGATGGAGTACTTCATCAACGCAGTGTTCAATTACCCGACGCTGGCCGAGTGCTATAAGGTGGCGGCGTTCAACGGCATGGGCAGATTGCACCGGTACCAGTCGGGGTAAGCAATTCATCTCCCAGGCTCCAGCTCCTGGCTTCCAGCCGGCGCCCGGTTTCGTCGTCGTGGGATTTACGCTGCCTCTGACTCGAGAATGCAGAGAGGTCACCAATCCTGCAAGGAGAGAAGAGCTGGAAGCCAGCGGCCAGGAGGAAGAACCAGTCTCTTCCAAGAAGGAGGGCGTAATGACCACGGCGATTGGGGTCGTCATCACCGACCATGTTGTCAGTGGCAGGCTCCAGGACCAGCAACTCACCGGCAAGCCGCTTCGTTTTCCCAACGACTCGCAAGCGCAGCAAACGCTGGGCGCGATGCCCGCAAGCGAAATGGTCGAGATCATTGCAGGGCACATCAGCCTGCTGTCGAAGACGGCCTCCGGAGAAGGCGCGGCAGATCTGGCTGCGATCGGCGTAGCGGTTCCCGGAATCGTACTGCGGGGGGTGGTTGAGGAGTCACCCAATTTGAAGCAATTGAAGGGCTTACGCCTGGCGGAACTCCTCGGCGCCGCGCTGGCGGAGCATGGAGTTTCAGCGCCCGTTCACCTGGCCAATGATGCCGACGCGATTGCCGCCGGGGTTGCCGCCGCGCGCGGCCGGCTCAACGAGCTCATTCGCGTCTGGACGCTCGGCAATGGGATTGGCTACGGCCGATGGCCTTATGCGGAGGGTGTATGGGAAGGCGGGCACATCACAGTGAGCCTCGATCCCAAGGAGCGCTACTGCGGCTGCGGAGGCGTCGGTCATCTGGAGGGCATCATGGGCTACCGCGCCATGCGCATGCGTTTCCTCGACCTTGAGCCGGAGGAAGTATTCGCGAATGCCAAGAAGGGCGATGCGCGCTGCCGCGAGTTTGTCGACCTGTGGCATCGCGCGCTCGCCGCCGCGACTGCTTCTTTCATCCACCTGGCGGGGCCGGGACGGTTTTACTTTACGGGGTCCAACGTAGGCTTCGTGGAGCTGCCCCTGCTGCGCAGCCACCTGGAGAGCATGGTGAGAATGAGCCCGCTGCAAAACTTCTCACTCGAGATTCTGCCGCCGGACGACGAAACAGCTTTGATCGGGGCGGGAGTGAGCGCGTTGCGCGCGCTGGGAACGGGGAACCGCGGGTAGGGGTCAGGCCCGGTTTTCGACCTTGAGGCCGGGAACGCCTTTGAATTCGCGGGTATTGTTCGTCACCGGCGTCAAACCGAGACAGCGCGCATAGGGGAACACCAAGGCGCAATGAACGAGAGGTTGCCAGAGGGGCCCCCCTCAGCGCTTGCGGAGATAGGTGCCCGAGAGCCGGTCATGCCAGGTGAGGTGGGTTTCGTCAAACAGCGCCCAGATGAGTCCCAGGCCGAGGGGCAAAACCGACAACGGCAGCGCGATGAGACGGGCGCGACGCTGCTCGCGGGTTGGACGTTCGCCGCGCAAGGTCCTGAGGCAGACCCCGGCGTACCACAAGCCGGGCGTGGTGTTGCCCAGAGTGAAAAACAGCGTCTGGTAACCGGCTGCGATGGCCAGCAGGGCGAATGCGGCCACGAACTCCATTGTGCGCACTCCCATCGGCGCCTTTCCCGAGGCCACAGCCAGAGCGGCAAAGCCCACAAAAGCCGCCAGGGTCAGGCTGCCGTCGACCACAAGAGCCAGAAGGCGGCGGTTGAGAGACACGAGCGCTGCGCCGGCCGGTTGAGCGGTCTTTGGCGCGAGCTCCTCCTGCGCCGAAGGATGCTTCCGGGCTGGCTCGTCGAGCTCGATGTTCGCCCACTTCGTGCGCATCCAATCCGGCGCCGCCGGGCCATCTGAAATGGCAGTCGAGGGCTGGGTCGAAACGGTTTCCGGGTCGACCTCGAAGATGCTGAGCTGGTCTGCTGAGGAGAATGCAGCCAGTGGGCCTTCCGCGCGCCGCGGACGCATTTTGCGCGTGGCAACCACTTCGCGCGGGAACTCGATGAGGTTGGCGAAGATTGGCTCAACCACCGCTGCCTCGGATACGTCCTGGGCCGCGGCCTCGGGCAGCGAGGACCAAAGCGGCTCGCGCTGGCTTTCGTCCGGCGCCGTGTTCGAAGCCTGGCGGCGTCTACGGGATTTCGAACGCGCGGGGGCAGATTTCGGGACCTGATCGGTCTGGTCCGAAGCCGGGGCATCGGCAAAGAGCGGCACTTCTTCAACCAGTGTGGGGCCAAAGGGATCCTGCGGATCGTGCGCCGAGCTGTGCGCCTGGAGTTCCAAATCGTGGCTGTGCTCAGCCTGCGAATCCCAGTCAGCGTCGGCAAGGGAGACCGCAGTGAGAACCGATTGCACGGCGGCGTGCGCTTCCTGGGCAGCCTTCGATGCAGCTTCAGCCGCCCGGGCGGCGGCAAGGGCTTCGCGGGTGAGGATTTCGCTGTAGCTGGGCGCGTTCAAAAAACGCGCAGCCACCCGCCGGGCAGCCTGCGCGGCGGGGCTCGCGGCAGACACAGAGTTTTCTCGCGCTGTAAAAGGCTCGGCCGCTGACTGCGCCTTGTGGCTCATATGGGCGGCAACTCGCCGATTGACTTCCTGCTTCCACGACGGGGAAAGGCTTGCAGTACTCAATGCTGTGCTCAAAGCTTCTCAAGTCCCTTCTGCTGCTGCGGCAAAGCCGGGCTGCGGATTTGCCGCCCAAAAAATTCGCCGTGCCGGGATCCGCGCGCACGCGGGACGGTACAAGCGTTGTGGACAAAACAAGGAACGATGATCGCGGAGAAAAGCGGGAGAAAGCTCTGCCCTGTCGCCCAAGGGGGTGCGGTCGAGGCGGATTTTTCGAGCTACCAGAGCAGCGTGATGCAAGTCCTAATCCATACAGCTGGCTTTGTTATGCTGAGCCTTTGAGCGGTGATGGTTCCTCGATGCGTCCTCGCTATCTAGTGTTTATCACGCTGCTGGCCGTCTGTCACCCGCAAGCGGGTGCGCAGACGTTGACCAATGCGGCACCTGCGGCGCAACGTGAGACGCGCAGCGCCGCCGAGTCCTCCACGCCCACCGATCCTGAATCATTGCCGGACGATCCTGGCCAGGAGCTGGTGCCGGTGGCGACGCCGGAACCTGCGCCGGCGACGGGAGTGCCTTTGAAGTGGGAGGCCCAGCTGCAACAGTGGTCGGGTGACACGATCACGCTGACCGGCGACGTGGTGTTCTACTACCAGAACTACGTGATTCGCGCCGACAAGGTGGTCTATCACCGCGATACCACCGAATTGGACGCTGACGGGCACCTGGAGCTGACGGGCGGGCCGAACGACGTCTCCATCAAGGCCACGAGCGGCGATATGCGGCTCAACATGCATACCGCGCGTTTTTACAACGTCAGCGGGTCGCAAGGCGTGCGCTTTGTCGGACACACGGCGGTATATACAACACCGACGCCCTTGCTGTTCTCGGGCCGCGTGCTGCTTGAAACGGGCCAAGGCCGCTACAAGATCATCGACGGCCGCATCACCAACTGCCGGCTGCCTCACCCCGATTGGCAGGTGATCGCGCACGCCATCAGCCTCGATGACAAGGAAGCGTCGACATCCAATGCCTTCTTCAAGTTCGTCGGCATCCCGATTTTTTACTTCCCCTATCTCCAGCATCGGGTGGATGAGACGGGCCGGGTGAGCGGGCTGTTAACCCCTGTGCTCGGCAACTCTTCCATTGAGGGATACGTGTTCGGCGAGCAGGTGTACTGGGCCATCAACCGCAGCATGGACGCCGTCGTCGGCGCAGAGTACTACAGCAAGCGCGGATGGGCTCCCAATGGCGACTTCCGCTACAAGGGCCCGGGGCCCGATCACCTGAACGTGCGATGGAATGCCCTGCTCGACCGCGGCGTTGAAGAACCGACGACCAATGCGCAGGGCCAGGTGACCGAACAACTCCAGAAAGAGGGCGGAGTGGACATAACGGTCCTGGGCCGGGACGACGTGTCGCCGCGAACCCGTATCTCCGGAGCTGCGGAGTACCTCTCAAGTTATGTTTACCGGTTGGTTTTCGACCAGAACTATTCCCAGGCCATTAGCTCGCAGGTGGCCAGCGAAGTGGCTTTCATTCACAATCGCAATGGAATCCTGCCTTCGGTCTGGCTCGATCGCTTTCAGGTCTTCGCCAATGCGATGAAGGGGAACGAAGTCAAGATTCTGCGCCTCCCCCTCATCCGCTACGACGTGCTGGACCGTCCGCTCGGCAATTCGCCGCTCTACTGGGGGCTGCAGTCCTCGCTCGGGTACCTGAACCGCTCGGAGCCGTCTTTCCATTCAAGAAACGTGGGCCGGCTGGATTTCTACCCGCACATTTCCATGCCGATCGCAGCGGGCGGGTGGAGCATTGTCCCCGAGGCCGCGCTGCGCGATACGGCGTACACCATCAGCCAGACGCCCACGCTGACGGGTCCATCGCAGATCCCGGCCATCAGCCATCAGCCGCTCAATCGCAAAGACATCGAAGCGGCAATCGATATCCGCCCGCCGGCCTTGGAGCGCGATTTCGAATTTCCCCACTGGCACTGGGAACTGCGCCACGTCATCCAACCCGAATTGAGCTACCGGTACGTGACCGGGATTGGCGCGCAAGCGCGGAATGTGCTCCTCTTCGACTCGACCGACGTGGCTACCAACGTGAACGAAGGCGGCTTCGCCCTGACGCAACGGTTTTATGTGCGGCACACGGACGAGAAACCTTGCGGCAACGAAGAGACGGATTCCGCGGATGATGACGCGGCTGTGGGGAACTGCCCGGAGCCTCCGCGCGAGTGGGCGAGCTGGCGGATCGCGCAGGAGTACTTCATCGATCCCAATTTTGGCGGCGCGCTCATTCCTGGCCGACGCAACGTTTTCGACGCGACGCTGGACCTGATGGGGCCTACTTTCCTGACCTCGCCGCGCAATATCGCGCCCATTGACTCGCGCATTCGCTTCGAAGCCATCAACAATCTGCGCGTCGAGTGGGACCTGGATTACGACACCATCGCAGGAGACTTCGCGGCGAACAATTTGTTTGCAGGGTATAGCTTCGGGCGAACCACACTGGGAATTGGCCATGCGCTGCTGAATGCCCCGGACGAGGTGAGCAGCAGCGGAGCAATCGCGACGATCAAGAGCCAGCAGATCCAGCCGTTTCTGGAGATCGGAAAGTCGAGCGAAAGGGGATTCGACATTGCGGCGAACGGCGGCTATGACTTTGTCGAGCACCAACTGCAATACGGCGGTGTGCAGGCAGTCTACAACTGGAACTGTTGCGGATTGACGGTCGGCTATAGGCGATTTGAGCTGGGGACCATCGGCTCGGCGAGCCGCGACGAGACCCAGTGGCTCTATAGCTTTACTCTGGCCAACTTTGGGGCAGTCGGAGACATTCGCCGCGCCAACTCGGTATTCCGCGATCCTGCGCTCCCGCCTGCGTATTAGAAGCAGGGTTCAGGGGTCAGGCAGGACCTGCGCGGATCGGCGCCGAGCCATGCGAAGCGGACCGGTGACTTGAGACTTTTGCCCCCTGAAAGCTGTTGGTTGCCTTTCGCGGCGGGGCGCGTCAATCCATTACAAGCGGCCGAAAACAGACGCCTTGCAGGCGCACGCGAAGCTGCCGCCTGGAGTATCCTTTCGTAAGAGGAAATCACGTTGTCGCGAATTCGCATTGTGGCCGGGTTGCTTATTATGCTCGGCCTGACGGTGGGTTGCAAAGCGCAAAGCAGTGCGCCTTCCGGGCCCGATCCAGTCCTTAGCCGCCGAATTGAGATTCTCGTCCGTTCGCAGTACGATCTGCCTCCGGATTACAACCTCAGCATCGGGGCACGAAGCCCGAGCCAGTTTTCCGGCTATGAAACCCTGCCCATCACCATCAGCAGCGGGTCAAAATCGCAGGTGATCGACTTCCTGATCTCGCCCGACAACACGAAGCTCATTCACTTGGACACATTCGACCTGACCAAAGATCCAGCCGACACCATCCCCATCACGGGCCGGCCGATCCGCGGCAACCCGGCCGCCAAAGTGACGGTCATCAATTTTGATGACCTGGAATGCCCGTTCTGCGCGCGGATGCATGAGGAGCTGTTCCCTGGGACGCTGGAGCATTACAAGGGCCTGGTGCGGTTCGTCTATAAAGACGATCCGCTTTCAGATATGCACCCCTGGGCGATGCACGCTGCCGTAGACGCCAACTGCCTGGCGGCGCAAAGCGGCGAGGTCTATTGGACCTACGTGGACTACCTGCATGCACACGGAGATGAGATCACCGGCCAGGATCGCGACCTGACAAAAAGCTTTGCCGCGCTGGACCGGATCGCCCGCCAGGAAGGCACCTTGGGCAAACTCGACGAGACGCAGTTGAACGCCTGCATCGCGAAGCAGGATGAAACACAGATCAAGGTCGAAACCAAAGAGGCGGAAAGCCTGGGAATCGACGGAACGCCTGCGCTTTTTGTGAACGGCGAGCGGATCAACGGAGCGCTGCCGCAAGAGCAGGTGTGGGTGGCGATTGACAGAGCGCTACGGGCCGCAGGTGAACAGCCTCCCGCCCAGCCGGCACAAGCCGCGTCGGCCGGATCGGCTGCGTCTGCCGGCGCCGGCAAGTAATGCGCCGTGGACTTTTCGCGCATCCGTTGCGCGGTTTATTCTTGAAAGCCGGGGGTTAGGGCCGCCCCCACAGGAGAAGCCCTCTTGCAAGCCGCATCGAATTCCTGCGTTTACGTTCGTTTTGCCGCCCTGGTTCTAGTCGGCGGCGTTTTGCTTCCTGCCCTTTCCGGTTGCAACCGGCCGCCTTCGGCTGACGTGGTGGCCACCGTCAACGGCAAAGAGATTCTGCGCGCCGACCTGGAGAGGAACTACCAGATCAGCCTGGGTGACAACCCGCAAAAACCCTCGCCGCAGGAGGCTGAGATCGGGCGGCTCAACGTCCTTCGCCAGATGATCCAGGAGGAGATCCTCGATCAGCAGGCGGCCAAGCTGAACCTGACGGCCAGCGATGAGGATGTGAACGCGCGGCTTACCGAGATCAAGGCGCCATATACCGAGGACCAGTTCTACAACATCCTCAAGCAGCGGAACCTGACGCTGGATGAATTCAAGCGCGACCTGCGCCGGCAACTGACTGAAACGAAGCTGATGAACAAGGAGATTGAGTCGAAGATCAACATCACCGACCAGCAAATCTCCGACTTTTACGATCAGCACAAGGCCGACTTCAACGTGGTTGAGCCGCAATACCATCTTGCACAGATCGTGGTGACGACGCAGCCCGCGCAGCAGGCGGGAAACCTGCAGGACAACAAGGCCTCAGGCGAAACCGACGCAAAGAAGAAAATCGACGCGCTGTACAGCCGCCTCGAAAGTGGGCAGGATTTCGCCACAGTAGCCATGAACTTCTCAGAGGACCCGCGCACGGCCTCAAGCGGCGGCGATATGGGTTTTGTGCCCGAGTCGACGCTGCGCTCTGATCCCGAAGCCTATGACGCCATTGACAAGCTCAAACCCGATCAGTTCACTGACGTTCTTCCCATGTTCGATTCGAGCCCCACACACAAAGTCGCCTATTATGCGATCTACAAGCTGATTTCACGCGAACCGGCCGGTCAACGGCTGTTGAGCGACCCCAATATTCGCCAGGAGATCCATCAGACCTTGCACGATGCGCAGAAGCAACTGCTGCAAAACGCCTACATCGAGGTTCTGCAGGACAACGCGCGCGTGCGCAATTACCTCGCCGAGCAGATTCTGAAGCAGGGTGCGCAGTAGAATCCGACCCGGCCCGAGCGATCAGAAGCTGGCCTCGATGCTTGCGCCGGAGTAATGGATGGTCTTGTCCGGCGCCGCTGTCACATCCCCTCCCACGCCATGGCCCGGCGAGACGATGACCACATTGAACGTGTGGCCGGCGGACATGCCGGGATAGCTGCCATGGCGGACACCCAAGGTGAGCGTGCGGGAGGCGTCATTCCAGTGCATGGCGATGGTGGAGTGCGCTCCCTGTTCATAGTCATAGCCATCTCCGCCATCTTCGTAGAGCGTGAAATCGCCATCGGCTCCCGGATAGATGCGGAGCTCGATAGGATCGGTAGCCTGGCCGGCGTACTCGATTACCGGGCCGAGCGGCAGGATCGACCCTGCGCGCACATCCAGCGGAATGCGGTCGAGCGGGGCCTCCACGGATTCGGCGGAGCCGCCCTGCGTGCGCCCTCCGGTCCAGAAGTCGAACCAGCTTTTGCCCATGGGCAGATAGACTGACCGCGACTTGGCATGCTCCTCAAGCACCGGGCTCACCAGCAGGTCTGGGCCAAACATGAATTGGTCGCCAATCTCGCGCACAGCAGGGTCCGCAGGGAAATCCATCACCAGCGGGCGCTGGATTGTGTAGTCCTCATTGGTGACCTTCCACGCCAGGGAGTAGACGTAGGGCAAGAGCCGGTAGCGCAGCCGATCGACGGCCAGGAGAGTGGGAAAGACCTGGGGATAAGTCCACAGCTCGTTGTGATCGCGGTGCCCGTGGGTTCGGAAGATGGGACAGAAAGCGCCGTACTCGAACCAGCGGGCGTAGAGCTCCTGGTACGCGGGCTGGTCGGCTTGGCCGTCGAATAGCGGATGGTAGCCGCCGATATCGGTGGTCCAATAGGGATAGCCGGAGAGCGCGAAATTGAGGCCCGCAGGCACCTGGCGGCGCAACGCCCACCAACTGCTATATACATCGCCGGACCAGACCGTGGCTCCGTTGCGCTGCTGCCCCATAAATGCGGAGCGGGTGAGCAGAAAAACGCGCTT
>Ga0335074_10010353_pt1 | contig 13042 bp, 10 predicted proteins | sample Lox_Sample_23_FD_206715 | JGI IMG/M metagenome (GOLD analysis project Ga0335074, IMG submission 206715) | Soil microbial communities from Loxahatchee National Wildlife Refuge, Florida, United States - Lox_Sample_2.3 | ecosystem: Environmental > Terrestrial > Soil > Wetlands | place: USA...
CGGCGGCATCCCCGCCACCCCGCGGTCCGAGATCGGCGCTCTTCTGCGCCTGCGCCGCGGCGCTCGCGTCGAGGAGCATGCGCTTCCAGACGGCAGGTACTGGCGCCATATGGGGTCAGCAGCGGACGGGGGTGAGCGCGCTCTGGTCCATCGCCTGGCCGAGCAGCCGGGCGACGAGGTGCCGCAGCGGCTCCCTGGTCTGTTCCTGGTGTCCTGGAGCCTCGTGGAACAGGACGTGGTAAAGGCGCTGGTTGGCGTGGACGTAGTCGAGAAGCTCAGCGGCCAGGCGCTCGAAGGTGTCGATCACCGAGCCCGGGTCGGCCGGGTCGGCGTGCTCGAGGATGGATCGGGCCCGATCAGCCAGGCCCTCGGCGTATCGGCTCCGGAGGGCGGCGAGCAGGTCTGACCAGGACTCGAAGTACAGGTAGACCGTTCCCTTGGCGATCCCGGCGCGCTGGGCCACGGCATCGACCGATGTCCCGGCAAGCCCGTTGGCGACCAGCATCGAGGCGGCCGCATCGAGGATCGCCTTCCGCCGATCCGGCCCGTTCAGCGCGCGCCGCAGCGGGCAGGTCCGGTAAGGCTTGCGCACGGCCTTGCCCGCCGGCCCGGGCCGTGGCCCCCATGATGGCCGGAGCGCCGGCCGGTGAGCGAGGAGGCCGACGTCAGGGCCCGGCCGGGCCGGAAGGGGACCCGCTGTCAGCCATCACCGCCGGGCGGTGTCCTTCGTGGCCATGCTCATCCCCGGTCCGGGTGATCGCCCCCGGGCTGATGCGGCTACCCGGCCTGCTGCCCGGAGCCTGCGGCCCGGCCGGGTGCCGCCGCGCGGTGGCTGCGCCTGCTAGCCGCGGCGAGGGCCCCTGGCCACGAGCCACACGACGATGAAGACGGCCATCGCGATCAGCGCGATGATGAGGAACGTCTTGAGCGTTGCGAAGATCCCGCCCGCGACCGTGACGGCAAGCCAGATGGCAAGGACCGCGCCGATGATTGTCCCGATGATCCGGCCCATGTACCCAGTATGCGCCCGGTTCCACTGGCAGGCGGCGGTCGTGCCGGCCGTCTCGGCCCGGGCCGGGCCGTGCGGGCTGCCTGGCATATCTGGCCGGGACGGCGCCTAGTCACAGGCGGTCACGTGCCTGGTCGGCGCCTGGCACGTGATGACCGCAAGCCTGCGCGACGCCAAGGTGAACGAGAACCGATCTGTCGCGGACCCTGCTTCCCCGATCGAGCTGTCGAGAGCGCGCAGATCGGGTTGGTCGGTGGGCGACGGGCTGGGTGGTCACCCCAGTTGACCGCCTGCTTTTTCTCGAGCACCTACCGTTTCGCCCTGACGTGCGCGGCTGGGAGATGTGTCGCTGGGGCGCGGTAGCCGCCCCTGCTGACTCGGCTAGCCTCTCGCATTTGGCGAGCACTTGTGAGTTAGTCGCCGGGCCGGGGTTATCGAGTGTTGGTGAGCCGGGTGCGGGTCTGCTCGGCTCGGGCGCTATAGCCGTAACGCTGCCAGAGCTGGAGCGCGCGTTCCAGTTCGGCGCGTGCCTCGCCAGGGCGGCCTGCTGCGGCCAGCACGTGAGCGAGCGCTTCGTGTGCCGTCGCATGCACGGCGGGGAAGTCTGTCTTGTACGCGTGGTCGAGTGCCTCGCGTGCGAGCACGCCGGCTGTGTCGCGCGCGTCCTGATCTGCTGCGATCCGCGCTCGGAGGCCGTGGCCGTAAGCGAAGTTGACGACGTCCTCGGCAGCGCCGGTCTGCTCGCCTTCGAGAGCGAGACGCGCGGCTTCATCGGCCTGACCGCGCTCGTAGAGTACCTCCGCGAGGTTGATGAGCGTCGTCGACCGGAAGCTTGTCAGCCCGAGTTCCTCTTGTCGGCTGATCGCCTCGCGGTAGGTTCTGACCGCCTCGTCGAGCCTGCCTTGATCGTGCATGATCTGCGCACGCCGCTGCGTATGGAGCGCAGTGAAGACCTCGAGTCCGAGCTCGCGTGGGATTGCGGATGCCTGTTCCAGTACGCCCAGCGCATCGGTGAAGCGCTTCTCGCGGCGGGCGAGTTCCGCCTCGACCCAGAGCATGGTTACCCTCGCGAGCGGTGATTCATCCGCCGGCAGTTGCGCGAGCCTGGCGCGGATCAGCTCGGTCTCGAATGGTCCATACATCAGCGGCCCGGTCAGCATCATCATCGCGCGACCGGCAAGCAGTCGTGACCCGGCCCGTTCGGCGTGCAATAGCAGCGCCTCCAGTGCGCGGACGGTCGGTACCGCCCGGCTGCGAAGCCAGCTGGTATTCGCGGCGAGGTCGTAGGCGTATGCCGCGCCGAGGTCGTCATCCGCCGCCGCGAATACCGTGAGCGCTTCCGCCGCCACCGCCTCGGCTTCCTCGACAGCTTCCGCCGGTTCGGTCGCGACCCGGAACACCGACCTGGCGACCCGACCACGCATCCGCACGGTAGGGTCATCAGCCTGCTCGAGTTCCTCGATCAGCCGCAGCCGATGCTCGTGTTCGCCAAGCTCCTCAAGGATCCCGATGCAATCGAGCACCGCGGACAGCCGCCGGCGATCACCCGGCGGAAGCAGCGCCAGCGCGCGCCCGAGAAGATTCGCGGCGCCATGGGCGTCGCTGCGCAGCGTGGCCCTCGACCCCGCAGCGGCGAGATGACGGCCGGCGCGGCGTTCGAGTTCCGGGTCGGCGTGGTCAAGCTCGCGCCGGTAGCGAGCCGCCCGCTCGAGGTGGTAGCCGGCGATTTCGTCGAGCTCGATCAGCTCCTGTGCATGCAGCTCCAGCCAGTCCGCGAAGCGCTCGTGCAACTCGGCCCGCGTCTCCTTGGGCAAGGCATCGTAGGCGGCGTCGCGGAACAGCAGGTGGCGGAAGCGGAAGGCCTCATCCCCGGAAAGCGTCGGTGCCGCTGGATGGATCAGCTCCTTACGCACCAGGCCCAGCAGCTGCGATTCGACGTCAGGCGAACGTGCCAGCTCGACGACGGCGCCGCGGTGGAAGATCTCTCCCTCGATCGCGCCGCCTTCAATCACCGTCCGCTCACCGCGGGCGAGTTGGTCGAGGCGCGCCTGCAGCAGCGCCCGCACCGTCGAGGGCGTACCGACGTCGCCGCCCTCGCGGACGAGCGCGAGCATCTCCTCCACGAACAGTGGGTTGCCGTCGGCTGAGGTGACGATCCGCTCGCGCGTGCCGGGCTCGGTGCCGCCGTGTGCGTCGATCAGCTCGGCGCACTCCTGCGCTGTCAACGGCTCGAGCAGAATCGTAGTCGCGTTCAGCTTCCCGCCGCCCCAGGTCGGCCGCTTGTCGAGCAGGTCTGGCCGCGCCAGGCACAGCAGCAAGAGGGGCGCACCCCGGGATAGGTCGGCGACGTGGTCGATCAGGTCGAGGAACGTCTCCTCTCCCCACTGGACGTCGTCGAAGACCACCACCAGCGGCCGTTCGCGCGCGACGTTCTCGAGCTGCCTACGGACATCCCAGAACAGCTCGCCCTTGCTGCAGGCACCATCGGCCAGCCGCGTGAGAGTTCCCTCCGCCGGCTCGCCAAGCTGCTTGAGGGCCGAGACGACCGGCCAGAACGTGATCCCCTCGCCGTACTCCAGACAGCGGCCTGACAGCGTGGTGGCGTCGAGCCCGGAGACGAACTCCGCTGTCAGCCGCGACTTGCCGACGCCGGCCGCGCCAAGCAGGGTAAACAGGTGGCAGCGCCGCTCGCGGACCGAGCGCTCGAACGCCTGGCGGAGCTGCTGAAGCTCGGGGCGGCGGCCGATGAGCGGCGTGTCAAGGCGCCGGGCAACCGCGGCCGCGGCCGGGTCCACGTTCAGCAGCCGGTAAGCCGCCACGGGCTCCGCTTTCCCTTTCGCCGCTACCTGCACCGGCTCGACCTGCACCGCATCCCGCACCAGCTGCCGCGTCTCCCTGCCGATCAGGACCTCGCCGGTCTCAGCGAGCTGCTCGAGCCGGGCGGCGACATTTACGGCGTCTCCCGTCACGAGCGTGTCGCCGCCGCCCGCGACGACCTCACCGGTGTTGACGCCGATCCGTGCCTGCAACCCGAGCCTGGGCACGGCGGCACGCATCTCCCAGGCGGCGCGGACCGCCCGCATGGCGTCGTCCTCGTGCGCGACCGGCACGCCGAAGACGGCCATCACCGCATCGCCGATGAACTTCTCCACCGTCCCGCCATGCCGTTCGAGGATCTGCCGCATCCGGTCGTAGTAGCCGCGCATCCGGCTCCGCAGCGCCTCGGGATCGGTCCGCTCCCCGAGGGCGGTAGAGCCGCTCAGGTCACAGAAAACGACGGAGACGACCTTCCGCATCTCCCGCACTGGCGCCGCCTCGGCGAGCGGCACGCCACAGCCACCACAGAACCGGAATCCGGCCGGATTCTCCTGGCCGCACGAAACGCACCGCACGAATCGAATGTAACCAGGGCAGTGCCGAACAGGATGTTCTGAGACGGATTCTTCATCAGGAGCCAAGTTCGGGCTTGCGTGCCGAGTCGGCGATCGGAAACTCGGCAACATGCCTGTCGGGTCACGCTGAGTCATCGCCCCTAGATCCAGGCGAAGCGCAGCGCTGCGGGCCGCCTTCGATCAGGCGCAGCCGGGACGTCACCGTCGGCTATCAGCCTGGCGGAGCATCGCGTCGAGTTCGGGGTCGGCCCCGATCTCCCGGACCTCTTGCGCGCAGCGGCAGGCGATGGCGATCTTGGCCGCCCACTGCAGCGCCTCCTCGCGTGAGGGCACGTCGACGAGCGTGAATCCGCCGATGGCCTCCGGGTACGGGCCGTCGGTGGCCGCCCCGTCGGTGGCCACGATGCTCGCCGGCTGGTTTTCCAGGCCGCCGGCGGACACGTACACGCCGGCGTTGATGGCCTCCTGGACCGCCGCGTGCGCGGCCCTGGCCACGGCGGGCGCGTCCTCGTCGGGGATGTGGTCCATCGCGTGGGCGCCGAACGAGATCAGGTACTGCGTCATCCACGACTCCGTTGTCCCGGCGGCCTGCTCCGGCCGTGTCTTGACTCATAGACGAACGACTCGCCCGGATCCCATCGCTTTGCCAGAAGAAATTACTCACGGGTCCCCGCCGTCCGGGCGGCTCCGCGAGCGTCATGTGACCCGTGTTCGCGGAGATCATCACCGCTGCCGCCGACTGCGAGCCTCCAACCGCCCTCATCTAATGCCGCGATAGCAGCGTCAGTTCGGCTGTGCCGCCGCGCAGAACGGGGGCATCCGCTCACAGGTGCCGTGCCGTGGCAGACCGAGCGCGTAAGTGCGAGCCTGCATGTCCGGCGGTTGGGGTTGGCGCCGGGCGCGCCTGCAGATCGCGGGTCAACGGCCGCAGGGAGTGGCCTTTGTGTGGGTGTCCCGCGCTGAAGCCCTGGCTGCCTGCCTCGTGCGGAGACATGATGGAGTTCGTGAGCCTGGGCGCGGGAGCCCCGGTGTTTGTGGGCCGGGCCGAGGAACTGGCCGCGCTGGATGCCGCCTTGGATCGGGTCCGGCAGGGCCAGCCGTCGGCTGTCCTCATCGGCGGTGAGGCGGGGGTCGGCAAGTCGCGGCTGCTCAGCGAGTTCGCGGCGCGGGCGCGGGCCGTCGGCGTCACCAGGGTCTTGTACGGGTACTGCCTGGAGCTGAGCGCCGAGGGTCTGCCCTTCGCTCCGTTTACTGGGGTGCTGCGGGAGCTTGTCCGCGACCTGGGCACCGGTGGTGTCGCGGCTTTGCTGCCTGGCCGCGGCGCCCGGGAGCTGGCCCGGCTGCTGCCCGAGCTTGGGGAGCCAGACCTGCATGGAGATCCGGGTGAGGCGCGGGCGAGGATGTTCGAGCAGGTGCTCGCCCTGTTCGGGCGGTTGGCCGAGGGCGGGCCGGTTGTCCTGGTGATCGAGGACGCTCACTGGTCCGACCGGTCCACGCGTGATCTGCTTTCCTTCCTGGTCGGCAATCAGCGGGTCCTGGATGGCGTGCTGATCGTGGTCACGTTCCGCTCTGACGAGCTGTACCGGGTCCACCCGCTGCGGCCGGTGCTCGCCGAACTCGACAGGCTCGGCTGGGTGCTGCGGCTTGAGCTGCCGAGGCTGACCCGCCGGGAGGGCCGTGAGCTCGCGGCCGGCCTACTGGGCCGAGAGCCGGAGCCGGAACTGACAGATCGCGTGTTCTCGCGCAGCGAGGGCAACCCGTTGTTCATGGAAGCGCTGCTGCGCGGCGGCGACCTGCTCGGCCCTGGGCTGCCAGAGTCGTTGCGTGATCTGGTGCTCGCCGACGTGCGGCAGCTCCCCGACAAGACGCAGGAGGTGCTGGGGGCGCTGGGCGTGGCTGGGCAGCGGAGCGGGCACGCGCTGCTGGCTGCGGTCACCGGGCTCGGCGACAGGGCGCTGCTCGCAGCCTTGGAACCGGCGGTGTCGGCGAACGTGCTGGTGCCCGCCGGTGACGGGTATGGGTTCCGGCACGCGCTTATCCGTGAGGCGATTCTTGGCGAGGTGCTGCCGGGTGAGCGGACCCGGCTGCACACCCGCCTGGCCGAGATCCTGGCTGCTGACCCGTCCCTGCTCCCGCCGGGCCGTGCGGTGATCGAGCAGGCGCATCACTGGTACCTGGCACACGACGCCGCCCGGGCGCTGGAGAGCGCCTGGCGGGCGGCGGCGGTGGCCGGGCGCTCCCTCGCCCACGCCGAGAGACTCGCCCTGCTGGAAAGGATCCTCGAACTGTGGCCCGCGCTGCCCGATGCCGCGGAGCGCCTTGGCGCCAGCCACCTGGATGTCCTCGAATCGGCGGCCGAAGCCGCGTATGCCGCGGGCGAGGATGAGACGGGCATCGAGTTCGCGACCGCCGCGCTGAAGGAGGTCGACCCGGGCAGCGATCCCGCACGCGCTGCCGCGCTGCTGGAGCGGCGCGGCGTGATGAAGTTCCGTCTGGGCCGCGCCGGCAGCATCGACGAGCTGAGGGAAGCGGTGCGGCTGATGCCGGCCAGCCCGCCCAGTGCCGCGCGGGCGCGGATGCTCGCCACGTGCGCTAAACGGATGGAAACGTCCAACGAGCCCGGTGCCTACGCCATGGCCGAGGAGGCCCTCGCGCTCGCTCGCCAGATGGGCGACGCGGCGACCGAGGCGTACGCGCTGATCACGGTCGCTCATGCCCCGGGGCACGAGCTGAACGCCGAGAACCTGGAAATGCTCGCACAGGCGCGTGCCCTTGCCGAGCGCGCGCAGGCGTATGACGCCCTGCTTCAGGCGACCGTCACCGAGTCTGACCTGCTGGAGGGGATGGGCGAGCACGAGCGGGCCGCACAGGTGGCCCGGCAAGGTGTCATCAGCGCGCGGGAATACGGGCTCGCCCGGGCCCCGGGCACGCTGCTGGCTGCCAACGTGGCGGAACCGCTGATGTCGCTCGGCCGCTGGGACGAGGCGGGTGACGTGATCGAGCACGCCCTGGAACTGTCCCCGCCGCCGGGCACGCGCGCCGTGCTGCTACTGTTCGCCGGCCAGATGGCGCTGGCCCGAGGCGACCTGGCAGGAGCAGCACGGTCAGCCGCAGCCATCCGCGGCGCACTGACCCGGCTCGGGTACCGGGACCAGACCCACCTGCCGCTGACCCGGCTCGAGACCGGCCTACGCCTGGCGCAGGACCGTCCCGGGGATGCACTGATGATCGCCGGCCAGCCGCTCGACCGCGCCGACGTCCGGCGCAGCCCGCGCTACACTTGGCCCCTGCTTGTGGTAGGCGCCCGGGCCTGCGGCGCGGCCCTCACCTTCGCGGCCGCTGCCTGTGACGACAGCCTGGCCGACCGGGCACATCGTCTGCTTGACCGGCTGCATGCCCTGGCGGAGACGATGGACGTCATCGGACCTGTCCAGGAGGCAGACCGGCTAACCTTCGCCGCGGAGTCCGCGCGGGCGGGCACTGCAGGGGGCGCACCGGGCGCAGACGCGCTGGCCCGGTGGGATGCGGCGGCGCAGGCCTGGGATCGTCTCCGTTGTCCCTACCCGCAGGCCTGTGCACTACTGCGCGCCGCCGAGGCAGCAATGGACGGCGGTGACCGCGACGGCGCAGCGCAGCGGCTGGCGCGCGCCGCCCCCCTGGCGGACGGCCTCGCCGCCGTCCCGCTGCGCGAACAGATCGGATCGCTGGCCAGGCGGGCCCGCCTCAGCCTCCCCGTCCAGCCGACCGGAGGCCCAGCTCAGGGGAGCTTCGGCCTGACGGCACGAGAGATCGAGGTGCTACGCCTGGTCAGCGAGGGCCGCGGCAATCGTGACATCGCCGCCGAGCTCTTCATCTCGGCGAAGACCGCCAGCGTCCATGTATCGAACATCCTGGCCAAGCTCCACGCCGCCAGCCGCACCGAGGCAGCAGCCATCGCCTACCGGGCCGGCCTCGCCGACGACGGCCCCCGAGCGGCCGGCCGCCCAAAGTCCTAGCGGCTGCCAGCCGTTGCGTCCCTGATCGCGGTGCTTGCGGAACAGGCCGCCTACCCACCGCACACACCTGATACGGCGCAGTCGACGGGAGCAGAACCGGCCGATAGGTGCACCCAGTAGCGCGACCAGGCCCCCAGCCGCTTACGCGCCCGATTCGGCGGCGCGTCAGCGTCCTCCGGCGTTCGCTGATACAAGTGTGATCGTCAATAGCGGGGGTTTACTGAGCCTGGCCACCCGGCGCGCTGTGCGCTATGCCAGAGGCATAACGAAACCCGGACGGACGAGGACTCAACGGCATGGGCGTGGGCAGGGAAGCAAATCGCGCGGCGACGCGCGTGGCCGTGGTCACCGGGGTGGCCCAGGGCATCGGACGCACGGTGGCCCAGGTGCTCGCCCACGAGGGGTACGCGCTGGTCCTCGCCGATCTTCGGGAGCCTGGGCAGACGCTGGCCGCCGTACGCGATGCGGGAGCGGAGGGTTTCGCGGCGGTCGGCGACGTTGCCTCGGAGGGATACGTGGCCGGTCTGACCGGCCAGGTCCGGGAACGGTTCGGCCGGGTCGATGTCCTGGTTAACAACGCAGGCGTCTCGCTCCTGACCCCGGCCGAGTACACCACAGCCGAGCAGTGGCGGCGGGTCCTGGAGGTCAATCTCACCGGACCCTTCCTGCTGTCCAAGGCGCTGGGTCGGCTGATGCTGGAGGCCGGCACCGGTTCGATCGTCAACGTGGCCTCCATCGCGGGCCTGGGTGGCATCGCCGACCGTGCCGCCTACAACGCCAGCAAGCACGGGCTGATCGGCCTAACCCGGACCCTCGCCGCGGAGTGGGGCGGGCGCGGGGTGCGGGTCAATGCTGTATGCCCAGGGTGGGTGAAGACCGAGATGGACGCCGCCGACCAGGCATCCGGCGGCTACACCGACGCCGACATCGTCGACCGCGTGCCCATGGCCCGCTTCGCCGCCCCCGGCGACATCGCCCAGGCTGTTGCCTTTCTGGCGGACCCCGCCCGCAGCGGATTCGTTAACGGCATCGCACTGCCAGTCGACGGCGGCTGGACAGCGGACGCGAGCTGGACCTCACTGCGGCTGCGCAAGCGTTGAGACTCTGCGCCACGTTGCTCAGCACTGCCAGGCGATAACCTTGCTATTGATCGTTAGCCTGGAGGCTTAGCACGCAGTCCCGCCTGGTTCTTCATAGCCGGGCCGGGCGCTCAGCGGTAGTACTGGACAATGCAGAACTGGTGCTCCTCTGGATCGTGCATGACCATGACGACTCCCTCGTCGTAATGGTGCCGCTCGCCGGACCAGCGGCCACCGAGGCTTTCGACTTGCTTGCGGGCCGTCGCGATGTCGTCGACCTGGCGAGCTGTCCGGGGGCGGGGCTGTCCGGCGGCAGCAGGCCGGCCGCGTGCAGTGCGGTGACGATGTGGCCGGCCCGTCGCCGACGAAGGCCCGCAGGTCATCAGTGGCGGCCGGCGGTCGGGGTTGCCGCGCGCGAGGGGTGCTGCGGCGGTGAGGATCCGGGCGGCGATGACGTCCAGCAGGAGCTCCGGGCGCAGCAGCAGCTCGCGCGGCGCCATCTCGCCGGCCCAGCTGATCTGGTAGCTGACCCCTGGTCATCTGCCGCGGTGACGGTGAGCGGGCCGAAGAGCCAGTCGGCCGCGATGAACCGTGCGCCGCCCGCCGACTGCACGTAGGCCATGACAAGTACGTCGCGGCGGACGCCGCCGTCCCGGACCTGGATCACCTGACCCACCGGCACGACCCGCCACGATGCCCGCCGCCGGGCTGGCTGGAGGCGTCCCGGGCGGGGGCCGCGGGCAACGGTCCCGGCGCCGTGCCGCGACGGCGAGGCTGACATCGGCCTGGATCTGGCCGGCCACGTCGGCGCCGACCGCGTCCACGGCCGTCAGCGCCTGCGCGGCCAGTGCCAGCCGTGCCGGATGCCACCGGCCCAGAATGCTGCCCGCCGGCATCGTCATCACCCGGCGCAGTTCGGCCTCGGCCAGCAACCGCAGGTGAGTCCTCTGAACCCCGGGGACGGTGGTGCGCTCCCGGCCGGCCAAGTTCGCCCGGCCGGCACCCGCCGCCTTCCAGCGGCCGGCCCCTGTTCTCCCGCCTTCTGCCTCCCACCGGCGGAAGTGCTAATGACGAGGCGTCACCTGGTTGATCCACGACGACCCGGTCGGGGTGAAATGCATGCGGAACCGGGGGTGGCGGGCCAGCCATTCCTGGATCTCGGGGGTCTTGTGCGTGCCGTAGTTATCGCAGACCAGGTGGACGTCCAGTTCCGCGGGCACGTTCTTGTCGATCGTCTTGAGGAACTTCAGGAACTCCTGGTGGCGGTGCCGGCGCTGCAGCTGGCTGATCACGGTGCCGTCGGCGATGCTGAATGCGGCGAACAGGCTGGTGATCCCGTTGCGGGCGTAGTCGTGGGTGCGCCGCTCGGGGGTGCCGGGCATCATCGGCAGTACTGGCTGGGAGCGGTCCAGCGCCTGGATGCCGGATTTCTCATCTGATGTGAAGTCTTCGGTTATGTGAAGTTGGCGGTGTCTGTGCTGGTCAGACGCTCGGCGGGGCCCGGCTTCTTCGCATAACGGCTGCTCAGATGGCTTGGCGGAGCCAGGTCAGCAGGTCCTGCCGGGAGGCATCGTGGTAGCGGCTTGGTCCGAGGGTCTTGCTGGCGGCGGTTTCGATGGCGTGGCGTTTCATTTCCGGGTTGGAAATGGCGGAGTCGGTTATTACAACTGTCCGAATGCCCGCCTGGGCGCCGGAGCCCGGCCACCCGACCCCTGCTCTTCCTCGATGCGCTTGAAGAGAGCCCCTCTGACCACCTCGACCCTCCAGCGGACGGATCCTGCATCAGACGGGAGGATTCTGGAGACTTGCCTGGTCACACTGCCGCCGTCCGGAGGCACGGATGGCTATCCCAACCCTGCCATGACCTGCTGACGTGCGGTTTCTCTCCCGGCTGATGCAATTCCCGAGGGTTCCCGCAGATACCGGCGGGTGGTGTTCGCGTCGACGTGCCCCGGCACTGCGCCGATCACCGGGTAGGCGGTCCCGGATTCGAGCATCCCGACCGCCACGGAATGACGCAACGCGTGCAGCCCGCGGTGCCGCCCGGATACCTCGACCCCGGCCCGGGCGAAACCCCCGGCCACGACCTGGTGGAAGTGGTTACCCGCTGCGGGCGGCTGGTGCGGGGCCCGGCGCCGCAGGAACAGGTGCGGGTCGCCGACGTCGGGGCGCTCGTTCTTCCAGTAGTCGATGATCGCGAATGCGCACTCATCGGGAAGTGGCAGGTCGAGCCGTCGGCCCGTCTTGTGCCGGGCCAGCGACAGTCGCCGGTTCGCCCAGTCGATCTGGTCGAACCGCAGCCCTTTGATGTCCCCCGACCGCAACCCGAGCAGCGACGCGAGCAGCAGCACCGCCCGATCCCGCAGCGGCGACTCGGACTGGTTCCCGGCCTCGGCCAACGCCGCGGCAACCTCGCCCGGCCGGCAGACCGACGGCAGGACCGCGTCCCGGTCGAAGACGATCACCGGGAACATTGCTCCCAGGACGGGATCGGCACCGTGCTCGCGGACCGCGAACCGCAGGTACTCGCGCAGGAAGTACAACTGGCCGGCGCGGCTGGAAGCGGCCATCGGCGTGAGCGAACGGACATAGGCGGATACGTCGGCGACGCTCAGCGCCGTCATCCGCTGCACTCCCTGCCCTGCCAGGAACGCCAGGAACCGGCGCAGCATCCCGGTCTTGGCGCGCACCGTCGCCCCGGCCAGTCCGCGTCCTGCCAGCGACGACGCGTACGCCTCGAACTCCACGGTGAAGATCTCCGGCACCGGGATCCCCCCGCGCCCGGCGCGCAACGCGAACCGGCTCGTGTCGGCCACGCCGAACAGGCAGCCGACAGCCCGACGGTAGAACACCAGCCGCTGCCCGGCGCCGTCCGCGCCGACAGCCGCACAGAACCCGGCAGCAGTCTCTCGATCCGGAACCCGAACCCCGCTGGCAGTGCAGTACCTGCCGAACTGGTCCCAGATGCGCTGATAGCCGCTGCGCGAGCTCGAGGAGTAGCCGGCACGCTCCATGAACGCGGCCGCTTCGGCCGCCAGCCCAGTGACCCCAGACATCACTGATCAACCTCCTTGGCCGGATGACATGACCAACCAAGGAAACTCGGTTATGCGAAGAAGCCGGGCCCCGCCGAGCGTCTGACCAGCACAGACACCGCCAACTTCACATAACCGAAGACTTCACATCAGATGAGTTATGTGAAGCTTCACATAACTCATCCACGCACAGCACCACCGCCTTCTGCGGCGGGTGGTGGTACAGCCCCACGACGTCGACGACCTTCTCCACGAACAGCGGGTCCGAGGAGATCTTGAACCCGTCGGCCAGGTGCGGCTTGAGGTCGAATCTCTTTGGCGGCGTCCGTGAGTGACCGCTGATGACCGCAATTCCCCGCTCGTTCTGGCACGTACGTGGCACGGTGTATTTCGGTCCTTCACTCTCGATGCGGACAGTCGCGTCGTTGATCTCGTGAGCTGCAAAAGATGGACCGTCTCTGCCGCTTGTGCTTGGCGCGGTCGGCTAAGAAATTACGACTAGGAGAAACGATCATGACGAGTAGCGAGCTAC
>Ga0335074_10010354_pt1 | contig 13041 bp, 15 predicted proteins | sample Lox_Sample_23_FD_206715 | JGI IMG/M metagenome (GOLD analysis project Ga0335074, IMG submission 206715) | Soil microbial communities from Loxahatchee National Wildlife Refuge, Florida, United States - Lox_Sample_2.3 | ecosystem: Environmental > Terrestrial > Soil > Wetlands | place: USA...
GTGCTATCCGCGGTTCAGAGTCGAAGATCAGCCGAATCGAACTCGGCCGAAACGCTGTGCGCGAGCTCGATATCGCCGACTTGCTGAACCTGTACGGGATCACCGATTCAGCCGAGCGCGAGCAGCTACTGGCCTTAGCCAGCCAGGCCAACCAGCCGGGCTGGTGGCACCGCTACCAGGATGTGCTGCCCGCTTGGTTCCACACCTATCTCGGGCTGGAGGAATCCGCCGAGTCCATCCGGAGCTTCGACAGCCAGTTCGTTCCGGGACTTCTGCAAACCGAGGACTACGCGGCCGCGATCATCCAGCTCGGCCAGTACTCTCGCGAGGAAACGGACCGGCTGGTCTTCCTGCGCACGGAGCGGCAACGGCGATTCGCCTCCGGAGGCCTCAGGCTGAGCGCCGTCATTGACGAGGTAGCCTTGCGCCGGCCGGTTGGCTGCGCGGGCATGATGCGCCGGCAAGTTGAGTACTTGCTGGAGATCTCGGACCGGCCGGGGCTCACGATTCAGGTTTCGCCATTCCTCACCGGTGCCTCGTACGCGGCACCGGGCAGCTTCAGCATCCTCCAGTTCGCTGCCGACGACCTGCCGGACGTCGTCTACGTCGAACAGCTGACCAGCGCTCTTTACCTGGACAAGCGCGCCGACGTCGATCGCTACATCGAAGCCATGGATCGCATCAGCGCGTCCGCCTACACGCCAGAACAATCCGCCACTTTCATCGCGACAATGCTCGCGGAGACGGAGGGAACGAAGTGAACGGCACTAGCGGTAGCACCAGCCCCCGCGGAATCACAGGGCCCTGGGTAAAGAGCAGCCACAGCGGCCCGACCGGTGGCAACTGTGTCGAGGTCGCGTTCCTGGCTGACGGCGATGTCGCATTGCGTAACTCCCGTGATCCCGACGGCCCGGCGCTGATCTTCACCAGGGCCGAATGGGACGCATTTCTGGGCGGAGCGCGCGACGGCGAGTTCGGCCTTCCCGGACGGATGTGAAGCCAGGCTGATCTACGCCAGGTTTGCCGTTGCTTCACCACTGCGGGAAGATAGCCGCGTGGTGCACGTCCTGGACTACTGGTGGCTCATCTTCATTATCGGCCCTATGGCCGGCGGTGCGCTCCAGCGCCATCACGCCAGGCGCCTGAAGATCATCGCCGCCAAGGCAGATCTGGCGGAGAAGCGGGGCGCCGCCCTTAAGGCCCCGCCTGAGCCTCAGCCCATCTGCGGCTGCGGCCACCACCTGAGCTTTCACAATCCCCGCACCGGCGCATGCGCGGAAGAAAGCTGCCGCTGCCAGCAGTACGTCGGGCCGGAGCCGCTCGGGCACGTGTTCGCCCAGCCGCTCATTGACCCTGGACTCGTCGACCCCGGAGTCATCGAGTCGCCGGATGCCAGCCAGACCTGACAGCCGTTACCCGCCCTGAACGCTGAAAAAGTATGGCGGCTTGGCGGGTCGCTAACGCAGCCCGCCAAGCCGCCTCTCTGCCCCGCCCGGGTTATCGAACCGGCAGGTCGAACTCCCCGGCCTTGACACCGGTGACGAACGCGGCCCACTCGTCGCTGTCGAAGACGTGAGCCGGCTTGGCAACATCCTTGCCGTCCCTGATGGCCACCATGCCGCCCGGCAGGTGGGCAACCTGGACGCACGCCGAGTTATTGCAGGCGCGGCTAGTTATCCACGCTGCACTGGAAAGGTCGTAATCGGACACGCGGGTTCCTTTCAGGTGGATTCTTCTGCTGCCTCGAAAATGGACCGGATGAGCAGCGCCGAGTCGCCTGGCGGAAGGGCAGCCGCGCGGAGCAAGTCGAATGCCTCAGCACGAGCCCGCACTTCCCGATCACGCTCCTCGATGTAAGCCTGACCCGTTACCCCTTCGGTATATACAACATCCGGGTCGAAACGCTCCGGAAACTCAATAATGGTGAATGAACCACCAAGGCCGGGGTGCAGGCCACTGCCAAATGCCAGCACCTGCAGGGTCAGGTTCGGCCATTGACTCGCATCGTACAGATGCTGAAGTTGTTCGAGCATGACTTTAGAGGACCCGGCCATCCTCCGCAGCACGGACTCATCAAGAATGATCCACAGCTCTAGCGGATTTGCGCGCCGCAATACCTCCTGCCGCTGCATCCGCAGCTCGACGAGCCGCTCGATCTCGTCGGGCGTCTGACGTCGCCGAACGGTCGACATCACCGCGCGGGCATAATCCTCTGTCTGCAGTAGGCCGTGCACCACCTGCGCCTCGTAGACGCGAAGCGACGCAGCCTCTGCCTCCAGGCCGACGTAGATGCCGAACCCAGTAGGCAGCACCCCGTCCCACAGTGCCCACCAGCCCTTGCGGTGGCCCTCCCTGGCCATCTCCAGCAGCACATGGCGCTGCCCAGGGTCGTCAACGCCATAAAGCTCGAGCATCGCGTTGAGATAGGCGGTCCTCGTCGGCGCCTTACCTGTCTCGATCCGGGAAAGGGTCGACGGTGCCAGGCCGAGACGTTCGGCGACTTCCTCAAGCTTGATTGACTGCGACTCGCGCAGTCGCCTTAACTCAGTACCGAGCCGACGGCGCCTAACGGTCGGGCCCACTGACACTGGCGCTCGCCTCCTCCGCGGGAAGCTCGTACCGCAACCTGCCATGAGAATGGAGATTGGCTGCCTGTCGCATTTGCTCCGGTGACGACCTTACCCGAATGGGCGCCGCCGTGAGATCCCATCTGAGATTTCGTCGTTGTGATTTGTGCTATGCACTTGCGTGTCATGCCCGGTCACACGATTATTGAGTTCAAGGCGTGTTGCCCGCGCCGTCTTGCTTCGGCCTCGGGTTACTCGCCAAATGTCGGCATAATGGCTGTTACGGCGTTCTTGAGCTGGCAGTTCCGGGGCACCGCGGGAGGGAGCGGCCGGGATGGCATCCAGGGCCACTCGGGCAAGCGCCGGTGCGGGCGATTCCCCGATGGCGGAGGGGCCCAGCATGACAGGTGCGGCAGTCTTGGGAAGCCTGACGATACCGGGTCGGCCGGAGCACGTCCGGGAGGCGCGCACGTTCGTGGCTAAGGCCCTCGGCGACTTACGCTCCGGCCTTGATGACGCTGTTCTGCTCACCTCTGAACTGGTCACGAACGCGGTAATGCACAGCGCGTCGCGCTGCGCCGGCGGCACTATCACAGTGCAGATCACGGAGTCCGCGGGCGGCGTGCGGATCGAGGTAGCCGACGCAGGATCAGATCTCAGCGCCCCGGTCGTACGCGGCGATGTGTACGCATCCGATGGTCACGGGCTCTTCCTCGTGCAGACGCTGTCGGACCAGTGGGGTTACCTGCGGGACGACAATGGCACAACGGTTTGGTTCTGGCTCGCCCCCGTTGCGCCTGCCGGCTAAGTCGATGCTGGTTAGCCGGGCCCGGCTAACCGCGGCTCTGGCGCCCGGCGCGCTGCGGGTCTGCGTGCCTGCCGGCCTTCGGCCGGATGCCTGCCCGCGTCACCCCGGCTGTGCCTTTTCTCCCTCAGCCGCATGGTCACGTGCACGGGCGTCCCGGCGAAACCGAACTCCTCCCGCAGCTTCCGCTCGATGAAGCGCCGGTAGCCTGCCTGCAGGAAGCCGCTGGTGAACAGCACGAAATGCGGGGGCCGGATGCCGGCCTGCGTCGCGAACATGATCTTCGGCTGCTTGCCTCCGCGCACCGGTGGCGGCGTTGCCGCGATCAGTGCGTTCAGCCAGGCGTTCAGCTGTCCGGTCTGGACCCTGGTCTCCCAGCCGTCCAGCGCCTGCTCAAGCGCCGGCACCAGCCTGTCTACGTGCCAGCCGGTCTTTGCCGACAGGTTCACTCGCGGCGCCCACCGCGCGTTGTGCAACTGCCGGTCTATCTCCTTGTCCAGGAACTCCCTGCGGTCGGCATCGACCAGATCCCACTTGTTGTAGGCGATGACCAGGGCCCGGCCGGCCTCGATCACCATCGAGACGATCCGCAGGTCCTGCTCGGCGAGCGGCTGGCTGGCATCAACGAGCACGACAGCCACCTCAGCCCGCTCCAGCGCCCGCTCGGTACGCAGCGCGGCAAAGAAGTCAGCGCCCTGTGTTTCGCGCACCCGCCGCCTGATGCCCGCAGTGTCCACGAACCGCCAGGTCTTGCCGCCTAGCTCGATGAGTTCATCCACGGGGTCCCTGGTAGTCCCCGCCACGTCATCGACGAGTACCCGCTCCGACCCGGCAAGCTTGTTCAGCAAGCTCGACTTGCCTACGTTCGGCCTGCCGATCAGCGCGATCCGCCGCGGCCCGCCTTCGGCCTCGTACCGCTCACGTGGCGCGTCCGGCAGCGCGTCCAGAACCGTGTCAAGCAAGTCGCCGCTGCCTCGCCCGTGCAACGCGCTCACGGGTATGGGCTCGCCCAGGCCGAGTGACCACAGCCCGTGAACCTCTGGCTCACCCGGTGCGTCATCCACCTTGTTCGCGGCAAGTACCACCGGTTTTCTGGACCGGCGCAGCACAGCGGCAACCGCCGCGTCCGCGTCGGTTACCCCGACGACTGCGTCGACGACGAACAGCACGGCATCGGCTGCGTCCACCGCGATCCGCGCCTGGGCCGCCACCCGAGCGGCGAGCGCCGGAGTGCCTTCCACGGAGGGCTCCCAGCCGCCGGTGTCCACCAGCGTGAAAGCCCGGCCGCGCCATGTCGCGTCGTAGGTGACCCGGTCCCTGGTAACTCCCGGCGTGTCCTCCACGACGGCTTGCCTGCTGCCCAGAATCCTGTTTACCAAGGTGGACTTGCCGACGTTCGGCCTGCCGACCACGGCGAGGACCGGCGCAGCGATATCGGCGGGCTGCTGGCTGTCGTCAGGCTCAGCCATGCGGTACCGCCTGGCGCTGTTTGGCCATCTCGACCACGCGCCTGACGACTTCGTCCGGGCCGAGTCCGCTGGTGTCGATCTTGACGGCATCATCTGCCATCGCCATCTGGGCGGCGTCCCGCTGATCCCGCAGCGCGTGCTCCCGCCTGGTCCTGTCCACCGTTGCTGCCGGGTCGGCGGCCAGGTCGGCCGAGCGCCGCTCCGCGCGGACCTCCTCGCTGGCGGTGAGGTACACCTTGACGGCGGCGTCGGGCGCGACGACAGTGCCGATGTCGCGGCCTTCTGCCACGATCCCCGCGCCGTCGGCAACAGTGCTGGCGATGATGTCGCGCTGCATGCCGATCAGCAGCCGGCGCACCTGCGGGATCGCTGCCACGGTGCTCACCGAGTTGGATACCTCGCGGGTCCTGATGTCCGCCGCGACATCTTCGCCGTCTACCGTGACCTGCGGTGCCGCCGGGTCAGTCCCGACCTCGATCCGCGGCTCGGCAATCCGCGCCAGCACGGCCGCGGTGTCGGTCAGGTCCACAGCGTTGCGCTGGAGCCACCAGGTCAGCGCCCGGTACATCGCGCCGGTGTCCAGGTACCGAAGGCCGAGCTCGGTCGCGACGCGGCGGGCCACCGTGGATTTGCCAGAGCCGGCCGGACCATCCATCGCGATGACGGGGCCAGGCTGCCCGGCATAACGCTGCATTTGATCCACACCAGTAGATATCGTCCAGACAGCTGATTCAGTCACCAGGCAAGGTTACCGGCGAACTGGCCAGCCGCTGGCCGCCAGCGCCTCAGACAGCCGCGCGACTTCCTCGGGCCGGACCCACAGTTCCGCAACGCCGACCGGCAGGCCTGGCGAGTGCTCGATAGTGATGTCCTCGATGTTGATGCCCGCCGCGCCAGCCGCCTGAAACAGCCGCGCCAGTTCGCCTGGCTGGTCCGGGATGACGACCTGCACGGCAGCGAAGCCCCGGGCCGGCCCGCCGTGCTTACCAGGCAGGCGCCCGACTCCGCTGATGCCTCGTTCCAGCAGGTCGGCGATCAGCTTTACGGCTTCCTCGTCCCCCGCAGCCAGGCAGTCAAGCGCGTCAGCGGCCTGCGCCAGGTCTGCGGCGACCGCGCGGAGCACGGCACCGGCCGGCCCGGCATTGGCGGTCATGATCTGTATCCACATGCCCGCGTCCGAGGCCGCGATCCGGGTGACGTCTCGCAGCCCCTGGCCAGCCAGAGCGAGCGCGTTCGCCGGGGCGGGCTCGAGCCTGGCCGCCATTGACGCGGCAACCACGTGCGGTGCGTGCGACACCAGCGCCACCCACTGGTCGTGCTCGGCTGTCCCGGCCGGGACCGGAACGGCGCCACAGGCCTGAGCCAGCCCCGTTACCAGAAGAAGGCTTTCCTGATCGTTGTCCGGCTGCGGGCACAGCACCCAGGGACGGCCGGTGAACAGGTCCGCCTTCGCTGCCGCGGGACCGGACCGCTCACGTCCGGACAGCGGATGGCCGGGAACGTAGCTGCTCAGATCGCAGCCGAGCGCACGGGCGCCGGCTAGGGGCAGCTCCTTGACGCTCGCCACGTCGGTGTAAGAGCGTGCCAGGCGGCGGGCCTGGGCTGCCTGCAACTCGGTCGCGACTGCGGCGGGCGGGACCGCGAGCACGGCCACGTCAGCCGGGCCGCCCGGCACTCCGGCATCCGGCAGGAGCTGTCCCGCGCCGAGGTCGGCGGCCAGCCGTGCCGCGGCCGGGTCCCGGTCAGCGAGCCAGACGCTGACGCCGTGCTCGCGCAGCGCCAGCGCCACCGACGTGCCGATCAGGCCCGTACCCACGACGACCACGCTGGCGGGCAGTACCCAGCCCGCTGCGGCCGAGCTCATCGCAGCCGGGCCAGTCGGCACGGGACCGGTCACTGGGCGATGTCCAGCCGCAGCGCGGCGGCCCCCCGGAGGTACACATGCTGCACCGCGGACCGCGGCTTGGCCGTCTCAACGTGCATCATCAGCCGCACTACGTGCGGCATCGCGCCCGGCACGTCGATCTCGGCAGCGCACACCAGCGGCACCTCCTGGAAACCCAGCTTGCGGGCGGCGAGGGCCGGGAACTCGGCATTCAGGTCGGGTGTCGCGGTGAAAATAACGCTGATGACGTCGTCGGTGCTGAACTCGTTCCTGTTCATCACCTCGGTGACCAGCTCGGCTGTGCCCGCCAGGATCTCCGCCCGGTCGTTCCCGCCTACCTGGACAGCTCCGCGGACTGCACGGACAGCCACTTGTCCTCCTGTTTCTCTTGCTGACGTCTCGGTCGTGTGTGGCTGGCGCTGGAGGGCGCCGCGCGTTCTACAGGCCTACCGCCGCGTACAAGTCGCCGACTTCCCCGGTCGTCAGCCGCCTTGTGGTTCCCGGCCGCAGCGAGCCGAGCGAAACCGGCCCCACCTGAGTCCGCACTAGCCTGCTTACCGGGTGCCCGGCGGCCGCGAGCATCCGCCTGACGATGTGCTTGCGACCCTCATGCAGCGTAATCTCCACCAGCGCGCGGCTGCCCGCCTGCTCCACCACGCGGAACTTGTCCGCGCTGGCTACGCCGTCTTCCAGTTCAATCCCTGAGATGAGCTGGCGGCCCAGGCCCTTCGCCACCGGGCCCGGCACTTCGGCAAGGTAAGTCTTCGGCACGCCGAAGCGAGGGTGGGTAAGCCGGTGCGCGAGCTCGCCGTCGTTCATCAGCAGCATCAGGCCCTCGGTGTCATAGTCCAGCCGGCCGACGTGGAACAGCCGCTCGGCAGTGTCGCCCAGCAGGTCCGTCATTGTCTTGCGGCCACGGCTGTCCGACATCGAGGTCAGGACGCCTGCAGGCTTATTCAGCGCGATATAGACCAGGTCCTCGCTAGCCGGGATGCGCCGGCCGTCCACCCTGATGACCTGATGCTTCGGATCGACCCTGGCCCCGAACCGGCGCACGACCTCGCCGTCTACTTCCACCCGACCCGCCCCGATCAGCTCCTCGCAGTGCCGCCTGCTGCCGACTCCCGCAGCTGCCAGCACCTTCTGGAGGCGGACACCGCCTGGCACGTCGGTGAGTGAGTCGCGCTCGCCGGGCGCTCCGGCGCCCTCCCAGTCATCGTCAGCGTCGAAGTCCTCGCCCAGGCTTGCCGCGGCCGCCTTCGCCATGGCGAGGTCGGCGGCGCTGAGAGTCCGGCTGGCCCTTTGCTGGCTAGCCCTGGGCTGGCTGCTAGCACTGGGCTGGCTGCCTGCCTTTTGCTGGCCCGCAGCCCTGGGCTGGCTGGCCCTCGGCTTGCTGGCCCTGGGCCTGCCAGCGCCGCCGGACCGGCTAGCGGACGGCGTCATGGCCGAAGTCCAGGTCCTCGTCAAGGTGATCAGGCAGGAACGGTACCAGGTCCGGCAGGTCAGACAGCCGGGCCAGGCCGAGCCGCTCCAGGAAGTAGCTGGTCGTCTGGAAGAGAATCGCGCCGGTCTCTGGATCGCTCCCGGCCTCCTCGACCAGCCCGCGCAGAACGAGCGTGCGCATGACCCCGTCGCAGTTGACACCGCGGACCGCGGATACCCGCGCCCGGCTCACGGGCTGGCGGTACGCGACCACAGCCAGCGTCTCCAGCGCAGCCTGGGTCAGCCTGATCTCCTGCCCGTCGGTCACGAACCGCTCGACAACGGCAGCGCACTCGTCTCTCGTGTAGAGCCGCCAGCCTCCGGCAACCTCCCGCAGGTCGAAGCCGCGCTCCTGCGCGGTGTACTCGCCGGCCAGATCACGGAGCGAGACCGCGACCGCGGCCTCCGGCTGCCGCGTGACATCGGCCAGCAATTCCGTCGAAACTGGCTCGTCAGCGACCAGGAGCACCGCTTCCAGGCTCATCCGCAGACTCGGTCCTGGCGCTGACACCTCACCCGGCTCGGCGTCTGCTTCGCCCGGCTCCTGGTCCGGCTCGCCCGGCTCGCGCTCTGCCTCGTCAACCTCGCCCAGCTCCCGGTCCGGGTCTCCTGCCTCAGGGGTTGCCTCGTCCAGCTTGCCGTCTGCTTCGCCTGGCTCCCGGCCGGACGCGCCCGGCGCCCGGTCTGGCTCGCCGGGAGCTAGCCCGTTATCCATCGTATTCCTCATGATCATGTCGAATGCCGTGCTCGCCGTGATCTGTCCAGGTCACGTAGAGATCGCCCAGCGGGGCTGCCTGATCCAGGCTGACGAGGCCGTCGCGGTACAGCTCCAGCACGGCCAGGAACCGAGCCACGACCTCATAAGTTCCGGCACAGTCGGCGATGAGCTGCCGGAACGTCGCCCGGCGCAACCTTCGCAGCCGTGCCAGCAGTATCTCAGCCTGCTCCCGCACTGACGTCTTCGGGACGTGCAGGTGAGCTGTCGAGACCGTCGGAGGCTTACGCGGCGTCAGCACGCGGGCGGCGATCGCGGCGAATTCCGCCGCCCCGATGCCGATAAGCACTTCCGGAAGCAGCTCGGCAAACCGCGGCTCCATCGCCACGCGCCTGGGGTACCGGCGTCCCTCGACCGCGATCCGGCCAGCGATTACGCCCGCCACCTCCTTGTACGCACGGTACTGCAGGAGCCGGGCGAACAGCAGGTCCCTGGCCTCCAGCAGAGCCAGGTCCTCCTCGTCATCGACCTCGCCCGAGGGCAGCAGCCGCGCTGCCTTCAGGTCAAGCAGCGTCGCGGCGACGACCAGGAAGTAGCTGGCCTGGTCTAGGTCCCAGCCGCCGGCCAGCGCCCGGATGTAGCCAATGAACTCGTCGGTCACGCTGGACAGCGCTATCTCGGTGATGTCCAGCTTGTGCTTGGCGATCAAGCCAAGCAGCAGGTCGAATGGGCCCTCGAACACGTCGAGGTGCACCTGGAAGCCGCTCGCCGCCCCCGATTCCAGGGGGCCCGATTCCAGGGGGCCCGGCTCGCCTGTGCTCAGCTCAGCCGTGCTCGACTCAGCAGTACTCGATTCGCCGGTAGTCATGATGCTCATCAGGGCTGGGCTAGCGCCGGGCACGCCATAGCGGTGCTGCGCTCCGGCCACTGTCCTCCCCGTCGTTCAGGCTATCCGTGCCGGTCACGTGGTCTCGCGCAACCGGCCCGCGAGCAGGCTGTCCTCCCCCCGGGCGTCCAGGTCGGCGAGCAACACTGTGATCGCCTCCCTGACAATCCGGCCCCGGTCGGCGGAGATTCCGTAGGACCGCAGCGCAAGCCGCGCCCGCTCCAGCTCCATCAGCTCAGCGCCAGACATGTAAACGGTGATCTTCTGTGGGTGGCTTTCCCTGCCGCTCGCTTGCCGTTCACTCACCACCGCCGGACTCGGCGCCGGCGGCCGCAGCAGCTCTGCGACTCCTGGCAGGCTTACCCTGCGCGAACGGGACCCGCGGGAACGCCCTGACGCCACCTATCCAGTACCTCCTTGGCCAGCTGACGGTACGAGCTGGCGCCGTTGCACGCAGGATCGAACCTGGTTATCGGCTCTCCGGCCACCGTAGCGTCAGGGAAGCGCACCGTCCGGCTGATGACGGTGTGGAAGACGAGGTCACCGAAACCCTGGACGACTCCGGCTAGCACTTCCCTCGTGTGCAACGTGCGGGAGTCGTACATGGTCGCAAGCAGCCCGTCGATGGCAAGCTTCGGGCTGAGCCGGGTGGACACCTTGTCGATGGTCTCCATCAGCAGCGCTACTCCGCGGAGCGCGAAGTACTCGCATTCCAGCGGAACGAGCACGCCGTCAGCACAGGCGAGGGCATTGACGGTCAGCAGGCCGAGCGAAGGCTGACAGTCGATGAGGATGACGTCGTAATCAGGGATTACCGGCTGCAGAACCCGGCCGAGCACGAACTCGCGGCCGACCTCGTGGACCAGCTGCACCTCGGCACCGGACAGGTCGATATTGCTCGGCATCAGGTCCATGCCGTCGACCCGGGTTTTGATGATCACATCGTGCGCCGTCAGGCCGCGCTCCATTAGCAGGTTGTAGACCGTCGCGTCCAGCTCGTGCGGCTGGATTCCGAGGCCCACAGAGAGGGCGCCCTGCGGGTCGAAGTCGACAAGCAAGACGCGGCGGCCCTGCTCGGCCAGCGCCGCGCCGAGGCTTATGGTCGTCGTGGTCTTGCCAACGCCGCCCTTCTGATTGCAGATGGCGGCAATGCGCGCCGGCCCGTGGACGACAATCGGCTGAGGTTCGGGGAACACCGGCACTGGCCGACCGGTCGGTCCCAGCAGACCGGGCCTAACCTCGAGGATTTGGGATGCTGACACAGCTACCGCACCTCCCGGCGGCTAGCGCGAATGCGCTCACTGGAACACGGACTCTAGGCGCTGCGCCCCTGGCCGGCAAGTCGGCGCACCGTGTAGCGGCAAATGAAACCCCATGCGCACAGTGACCGAAAGTCACCGGCTGATACCGATAAAAGGGGAACGGGTGCCGACATGGCCAGTGTCGCCTGTCCGGTCGCCGGCCTAGCCGACCGCGCGGGGGTGAGCGGCCGCGTACACCTCGCGTAGCTTGTCGACGGTCACGAGGGTGTAAGCCTGCGTCGTGGTCACGGAGGCATGCCCGAGCAGTTCCTGCACCACCCGGACGTCCGCGCCGCCGTCGAGCAAGTGAGTGGCGAAGGAGTGCCGCAGCACATGCGGCGACACCTCGGCCAGCGCGGCACGGCCAGCTGCCGCACGAAGCGCACCCCAGGCACCCTGGCGGGTGAGCCGTCCGCCACGGGCATTAAGGAACAGCGCCGGGCTCGGCTGCCCGCGTCCGGATGCAGCAGCCAGCGCAGGACGCGCCCGCACCAGGTAGGCATTGACCGCGTCCCTTGCGAAGCTGCCAACCGGGACCAGCCGCTGCTTGCCGCCCTTGCCATTCAGGCGGACGACCCCGGCCACGGACGCTGACCGTGACTCCCCGGACAGTTCCAGGTCATCGACATCTAGCCCGACGGCCTCGGAGATGCGCGCGCCAGTCCCGTACAGCAGCTCAAGCAGTGCCCGGTCCCGCAGCCCGGCCTGGCCGACGCCAGCCGCGGCTAGCAGCCGCTCCACGTCGGCGATCGAGATCGCCTTGGGCAGCCGCCGTGGCGGAGCTGGCGGCCTGACCGACTTCGCCGGATCGCCGTCGGTCAGGCCCTCAGCCAGCGCGAAGGCGTGCAGTCCCCGGACGGCGACAACTGTCCGCCCGGCTGAGCTGGCAGCCAGCGGCGGGTGGTTTTCGTCACCTTCACGGAGCCCCGCCAGGAACTCCGCCACGTCCGCAGTGCTGACCTGCTCGATCTCGGTCCGCCCGGCGGCAGTCAGGGTCTCGGCATAACGCCGCAGGTCGCGCCGGTACGCCTGCAGCGTGTGTTCGGCGAGGCCGCGCTCAACCGCCAGGTGGTCGAGATAACGCCCGATAGCACGGGCAAATGTGGTCAGCTAAGCACCTCGGCCAGGCTTACGGCAGGAAGGTTGTGCGCCTCGGCTACCGGCGCGCAGGTCAGGTTGCCCTCATGAGTGTTGAGCCCGGGCGCGAACGACGGGTCCCGGCGCAGGGCCTCGCGCCAGCCGTGGTTCGCGATCTCGAGCACGTACGGCAGCGTCACGTTGGTCAGCGCGTAGGTGGAGGTGTGCGGTACAGCCCCGGGCATATTCGCTACGCAGTAGAACACCGAGTCGTGAACGCGGTAGGTCGGGTCGGCGTGCGTTGTCGGACGGCTGTCTTCAAAGCAGCCGCCCTGGTCGATAGAGATGTCCACCAGGACCGAGCCCGGCTTCATCCGGGACACCAGCTCGTTGGAGATCAGCGTCGGGGCTTTCGCGCCCGGCACCAGCACGGCACCGATCACCAAGTCGGCGTCGATCACGGCACGCTCGATCTCATAGGCGTTTGACGCCACGGTCTGGCAATGACCCTGGTAAATGGAGTCCGCCTGGCGCAGCCTGGCGATGTTCTTGTCCACCAGCAGCACCTCGGCCTGCATGCCCAGGGAGATTGCGGCTGCGCTCATGCCGGACACGCCGGCACCGAGTACGACCACCTTGGCCGCGTAGACGCCCGACACGCCGCCCATCAGCACGCCGCGGCCGCCGCCGTCGCGCTGCAGGTGGTGGGCGCCAACCTGGGGCGCCATCCGCCCGGCCACCTCCGACATCGGCGCCAGCAGCGGCAGTGAGCCATCCGGCAGCTGCACGGTCTCGTAGGCGATGGCAGTGGTGCCAGACTCGAGGAGGGCGTCCGTGCACGGCCTGCTCGCCGC
>Ga0335074_10010355_pt1 | contig 13041 bp, 13 predicted proteins | sample Lox_Sample_23_FD_206715 | JGI IMG/M metagenome (GOLD analysis project Ga0335074, IMG submission 206715) | Soil microbial communities from Loxahatchee National Wildlife Refuge, Florida, United States - Lox_Sample_2.3 | ecosystem: Environmental > Terrestrial > Soil > Wetlands | place: USA...
TGCAAGGTCGGTGTAAATCGACGAGGATCTAAGATGGAGATACTCTCGTCATTCGTAACATCTTTGGAATTCCGACGGGAATGGTTCTCGCCGTTTGGTAATGGTGGAGGAGAAGATGACGGGACAGGAGATATTGACTTTTGCCGCGAAGACCGGCGCGAGCTACGTGATGGTGTCCTATATGGCGTATCGCTTGGTGCTGGTAGAGAAGACTGAGCAGCCGTAGCATACTCATCTTCTGTCTCCCACACATTCATCTTTGTCTTCACGAAATCACAAACTGGCTCAGGAGTTCAACCGGCTACCATAGCTACCCGTGGTACAGCTTACACCATGTAGCTGGACTAACACTTTGGTGTAAATTATGTCGAATTAGGCCTGGAGTATCGCCTCGAAGCTGTTTCTCATCAGCCTTCTGAAGTTATCTTGTATTGCAGATATCTGTGATGTTTCGTTGGCAATCGTTAGCAATCGTTAGCTGAGGATGTTCTCTAGATTGAACAGTCAATGAATGTTTCATCAATGGTTGGTGCCGAGGCACCCTGCCAAGTAATAGATAGATCAGAACATATACAAAACGTGCACCGATTCATAAGAAGACATTGAAATTGATTTAGCATCCGCCTGTTGGCAGTGCTTTCAAGTTGACCAGAGGAAAATGTCAATGCATTGACTGGTTGAAACTTCGCATACCTCTTAGAACCCTGGACAATATGTCATGCTGGAGGTAACGTTATCCGTTTTGAATGTCTTCAGCTTGCAGAAGTCATGTCATGATACACGGACTTTCTACAACATGTCCATCCGCTCGAAAACGGAACAAGGCCCAAAGATAATAGTTCCAAATTTCCTCTTCTGACTTTTAAAAGCGCTTAGTTATAGAGATTCTCCTAAGGACGTTGACGGAAGCTTCTATGTAATGAAAGAACAAGAATAACTCGAGAGAGAGACGGTTTTGTGGTTGCGTGTGGTATACAGGAGGGCGTGGGCGTTTCACAGGCTCTAGTATTCGAACAATGCTGCTGTACGGTACAGAATTAGCCATTTCGTCCTTCCAATTTGCTGTTGATTATCGAGGTAACAATGCGATTGACTTCAACCATGATGAGCAGATCTGGTGGGGTGACGAGAACTGCACGTACCCGTTACAATTTACAATCGCGTGGGAAAAAGGTGGGCGTGGAAAAGCGTCAAGCGCGTTCAATTCGTCAAAGATGCTTATGGAATATTCTGCAAGGCTTTGTTGTAACTGAGACACTCCAAGAGAAACTTAGTACAGATAATGCAGAGACAAAGGCATGTAGCTATATCCAAGGGCTACGCAATAACTAAGTCGTAGTATGCGAAAAGGAGAGAGAACACGAACAGCGACGACGTGAAGCTTTTGGGATGATCGGTGAACATAAAATGGGGGACCGTGCGAATCCTAGAAAGAGAGCAACGAACGGGACCGAAAGTAGTCAAGGGGAAAAGACAGGGATCCTCGTGTGCCGGGATGAACGAGGTTTGGAAATGAGGCACCATAATCGACAGGGCAAGAGGAGCCAGAGCCAGCTAGAGGTAGCGTTGAAAAAGCAGGAGCCACCACCAAACGTGCGCTGTTGGCTAGTAGAGTGGGATCGCTAACGAGTTCGAACGTGATGATATGGCATGCGAACTGTCACCTACATAACAGCCCATATCATACGCTCTCTGCAGCAAGGATAACTCGAGATCCCGAATCGGATGGGCAGATTTCTGTACCCGATGCATACGCGAGAGGAGACACAACACTTGAACTCCTGTACTTCGTACCTGATTGTACGTAGAAATCCACTGTAGGAATCTGTACCTTGACGTTGATTGACATGTCTTGCAAGGTCTTTGCTTGTTTACCCCAGATGTCCCACCGATCATGCAAGGTCTATATGAGTCCAGGAATGGAGTACGTGAAGCGCTCAGTGTCGGCCCCAACCCAAAAAGGGCCTTTCTCGGATTTCATGTGATATGAGAAGTATTATTTCTGGACACAGGAGATGAGAGAAGGGTGATGCTGTGGAAGGGTTCCGCCTGGTTAGCGTGTTTGAAGTTTAAGAGGCGAGAGGTGCCAGAACGTGGTGTGTGATGAGTGGGCTTGCTGCAACCCCTGACAGTCCCCGACCCTCAGGCACCCGCATGTTCCTTATTTTCCCTCGACCACAGAAGTATGTCCTACAAGTAGTATTCCACTGCATGAGATTGTCAAGGAGTCGCAGAATTCGGCTGGTCGGTATATTCTACGCCACAGTGTTTAAGATTTGGAAGAAATCTCCCGTACAACAAGGCGAATAGGACGACCGCTGTTGAAACTATTATGTCTGTGGGTAGATTTTCAATCGTTAGAAAAAGCTGGATAAGGCTGTGGTCGAACAAGGAAACGTGATGATGGGGAGAAGTTGGGGTGCGGGTACCTGAGATTTCCCGTAGCTATTACAGACGATTGGGTATCACGCTCGGACCACTCAGCGGCGGAGGCGGATTTTGGCTCTCGTCTGCACAGCTCAATCTTAGACACTTTCCCCCTTTTCTTCCGTGCTGAGCAGTCATAACTCTGTTGGTGGCTGCTTTTTAGGAAAATCGTGGCGCTGTCCTGCAGCATTTCCTTCTCGGATAGGCTGTGAGAAATGTCTGGGTACCTCACATAACGATATCTTGATCTTCACCCTGCACGCTGTGATAAGACTGGATCGTTACCTGTCAGCAGCTGCGAACCCTACGCTGGCTTGATGGCTTGATGATTCTCTGCATAGATTCCAATCATCAGCCTGACGCAACATATGCTCCTAATATATGGTGTTAAGCCGGATACAGATAAGATGCCAATTTGAATCTGCAGTAGTCATCCCCGCGGCTTCGGGTTCCTCCCTTTTCGGTAGACACCGCTTATGCACCAGTGCTTCCAGGGCCTGTTCTGCACGCTGGTCACTTTCTTATCGGGCTCCCATGCTCGGGAATGGGACGTCTCACAAAGGAAAGTTCCTGGCTACCGGCCTTATATCCATGTTGGTGTCAACGGCCTCGAGCCACCCCTTTGGCTAGCTAACACGGGAATAAAGAGCCGGGGGACTGATAATAAATAAGTCTATCTTTGGTCAGTATCCAAAGATCTGCTTTATTGCAGGAGCTATCACACGCCACGTTTTCAAAAATGCAAGGTCTCCATAAGGTGTCGGAATATTGGCCTTGTTATTGTCCTAGGATAAAATCGGTCTGGAGAGATATTGCTGAATAGTACGGAATAGTTTCCCAAGCCGCAATATTGTGACACTGCAAGATTCATATTGGCGGTGTTCGCTACTGATGTGGCAATGTCTCCGTGTTTCGTACCTGAACCGGACGGTAGATTGACATCAGACTTGGCTATCAGAAGGAAACAAATGGTTTCCTCACATGCTCGATGTCCCCGCAGCCGATCCTTTGTCCCGCTGGATATGGCATGTAAGAATACGTTAATAATGCTTGATAGATTCCCTATGAGGCAGCGATCGACTTCTCATCCTCGTCTCCTACAATTTAACGCTAGATGTTTATAGGGTATCAACTACTTGAGAAATTAGGCCTACGTACTCTAGACATAGAGGGATACAAAGGACTAACCTTTGCAAGTATCAGGTCAGGTCGACTGCCGAAATCAGTGGAGTGTATGCTACAATATAGAAGGAGGTCGAGAGCGGACCATGAAAGGTGCATTTTAACACGGGAGAGGATGCATGAACCCGATCCTTTCGCTTCGGATCTGCATACGTACCCGCTGTAGATGTACAAGGAGCTAAACTTTTCAAGGGACATCCAGACGCGTTTCAAAGATTGCATCGGTATTTATATCCCATCAGGATACCGCTTTTGGCATCTAAGATGGCAAGAAGTTCAAGGTTCCAAAAGACATCTCTCCTATGATATGTGCGGAAATTTCCCTGATGACAGTCCAGTAACGGGGTGATTTCAATAGATCGAGAGACAATTTCCTTATTACAGCTACACTTTTTGGACAAAGTTATTTACATACTCTAAAGGTCGTGTCCTTTAAACTGCGTGATATCGTAGTCAATCTATTCCGAACCTCCTAGCAAGTTCTACAAAGCCATCTTCATCTTCAGTCACCCACATGTCCACCCAAGTTTTTGCATCCAGGTACTCCTTGTCATTACGGCTCCAATCCTCCTCTTGCTTTCTTTCCACGTAGATCGTCTTGAAGCCACAATTCCGTGCAGCCTGTAAGTCAACCAGGTGCGCCGCCACCATTGCAACTTCATCAGGCTTCAGCCCCATTTTCTTGGCTGCTCCCATATACGTGGAAGGGTGGGGATTGTAAGCCTTAAAGTCCTCTGAGGACTGAAGCATCTTGAAACTTAGATTTCCATTTTCCTTTAGGTCTTTCAAAAGAGACTGGTTGCCATTTGACAATGTCGAAGTGATGAATCTCGTACCCAACATATGCAATCCAGAGGAAGAGTCCGGCCATGGTTCAAGGAAATGCCAGACCTTACTCAGGTCCTCCACTTCATCCTCATTATAGAGGCCCTCAAGCCTCCACGTCTTCAACAAATCGATTAAGCTCAGACGATGATGGGTATCAATATCTCTCCAAGGATCCTCATTCGGTTTATATCCTTTCACAAAAGCCTTATAAGCATCTCTCCATTGTTGAGCAAATTGCTCCCATAGTTCATCTGTGAGTTCAGAAAGCCGTCTCCGAACTTCAGGAGATAGGTCTGCAGAACGTGAGGACGAGGATACCTTTGCTGCAGCACCGTAGATGAGTGTCGTCGTTACAGTTTTGCGCCAGTTGACAACGGTGCCAAAAACATCAAATATCAAAGCCTTTGGTGGGACTTTCGTCAGATCGGTGCTTGATGAAGCCATCTACCAAGATTGGTTCAAGAATACTTCGGGTTGTGACACAGTAATTTTGCCCGATGAGGAAGTGGAGTTTCTTTGCCGAACATCGAATCAAGGCCCTGCCTTGAAATAGAATACCGGATGTGACGCGGCATCCATGCATTTATAGCTGCACCCCTTACGATTAAGCTTTTCTCCATCCTCCGTCATCGATTGCACCCTTCAACGAAGTTGCAACAATTGGGTCGGGTTCACATTGCCCTTCTTATACTTCGTGTATGTCACATTAAGTGACAGCATAATACACTCTTCATTCTTTCAGGATAGGCACAATGTATCATCACAGGAGTCATTTCAGCGATCGACATTACGAGGGAACTATGTCTGGGCCTTTCTCCTTTCTTAATCCCACAATCCGACGATCACCGGTCCCTGTAAAACCTCAATCCCGATCTGGATCAGAGACAGGCGATGAAAGGACACCAGATGGAGAAACTACGGGTTCCAGTCTATCTCCCAATAATGATCCTGCAGAGATGCGAGCGCTCGCAGTGGAGCAGAAGTGGCGATCAAGAGATAATCGAAAAGGTACGCGGAGCTGCGCTAATTGAGTCGAAGACCTTGCTAATGCAGTTTATCTAGGTCGTCATACCATTACTGTGATTCCTGATCGCGGTGGAAAATACCTGACTCCCCCGCCGACTGCAACCCTCCGAGAGACCTTGAAAGGCATATGGCGAATGTTCACGACATACCCCTATTGGGACGTGTCGTACCTTGTTGCCGTTATCTTCACATTTGGATCAGCGGTTTGGTGCATCAATGCTTTCTTCGTCTGGCTGCCACTGCAGGATCCTTCCACCGAGTTTCCTGGTGAGATCACGATGGCCGGAGGAATTACCGCTTTTCTTGGCGCCACCATCTTCGAGGTTGGGAGCATATTCCTCATGATTGAAGCTGTGAACGAGAACCGCAGTGATTGCTTTGGCTGGGCGTTAGAGGAAGCATTAGAAGAAGAGGGTCTCATACGCGTTCGCCCAGCTCATACATGCAAACACCACCATCGCAACAAGCACTCTCTCTTAGGGTACGGCAAAGGGTCCGAAGGTATTCTTAATCTTGGTTGCCTACTTTGTCGATACTGATTGTCAGCAGGCAAACCATCCCATGATCTCCCAATGGAAGATAAATCACATCCCAACTCCGGCAATGCTCGCAACTGGACCTGGATCCCAACATGGCACGAATTCACCACGCACTACATCTATGAGGTCGGCTTCCTCGCGTGCTTTTTCCAGACGATGGGAGCGACCATTTTCTGGATTTCAGGCTTCACAGCACTCCCTGGCATCAATAATAATCTCTCGCCAGCAGCTCTTAACGGCGCCTACTGGTCGGTACAGGTGATTGGAGGCACCGGTTTCATTATCTCTAGCTCTCTATTCATGCTTGAGACGCAACAGAAGTGGTATTTGCCGGCGCCGAAGACCCTTGGCTGGCATATTGGTCTATGGAACCTCATCGGAGCCATAGGCTTTACTCTCTGCGGTGCTCTAGGGTTCTGTAACGGAACGGAAGAGATATATCAGGGTAGTTTGGCGACCTTCTGGGGAAGTTGGGCTTTCCTTATAGGTAACCAGGTCGCTTCTCCCCTACTAAAACTTTACTGACACTCAATTTCAGGCAGTACAATTCAGTGGTTCGAGAGTTTGGATAAACATCCAGTGGACGTGGAGGAGGGAGGCGGAAGAATTTCAGACACACAGCCCGTCCGCTCTTAAAAGCAAGGTGATCAATTCTTCATCTGTTACAAAGCTTGATTCCGTGTATTTTGGATCTTGATATTGCATACAATTTTGATTGGAGTAAAAATTCTCAATAGTTGGGCATGGATGGAAATATAGGTATGGAATTGGCCGCGGCTAACATAATCTAGTGGAGGGGAAATATTGCATGAGCACTTTTGGGAGTCTATGGCAATAAGACAAAAGTCTGCGGTGCTGTGTCATGCATAAATTATATTTTGTTTTCGTATTCAACTGCTACCAAAAGAAAGAGCATGCTACTTAGCCTGCGTTCCACATCTATCAGCAGTGGCGAATTGCTTCATTGCAAACACCCTTGATAGAAACACTTTCACCACCCCTTGAACTCCCACTCTCGCTCCCAACGTTGCCAGTTCCCCTACCTTCAACCCCCAAATGTCCCGTCTCTTTCATTGCAAACGCCATCATCACAGTTGCCACATCAGGTGCCACGTCAATCGTGCGGGGGCGCAGCATTGTGTCACAATCCTAGAGTCACAATGCTGTGCTTGCCTCCATAACTGGGCCAGCCTCATGTCTCATAACTTGCTTCGCTCACGAGGATCTGTTCCTCCCAACATCTCTAACTTCGGAACGGTTGGTTGTAGGCGTTGTAATCGGGCCGGTGTGAGAGGCCTCGGCGATGGGTAGAAATCGGTTGGGGCTGCTCGGAGACGGACCTGCATGAAGCATCTCAAAGGAATATATTGGTATCCTTGATGACTTGAGAAGAGGTGAGCACCTGGTAGGTCATAGGGCGGTCAGGAATGTAGATGAGAAAGGTTACTGATGGGTTTCAGTAACAACGAGCATTACAGTACTGTCCTTAAGAGATTTACATATTCTATTCCTCATATGCAGATGCCATTCTGGACATAGGCAGTAAGATGGCTAGCCCGGCATCCCGTATATAGCAGCTGGTAATTGATATATTCACCCAGGATAGCGCATCTCATCTCACCTCACTTCATCCACTCTCCTCTGGATAACCTCCGTCATTCTGCACCCCGTCAGTTTCTATGACACTAGATAGTAGTTTCTTATCCGTTATCAACTGCCCTCCTCAAACTTATCAAAAAACAAACGCTCCAAAAAGCACCTTCCTTATCAATACATCTCCGACAGTAGTACTTCCAGGAACGCAACAAAACTACACGCTGGCCGCCTGCTGGCGTGAGGTACCTTGTACCATCATTGCATGCATCCGATCTGCACCCCCCAACCTCCTCACGTTGTGCAAAAGTCGGTATGTCAAATCCCACCACCACGTTCAATTCCCAGGATTTGGTATTGTTCATTCTCGCTAGCCCCCAGGACCCCGCAATTCACGGAAGCGGAGACGGGGCGGGCACGGCCAAAGGCAAAAATAAAATGGCCTGGCGAACACGGGAATGCTATTTTCAATAATCCAACAGGACTTTTTCCTTACGTAGCTCCGTAACACAGGAGAATCATCAACGTAAACTCGTGTTGCGTACCTTTGGCCTCACAATGCCACACGTTTTCGTAAGCACAGCTTTACTACGTGTGCTTTGTCTTAGTTTACATACCCCACGTGATACATAGTCCACCACTTAGATGCGGGCGTGCTTGAAAACCAAAACATTTTACATACCGGTCCAACTTTCAGAACCCTTGATTTCCAGCACGCATGATGGTGCCGCCCAGAGGAGAAAATCGGGGCGCCCACGCCCCCAGCCCAGCTCGAAAAGCGCCGGGACGGAATACCCGTTGCCGAATCCCTGGGACCTTGCGAGGCGCGGCCCAGTTACAGTACTTCTACATGGTAGCATTGCCCACTGCTCTGCGACGTGCAGTCCCATAAGCAAGCAAATATTATACTACCTTGGTCCTAGGTAAGGTAAGGTACAGTGGAGGTACATCGGCATGCGAGCGTCGTGGCCAGTAATTTCCACCGTGAGCCCGTACCGCGGTACAACTAACAGTTGTCACTACGAAGTACCTATACCATACGTCACTCCTCTTCTCCGCCCTGCGACCCGCTCTGCGACCCGTTACCCGGACCTCGTCAAAACTGCTCGCAGACCTCGCCATACATCCGCCGTACAGTAGTAGCCTAGCACTGCAGAGCACTGCCTAGTTTCCCCCCCTCGTAGAGCCAGCCTACCGGTCTTTGCCTCCCCGACTCCCACCAACATTCTCGGGGCCAACCCAACTGGTGCTTTTTGCCGCTACCAACATCAAATCCGCCAGAAATACTCATTTATATCCCTGCCCGATCACTCACCTAGGCTGACACAAACTGTTCATGAATGCCCAAGCCGACGGGGAATTTAGGGCTCCACGTCACGCTTTTTTATCTTGGGAACGGGGAACGGGGAAAAACAAAAAGGCTTGTGAAATACGGAAAGGGCCAAATTAGCCACAGCCTTGGTTTTTTTTTTTTCTTTTTTCCCCTCCCCCCTTGCGTGCCCTTCTGGCTTCGAGCATCGGCTAAAGTTGAGTGTTTGCGGGCGAAGACGCCAAAATTGAATGGGTAGGGACTGTCACAGTCACAGTCACGGTGCCTTTCATGCGCCGCCGAGGGAAGTAGTACTATCAAATGTCAGGAACGTGCCGAAGCCTCTCCAATTTCCGCTTGGGCAGCGGGAGAAATGGGAAGGAGGGGTGTGATTTTGATATGGTGTAGTAGTATTCTATTTATTTGTGCGCTCCTACACTCGACTATATCGAGAGATAAAGCGTCGTCATCTGTAGTAGCGTCGGCTTTGCTCTCCAAAACTAATACAGACTTCAGAAGAAGAAGTAGTAGCAGCAGCTTAAACGTTGACAAATTTGCTCTGACCATGGCAGCCCGTAATATAGGCTTGAATATGGTGAGGTTTGGATGTGATAAGAACCCTATATAACGCCCCCAGAACACCTTGTCTCTAAGCGGGTCCCTTTCTTGCAAAAATGTTGTGAATGTGGACTACTCCGTTTGTTTGGTCGTGCGCCATTCCCCTCTTTTTAGTACTCCTATTCGCCGGGAATAGCATGAAATAGAGAGGTTGTAAGGGATGAATAGATATGATGGCCAAAAGTGCAAATATGATTTGTGGCATCGAATGTTGTAGATCTGCAGGAGAGTCGTGCGCTGGCTGCTAAGAAGTGTTTCGTGACGGATGTGAGAATTCATGCTTCAGCAGTTCTGATATATCCCAAGATGATGTGTGTGCTGGGATGCCACGTTCACGACAGAGCCCTCTCATAAGATGACACATTTCTTCCCATTGCCATGTTTTCGATACGTTCGCTGGGGGTCTCGCTGGCTGTCTCGCTCGCCGCCGCTGCTTCCCATTCCTGTGCCAGTCCTCCCAGGTAGCGTTCGAATGCTCTGTTGGCGTTGGCGGCGAAGAAGTCTCACGACATCGTAGAAAGCTTTCTCTACATTAATGCAATTCTTTGCAGATGCCTCAACAAATTCACATCCCAACTCTCTTGCCAGTGCGTGACCTTCCTGCGTAGAAACTTCCCGCTCTGTGACCCTATCGCTCTTGTTCCCAACCAGCATAACGGGAACTTGACCGAGGGGCGCTGCCGCGGACAACGGAGAGCCTGGATAAGATGGCGAAGATGCGGATGACTCCTTTACCCGCTGAATTTGATGATGGAATTTTTGAATCCGTGTAAATGACGAGCGTGATGATATGCTGTAAACGAGGACGAAGCCCTCCCCGTCACGAATCCACTGATCTCGCAAAGCTGTGTACTCCTCTTGACCTGCAGTATCAAGGACTTCGAGCATGCAAGATTGACCGTCAATGACAACCTGCTTTCGGTATGAATCCTCGATTGTGGGATCGTATGTCTGTAAAGGTTTAGTACAGCTCGTTGAGGTTAGTGGATCACGTCAACCCACTTCAACAAAGTGATTTAAGCACAGCTGGATCGTAAGAGCTGTCTAGGGAAGGGCGTTAGCTGCATTCTCCGGCTACAAGAACTTGACATACTTTACCGACTCCACCATCACCAAGGACAACAAGCTTGTACAGTGTCATGCGAGCCGCCATGGTTGCAAGAGTTCTTGAAAGGCGCCTCGAGTTTCATGTGCTTGTGCGTGGATGCAAAGGTCGCCGAAGATCGTCTGGCCAGGCTAAAGCGACAATCCGTAGGTGGATTATAGCAGTTGCAGAGACTGAGGACACCTAAATGGGAGGACTGATGAATTTTGGCTGTTTTCTTGCAGAAGAAGAAAGATCAGAGATAGATGCGGGCAGGAAGCTCGGTCCCTTCGAGTAGTGAATGGTGCTGCCAGCCAGTTCGCTTGGCTGTCCCCTATTAATTCTGGAGGAACGGAGCACATCAATTGAGGCCTCGTCACCTTTCCTGCTTATTTTTCCCGAATCACTTGCAGTTTTTGCGGTATTTCTAACTTTGGAGTCCTATCTTCCAAGATGAAGATGGCCTCTGAGTGTTGACCAGAGTAGGTGGGGGTTTGGGCGCGGGATCAAAATTGTTCGTATATAGTGCGCTATCGATAACTAACTCCTGCCTGCGCTGTGCTGTACCTCCTAGTCCGTCTCTGGTGGGGTACTTGGGACGCTGGTACAGGATTCCCAAACGAGAGTAATATCAGCCGACTCTTGCGATTTGCAGATACTGAAGTGGGGACATAGAAGGCTCTTGGGAAACCCAGATCCTAGATGACTATTCTCGTACAGGTTATTGTGATCTACCGCCCACAAGTTACTAAGAGAAAATCACGGCTGCTTCAGTGTGTTCCGGGAAGGGAGCCTTGCGCGGGTAACATATTTAAGAATGTGCGGGATCCAAGGATGGAGCACCTATAGCACACGTTGCTTAATGAAGTCATGGTTAGCCTTCCACGAAACCAAGAGCGCCGCTCGTGGCGTTGGTGCCGTGAAAAAGCAATGCGTCTAACCACAAGAGATAGTCTTCCACCAATCACGTTCATAAATTTCAAAAATGGATTCTATTCCTGTTTGATTTGTGGCTTCTTGACTTTCGGAACCACCAAAGAATTGACGTTTGGATGCGCCAAATTCATCACACAGCCAGATAACGCCCTCCAAATTCCTACAAATAATTGAATAGAAACCAAATACACCATCTAAACCATATCCATATCATTGATCCGTTGCGTGTTCGTCCCCAAATGGAGAGCTTTCTCTCTTCAATCCCAGACCGCCTTGAACATCATCTTGAGCTTTCTTTGTGGCTTCCTCAATGACTGCACTTAGGCTTCCATCTCGCGTGTGGCCAGGCGCTCGCGCTGGTGGATCGACAAATGGGCCCTGCTCCACAGGTGGGGTGTCCTCAATGAGAGTAATCGCAACAGAGTCACGACCACCTACTAGAGTTCGTCGCGAATCATCGTCATCAAGAGTAGGGGATGGTTTGCTCTTGCTAGGTCCGGAATTGGCCACTCTGACGACTTGTGGTTTCATTTGCGAGGCAGACGTAGCGTTGTTCAAGAAAGTTGATCCTACGCTGAAGGCTGGACTTGGTGGAGCTCCTCGCGGGTTATATTTGTTCCAATCAACGTGAGGTACTGGCGGAGTCATCTCAGCCGGGGTATTCGCGCCGCTCGACTTCACGCTGACTACAGCTGCCTTGCCCCTAATGACCGTCTGAGCTGGTACTGGAGAAACTACAGCATTCTTGCCATAGATTGTAGAAGCGACGCTCGTACGGGCATATGAAGTTCGATCAGTCATTCCGGAGTAGGTAGAATCTCTCAGATCTCCAGGCATAAAGAAGTGTTGGTCTTCATATGTTTGACGTGATGATGGTGACGCCAGCGCAATTGGGATCGGTGGAACAGGAGGAACCAGGAGACCAGGAGTCGAAGGAGTGGATCTGTTGGTAACGCCTGGGATGTAGGCGATCTGGATGATATTCGAGGCGCGTGTAAGTACAGTAGATGCGATGGAGTGCATAGTATGAGTTGATGCTCGAAAGTCCCGCTGCGCAGCAAATTCCTTCTCCTGAGGTGAGGGCTCATCTTGAAACTCGACCCAGGTCTCCTCATATTGTTGTCTTTTGTTCTTGATGCAGAACCTCCAAACTAGGTAAGTGACCATAATAATGGCAACGATTCCTCCGGCAATACCTCCGGCGATAGCTCCAACATTTGGGCTACTAGATGATGAAGGAGTAGGTGTCGCTGATGCTGATGCGACTACGAGAGTGGCCGCACAGGTTGTAGATTGACAAGTATTACATGACCGTACAATTGCTTGACAAGCGTAGCCTGATGGGCAAACTGGGCAGGATGGAGCAGTATCTGGACATTCAACACATCCTCGTTTGTTTTTATAGTTGAAGGGATCTAATATGGAGTCAGTCAGCGACCCGAGATCGATGGGTAAGAGGTACACTGACCAAAGTTAGGAAGAGCCATTCTGGCGGAGTT
>Ga0335074_10010356_pt1 | contig 13040 bp, 8 predicted proteins | sample Lox_Sample_23_FD_206715 | JGI IMG/M metagenome (GOLD analysis project Ga0335074, IMG submission 206715) | Soil microbial communities from Loxahatchee National Wildlife Refuge, Florida, United States - Lox_Sample_2.3 | ecosystem: Environmental > Terrestrial > Soil > Wetlands | place: USA: Florida...
TTGCTGAAAACGGGCGAGGTCAGGGTGATGGCCAAGGTATTCTCCCTGCCGGACGTGCGCGTTGGGAGCATTCTCGAGTATCAGTACAGCATTAGTTATGACGAGAACTGGGTGATGCCGCCGACATGGATGATTCAGGGGCCGTGGTATATCCACGAGGCGCATTTTCACTTTGTGCCCACCGACACCAGCAGAACGATCACCAGCACCGATGCACAGGGACATCAGAATGCGGTGCATCAGCTGCTCTACTACCAGTGGCTGCCGCATGGCGCGCAGGTGCGCGAGGGTCTGGACGGATTCGACTTGGTGGTGGACAACGTTCCGGCCCTGACGGACGAGCCCTACACCCCGCCGTTGGATAGTTTTTCGTATCGCGTGCTTTTCTATTACTCCCCTTACGATTCGGGCGAGGCATTCTGGAAAGCGGAGGGTAAGTACTGGTCAAAGGACGTGAACCGGTTTGCGGATCCTTCAGGGAGGATTCAGGCGGCGCTGGCGCAAATTGTGTCGCCGGGCGATAACGACGAGCAGAAGCTCGAAAAAATCTATGCGGCGGTGATGACCGTGGAGAACACGGACTTTACGCGCGAGCATACGGAGCAGGAAAACCGAGCCGAAGGCGAGAAGGTGAAGACGGCAGCGGACATCTGGACGAACAAGCGGGGCGACAGCAACGAGATCACGCGGCTGTTCATCGCGCTGGCGCGGGCGGCGGGATTCAAGGCGTACGCGATGATCGTGACGGAGCGGGACCAGAACATTCTGAATCAGGGATTCCTGAGCTGGGAGCAGCTCAGCGACGAGATCGCGATTGTGAATGTGAACGGGAAGGAGCAGTATTTCGATCCCGGCGAACGGTATTGCGAATACGGCAAGCTGGATTGGCTGCATAGCCAGATGATGGGAATTCGACAGACGGACAACGGCACGGAGCTCGCCGAGGCTCCGGGCGCGACCTATCAGGACAACGGGATCCTGCGGACGGCCGATCTGACGCTCGCGGCCAATGGAGCGGTGCAGGGACAGGTCCGGATCACGATGGGGGGAGCAGAGGCGCTGCGCTGGCGGCAATTCGCGCTGGCGCATGACGAAGAGGCAACGAAGAGAGCATTCGAGAAGGAAGTGCAGGCGCGCGTGCCCGCCGGGGTGCAGATGAAGATGAGCCATTTTCTGGGGCTCAGCGATTACACTTCGAACCTGATGGCGGTTCTGGATGTGAGTGGGTCGATGGGGACGGTGACGGGCAAGCGAGTGTTCATCCCCGGCTCGTTCTTTGAGGCCAGCGCGGCGCCGCTGTTCTCGGCGCAGCAGCGGGAGAATCCGCTGGATCTGCGTTATCCGTACCTCGCCCGGGATGAGGTGACTTTGACGCTGGCGCCGGGGCTGAGTGTGGACAGTGTTCCCGCCAACGCGCAGATTCCGTATCCCCAGATGGCGGCTTACCGGGCGGCCTATGGAGGGAAGGGCGCGATCTATAAGCAGATACGGCTGCTGGCGCTGGGGAACACGATCTACAGGGCCACGGATTATCCGCAGCTGCGGGAGTTCTTTCAGAAGGTCGGGGCGCAGGACCAGCAGCAGGTGGTGCTCGATCGGGTCGCGGTGGCGGCTGCGGCAGCGCCGGTGGGCGGGGCGGGAGCAAAGTGATGACAGCCGGGCACAGTCGACGTCGCTGGTGGAAGCTCAGCGTCCTGAGCCTTTCGGTTCTGCTGTTGGCGCAGAGCGCGCGCCTGGCGCATGCCTCGAAGAATCCCACTTTGCCGGATTGGGTGATGCAGGCCGTCGGCACCACGGGAAGCTGGGGCAGCGCCCGGGCGGTGGTATTGCTGAACGATACCCTGGTGACGGTAGAACCGGACGGGAAAGCGGTGGAACGCGATCGGATGGTGGTGAAGATTCTGCGTCCGGAAGGGCGACGCTTCGCAATGCCGCAGGTGGGCTTTTCGAAGGACGTGAAGCTGGAATCGTTTCACGTGTGGAGCATCGGCCCCGACGGGCGCCACTACGCGATGAAGGACTCGGATTACGTCGAGTTCGGCAATCAGTCGTGGGGCATGCTTTACGAGGACGACCGGACGCGGGCCGCGAATCCTCCCGGGGCCGACCCGGGAGGGATTGTGGCGTGGGAAGATACGGAGGATCTGCCCAGCTACCTGACCGAGAATTGGTGGAATTTTCAGGGCGATATCCCGATCGCCGACACGGCTTTTGAGATCGACCTTCCGGCGGGCTGGCACCAGCGCGCGGTGTGGAGCCGGCACGAGCCGCTGCCTGCAACCGAGGTGGCGCCGAACCATTTCCGCTGGGAGATGCGCGGCGTGAAGCCGATCAACCTGGAGAATGTGTCGCTGGCGCCGGATGCGGCGGCACTGATGGGATGGATGGATGTGCACTACAGCGCCGACCCGGTTCCGGCGGGCGACGCGCTGTGGGCGCAGATCGGCAACTGGTACGAAGGCCTGGCGTCGCCGCAGAGCGAGGGCGGCACGGATATCTCCAGCCAGGCGAAGAGTGTCGTGACGGGCGACGACTTTATGACGAAGCTTGAGAACGTCGCGAACTTCATGCAGCAGCAGATCCGGTACGTCGGCATCGAGGTGGGGATCGGCAACCTGAAGCCGCATACGGCCGAGGAGGTTTTCAGGAATCGATACGGTGACTGCAAGGACAAAGCGACGCTGATGATCTCAATGCTGGATGCGGTTGGCATCCGCGCGACGTGGGTGTGGGTGGACGATCGGAGGGGAGTGATCAATCCTGATGCGCCAGCCGCGTCCGGCGATCACATGATCATGGCGATCCGGATTCCCGCGGGATACGAGAACCCGCTGCTACAGGCAGTGGTGACGGCAAAGACCGGGCAGAGATATCTCATCTTCGATCCGACGAACCAGTGGGTGCCGATCGGGCAGATCCCCGACTACGAGCAGGGCAGTTACGGATTACTGGTGGCGGGCGCGGACAGCCAGGTGATCCAGCTGCCGGTTCTGAACCCGGATCTGGAATCCACGGATCGCACGGCGGATCTGCAGCTGGCGGCGGACGGGACGTTAAGCGGTGCGGTGACAGTGGACCGAACCGGGGCGCTGGCGTGGGATATCCGCGCGAGGCTCTCGATGGACAGCAATCAGGATCAGCGGGAGATGATCGAGCGGTCGCTGCAGAGCGATCTTTCCACGTTTACGCTGGGAACCGAGAGCGCGGAGAACATCCTGGCGCTGGAAAAGCCACTGGTGCTCCGTTACCAGATTACTGCGCCCCTTTATGCGAAGCAGGCGGGCAATCTGCTGCTGGTGCGTCCGAGGGTGCTGGGTTCGGATAGCTGGGGCCTGATCGACCGGCCGCGCATGTATCCAATCAGCTTCGATGGCGTCGGCACCTGGAAAGACAACTTCATCGTGAAGATTCCTCCGGGCTACACCGTGGACGACGTGCCGGATCCGGTGAACGTGGACGCGGGCTTCGCGACTTACCACAGCGAGGTGAGAGCGGAGGGCGGCGTGCTGCACTACGAACGCGAGCTCGTACTGAAACAGGTGACGCTGCCGCCCACCGATTACACGGAGCTGATGAAGCTGGATGCGGCCATCACGACCGACGAGAACAGCGACGCAGTGCTGAGAAAGCAGTAGGCGCGCCGCAGACTACTTCTTCTCTTTCTGCACGGGCACTACCTGGACGGTGGTATCGCGCATTTCGTTCAGGAAGCGGTTGACGATGGAGCCGTGGAGGAAGATATCCCAGCGGGTGCGAGCCGACTGGCCGAAGACGATGTGGGAGATGTTTTCCTTGCGGGCGAATTCGATGAGGGCATCGGCGACTTTGGTGTCGTGGAGGGTGACGATGCGGGCGCCGAGCTCGCGGGCCATGCGCTGATACTCCTCGAGGCGCGCAAAAGCCTCGGGATTGCCGTGGCGATGGTCGGTGCCCGGGTTTTCGACGTAAACGGCGAACCAGTTAGTGGCGAGCCGGCCGGCAATGCGCGAGCCGGTGCGAATGAGGCGCTCCATGCCGGGCCGCGAGGAGAGGCAGACCATTACCTTTTCCGGCATGGGGGCCTGCTCGAGGCCCTGAGTGCGGCGATACTCTGACGCAGCGGCGCCGACCTGCTCCGCGGTGGTGCGCAGGGCGAGCTCGCGCAGCATGTTCAGGTTGCCCTTGCGGAAGAAATTCGCGAGCGCCTGTTCCACTTTTTCGGGAGCATAGATTTTTCCCTGGCGCAGACGGGCGCGCAGCTCGTCGATGGTGATGTCGACGTTGACGACTTCGTTGGCGCGGCGGAGAAAGCTGTCGGGGACGGTTTCGCGGATTTGCGTGCTGGCCGAGCGGGCGACGGCATCATTGAGCGTCTCCAGGTGCTGCACATTCATCGCGGTCATCACGCTGATGCCGGCGTCGAGGATTTCTAACACATCCTCGTAGCGCTTGCGATTGCGGGCGCCGGGGACGTTGGAATGCGCCAGCTCGTCGACGATGCACCACGCGGGACGGCGCGCGAGGATGGCTTCCGTATCCATCTCGCGCAGAGTGACGGAACGGTAATGGATCTCCTTCAGGGGGATGAGCTCGAGGCCGTCGACGAGCGCGGCAGTCTCGGCGCGGTTATGCGGTTCGACCAGGCCAATGACCACGTCGACGCCCTGGCGGCGCATCAGATGGGCGTCTTCCAGCATGCGATAGGTTTTGCCCACGCCGGGGGCAGCGCCAAGGTAAACGCGGAGGCGTCCAGGCTCGATGGTGGGAGCGGCAGAGGGATTGTGAAGGGAAGGAGTCAGGTCGCTCATCCGGCCTCCACAGGATGGCGATCGGGTTCGGCTACAGCGATCGGGAGCGTGAAGCGGAAGGTGGTGCCGGCGCCCAGACGGCTTTCCACGGAAACCTGGCCGCCCTGGGATTCGACGAGGCGGCGAACGAGAGCGAGACCCAGGCCTGAAGTTCCGCTCGAGGAATCGCCGGTAAAGCGGCCGAAGATGGTGGAGAGGCGCTCGGCCTCGATGCCGCGCCCGCTGTCGCGGACAAAGAACTGCACCCGGTCCCTCTGCTCGGTTGCGCCAATCTGAACGTGGCCGCCCTCCGGCGTATAGCGGAGCGCGTTGGCAATGAGGTTGTCGAGGACGGTGCGCACGGCGCGGCGGTCGCCCTGAACGAAGGCGACGTCGTCAAAGGCGCCGAGCTCGATTTCGATCCGTTTTTCGCGGGCGGGATCGCGGAAGCGGAGCACCGCGTCGTGCAGCGCGTCAATCGGCCGGATCTTCTCGATGCGCAGCTGGCGGCGGCCGGTTTCCAGCTCGGCTACTTCGATCAGGTCGAGCATGAGGTCGTCGAGCCGCTCGGCTTCGAATTCGGCGCTGGCGGCGAGCTCGGCCTGCAGCGGCCTGAGTTCGCCGGCGTGACCCTGAATGAGGGCATAGAGGGACAGTCGCAGGCGCTGGAGAGGATCTCGGAGCTTTTGCGAGGCGACGGAGAGGAATCGCGTCTTGAAGCGGTCGACTTCGGCGATGGCGGTCACGTCCTCGAGCAGCGTGACCGCTCCGAGCAGCTTGCCTTCGCTGTCGCGCATGGGGGTGGTGCGCAGACGGTAGCTGCGGTCGGCCTTACCAATGCGCAGGGGCATCAGAGCGGACTCGCCCTCCTCGCCGGTGGAAACGCGCTGCATGGTGACCGCGGCGCGGATGGCGCTGAGGATTTTGTCGCCGCCGGGGGTATTGGCCAGGACCATGCGGTCGGCTTCAGGGTTTTGCGAGGAGCCGCCGAGAAGCTCGATGGCGGCCTGGTTCAGCTTGAGCACCTGGCCCTTGCCATCGGTAACGATGACCGGCTCGAAGATGGAGCGGACGACGGCGTCGATGAGCTGGAACTCCATCTGGCGGCGGCCGGATTCGGTCTCGCGCAGGTCGCGGAGGCGGATGGCGAGGCGGTTCAGTTCGGTGGCGATCGCGCCGAGATCGTCTTTAGCGCGCCACTCGACGCGCTGATGCAGGTCGCCCTGGGCGATGCGCCGGGCGACGCGCGCGGTTCTGCGGAGAGGGACGATGACGAGCACCAGCATGATGGCCGAAATGACGGCGGCGGCGACGATGGAAAGGCCGCAGGCGGCGATGAGGCGCGCGCGCAGCGACTCCTGCTGAACGTGGAGATCGCCAACCACGGCGTTGCGCAGGGCCGCCACATTGCTGAGTTCGCGGCTGAGGTCGACCTGCAGCATATCGACGTCCCGAGTGAGATCAACGGGATTGGCGGGCGGGTGGGCCACCAGTCGGGCATGCTCCGCGGGGAGAGATTCGATATGGATGGTATCGTCGAAAGCTCGCACGTCCGTGGCAGCAGCCTGCAACCGAGCCTGCGTTTTGCTTGCCTGGCCGCGGAACTCCGGCGGCGAGGCGGTGCCGGTTGCGATGCGCGCGGCAATCAATTCCTCCTGGGCCATGGCGGCGCGGGCGGAGGCCAGGGAGGACAGAGCGCTGTCGGCCACGTGCACCTGGGCGTCAAGGGCCGCCAGGTGCACGAAGGAGGTGCGCACCAGCAGGCTGACCGTGGTGACCAGCGCGACCAGCAGGATGCAGCCGAGAATGAGCCGTTGATAGAGACTCAGCATGAAGGAAAAGGCCGGATTGGCTATGAATCCAGAGGGTAGAATCTCCGCGGCAGCGATGCAAGCGCCGGTCGCGCGCCGCTAATGACCCCCGCGATAGCGGGCCAGCACATCGTTCAGGGTCAGGACGCCCTCCAGCGTGCCACGGCTGGCCCGGTTCTGGACGGGGAGGACCGGCCAGCGTGGGAAGTAATGCAGCGCCGTATCGAGAGGCATGTCGGGAAAGAGCTGGGGGACGCGGTCGGGCTTCAGGGCACGCTGGACCGGTGCGTCGGGCGTGAGGGCGGCCGAGGCGGCAGTGAGATCCTCAGCGCTGAGCGCATACCAGGAGCCGTCGGGAAGGCGCACCAGGCAGGCGTGCGCCCTGGTCTGCGTCATGACGTCTGTGACCGACTGCAGCAGGTCGCTGGCGCGTACCACGGGCACGTCCACGGGCTGCAGCGCGTCCTCAATGTGCAGCGACGACTCTTCGCGCTGTTCTTCCATGGAGGGAAGATCGAGACCATCCTGATGCGTAAAGATCTCGAAGATGCCCACCGGCTGCAGGCTGCGCGAGATGAGAAAAGCCAGGGTGTTGGCGAGAATCACGGGCAGGATGATGTCGTAATTGCCGCTGATTTCCAGCACCATGAAGACCGAGGTGAGCGGGACGCGCAGGAATCCGGCAAAGAGGACGCCCATGCCGACCAGCGCGTAAGTGCCCACGGTGCCGGTGAGGCCGGGGAAGAAATGCTTTTCAAAGGCGCCGACGGCGCCGCCCAGCATGGCGCCGATGAAGAGAGTGGGGGCAAACATGCCACCCGGCGTGCCGCTGGAAAACGAAAGCGTGGTCGCGAGGAGCTTGAGCAGCGTCAGCGCGACCAGTACTTGCCAGATGAACTGCCCGTGGAGGGCCTGATCGATGATGTCGTAGCCGACGCCCATCACCTGGGGAAATCCGAAATAGCCGATGGCGCCTACCATGAGGCCGGCTACGGCGGGCTGCACGTAGAGAGACCAGCGGGGCAAAGCTCGCATCCGCGGCCGCAAAAATCCGAGCAGAGCCGCAAACAGCGGCGCCAGCAGGCCGCCGATGACGCCGAGGACCGCATAGGCCATCAGCTCACGCATGTCGCGGACTTCGACGACGGGGATGCGGAACATGGGCGCGGCGCCGAGAAAACCGCGCACCACGACGACGCTGGAACTGGCGGCGAGCACGAGCGAGCCCAGGACGGCGGCGCTCCAGCTGCCGATAACTTCCTCAATAACGAAGAGGATGGCGGAGATGGGAGCGTTGAAGGCGGCGGCCAGTCCCGCGGCGGCGCCGATGGGCGCAAACATGCGCAGGCGGCGGCGCGACATATTCAGTTTGCGGGCGACGATGGAGGCGACGCCGGCGCCGATCTGCAGGGAGGGATCTTCGGGGCCGAGCGATTGGCCGGCGCCGATGGCCAGAGCAGCGGTGATGAATTTTCCGATGACGGTGCGAAAGGAGATATATCCGTCGTAAACGTAGAGCGCGGCCTTGGTCTGGTTGACGCCGCTGCCGCGGGCGGCGGGAAAGAACCAGATGACGAGGGCGGCCACCACCAGGCCGGCGGCGCCGGGAACAAGGATGAGGCGAAGCTGGCCGGCATGGGGCGCGGAGCCGAGGGCCAGCAGCTTGATCCATTCAATGGCGATACGGAAGGCGACCACCAGCAGCCCGGCCATGATTCCGATGAAGATGGAGAGGACGAGGAAAAGAAGCTCGTCGCGGCGGGGCGCGATGCGATCGAGTGTGGCAGTGAAAGCGACACTCTTGCCCAGCGAAGGCTCGGCCTCGGCCTCACCGTGGGCCAGGCCCGCGGGCAGCGGCGCGGTCGCCGTGGATTGGATCGTGGGTTCCGGCATCTATTCCTGTTCTGCCGCGGCTGGGTTCTCGGCGATGCGCAGCAGGATCGCATCGTCCCCCGCAGGCGGGCCGCAAACCTGGGCGGTGGTTCTCTCCGTGTCGTAAACCAGTTGCAGGATGGTCTCAATCAGATCGGGATTCTGCTCGAGCTGGTAGAGCCTGATCTGCTGGGGGATCTGACTCCAGCGGCTGACCAGAGGAGCGAGCGCCGGGGAAGCGGTCTTTGAGGCGGCACAGGCGGTCAGGCGTGCGCGGGCGGTATCCCGGTCGCTGAGGGTGCGCTGGGCGCGAGCTCGGGCGGGCAAATCGGAGGCGGGATCGAGCAGCAGGACGCGGGTTGCGGTATCGAGCATGCCGCGGTCCGCAGTTCTCGCGCTGGTCGGCAGCGCCGGGGCTGCCGGGCTGGCCATTTCGCGGTTCAGATAGTCGGCAGCCGCGCGGTACATGCCGAGATTGAAAGCGACTCGTCCCGCGCCCTCCAGAGCGGCGACCGGCGGGGAGCGGTGGCTGGCGACGGAGCGGTAGAGGTTCAGGGCATCAGGAAGGTCCTGCGCCTGCTCCAGCATTGCGGCGATCTGGGTCTGTGCCGCCAGGTCGTCAGTGGGGGCGTTGCTGGCGGCGATGAGGAGTTGCACTCGGGCTTTGTCGAACTGGCGGCGGGAAATCAGGTAGCTGGCCATCTCCAGGCGGACTTCGCGCCGCCGGTCGTAGCCATTGGCCTCCCAGGTGCCGTCGAGCGCGGACTGATAGCGGAGGATGGCAAGCGACATGTTGCCCTGTTTGGCGGCGAGCCGGGCCAACTGCAGGTTGATCATGCCATCGCCGGGGGCGGCTTCCAGCAGGGTATTGAAGTAGGCGAAGGCCTCCTGGGTGCGGCCGGCTTCGGCCAGGGCGGTTGCCAGGTCGATCTCGGTGTCGCGGGAGGGCACATAGGCCAGAGCCGAGCGCAGGGACTCAATGGCAGACTGGGCGTTGCCGGCGCGCAGGGCAGCCTCGCCGCGCGCCTTCCAGCGCTGGCCGAGCAGGGCCTCATGATCCGTAAAGGACTGATGGAGCAGCCAGGTGAGGACGAACAGGGCAGCGGTAATGAGGAAGAGAGTGAGGAGGGAGACGGTGTCGCGCAGAATCAGCCTGCGCCTGGCCAGCCGTTCTTCCGGAGTCAGGACCACGCCCGCCTGGGTGCTCGTCGTCATTGGTCTGTCTTCTATCTTCCCAGATTTGATCCGGTTATCGGAGATCTGGCCGGATGTGCGTAAATTTCCAAAGGGCAGGATCGGAGAGGTAGCATGGGGGCAGGCTGGCACCGATCGATGGATGAGATGACCCCGGACCCGAAACAGATGGCGCTGGAGGAGCGGCTGCGCGGCCTGGGCAGCGTGCTGGTGGCGTATTCCGGGGGGGTGGATTCGGCTTTCCTGGCGTGGACGGCGCACCGGGCGCTGGGGAGCGGGATGCTGGCCGTTCTGGCGGACTCCGCGTCGCTGGCGCGAAGCCATTACCGCGACGCTCTGGCTTTTGCCCAGGAACACGCCATTCCGTTGTTGATTGTGGAGACGCAGGAACTGGAGCACGAGGCGTACGCCGCGAACGAGCCGGACCGTTGCTTCCACTGCAAGGATGAGCTGTTTACGGTGCTGGAGGGGGAACGGGAAAAGAGAAACTTTGCGGCCGTCGCCTACGGGCTGAACGTGGATGACAGCAGGGACTTTCGTCCCGGGCAGCGCGCGGCCCGGGAACACCGCGTGATCGCGCCGCTGGCTGAGGCGGGGCTGACGAAGGCCGAAATCCGGGCGCTGGCGCAGGCCGCCGGTTTGCGCGTGTGGGACAAGCCTGCGTCCGCGTGCCTTTCGTCGCGGATCGAGTATGGGCGCCGCGTGACGCCCGAGGCTCTGCGCCAGGTGGAGGACGCCGAGGAGGCGCTGCGGGCGCTGGGGCTGACGCGATTTCGCGTACGGCACCATGGGAGCGTTGCCCGCATTGAGATCGCCGCGGAGGAGCTGGCGGCGGCATTGACCCCGGAGCAGTTTGCGCGGATGGCGGCGGCAGTGCGAAGCGCGGGATTCCCCTATGTGGCCGTCGATTGCGACGGATACCGGTCGGGGTCGATGAACGAACTGCTGCCGGCGGAGATGCTGGCGAGTCCACGGGTGCGCTGAGCTCGTATATGTATGAATAATATTGTCAAAATCGAATGCTCTGCCGGGATTTCCGGCGACATGCTGCTGGGGGCGCTGGTGGATGCGGGCGTGCCTGCGGAGCTTCTGGAGAACGCGGCATCCTCGGTGGGGATTGGCGCGGAGCTGTGCGTCCGCAGCGTGGAGCGGAACGGGATCCGCGCTGCGAAGGTGGACGTGCTGGAGCATGGGCATCCCGCGGAGGGCGCGGCGGGCCAACACGAACATCATGAGCACGATCACACGCACGGCCATCACCATCATGGCCCCACCCACGAACACGAGCGTGCGGCTGCGGGCGAGCACCGCCACAGCCATGGCCGCAGGTGGCCGGAGATTCGGGAGCTGATCGCCCGGGCGGAGATTCCCGAGGCGGCCAGGGAGATTGCGCAGCGGGCGTTCGCTCTTCTGGCCGAGGCCGAAGGCAAGGTACATGGCGTTTCCCCGGAGCAGGTGCATTTCCATGAAGTCGGCGCGGTGGACACGATTGCGGACATTGTTTGCGCCGCTGTGGGCGCTGCGTGGCTGGTTCGCGAGCGCGGCGTGACGGAGTGGCACTGCTCCGCGGTGAACGTGGGCAGCGGCTTTGTGAACTGCGCGCACGGACAGATGCCGGTTCCGGCGCCGGCGACGGCGGAGTTGCTGTTGGGGGTGCCGATCTACACGGCTGGTCCCGCGATGGAACTGACGACGCCCACCGGCGCGGCGATGCTGCGCGCGCTGGATTGCAAGTTTGAACAGGGTCGGCCGTTTGTGGCGGAGAAGATCGGGTATGGTGCCGGCAGCCGCGATCCGGAGGGGTTCGCGAACGTCCTGCGGCTTTCGGTCGGGAGCGCTGCGCCGGTTCGTGAGACGAAACGCAGCTTCGCGATGGATCGCGTTGTGGTGCTGGAGTGCGCGCTCGACGATGCCACGCCGCAGGTGGTCGCACACGCGATGGAACTTACGCTGGAAAACGGCGCGCTGGACGCGATGGCCGCACCTGTGACCATGAAAAAGGTGCGCCTGGGCACCCTGTTGACGGTGCTCTGCCGTCCGGACCGGGAAGAGGCTCTTACGCGTCTGCTCTTTCGCGAGACGACGACGCTGGGCATCCGGCGCCGCGAAGAGGAGCGATCGGTTCTGGAGCGCGAATTCGTCACGGTGGATACGGCTTACGGAAAGATGCGGATAAAAATCGCGTCGGGGGCGGGAGAGGTTCTGAACGCGATGCCGGAGTACGAGGATTGCCGGCGCGCGGCACGCGAGCATGGCATTCCGCTGCGGGCCGCGATGGATGCGGCGCTGGGGGCGTTTGGCGAATTGCACAAGGCAAAGGCATGACCCGCGAGACGGTTCTGGAGCTGCTGGAACAGGTGCAGTCCGGTGAAACCACGCCCGCCGCGGCCCTGCGGCAACTGGCGAAGCTGCCGTACGAGGACGCGGGCTTCGCGCGGATCGATCATCACCGCGCGCTGCGCCTGGGATTGCCGGAGGTGATCTACGCCGCAGGCAAGACGCCGGAGCAGACGGCGGAGATCTTTGTGCGGATGGCGGCTGCTGGCGGCAGCGTGCTGGCAACGCGGGCGACGGCCGAAGCCTATGCCGCGGTGCAGGCGCGTGTGCCGGATGTGGTCTGGCATGACACGGCGCGGATCATCGGGCTGCGTGGCGGCGATGAGCTTCAGACGTCGGGCGCGATTGCGGTGATTTGCGCTGGGACCAGCGATTTGCCGGTGGCGGAAGAAGCCGCGGTCACAGCGGAGTATCTGGGGCTGAACGTGGTGCGAATCAGCGATGCGGGGGTGGCGGGGCTGCACCGGATTCTGGCGGAGCGCGAGACGCTGGGCAGCGTGCGCGCGGCGATTGTGTGCGCGGGCATGGAAGGCGCACTGCCCAGCGTGGTGGGCGGCCTGGTGGCGGCGCCGGTGATCGCTGTACCCACCAGCGTCGGCTACGGCGCGGCCTTCGGCGGAGTTGCGGCGCTGCTGGGGATGCTGAATTCCTGTTCGCCCAACGTCTGCGTGGTGAATATCGATAATGGATTTGGCGCGGCCTATGTGGCTGCGATGATGCTGCGCGGTGCGGCCACGCTGGATTCTTCCGTGCCTGAAGCTTCCGTATCCCGGCTCCGCTGACCGAAGTTACGCGACCAGCAGCACTTTGCCGCCGGGATGGCGCCTCTCGGCGAAGTTCTGCGCCTGACGCACGTCCTCCAGCCGAAAAGTGCGGACAATCGGGATCGCGAACTCCCCGCGCGCCACGTCGGCGGCCAGTTGATAGAGCCGCGAGGCGTCCGGCTGCGCCATGATCGCTTCGACGCGGATGTCTTTCCATCGCGCAGATTCCGGCACGCCGAGCACCGAGCCGAGCACGCCGCCCGCCTTCAGGGCGTACAGCAGTCTCCCGATGGTCT
>Ga0335074_10010358_pt1 | contig 13040 bp, 11 predicted proteins | sample Lox_Sample_23_FD_206715 | JGI IMG/M metagenome (GOLD analysis project Ga0335074, IMG submission 206715) | Soil microbial communities from Loxahatchee National Wildlife Refuge, Florida, United States - Lox_Sample_2.3 | ecosystem: Environmental > Terrestrial > Soil > Wetlands | place: USA...
AGGCCGCCCAGTGCGACGCGATCATCCACGCGCTGTACGAAGCCCGGGGCAACCGGTACAAGGCGGCGGCCATGCTGGGCATCGCCCGCTCATCGCTGTACCGCAAGATCGACGCGTTCGGCATCAGCTACATCGCCTGACCCCTATGCCGCGTTCCGAGGCCTGCGCCACACACGGGCTCCGGGGCAGTCCGGAGCATGCCCACGCATCCCACCCGGCGGGTGTCAGCGTTTGGGTCCGGGGGCCCACAGGGCCCGGTAGACGGGCCCGGGGCCACACGCATCCCACCCGGCGAGGGTCAGCGTTTGGGTCCGGGGGCCCACAGGGCCCGGTAGACGGGTCCGGGGCCACACGCATCCCAACAGGTGCCCAGGGGCTTGGGGCACACGGGCCCGGGTAGATGGCAGGGCCAGGAACTCGACGGGAGCACCCGACGGCTACATCGCCTGAGCCGGGACACTAGGGCGTGATGACCACCTTCAGCGCCGAGTTCGCCGCCGCGTTCTTGAACACGTCGTAGGCCTCGTCCATCTGGCCGAACGTGAACGAGTGCGTGCCCATCTTCTCGGCCGGGATCCGGCCGCTGGCCACCATCTTCAGCAGCGTCGGAATGGACACCGTGTCCACCAGGCCCATGGTCAGCCGCACGTTCTGGATCCACATGTCCTGCATTGGCAGCTCGACCGGCGTGCCGTGCACTCCGATGTTGGCGATCGAGCCGCCGGGCCGCACCAGCGAGGCCGCGGTCAGCAGCGTCTCGGGATAGCCGACCGCCTCGATCGACACGTCCACGCCGAGGCCGTCGGTCAGCGCGATCACCTCGGCCACCGTGGCCGGGCCAACCTCCACCACGTCGGTGGCGCCGAACTCCAGCGCCTTCTCCAGCCGGAACTTGTTGGTGTCGATGGCGATGACCTTCGAGGCGCCCCACAGCCCGGTGGTCAAGATGGCCGACAGCCCGACCGCACCCGCGCCGACCACGGCGACCGTGTCGCCCGGCCGAACCTGCCCGGCGAGCACCCCCACCTCGTAGCCGGTGGGCAGCGAGTCGGCCAGGAAGATGGCCTGCTCGTTGGTCACGCCGTCCGGCACCGTGTACAGCGAGGTGTCGGCGTAGGGGACGCGGACGGTCTCGGCCTGGGTGCCGTCGATCAGGTGGCCGAAGATCCAGCCGATCCCGCCCACCGTCTGGCAGTGCGACGGCATGCCCCGCTGGCAGTACGCGCACCGGCCGCACTTGGTGATGGCGGGCACCAGTACCCGGTCCCCGGCCGCGAACCCCGTGACCGCCTCGCCCACCTCGGTGACCGTGCCGACCGCCTCGTGGCCGAGAATGCGCCCTTCGGTCACCGCCGCCACGTCGCCCTGGAGAATATGCAGGTCGGTGCCGCAGATCGTGGTGGTGTCGACCCGGACGACCACGTCGGTCGGCTCCTGGATCGCGGCGTCGGGAACCTCTTCCCAGGCCTTCTTGCCGGGTCCGTGGTAGACCAGTGCCTTCATCGCGACCTCCGGTGCTGTCTGCAAGAGGCCGCTGCCGACAAACGGCCCTCAGCGTCGAAGGTAACCGCGGCGGCCGGGGCCTGACTGTTTCAGAATCGGACCATTTGTCCCGCGCCCGCCGCGCCGCGGCGCCCGGCTGACCCGGATCCGGGACACTCACCGGATCCGGGTCAGGCGCCCAGCGGATAGCGGAGGGCTAAACCGTTACGCCCACCAGCCCTGCGGGATGATCGTGACGTAGGCGCTAGAGGACGAGCTCTGCCCGTAGAACGGGAACCCGTTGTTCGCGCTAGCCGAGCCGGTGACCTTGACCGGCCACCGGTACCCGCGGTGCCAGCCCCACAGGTTGTAGCCGGTCTTGGCGGTGAACACGACGGTCAGTTCCTTGGTCTGGCCCTGGCTCAGCGTGCCGATGTTCTCGTACGCTGTGTTGCCGCTGATGCTGCAGCCCGAGTTCCAGTTGTAGTTCCAGGTGCCGTAGGAGCCGCAGTACTTCGCTTGCAGCTGCGACGGCAGGGCGATCTGCGCACTCACATCCGACGCGTAGCCCGTGCCGTTATTGGTGACGTACAGCGTGCACTTGCCCTGCGTGTTGGTTTTCACGCTGGACGGGCAGCTCAGGGAGGTGGTGACGCTGGCGCGGTAATGGCCGGCGTTGCCGATCCGCACCGTGTCCGAGGTGCTCGACCCGGAGAACTGGGCCGAACCCTGATAGCTGGCCGTCAGCGTGTAGCTCCCGCCGGACAGGCCGGACAGGCCGGACAGGCCGGACAGGCCGGACAGGCTGCAGCTGCCCACGCCCACCGAACCGTGGCCCGCTTCGGTCAGCGCGGCGGAGCAGCTGCCCGACCCGTCGGAGACCACCACGGTCCCGGACGGCCAGCCTGGGCCGCTGGCCGTGACCGACACCTGGACGTCGAGGGACGTCCCCTGCTGCGACGTGCCCGTGATCGCGGTGCTCGTGTTGGTGGTCGCGGCGTAAGCCGTCCCCGGCAACAGCAAGACTCCGCCAGCCAGGCCTCCGGCCAGTACCACTCCCGCCGCCACGCCCGCCCCGCGGCGGCCCGTGGCATTAATGAGTTTGTGCATGTAAAACCCTTTCCGACCATTGACCCGAGTCCCAGCTCGGCCTATTCCGCATAATGCATACCGAACATGCTGATTTGCGCCACATCGGGCGCTTGACCAGCTAGTTCGGAATGCTGAGAGCTTAGGAAGCCGCCTTAACGAACGGATGCAGAAAACCTGCAGATTGCGTGTGAGTTGGGCGCGGGCCCGGTGCGGCTGGCCGTTTCATTCTTTTCCGCGTACGGTTACGTCCATTTCGCCCTAGGGTCCTCATGCGGCATGCCGACATTTAGCAGGGGGCTGAAACGTGGTCCGGCGCGGACCGTCCGGCCACGCTGGGCGGCATGACGCAGACCACGACCAGGACTCCGGCCCGCCTGGGTCGGCCCTACTGGCGGCTGTGGTGGGCCAACGCGATCAGCAGCACCGGCGACGGTGCCTTCGTGGCCGCGCTGCCGCTGCTGGCCGTGACCATCACCCGCGACCCCCGGCTGGTCTCGGTGGTGACCGCCGCGACCTACCTGCCCTGGCTGCTGCTCTCCCTGCCGGCCGGCGCCGTGGTCGACCGCTACGACCGGGCCACGCTCATGTGGCGGGCCCAGGCCGTCCAGACCGCCGTGGTGGCCGTCATCGCGGTCCTCATCGTGTTCCGCCGGGCGGACATCGAGCTGCTCGCCGCGGGCGGCCTGCTGCTGGGCAGCGCCGAGGTCGTCTTCAGCAACGCCGCTCAGTCGATACTGCCCGCCCTGGTCCCGTCCGAACTCCTGCCCAAGGCCAACGGCAGCCAGCAGGTGAGCCTGACCGTGGGGGAGTCGTTCCTCGGCCCGCCGGTCGGCAGCCTGCTGTTCGCCGCGGCCGCGGCGCTGCCGTTCGGCCTGGACGCCGTCTCGTTCGCCGGCTCGGCCGCGCTGCTGGGTGGCCTGCCCCGGACCCGCCCCGCCGCCCACGACACCCAGAAAGCGGCCAGCATCCGCGCCCAGGTCGCCGAGGGCCTGCGCTGGCTGGCCCGGCAGCGCATGCTCCGCGTGATCGCCGTCCTGCTCGGCATCTACAACTTCGCCAACCAGATGGGCCAGGCCATCCTGGTCCTCCTGGCCACCCAGACGCTGCACGTCAGTACCCGCGGCTATGGCCTGCTGCTGGCCGCCAGCGCCGTCGGCAGCGTGGCCGGCGGGCTGCTGTGCCCGGCGCTGACCCGCCGTCTCGGCCTGCTGCCCTCGCTGGTCGTCCCGGCCTTCCTCGAAGCCACCGCCTTCGTCGGCATCGGCCTGGCGCCCGACCCATACGTCGTCGCGGCGCTGCTGGCCGCCCAGGGGTTCGGCGCCGCCATGTGGAACGTGGTCACGGTCAGCCTCCGCCAGCGCATCATCCCCGGCCAGCTGCTCGGCCGGGTCAACAGCGTCTACCGCATGCTCGGCTGGGGCCTGATGCCGCTCGGCGCGCTGGCCGGCGGCTTCACCGCGCACGCCGCGGGCCTGCGCGCCCCCTACGTCGTGGCCGGCCTGCTGTGCGCCGTGTCCACTCTGGCCGCCCTTCCGCTCCTGGTCGCCGCCAACCGCACGCCGGCGTCGGGCAGCTAGGCCGCCAGAACCGCGCCACCACCATCAGCGACGTCGGTCATCCCTTTATACCGAACGGCCCGTGGCTCGACCGGCCAGGGGATGAATGATGCCCGCCGGGGTAGAAGTAGCCGTAAAAGCGTCAACCAACTATTCTAGTCGAAATTATGGATACACCACGTCCCCTGGAGGCACCGTGGCGATGCCCGACTTCCTGGTCATCGGCGCCCCCAAGGCCGGTACCACGGCCCTGCACGTCGCGCTATCCGAACATCCCGGACTTTACATGTCGCCCGTCAAGGAGCCGAAGTTCTTCCTCACCGACGGCCCGCCCCCGACCAAGGGCGGACCGGGGGACGCACTGACCTACCGGGAGCACGTCTGGCGGCGGCCCGACTACGAGGCCCTGTTCGAGCCGGCGCCGCCCGGGACGCTGCGGGGCGAGTCGACCCCGCTGTACCTCTACGACCAGGCCGCCCTGCGCCGGATCCACGACACGCTCCCGGATGCCCGGCTGATCGTCATCGTTCGCGACCCGGTGGAACGCGCCCACTCCAACTGGACCCACCTGTGGTCGGCCGGGCTGGAGCCGATCCCCGACTTCGTCCGGGCCTGCGCCGAGGAAGATCGCCGGGCCGCGGCGGGCTGGGCCAGCTTCTGGCATTACGTCGGGCTCGGCCTCTACGGCGAGCAACTGGAGTACCTGTTCACGCTGTTCCCGCGCGAGCAAGTGCTTGTCCTGCGCTACAAGCGGCTGGTCGACGAGCCCACCCAGACTCTGGACCGGATCTGCGAGTTCCTGGGCGTCCAGACGGCCGTCCTGACCGAGATACCCCGGCAGAACGTCACGTCCCACCCGGAGCACACGCTGGCCCACCGGGCCGGGTCGCTGGCCCAGCGCGCGGCCAGCGCGATCGGCAGTTGGGTTCCCGGCCTGACCGCCGCCACCCTGACCGTCCCGCTGGAGCGCTTCCTGCAGCGCCACAGCCGGGAGCGCCAGCCGCTGAGCTGGGATCAGCGTCAGGAAATGCTGCCGCGCTTCGAGTCAGACATCCGGCTCCTGGAGCGCGTCCTGGGTGAGGACTTCCAGGATTGGGTGCGGCCGCGGGAGCGTTCGGGCGGCATGGTCGGCGCCCGGCCCGCCGGCCAGGGCCAGGCCAAGAACGGCCGCCCGATCTGAGGATCGGGCGGCCTGTGTGCGGGTTAGTTCGGCCTGGCCGAGTCGAGTAGCCGCTGGAGAACCGTGGTGTAGGCCTCCAGTGCGTCCCGGCCGCCGTGGGTGAGCGCGACCGAGGTCCTCGCGGTGACGCCGCTGCCGTTCTTGTGCGTGGCCACGTATCCGGCGTCTTCTAGTTTGCGCAGGTGGGTGATCAGGTTGCCCGGTGTCATCCCGGTCAGGATCGGGATGCCACGGGCCCCGGGGCAGCACCCTCACACAGGTGCTTCCGTCTCCGTGGCCGCTCGCGGCGGTCCGGCTATCCGGCGCCGGCCGCAGGTCCTCGTCACTTCCATCACTCTCGTCCCAGCAGCCACGCCTGACTCGGCACGCCGCCCGCCCAGGTCGGCACGATGTCGCATTCACCCGGTTATAACCGGGTCTGTGTCACATTGACCCGGTTACAGGCCGGGATCGCTCTGTGGCTGGCGGGGCGCTGGCAGGCTACTGGGGCGGCTGTGGCATCGACGACAGCCGATCACGCCCTCGCGGCGGCATTCAGGTTCAGCTGATGGGACAGGTGGGGTTCACTAGCTGTGAACCGGCCGGGCCAACCCATTCCCCGGGCAGCCCGGGCGTCAGCGGAGCTCGGTAACCAGCGCGTGCGATCCGTCCGGCCTGGTCAGCTCGTAGTACAGGCGCTGCCGCCCGTCCGGCAGCGGCACGAGGTCCAGGTACCGCAGGCCGCCGCCCAGGTGGGGCGAGAACGCGAGCGGGCCGTCGCCTACCGCGGTGAGCGTGGACGGGTCGGTGCCAGTGGCCACGCCGGTCCGTTCCTCAAAATTCTCCGCGGCGGTGGCGCGCCCGTCGTAATAGGCCGTCACCACCCCCGCGCCGAAGTCCACCGAGGTGACCCGCGTGCCCCGGGCGTCCCACTGGCCCGGTGTTCCGCTCAGCGCGGTGCCGTGCCAGGTCCAGGCCACGCCGTCCGGGCTGGTCGCATACTCGGTGGTCATCTGATCGGTCTCCAGCGGATCGGCCAGCGGGTGGCACGAGGCCCACAGGTGCCACAGACCGTCGTGATACCGGATCACCGGGTCCTTCACGCCGGTCTTGGCGTCCCCGGGCAGGATCACCTCGCGCCGCGCGACGTCGAACTCGCCGGGGTGCGCGGCCTCGGTCATCTCCACCCGCCAGTGCTTGGTCCCGAACGTCGCGCAGCTCAGGTATAGCCGCCACCGTCCCTCCGGCGTGCGGACCAAGGCCGGGCGTTCCAGGGATTCGGTGGCCATCTCCTCCTTGCCGATCAGCAGCAGCGTCTCGAACCGCTCGCCGTCCGCGGACCTGGCCACCGTCACCGCGTAACCGCGGCCCCGGCCGGCCGGCTTGCGCAGCCGGTAGGCCAGGAAGACCTCCCCGTCACCCGCTACCGCGCACGGCCCCCCGGCCCAGTAGCCGGGCCCGCTCCCGGGCGCTTGAACCGCGATAGCACCACGCTCGGGGCACGGCAGCAGCATAAGACCCTCCCATTTTCAGCAATTCACATCGGAATACTAGTCATTACAGGATACCCATAAGGCGATGACCTAGGGACATCCTCACCCTAGTCAGATGTCAGGGAAGATCGGTCCTGTTTGCCCGGGCCGTGCCGAACAGAGACCAGATCAGGTGCCGGGTCAGGTGCTCGGGCTGGGGGTGGGGGCGGTCGGCTGGAGGAGGACCCGGCAGGTCTGGACCGCTTTCGCGGTCTTGCCCGTGGCGTTACGGAGCTCGGCCAGGACGGCGGCCGCGGTGGTGCCGGTGACCTTGACGCCGTTCTGGCTCAGGCAGCTCTTGAACGCGGCCAGGGCGGAACTGCTGATCGTGCGGCCGAAGCCTCCGGCCCCGAAGCCTCCGCCGCCGAAGCCGGCCGGCGCGTACTTGGCGCACGCTTTGAACGCCGCCGAGTCGCGGCCGGCGAAGGCGCCGGAGAACGATGGGCGCGGGCGTGCTGACCCGCTCGCGAACGCGGTCGGCGTGAAGGACGCGCGCGGCCGGGGGCTGCCGCCGAACTGCCCGGGCTTGATCGTGACACCGTGCTGCTTCAGGCACGCCCGGAACGCACTCAGCTTGGCCGACGCCGTGCTGGAGGCGCTCGCGCTCGAGGCGCTCGAGGTAGCCGCGACGCTGCTGCTGCTGCTGCCGCCGCAGCCGGTCAGCACCAGGGCCGTCGCCAGCGCGGGCAGCGTGGCACGGACGAGGATACGGCGCAGCTTTATACCGCCGTTCATGTGATCTCCTGGATGGTCGCAGTGGCTAGCCGCCGAAGCCGCCGCCGAGGCTGGTCTGGCTGATGCTCGTAGCGGCGACCGCGCCGCTGGAGTTCTTGCTGCCCTCGACGATGACCGTCTCGCCGGGCTGGAGGTCCTTGACCGGGACCGTGGTGCTGACCGTGACCTTGGTCCCCGACGAGGTCGTCACCTGGACGATGTCGCCCGCGGTGGTCTGCACGTAAATGGTGGAGCCGTCGATGAGCTTGATGGAGCCGATCGTCGCGTTACCCGCGCCGCCGAACAGGCCGGCCCGGCCGGATAGCCCGGACCCCGACCCGGACCCGGGACTCGCGCTGGCGCTCGCGCGCGCGGCGAACCCGCCGAACGCGCCGGCCAGGCCGCCGGAGCTGGAACTGCCGTAGTGCTTGCCGACCAGGGCACCGCCGAGGAAGCCGACGCTGGCCACGACAATGGCCGCCAGGACCAGGGTCAGCGAAGGCAGCTTGGCCCGCGGCCGACGCCGCAGCACGGCGGTGACCTCGTCGCCGTCATCGAGCGGGGTCGACAGCACGTCAAACAGGTGATCGAGATCGTCGCTGTCGTCCGGCGCTTCTTCTGCTTCTTCTGTTGGTTCGTCTGACTCTGACATAGTCATGTCCGATCACTCGTAACGCAGGGCGTCGGCAGGGCGCATGTGGGCCGCCCGGTTAGCCGGGAAGCCGCCGAAGAACAGGCCGATGATCGCGCTGACGCCGAACGCCAGCGGGATCGACAACGGCACCGTGACCGGCTTCACCCCGACGATCGTGAACCGGGTCCCGATGACCCCGGCCAGCACGCCCAGCGCCCCGCCGATCATCGACAGCAGGGTGGCCTCGGTCAGGAACTGGGCCAAGATCACGCCCGGCGTGGCACCGATGGCCTTGCGGATGCCGATCTCCCGGGTGCGTTCGGTCACCGTCACCAGCATGATGTTCGTGATGCCGATACCGCCGACCAGCAGCGAGATCGCCGCGACCGCGCCGAGCAGGACGGTGAACGTGTGCGCGGTCGAAGAAGCCGTGGACAGCAGCGAGGACGCGCTGAGCACGTCGAAGTCCGCGTCGGCCGCGGTCTCGTGGTGGCGCAGGTCCAGGATCGAGGTGATCTCGCCCTCGACGGTGTCCACCTGGGTGGCCGACTTGGCCAGGACTACCACGTCGTCCAGCGAGCCGAAGCCGGTCAGCGCGTCCTGCACGGTGGTCAGCGGGGCGACCGCGGTGTTGTCCGCGCTGGTCAGGCCGCTGGTTCCCTTGCTCGCGAGCACGCCGACGACCGTGAACGGGATGCCGTCGACCAGCACGCTCTTGCCCACCGGGCTCGCGGTGCCGAACAGGTCGGTCGCCGCCTCGCTGCCCAGGACCACCACGTCCCGCGCCGTGTTCACCTCCTGCTGGGTGAAGTACGCCCCCGCGCTGAGCGTGTCGTCCTCGGCCGGGAAGTAGCTCGGGTACGTGCCGGTCAGGCTCACCCCGGTGTCGCTGTCCGCGCCGTTGTCCAGCGTCTCCGAGGTGGACACCACCGGCGACACGCTCGCCACCCCCGAGGCCGAGGCCAGGGCCTGCGCATCCTGCACGGTGAGGTTCTGCGGCTCCGCAAACGCCGTGCTGCCCGCCGCCGACGTCGGCGCCGCCGCCGGGCCGGCTGAGCCCTCGGTGTGCAGGACCGTGATCGCGCTGGCGCCGAGAGAGGAGATGGCGTTCTGCACCGACTGGGAGGAGCCGTTGCCGACCGCGACCAGCAGGACCACCGACCCGACGCCGATGAGGATGCCCAGCGTGGTCAGCGCGGAGCGCAGCTTGTTCGCGGCCAGCCCGGCCAGCGCGAACCGGAAGACCTGCCCCGGGCTCACGGCCGCACCGGCCCGTCGACCTGCTGCGCCATCTGGCGGGCCAGGAGCGGCGGGAGGGACTCGGGCCCGGCCACTCGGCGGTCGGCCACGATCTGGCCGTCCTGAAGCTGGATGGTCCGCTTGGCGTGTGCGGCGACGTCCGGCTCGTGCGTGATGAGCACGATCGTGCGCCCGGCCGCGTTCAGCCGGTCGACCACGTCCATCAGGTCACCGCTGGCCTTGGAGTCCAGGTTGCCGGTCGGCTCGTCGGCCAGGATGAGCGACGGGGCCGTCACCAGGGCCCGGGCGATCGCGACCCGCTGCTGCTGGCCGCCGGACAGCTGCTGCGGCTGGGCCGCCATCCGCCCGGCCAGCCCGACCAGGCGCAGCGCCGCCTCCGCCCGCAGCCGGCGTTCGGCCGAACGCAGACCCGCGTAGGACAGCGGCAGCTCCACGTTGGCCAGCGCGGACATCCGCGGGATCAGATTGAACGCCTGGAACACGAACCCGATCTTGCGGTTGCGGACCACCGCGAGCTGCTGCTCGTCCAGCGAGCTGGTGTCGATCCCGTCGATCAGGAACTGGCCCTGGCTGGGCACGTCCAGGCAGCCGATGATGTTCATCATCGTCGACTTGCCGGAGCCGGACGCGCCCATGATCGCCACGTAGTCCCGCTCCACCACGTCCAGGCTCACCCCGCGCAGCGCCTGCACCGACGCCTCGCCCGTGCCGTAGGTCTTGATGACCGACACGAGCCGGATCACCGGCTGCGGCTCCTCGACGGATGGTGCCTCTGCGTCCGGCGGCCCGGCCGTGTACCGCGGCTCCGGCGGCGTCATCCCCGACCGCCGCCCAGGCCGCCGCCTACGACGCCGAACCCGCCGCCGCCGATGCGGGGGAAGCCGCCCGTGCCGCCGGTGCTCGCAATCGCCGTCGACGTCAGCACCTTCTCGCCCACGGTGAGCCCGCTCAGGATCTGGTCGTCGGTGCTCCCCTGGACGCCGAGGGTGACCGGCACGGTCTGCTCGGTGTTGTTCGCGCCGACCACCACGACGGTTGACGAGGTGCCCGAGGTCGTAACCGCGGTCGCCGGCACGTATATCGCGTTGTTCGCCTGTCCGGTGATCACGCTCACGCTCACCGACTCGCCGGACTTCAGCCCGCTGCCCTTCTGGGTGAGAGCCAGCGTGACCCCGTAATCAACGACTCCGTCGCTGGTGGTCGACGTCGGGTCGATCTCCGCCACGGTCGCCGACAGCGCGCTCGCGTTGGTCACGCCCTCCGGCGTCACGGTCGCCGCCGCGCCGACGCGCAAGCTCGCCGCATCGGTCTCGTCGAAGGTGGCCTGGACCAGCATGTTGGACAGGTCGGTCAGCACGATGAAGCCGCTCGCCGTGTTGGTGGTACCCGCCCCGCCGGCGCCGGTTCCGGGCCCGGCCGCGCCGACCGCCGCGGCCTCGCTGGAACTGGAACTGGAACTGGAACTGGAACCAGAACCGGAGGACCCTGTGCTCCCCGAGCTCGAACTCCCCGAACTCCCCGAACTCGACGAGCTGCCGGCGCCGCTGCTCGAGACCACGTCGCCGACGTCAGCGCTGATGGAGGCGACCGTGCCGCCGAACGGCGCGGTCAGCGTCGTCCCCGACAGCGTCTGCTGGTCCTCCTGGACCACCACCTCGTCGTTAGTCACGTTGGCCGCGTCCTGCGCGATCGTCGTCTGGTTCGGCGCGGCATTCTCGGTGTTCGTATCCAGCTCGGTCTGGTACGACTTCTGCGCGCTGGTCACGGCCTCCTTATCGGCGGTGATGGTGGCCTGGTCATGATCCTCGGTCGTCTTCTCACTGTCCTGCGCCGATTTGATGCTGTTCTCGTCGGACGTCACGGTCGCCTCCGCCCCCTCGACGGTGTCCTCGTCGGACGTCACGGTCGCCTCGTCAGACGTCACGGCCGTCTTGTCCGTCGTGACCGTTGCCTCGTCCGTCGAGCACGCGGTGGAGGTGGTCGGGCTGGCGGTGGCGGTGGCGGTGCCGGTGGGGGTTGGGGTGGGGCTGGCGCTGGCGCTGGCGCACGCGGAGGCCTCGGCCGCCTCGGCCTCGCTCAACGCGTTCTCCGCGGTGGTCAAGGTGGCCTCGTCGGTGCTGAGTTTGGCCTCGTCGTTGGACAGGGTCTCCTCGGCGTAGCCGAGCGTGTCCTGCGCCGTCGTGACGGTCTGTTCCGCCGACGTCGCGTCGTCGGCGGCCGACGTCTCGGCGGCCGACAGGTTCGATTCAGCGGTCTTCACCGACTCCGCCGACGACGCCGCCTGATCGCTGCCCACCACCTTCGCCTGGGGGGTCTCCCCCTCCTCCGCGGCGGCCAGTCCCGCCTCGGCCGACGACAGGCTCGCCTGGGCCTGCTTGAGGGTGTCCTGGCTGGAGGTGGGATCGACCTTGGCCAGCACCTGGCCCGCCGTCACCCGCTGCCCGACCTTGACGCTGATCGAGGTCACCTTGCCGCCGGTGGTGAAGTTGAGGCCAAGGCTCTGCGCCGCATCCAGCGTCCCGGACGCGGACACCGTAGCCAGCACCGTGCCCTGCTGCACGGTCGTCGTCACCAGGGCGGTGGTTTTGCTGGCCGGCCGTATCTCCAGGTAGGACGTGACTCCCACCGCCACCAGGACCACAGCTAGGGCCAGGTTGATCAGCAGGCTCTTCCGCCGCCAGATTTTCACCGGCAAAGACTCTCGGATTTTTATTGGGTGAACCTAATGAAAACCTCCAGAGTTGTTGAGGACGCCTGCGGCTGCTCCGCGCCAAGCACGCAATCACCATGGCGGACCCCTAAACAGGGATAAATCGCCAGGCCGGTCACGAGCCCTAGGGAACCAGGTCCAGGCACGACACGCCAGGCATCGGCAGATCGAAGGCGAACTCCAGCACCCCGTCGCCGCCCGCGATGACCCGTTCCGGCGGGCTCAGCTCGTCCAGCGTGTTCGCCCGGTCCAGCTCGGCCCACTGCGGTCCGGACGGCCACGGGGCGCCGTCGCGTATCCGCTCCCAGGCCGGGATGACGTTGGAGTGCCCGGCGTCGATCCGGTAGTGCCGGACCGTGTAGGCCACGCCGGGCGGGATGGACACGCGGACCCGTACCCGGCGGACCAGCAGCGGATCGCCGCCGATCTTGCTCTGGTCCAGGGTGACGTTCCAGGCCAGGACGCCGATCCGCCCGTCGTCGTGCCGGGCGGCCAGCGCCTCCACCAGCCCGCCGGCGCCGTCACCGGACACCGTGACCGGCAGCCGGAACCGGCCGAGCCGGGCCAGCAGGGCCAGCGCCCAGTACCGGGGCTTGCGCAGGTTCCCCACCGACAGCAGCCCGAAGCCGCCGTGGAACAGCTCGGGCGGCGCGCCGAGCTCCTCGAAGTGGTCGGACACCACCCAGTGCGACAGCGCCTCGATCCGGCCCAGCGCCGAGGCCATGCCGCGGAGCAGGAAGGCCGCCGCGAACACGGTGTCGCCGACCCGGTTGAAGTGCGTCGGGGTGGGGCCCCACTCGGTCCACCAGATCGGCGTCCCGGCCCGGCCGAACGCCGCGAGCACCGGCCGCAGGTCCAGCGGCACGTTCCCGTAGGTGTGCGTGGACAGGAAGTCCAGCGG
>Ga0335074_10010360_pt1 | contig 13039 bp, 9 predicted proteins | sample Lox_Sample_23_FD_206715 | JGI IMG/M metagenome (GOLD analysis project Ga0335074, IMG submission 206715) | Soil microbial communities from Loxahatchee National Wildlife Refuge, Florida, United States - Lox_Sample_2.3 | ecosystem: Environmental > Terrestrial > Soil > Wetlands | place: USA: Florida...
CGGCGGAACACCGGGCGCAGTTCTTCCAGCAACTCATGCCAGGCAGGCGGCATGGGCAGGCTCGCAGGCGGCAGCATCGGCGGACACTCCGGTCATCGGTGGTGCCTAAGCACCACCGATGCTGTCCCGCCAGTCCATAACTGGCAAATCAGCCCAGCGTCAGCCGACTCGCCCCGCCAGTCACCCCCGGTCGCAACCCATCCGGCGCTCGACCCGCCTCACCGAGAAACTCGGAAACACGAGTACACCCCTGGGAGCGGCTCTGGCTCAAATAAACGGGATGGTAACTACAAGAGGCCGCCGGGCTCGCCGCACGGATTGACCGCATCTCGTGCCGCCAGGAGAAGTTATGCGAATGATCGTGTGTACTTGCACCCCTCATCAGGGGTGCAAGTACACACGATAATCGAAAAAGGCCACTGGGCGTCCATTTTGCCCGGTACGGCAGCTGCCGGCCGACGGCGGCTGCGCGATCAGCCTGCCGCGGGAGCATTATCATCCCGAAATGTGCGCCTGAGCCTGGGAGGGGGTAAGAGTACACGCGATCATTCGCTTACCGCCTTCTGGCAGAGACGATGCCGCAGATCCGTCACCAACGGCCCACATGCCTGGCGGCAACGCATGCGGATTGCCGTGACCGTCACGAAATGTGCCGCGCCCGGCACCACGTGGCCGGACCAATTTCGCAAAACCCCTACGATACGGTCAAGGCCGTGGTCCCCGACGGGCAGAGTGCGCGGTCCGCTCAGGTGGTCACGAGACCGAGGTCTATCTCGGGGTAAAGCGGAAAGCGCTGCAGCAGGTCCTGCACCCGCTTGCGGGCCGCCTCCGCGGTGGCGGACGGCAATTCGTAGTGGGCCTTGCTGACCTTCGTCACACCGTCCTCACCAGTCGTGCTCTTCTGGGTGACATGCGCGAGGACCCCGGTGATGATGTCTGCGATCTCGGCGATCTCGTCCGCACCCATGCCGAGCGTGGTGATGGCCGGCGACCCGAGGCGCAAGCCGCTGGTGTACCAAGGACCATTGACGTCGAACGGCAGCGAATTGCGGTTGAGGGTGATCGCGCACGAGCGCAGCGCGGACTCGGCCTGCCGGCCGGTGATCCCGTAGGAACCGGTGACGTCGACCAGAAGCAGATGGTTGTCCGTGCCACCGGTCAACACCTGGGCCCCTCGCCGTATGAGTTCCTGCGCGAGTGTCCGGGCGTTGTCGACGACCGCCTGGGCATACTGCTTGAAGTCGGGATGCAGCGCCTCGCGGAAGGCAACAGCCTTGGCCGCCATCACATGGCTGAGCGGGCCGCCAAGCACCATCGGGCAGCCCTTGTCAATGACAGGACCGAACTCCGCGGTGCTCAGTACCAGTCCGCCGCGCGGGCCACGCAGGGTCTTGTGCGTTGTCGAGGTAATCACATGGGCATACGGCATCGGGCTGAAGTTGCCGGTAAACACCCCGCCGGCGACAAGGCCGGCGAAGTGTGCCATGTCTACCATGAAGGTCGCGCCAACATCGTCCGCGATCTCGCGCATCCGAGCGAAGTCGATCTTGCGGGAGTAGGCGCTGTAACCGGCCAGCAGAATGCGCGGACGCAGCTCACGGGCCTGGGCGTGGATGGTGTCGTAGTCCAAGAGCATGGTCTCGCGGTCTACCGTGTAGCTGTGCGCCTCAAGCAGCAAGCTGGAGACGTTGTGCCGGTAGCCGTGGGTCAGGTGGCCGCCGGAGTAGTAGTCCATGCCGAGCAGCCGCTGCCCGGTGAACTCGGCGCGCATCCGCTCCCATTCGTCGGCGGGAACGGCCGACGGGTTCGTATAGCCGATCCGCTCCAGCGCGGGGGTCTCGACTGTAGCGGACAGGATTGCGAGGAATGCGACGAGGTTGGCGTCCGCGCCGGAATGCGGCTGCACATACGCGTACTCGGCACCGAATAGCTCCCGGGCCAGCGCCGCCGCCTCGGCCTCAATCGCGTCGACGTTGTCGCAGCCGGCATAGAACCGGTGCCCGGGATAGCCTTCGGCGTACTTGTCGGTGAATAGCGTGCCCTGTGCCAGCTGCACCGCGAGCGAGCTGAAGTTCTCGCTCGCGATCAGCTTGAGGTTCGAGCGCTGATCAGCCAGTTCCTGGGCGATCGAAGCAGCGATGCTCGGCGAGACGGCGCCCACCGTCTCCAGCCCGGCGAAGAACGCTGCCGCTCCGGGGACAGCACGTTCCGGCGAAATGGATGACAGATAGCGCTGAAGAAGGCCGCTGAACTGCGGCCCAGAGGCGTCAACCGGCCGTGAAGTCACGGTGAGAGATTACCAGGCGCCCAGGCTGGCTGAGCGCAGCTGGGATCGGTTCCGGTGGCCGGTCGGCCCCGCAGATTCACTGCTTACTCAGTGTCGTCGATCGATATCCTTGAGCGATCAGCGGCGTGTCCGCAGCCGGATGAACGAGGAAAGGAGAGGCTGTTGTCGGCCGCTTACCTGATCGTCACCATCATCACGATCGTCGCCAACGCGTGGGCCGCGGCCGCCGATTTCGTGCGGGCCAGGTTCGTCCTGGCCACGATGGCGGAGGTAGGCGTGCCACGACCCTGGCTGACACCTCTGGGGATGCTCAAGGCCGCGGGCGCGGCCGGGCTCCTCATCGGGGTGCTCGGCGCGCGGCCGCTCGGGATCGTCGCGGCGATAGGGCTCGTCTTGTTCTTCGCCGGAGCCCTCATCACCCACATCCGGGCCGGCGTCCTGCACAACATCGCCGCCCCCGCCACCTACTTCGTACTCGCCGTCGCGTCGGCCATCTTGGCCATCGCCACCTCCTGACATGGCATCAGCAGGACACCGGGATGAGATGCCTGACCAGGTCGAACGGGTCCCGGAGCCGCCACCACGATCAGCGAGTGGTCACATCGGGACCAGCGGCGGACGATATCTCGTGACCCGCGTCATCAGGTAAATGCACACCGACCCGACGGCCAGCACGACGGCGGCGGTAGTCATGAGCGTATGGGACATCGGGACCACCACGATCGTGCTGACGAAGTCCGTGATGATGAGGCCGACCAGGATGGTGTTGATCACCCGGCGCGACATCTTCGAGCACATGAGGGCGCCGAACGGTGCGCCGACCGCCACGACCGGCACGGCGGAAAGCCAGTACTTAGGCACGACGCCGGTGAAGTCACCGATGACCAGGATGTGGGTGAGGAACCCGGTCACCGACACTACGGCCATAAGAATGACGGTCGTAGGAGTGGCGACCTTCTCGCTGATCCGGAACAGCATGACCAGGACGATGAACGCCACCATGTTCACGCCGATCCCGATCACTCCGCTGAGCATGCCGCCGGCCAGGCCGGTGGCCACGGCGATGGCCTGCTCGGCAGGACCGAACCGGCTGAGCTCCTGGTTGCGGCCGTGTATTTTCCTGATCTCCTGGGTGATGATGGCGATCGCAACGCTGCTCATCAGGACGCTGAAGAAGACCCTGACGTCCGTGGCCTTCACCGACGGCGCGATCAGCGTCGCGCTGAGCACGACGCCGATAACCGATGCGGGCGCGGCCAGGCTCAGGAAGCGCCGTTCTACCGGTACCCGCAGGAAGAAAATCGACAGGGACGCCGTCCCCATGCCGACGGTCTGAATCGCGAAGGTGAACAGCCGGGCCTGATCCGCGGGGACGTGCAGCACCTTGGTGAGGACCGGGAAAGCGATCCCGCCGCCGCCCTCGCTGGTCGCCCCGCCCGAGAACGAGCCGAAGATCATCGTTACCGAAATACGCCAGTAGTGCTCCATGCTCGAAATCGCGAGGCTCCGCCCTAGAGCGAGCCACAGCGTCCAGACGGTAATGGCCATGATCAGGTTCAACGTGAGCACGCTCCGGTCGCGCCTGATCGGCGCTACGAGCGATGCCGGGATTTCGATGTTTCGGGTTGTCATGATTCTGCTCGCATTCGCTGAGCGCGCTCAGCCCTTGAGCGGGTAGCGGATGGCGAGGATGTCCGTGTCGAGGTCGTTGGCGGTCAGGAACGCGTGCACAGCCGGCTCGGTCTGCGGCCGCACCACGGCGACGAAGCGCTGCACCAGGGACGCGACGGCACAGGTGACGATCAGCTCGGTGATTTCCCGTTCGTCGTACAGCGCGACCAGTGGCTGGACGAATCGCCGCGGGGTGATCATCGGGGCCTGCGCGGACAGCCAGGCCAGCCGCAGCGCGCTCTGCTCCCGCTCGTCGAACAGCGCCAGCGACTCCGGACGGCCCACGGCGGCCTGGTATGCGTGCCGCACCCGTGCCACGGCCCGGTCGCTGTCCTGAGCGGTGAAGACGGCTATGTAGCCCTCGACGGCGGCCAGGTACGTGTGGTTGCGCGCGACCGCCGCCACCCTGGCCATCAGGTGCTTCAGCTCTCCGCTGATCACCGCGTCACCGCCGCCGTCCAGCAAGGTGACATACATGTAGGCATGGAGCTTTCTGGTCCGTTCCGGCCATGCCGTCATCCACTCCGGGAGCACGCCGAGGTGCTTGGCCGCGAACTCCGGCAGATCGCCAACCGCCGCCGCGTACTGCGCGAGCATCTCTTGGGCCGTGGGCCCTCCTGCGGGCAGTTCGTGCGCCAGGTTGTCCGGATTCCCGTCCTCGACCGCGTGCCGCCCGCTGTCGATGCCCTTGGCCTGCGCGATCACGCCCCAGTCGCCCTCGATGGCTAGACCACACAGGTCGTTGAACACGTTGAAGAACCCCATGGACGCGCCGATCTGGATGACGGACTCAAGGGCCTGGTCGGGCGCCACCGGCGTGTTGCGCGCCTGCTCCGCCGTCGCCAGCACGGCCTCGACGGCCTTGTCCGTCACCGCGTTCCTCGTGGCCCGCGCGGCGAGGTCGACGACCGCCGCCTCGAACGGACCGAACGGGCTGCCCGGGCTGCCCTCGCCGCGGCGGGCCGCCTGAAGTTCGCCGAGGTCGACGTCGAGGCCACGGAACATGGTGATGCTGTGCGTCATGCAGTACGAGCAGCCCTGCGCGGCCGACGAGCCGTAGCCGATGATCGAGACGACCTCCCTGCCGACGGTGTGCGATGCCTTCTGCAGCGAGGCGATGTTCTGGCAGTACACGAACAGCTTGTAGGCGGTCGGCCAGCGGTACAGGTAGGCAAGCGTGTTCGGCCAGAAACCGAAGATCCGCTGGTAGAACTCGAGAATCGGCCAGGTCTCCGGGTCGGTGTCGTGGGTGCCGTCGGTACGGGAGAGATAGTTGACCAGGGGCACGTCCGCCGCGCCGCTGGCCAGGTCGGCATCGCTGAGCGAGTCGCTCGGCACCGTGTCTTGCGCTGACTCTATGAGCGCACGCAGCCGGCCAGCTTCGCCGAGCCGCTTCAGGTCGTCCTGAGCGTCGATCCACAGTCCGCCGGCAAAGACCTGCGGCAATGTCGGCTGTCCCGAGAAGTACGCGGCGGAGTCGGCTAGCCTGGCCGCGCTCGCTGTGTCCAGTTCCTGATATTGGATTCCGGCGGTGTCAAGCACGCGTTTGGCGTTCTGGCACAGCACGCAGTCCGGCTTGGTGAAGATCCGGACAGTCGGGGTCTGAATCATCTGTGCTCCCATCGGGTAATCGACCGGCCGCGTTCCCCCCGGGCGGTGGCGAGCCCCGGGCGGTGGCGAGCCCTGGGCGGTGGCGAGCCCGGGTGGAAACGCGCCGGCCGGCCTGTCTACGAAAGCGATACGGCGGGTTCCGGCTCCGACGAGTCCGCGTACCGCAGCCTCAGCGTCGGCTCGAAGGTCAGGTAGAGGCCTGCCAGGGAGCGACCCGGGTCGTCCGGTGGCTGGAGCATGTCGATGTTGTGGTGGGCCAGCGGGTTGCCGGCGTCGGTCTCCGGCCCGGTCAGGTCGCGGGCGACCGCCTCGAAGGCGAGATCTTGATCCGTGACGTCGGCTAGGTCCTCAAGGCCGGTCGTGATGTTCAGGAACGCCTCGTGCAGCTTGAGCTGGCCCTTCTCGCGGCGGGTCAGCCGCTGCGCGGTGAAGAACTGCTCGTCACGGCCGCGGTAGGCCTGGTAGAACACGGTGACCAGGACAAGCAGGCGCTCGTACGTCGTGCGGTACGCCTTCTCGTAGAAGTCCATCGCGTCCGCTGCGGCGACGCCGTCGAGCAGGACCGACGACACGGTCGCGGCGGCCAGCAGGGCGCTGTACATCGCGAGGTGAACGCCGGTGGACAGCAGCGGGTCGAGGAAGCAGGCCGCGTCGCCGGCGATCAGGTAGCCGGGGCCGCCGAACCGCTCGGTGACGTAGGAGTAGTCGGTTTCCGCCTTCACTTCGGTGCTGAGCTCGGCGCCCGACACCAGATTGGAGATCAGCGGGCTCTCGGCGATATGGCCGTGGTAGATCGAGGCCAGGTCCGCATGCTCGGCCTGCTGCTGGCGCAGGTGCTCCTTGGTGATGACCGCGCCGACGCTAACCGTGCCATCGTGCAGGGGGATCTGCCACAGCCAGCCGTGCGGAATGGAGCACACCCCGATGCCGCCGGCTGGGCCGCACCCGAACGGCTTGGTGTTCTTCCAGTACCCCCACAACGCGACGTTCTTGAACACCTCGTGGTGGCGACGGCTGTTGTGGTGCTTGGTGGCCAGCAGCCCGGCGCGTCCGGACGCGTCGATGACGTAGTCGAAGCCGATGACGCCGCTGTCCGCCTCGCCGTCCGGGCCGACGGTCCGCTCCCACTCCGCGCTGACCGCGCGGTCGCCGTCGAAGTTGATCTTCCGTACCGACACGCCCTCGTGGACATCCACGCCCTGGCTGCGGGCGTGCTCGAGCAGCAACTGGTCGAAGTCGGCACGGCGGACCTGCCAGCTGTACTCGGTGCCGAACAACTCGTCGAACCTGAGCTCCCAGTTTTCCGGGCCCCACGCGTAGAACGCGCCCTCCTTGCGCTGGAACCCGAAGGCATCGACCTTCTCCCTGGCGCCGAGCAGGTCGAGAATCGGCAGACAGGACGGCAGCAGGGACTCACCGATGTGGTAGCGAGGAAACCGCTCGCGCTCCAGCAGCGTGACCTGCACTCCCCGGCGGGCCAGCAGCGTAGCGGCGGTGGAACCGGACGGGCCGCCTCCGATAATGAGTACTTGAACCGATGTGCGCATCATGTGGATGCTCCTCTACCTGCATGTGAACTTGATGGCGGGACGTGAGCGTCAGGAGTCTGGCTGGGCGACATGACGGGCACCGCCCTCGACGACGTTGCGGTAGGTGCTGGTGACAGCCGCCAGCGTGGCGGCCCTATCCGGGCCGGCCGCCTCCGGGTGAGCGGCCATGTCGCGTTCGGCATGGTCCATGGCCCGGTTGGCGTAGATGATCGCAGTCGTGGCGGGACGGCGGTCCTCCTCGTAGCGCCGCAGCGCGGCCGTCACCTCCGCGTCCCGCGGCGAGCCGGCGAACTGTGCGGCGAGGGCAGCCGCGTCGAGAATGGCTTGCGAGGCTCCGTTGGCGCCGATCGGGTACATCAGGTGGGCGGCGTCGCCGAGCAGGGTCACCCGCCCGGTCCCCCACCTGGTCAGCGGGTCACGGTCGACCATGGGGTAGTGCAGGATCTGGTCGCTGCGGGCGAGCACGTCCGGCACGTTCAGCCAGCCGAAATCCCACGACAAGAAGTGCGGCCGCACGTCCTCAAGCCGGCCAGGCGCGTCCCAGGCGGTGTCTTGCGGCTGCTCCGGCGCGGCGGCCGGAACCAGGCAGACCCAGTTCAGCAAGGCCTTAGCCCGCCTTGCGTACGCCGCGGAACAGGGGTAAGCGATTAGCCTGGCCCCATGCTCATCGTTGGCGAGGATCATCGTGCGCCCGTCGAGGAAGGCGTCGAGCTCGGTCAGGCCACGCCACATCTGGATGCCGGCGGGCCTGATCGCGGCCTGGCCGGGGTGAAGCTGGGTCCGGACGGCGGAGTTTATCCCGTCCGCGCCGATCAGCGCCGCCGCCTCAAACATCTCCACGACATCGCTGACCCTGTCGCGCGCGTACACGCGGACACAGCCAGGAGACTGCCGGAAGCAGGTAAAGCGGGTCCCGGTGCGGACGGCGTCCGGACCGAGCCGGTCATGGACCGCGCGGAGCAGCATCATCTGCAGTTCCCCGCGGTGCAGCGAGTACTGCGGATACGGGTAGCCGGCGTCCACGCCGCGCGGTTCTGTCCATAGCGTTGCGCCGGTGCGGTCGAGGTAGCGGTGCTCGCGGGTAGGGATGCCCGACGCCGCCAGCGCGTCGCCGAGGCCGAGGGCGGTCAACGCGCCGATGGCGGCGGGCTGGATGTTGATCCCGACCCCGAGCGGGCGGATCTCGCGCGCGGCTTCCAGCACGACGGCGCTGATCCCGCGGGCGTGCAGGGCCAGGGCCGCGCTCAGCCCGCCGATCCCGGCTCCGGCGATCATAATGTCAGCAGAATTGGCGGTTGTCATGACAGTTGCCGCGCTCCTTGTGCGCCTGATGTGCGATTTCGGTCGCGGAGAGATCACCGTGCCGCCGCGGGCCACTCCCTGCCGCGAAGGCAGCAGGTGGGCACAGATCCGCGGCGACGACGGCGACCTCTACGGGCTGACCGGGCGCACCCGCCGGTGCGGCCGTTACGGGTGCAGGTGTGCCTGCATGAACTCGTAGGCCTGCGTACCGATCTGCGTGGCGAACTCGGACACGTTGCTGATCGCGGAGCGGAAGTGCACACCGCCCCAGTGCCTGCTCATGCCGCAGTCCCTGGACAGTTCGGTCCACGTCGGCCAGCTCAGCACGACGTCCTGCTTAGGCGTGATCCCCGGCTCGACCACGGACGAGCCCGCCTTCACCACGATCTCGGAGTTGATCTCGTCGCCGCCGAGCAGGAGCCGGGCCGCCTGGGTGTAGGCCCCGCAGAGCGAGGTCGATACTGACGGGTACTCGGGGTGGTCGGGGGTGGTCAGGTAGCTCTGCCACTCGTTGCCGGTGATGTCGTGCACGGTGCCCTTACCCGGACCGCCCCAGGCGCTCACCGGCTTGTCGCCGTACAGGTAGCGGATCGCGCTGAACGGCCGCACCGCGTCGTACAGCGCCTTGTAGTGCCAGTCCACGATCGCGGCGTCGAAGATCGCTACCTCGACCGTGGCGAGGTACTGGACGAACTCGCCGATCTCCATCGGCTTGGTGCGCAGCGCGGTGGTCCCCGCGATGACCCCCAAGGTGAAGAACTTATCGTTGAACACCTCGGCCATCACCTTCTGCTCGTCGGTCAGTCCCGCCGAGGCGGCGAGCACCTCGTCGGCCTGGCGCCGGTACGCCTCGATGTCGCGCACGTCACTGTTGACCGGCGGGTCGAGCTTGTACTTGGCCGGGTTGGAGAAGGTGAACGGCGTGGCGAGCCGCATCTGCGGGGTCACCGCCGTCTGGATCGTGAAGACCCCGTTGCCGTAAGGGCTCATGTTCGGCTGCCAGCGCGACGGGTCCAGTAGTTTGTACGCACTGTTGACGGGCTGGTACCCGGTGTAGTCACGGAACGGCTGCGGGTGGTACTTGCGCCCCTCGTATCCGAGCCGGTTCAGGCCGTCGTGCGCTCGGGCCTCGATCATGGCCTTGGCCGCGAGGTTGCCGATGCCGACCGCAGTCTCCTTGTCCTCGGAGTCGTCATCCGGGTTCAGGCCGACCTTCTCCAACATCGCCCGCCACTCGTCCCTGCCGTGCGGGAGGCGGTCTAGCAGGATGCGGTAGGACGCGTAGATCACTGCGATGTTCTTGTTCCTGTTGTTCGCCTCAGCGTCCGGGCGGTGACCGAGGTTCGAATAGATGCCCACCGCCGGGTAGTAGTACGGCGCGACGGCGTCGAACCAGGTGACCTCCAGAGCCATAGTGAAGTCCGCAACCAGCGAGGCGTCGCTGCCCGACTCCGACACGAACAGGCGCGTCTGCGTCTGCACCGCCGGGAACACCACTTCGACGGCGGCGTTCCCCTTGTCGAAGTCGAATGGACCGACATCCGGCCGGAACATCCGGACCTTGATCTCCTCTTGTATCTCAGGCATGAGCCGATCTCCTCTCGATGTACGGAATACCTTTACGCCACGTGCTCTGCCTGCACTGGTGACGAGTTGCTGAGAACAAAACCGTCATAACCGGAGCCGGCTACCTCGGCTAGCTTGCCGCGATAGGCGGCAAGCCCCGCGACGTAGAACAGCAGCCTCTTCCTCTTTCCGGGGATATTGCCGCCGTTGATAAATGAATCAACCTTCGAGAACAGGCTGCGCTCGGCGATCTGATCGCAGGTGGAGGTCCAGGCCTGCTCGGCCGCCGCGGTGGCCTCGACGCACGTCTTGCCGCCGTCCACCGCGGTCTTGATCAGGTCGGTGATCCACTCGACCTGGGTCTCGATGCCCGGCGGGAGGTTACTGAACACGGTGCACGGCCCGAAGATCATGAACATGTTCGGGAACCCGTTGCAGGCGACCCCCAGGTAGCTGCCCGCGCCGTCCTGCCAGTGCTCCCGGATGCCCCGACCGCCGCGGCCGCGGATGTCCATCTGCCGGTAGGTGCCGTCAAACGCGTCGAACCCGGTCGCGAAGACCAGTATGTCGAGCTCGTGCTCCACATCGTCCTCGGTGATCACGCCGGCCGACGTGATCTCCCTGATCGGGGTCTCCTTGAGGCTGACCAGGTTTACGTTGTCCTGGTTAAAGGTCTCGTAGTAGTCCTCGTTGCTGACCGGGCGCCTGGCATAGTAGCCGTACGGCATAAGCTTCCGCGCGGTCTCCGGGTCCTTGACGATCTCCTTGATCTTGGATCTGATGAACTCGGCCGCGGCCTCGTTGGCCGCCGGGTCGAGGGCGATGTCGTTGAAAGTCTCCAGCATGAACCGGAACGCGTTGCCCTTCTCCCAGGCCGACTGGAACACTCGCTGGCGCTCCTCCGGCGACACGCTCATCGCGCTCACGTGACTTTCCTCGAACCCGCATCCGACGTAGGAGGTCCAGACGCCGTCCCAGATCTGCTTGTGATTGGCCCGGTACTCGGCCCTGAACTCCTCGCTGAGCGGGCCGTTGCCGTTCGGGACGCAGTACTGCGCCGTCCGTTGGAAGACCGTGAGGTGGGCGGCCGTCTTCGACGCCGCGCAGATGAACTGGGTGCCGGTCGAGCCGGTGCCGATGACGCCGACGCGCTTGCCGTCCACGGTGAGGTCGGCCGGCCAGGCGGCGGTATGCACCAGCCGCCCCTGGAAGCTGTCCCGCCCCTTGAGGTCGGGGAAGTAGGTCGTGGACAGCGGGCCGAGGGCGGTGACGACGAACCGCGCGGTGTAGCTGCGGCCGTCATCGGCGGTGATGGTCCAGATGGCGCTGGCGTCGTCGAAGGTCATCGCCACGATGTCGGTGTTGAGCTCGATGTCCTTGCGCAGGTCGAACTTGTCGACCACGGACTCCAGATAGGCCTGCATGTCGGCCTGGTTGATGTAGCGGTTGTTCCCGATCGGCTCGGCGAGCGTGTCATTGTCGAATGAGAACCGGTAGACGATTCCCTCACTGTCCGACTTGGCACCCGGATAGCGGTTCCACCACCATGTGCCGCCGATACCGGCGGCCCGGTCGAACGCGCGGACGCTGAAGCCAAGCTCCTTGCGGAGCTTGTGCAGCGAGTAGATGCCACCCATCCCGGCACCGATGACGATCGCGTCGAAGTCAGGCGTATTGTCCGCCATTAGTGAACTCCCCTGTCTGGGTTGGTAGGTTCGGGATCGAGGTCAGGGCTGAAGCCTGACGGTGCGCCAGCCCGCGTGGGTCTTGTCGTAACGCAGCCTCCGGTGCAGCCGTCCCGAGGCGGCGGACCAGAACTCGACGACGGCCGGTTCCAGGCGGTACCCGGCGAACCGGTCCGGCCGGGGCAGCGAGCCTCCGCCCTCCCCCAGCCGGTCCGCCTCCGCGAGCAGCCGGGCGCCGTCGTCGAGTGGCTCGCTCTGCCAGGAGACCGTGGACATCGGGTGCAGCGGAGCCGGGCGGGCGAACCACAGCCGGTCCGCCTCGGCGTCGGTCAGCTTGATCACCGGCCCGGAGATGATCAGTTGCCTGGCGATCTCCCGCCAGTACAGCAGCCCGGACGCCCAGCCGGTCTGCTCGATCTCCCGGCCCTTCTGGCTCGTACTGTGCGTCGTGAAGACCAGGCCCTCGTCCATGACCTCGACGATCGTCACCGTCCTGTTCGAGGCGTGCCCCGCGCTGTCGGCGGTGGCGAGTGCGAGAGCCTTCGGCTCGCGCACGCCGTCCTCGATCGCCGCCGAGATCCACTGCCGCACCAGATCCGCCGGCCTGGCCGGCGGATCGTCATACTCGGGAAACGACTCGTCCAGCGTTCCGGTAAGGCTCTCGAACGTCTTGCTCATTTCCGCCTCCCCGCATGTCAGACGTAGATAAGTCCACGGGCGACAGGCACTCCCGATCCGGCAACTCGCACCGCGGTGACCCGGCCCAGTGTCCAGTCCGCCCTCGCTCGCATCCGCGACGGGCGGTCGATTTCGACCCCCTGGCGGATCTCGATCCACTGGCCGAACAGGGCGCGGCCGTGCCGGGCAAGGTGGATGGCGAGCGGGCCGGCCGCCGAACCCGTGGCCGCGTCCTCGGTCACCCCGTAGGCCGGCGAGAACATCCGCATCCGCCAGTCCGTGCCCTCGCCGGCAAAACAGTTGGTTGCCATGTCGGGGAACGCCGCGAGGGCCCGGTGATCGGGGTCGACCTTGGACAGCGCGGCCACGCTGCCCAGCCCGACGAAGACGTGCCGCGGCCCGTTGTGGTAGATCTCCACGGGAATCTCGGGTTGCGGGACGCCCAGCGCGGCCAGCAGTTCACCGGTGCGGTCGAACTCCCGCCAGGTCGGGACCGGCTGCTTCATCTGCGCGCCGAAGACTTGCCCGTCGATTCGCTCCAGCTCGAACACGATGATGCCCATCGCCGTTTCCAGCCTGAGCCGGTTTCCCTCGAACAGCTCGCCGAGCGCGATGGCCGTGCCGAGCAGCGGATGCCCGGCGAACGGCAGTTCGTTGACCGGAGTGAAGATGCGGATGTGCGCGTCGCC
>Ga0335074_10010361_pt1 | contig 13038 bp, 14 predicted proteins | sample Lox_Sample_23_FD_206715 | JGI IMG/M metagenome (GOLD analysis project Ga0335074, IMG submission 206715) | Soil microbial communities from Loxahatchee National Wildlife Refuge, Florida, United States - Lox_Sample_2.3 | ecosystem: Environmental > Terrestrial > Soil > Wetlands | place: USA...
TGTGACAGTGGGCAAGGAAGGTGTGACAGTGGTTGAACGGTCCGGGGTGTGAATGGCGATGCCGCCGAGTGGCATGACACGGCATTGCTGCGCGCCGTGGCCGATGGCGACGAGGAGGCGCTGGGCCGCCTTTATGACCGTCACGCGGGGTGGCTCACGGTCCGGTTGTCGCGGAGGTGCTCGTCGTCAGATTTGGTCGACCAGGCGGTCCAGGACACGTTCTTGGCTGTGTGGCACGGAGCCGCCGGCTATCGGGGAAGTGGCGACGTGGCTGCGTGGATCTGGGGTGTCGCTATCCGACGGCTGATCAACGCCATCCGCCGCGACAGCGGGAGGAGGCGACGGCCGTGGTGGCGGCCGGCAGAGCCGACGATGGTCCTGTCAGCTGAGGACCAGGTCCTGGTGGGCATAGAGCACGGGCGCCTGGGGCCAGCGTTGGCGTCTCTCTCGCCCGAGTTCCGAGCTGCGATTGAAGCGACTGTACTGGACGGGCTTAGCACGGCTGAGGCCGCTGTGCTGCTCGGCGTACCCGAAGGGACAGTCAAGTCCCGCTGTCACCGTGCCCGTCAAGCCCTCCGGGCGCTGCTTGCCGAAGCCCATGCGGCGACGGACGCGCCCTCACCTCACGCGTTCCCATGGGGCGCACCATGACCAACGCTCCCCCGGAAAAGGGTGGCCCCGCAAGCAGGGGAGCCGGGCATGTCAGCGAGCACGTGCTGTCCGCTTACGTCGGGGCTTCGGTCGACGAGGTCGTGGCGTGGTCGGTCGAAGCCCACGTGACAGCTTGCCCGGCCTGCCGGCTCGCTTTGTCGGCACACGTAGACCCAGACCACTTGGCGCGCAACCGCTCCGTGCTGTTTGTCAGGGCCGCGACCGGAGAGCATCACCCGGCCCGTCGCCTGCTGGGCCACGTAGGCGTCCCAGACCAGCTGGTCACGCTGATGGCGGCGACCCCGTCTTTGCGCCGGTCCTGGCTGCTTTCGGTCGTGGGGGTAATTGCGGTGGTGAGCGGTGAGTCGGTGCTAGTCCACCATCTCTCGAGTAGCTCACTGGCCGTCGGCCGTCCGGATTGGGGAGCGCTGGCGCCGTTCATCTTGGTCGCGCCGCTCACGGTCCTGGCCGGTGTGGCCGCGGCGTTCCTGCCGGCGCTCGACCCGACCCACCAGCTGGCCGCGGCGGCACCGTTCTCGGGCCTCGGGCTGTTGCTCGTCAGGACGCTCTCGGCGCTTGTCGCCGCGCTGGTTCCTGTCGTAGCGGCGGCTTTCGTCATTCCCGGGCCCGCTTGGCTGCCAGTAGCACTGTTGTTGCCGTGCTTCGCCCTGTGCTTCCTTGCGCTGGCGGCAGTAACAGTGATCGGTCCCATGCCGGCGGCGCTGTTGGCTGGCGCGATGTGGGTGTTGCCAGTTGCGTTGCTAAGCGTGTGGCACTCGGTGACAGCGGTCGTCCAATGGCCGGCCCAGGCGTCCTGGGCAGCCGCTTTGCTCGCGGCCCTCGTGGTGCTCGCGATGCGCCGTGACCGTTTCGAACTGGGCTGGAGGCCATGACCTTGGGGGGCGAGGTCGCCGCGGTGCGCGTGGAGGGCTTGTCCCGCCGCTACGGAGCTGTGCGCGCCCTGGATGACGTGTCCGTCGACCTGCGGCGCGGCGTCACTGGCCTGCTCGGCCCGAACGGCGCGGGGAAGACCACCCTCATGACCGTTTTGGCCACGGTCAACGAGCCTGACACCGGCCGGGTGTCCGTCTTCGGCTTGGACCCGGCCAACGGCGCCGAGCGGGTGGAGATCCGGCGACGCCTGGGCTACCTGCCCCAAGAGCTCAGCTTTCACCGCCACTTCAGCGTCGCCGGGTTCTTGGACTATGTGGCCATCTTGAAGGAGATCGTGGACCGCCGGCGCCGGGCCGAGGAGGTGGCCCGGGTGCTGAGCGCCGTCGGGCTCGAAAACTTGGCGGGGCGGCGGGTCCGGTCCCTGTCGGGGGGGATGCGCCAGCGCCTCGGGGTGGCCCAGGCCCTCTTGGGGGGCCCCGACCTGTTGGTCCTCGACGAGCCGACTGCGGGCTTGGACCCCGAACAGCGCCTGCGGTTCCGGGAGTTGCTGTCGGACCTCCCAGGGGGCCCAGTGGTCCTGTTGTCCACCCATCAGGTCGACGACATCTCGGCCATCTGCCCACGGGTGCTGGTCCTGCTGGGAGGGCGGGTTCGGTTCGCTGGTTCGCCGGCGGAGCTTGCCGCCACTGCTGACGGTCACGTGTGGACGGCAGACGAGCGCGACCCGCGGGCGCTCCTGTCCTGGCGGGCCGGTGACAGCCGATGGCGTCACCTCGGCCAGCACCCGCCCGAAGGTGCCGAGGTGGTGCTCCCGACGGCCGAGGAAGGCTATTTGCTGCTCTCCCACGCCGTCGACCAACCCGCAACCGCCGCCCCCAGGTGGCGGCCGGCGCGCCGGCGGACGCGGTGAGCCAGCCCGCGGGCCAACCCGAACTTCACGGCCGCTCCCGGTGGGGCGCGACTGCGTCAAGGAACGGACGGGGAGCGTCCGGCGGCCAGTACCGGGCGTCGGCCCCATCTCTCCGCCTGCGGGTGGCCCTCGAGCTGGGCCGGACCGAGGGGAAGTTGCTCCTCCGCAGCGCGCTGGTACTAGTCGGGCTCCTGGCGGGCGGCGCGCTCGCCTTGCACTACATGAGCGAGGGTGCAGTGTCGTTCTGGTGGGCCGCCTCCTGGCAGGTGGGCTACGGCCAGATGTTCGTCTCCGCAGCCGTCATGGCCACCGCCCAGCTGGCCGCCGGACGAGCCCAGCGGGCCGGCATGGAGGACCTTTACGAGGGTTTCCCCGTGTCGGCGTCGACGCGGACCGCGGGCCACCTGTTCTCCCTCGTGGGCGTGCTGCCGGCGAGCCTGGTACTGATCGGGGCCACCAGCGCGCTGACCGAGTGGCACGGTGCGATCGGCAGCCCCGACCCGGTTGCCCTCGCCTCAGGGGCACTGCTCGTGGTCACGGGGGGTACGATCGGTGTGGCGCTCGGGGCCAGGTTCCCACACCCGCTCGTCGGGGTGCTCGGGGCCCTCGTCTGGATAGTCCCGTTCTCGCAGTCCAACCGGTTCTCGGGGCCCGGCACCTGGCTCTGGCCGTGGGTGATGCCCTACCAGCTCGGCCGGTTCCCAGCTCCGGTGGCCGGGTACCCCCCGACGGCTGCCCACGCGCTTTATCTCGCCGGTGCTGCCGGCCTCGCCGTGGTCGTGGCCCTTGCCTGGCGAAAAGGGACCGCCTTGCGGGGCGGGTTGCTGTTGGGGATGGGCGCGTTGGCTGTTGCGGTCGCTTGCATCGCAGGAGTGGCCGCGTACAGGCCGGTCCCGTCCGCCGACATCAACCGGCTGGTAACTGACGTCGCCGGCCCGGCTTCGGCGCAGCATTGCGTCACTGACAAAGGCGTGCGCTACTGCGTCTACCCTGGCCTCGGCGCCGTCCTGTCCTCGATGGAGGGGCCTGTGGCCGCGGTGCTCTCCCGTGCCCCGGTCAGGCCGGCGCGACCGCTCACAGTCGAACAGACGGCGAACCTTTCCCTCGATGACGCCTCCCTGACCCACGGCCATCCCGCAGCGCAGCTCGCCGCCTGGGCCACAGAGCTCGAAGATGCGCCGGCTGCCCAAGCCAGTTCCTCAGCCGTCTACCTCCCGGACTCGGCCTGGCCGACCAACGGGCAGGCATCGGCCACGGCCCGCTTCGACCTCGCCCTCGCCACCGCCGAATGGGCCCTTGGGCTCCCGACCAGCACCGGCTCGTCTACAGCCAGCCAATGCGTCCCCGTAAACCAGGCCCGAGAGCCCATCGCCCTCTGGCTCGCCGCCGACGCCACCCACACCCAGCTCGGCAACGACCTCGCGGCGGACATGTTCCCGGTCCGAGCGGCCAACAGCCCCGTGATGGCCTGGCCCTATCCGGGCGAGTACGCCGGCTACCTTGGCTCACCCGGCCCCCAGACCACTGTGGCTGGCTACCTGGTGGCCAAGGAAATGACCGCTCTCCCGGCTCAAAGGGTCTCCCAAGTCCTCGACGGCGCCTGGGCGAGGTGGGCCAACTGGCACACCACCGACTCCCAGCTGGCTGCCGCCCTCGGGGTCGTCATGCCTGCGGTGCCGTCTCCCACCCTCCGGGCTCGCGTCGGCCAGGCGGTCGTGCTGCCCCAGTCCCAGCCCGTGTGCACTCCGTGAGCGTCACCCCTGTGCCCAGCACCGAGAGCACCGATCAGAGAGGCCCGGGAACGGGCCGGCGCCCAGGCCCGGCCGGGTCTTGGCCCAGCACACTCTCGGCGCTCACCCGTCACCTGGTCCTAAGCGTCCCATGGGCCACATTGTTGGCCGGGTGCGCCACCGGTACCGTCCTGCTAGCTGTGCTCGGTGCCACGTCCCGTACCCCGCTGGACCAGGGCACCGTCCGGCTTACCTTCCTCCCGGCCGTAGCCGCAATGGCATTCGTGCCGCGCAGCCCGTCCCCGGCTCTCGCCGGGACGGTACCTCTCCCCGCCTGGGTCATCCCCGTCGCCCAAACGCTCCTGGCCGCCCCAGCGGTCGCCATCACCTGCTGGGCCCAGCTCGTGATCATGACGACTACCTTGCCAGCCGACGCCGGGCACCCGTCCGCGATCTACCCGCTGATCGCCCAGTTCACCGGGTGGTGCGCTATCGGCGTAGCCGTCGCCACAGCATGCGACCGCTCCCGCTACTCCGACCTTGGTGGGGCCGTCGCCGCACCGCTCGCCCTCGGCGTGATCGCTCTCGCATGGGTCACCCCAGGCCTGAAAGACGCGCTGGCCCTTCCGCCAGCGACGCCCCAAACCGCCACCATCGCCTGGTACATCCTCGCAACCGGCGCGCTCGCCCTCGCTGTCATAGGCATGCGAGACCGGTGGCACCGCTACACACGGCCTTGTCCCCGCTCGCGTGCTACCAGAAACTGACTTGGCCGCGCTTGGAGAGATTAGCGGCCATCTTGCTATGAGAATTAGTGCCCACGTTCCTATGAAAGAGAGGACCAAGTGGCCCTTGTCAAGACCACCACTGCAGATTTGGCGCGTCAAGGCGCGGCCAGGGAGCTCACTCGCTCGTCCCCGTGGGGCGCCCTCAAGAGTGCCGCTGCCGTCCTCGGCACGTCCGTTGCCGCCGTTGCGTTGTTGGGCTCTGGGGCGCCAGGGGCACAGAAGCCACCGCCGGGCGTCCATGGTGAGGTGCACTTTGCGGTCTGGAGCGTCGACAGCGACGGGCCGGACTTTCAGGCCATCCTGAGCGGTGCGATCGGCGACTATGGTCCCGCCGAGACCGTTCTTCCCAATGGCCAGGTCGACCCGGAGCACACAAGCGAGATGGTGCTCAGGCTCCACCACGGGACCTTCCGCCTCTATATCGACGGGATCGCAAGCGAGTTCCGCGCTAAAGCGGCCCACGAGCCTGTCTACCCGTCGACGTGCTCGGACTACGTGAACGTCGCTGCTTCCCTGCCGGTCGTGGCGGGATCGGGGACGGGCGCCTACCGCGGGATCCGCGGCGACTTCTCCTCGACGCTATCCGGCTACGAAGATGAGAAGTCCCAACCGTGCGGGAACGGGTTCCTCGCACAGATCCTGGTACTAACTGGCTCAGGAACGGTGTCATGACACCGGCCGGCCGGTACAAAAGTGCACACCACCCGGTCCGTAAAGGGCGAGTGGTGACAACTTGCGCACCGAAGCCCGGGAGCCCTGACAACTTATGCACGCATATGATGCGCGACTGCTACCGGCTCGGGGCGGTGGGCCGCCGGGGACAACAAAAGTGTTAACGGCTCGGTCGCGCGAGGGGGAGCGCTCGGCAGTTGTGCGCCGCCCGGGCCCGCCAGCCCTAAGCGGCGCGCGCTCACTGCGGGGCGATGCCGGCTCGGTAGAGGTCGGCCCCGCATCGAGAACCCCGGTCCGCTGCGGCCTTACCGGACAGGTTTTTCGAACCATTGGTCGGCGTAGCACTCGTCGTTGAAGGCCTCGACTTCATCGTAACCGGCCGAGCGATAGAGAGCGATCGCCTCGGTCAGAATGTGGTTGGTCTCGAGCCGGATGCTCGGACTGTGGCGCGCGACAGCCTCGTGCTCCAGTGCTTCCAAGAGGCGACGGCCGATGCCAAGGCCACGCGCCCAAGGCGAGACCCACATCCGTTTCAACTCGGTCGGCTGACCACCGTGGAACTTCAATGCTCCACACCCGACTGGTTCGCCGCGCAGCGTTGCCACCATGAACATGCCGGCGGGACGTCGCATGTCGGTGTTCGCCGCAGGCAGGCTCTGACTGGGATCGAATCCCGAGTCAAATCGGTGGTCCAGCTCCGCGAAGTACTGGCTCAGGCAGTACCGAGCATCAGGGTGGCTGGGATCGACGATTACGAGCTCGACCAGCGACACCGTCAGGAGGCGTTCCACCTCGGTCATGGCCGCCACCAGCCTCTCGCGTCGGTCGGCGGCGAGCGGAGCCAGCATCGACAGGGCCAGGGCGTCACTTCGACTGTCCAGCAGCGCCCGCTCCTTTTTGCCTTTGGTGGTGAGCCGGACCGTCCGGACCCTTCGGTCCCGTTCGCCCGGTGTCACCGAGACGAGGCCGGACGCTTCCAGCGAGCGCAGCAGTCTGCTGAGGTAGCCCGAATCCAGTCCGAGTCGTGAACGCAGTAGCCGCACCTCGTAACCGCCGACGCCTATCTCCCACAACACGCGCGCCTCCCCGAGTGGCCGCTGGCGCGCCAGGTATTGGTCACTCAGTGCCCCAACGCGTTGGGTCACCGTGCGGTTGAACGATCTCACAGCCTGGATCATCGAAGCGTCCATCACAGTGGTACCTGACCTTAGTCAGATATCACTGATCACCTCGCCGAAATCAGGGTGTACGCCGCGACGCTCGAGCACGTTCTCAATGTTGTTGAAAGTCTGCTCGGTCTGCTCAATTAGGTCCTCGCTGGCCATCTTCACTGTTTGGGGTCGAAGCCACCTGGCCTGACAGGAAGATCCACTCACTCTCATTGATGGAAGTTGCTGCCCTCGCTCGGCCCCGTTCGATGGCGGGCAAAGGCGCAGCCGGACGAGGGCCGTGTTCGGTGATCCTCGCCAAACGCGCACGGGTCACGTCACCTCCGGTGCGGCTTGCGGCGGAGCGCACGGCGTCTGCAGGAGCGGGTCGGGTACCCGGTTGCCGAGTCGCAGCAAGCCCACTCCGATCAGTGCTGCTATCAAGGCGCCGCCCCACCAGACGGCATCGGGCGAGGTTGCGAGCACGGCTCCCCCGGCCGCGGGGCCGAGTGCCAGAGCTGCGGTGAAGGTGAGGCTGTAAAGCGACATGTAGCGGCCGAGCAGATGCGGCGGTGCGAGGTCGGCGACAAGTGGGCCGAGAACGGTGGATTGCGCGCACTCACCGATGGCGATCACGATCGCCACCCCGGCCAAGATGGTGGTAGCGGCGAGCGTCGAACGCGTCAGCGTTGCGAGCAGGACCGCGAGCAGGCCGACTGCCCATAGCGCACTGAGCCCGGCAAAAGCGTGTGTGCGGCGCACCCGCTTGACGACCCGTGTAGCTGGGACCTGCGCGACGACGATGAAGAAGGTGTTGAGGAAGACGACGACACCTATCTCGCCCGGCCCGACAGGTGTGTGCGCCGTTGCAAACGGCGGGAGGATGTTGGCAAACAGCGCGGGGCCGACGGCCAGGAGCACGATGTTGGCGGCGATCAAGATGAGGAAGAGCCGATCTCGGACCACCGCTCGGAAACCTGTTCCGCTTTGGCTCGGCGCTGCAGCCTTCGCGAGACGAGGGTTCGGGACCGCGACGAGCACGATCAACGCGAAGGCAGCGTAGGTGAGGGCGTCGAAGAGGTAGAGCGCCTGGAACGCGCGGAGGTGATGGACGGAAGCGACGATGAAGCCAGCGACCGTCGCGCCGCTGCCGAGGCCGAAGTTGCTCGCAACTCGACCGAGCGCGAACAAGGAGGCGCGCTGCTCCGCTGTGACCAGCGAGAGGCTCAGGACTCGGTTAGCGGTTCCCGCGACTCCGAGCCCGGCGCCGCCGACGGCTGAGCAGACGAACGCTTGCCAGGGACGGTCGACGAATGCCAAGCCCGCGTAGCCGAGCGCGCCCGCGAGATTGCCGGCGATCACGATCGGCTTCGCCCGGAAACGGTCGACCAGCGCACCCGAAGGTGCCGTTACCACCGCCGCCGTGCCCATAAGCGCCGCCAGCACCAGCCCCGCAGTCGCCGTCGGGAAGCCGCGGGCCTCGTGCAGGTAGATGATCTCGAAGGGAAGAACCAGCCCAGAGCCGAAGTAATTGACCGCGTTCCCAGCTTGAAGAACGGTAACGGGCCCCGACAGGCCCGTCCGCCAACCGGCGAACGCACGCGCGAACGGCCGGCTCACTTACGGCGACTTCCGACCTGATTGTCGTGGGGTTCCAGGCGGCTGTGTTGAGTATTGTGCGTCTTAAGCGAGCCGGCGACCGAAGCCAACGCAAGAACGAGACTGGCGCGGCGGCGCCGTGGCGGGGTGCAGGGGACGGCGTGGAAGCTGGTGGCGGCGGTGGCGGTGGCGTTGTGCACGGGGCGGTCGTTGTCGCCGGCTCGGTGCAGGTCGGCGATGTGCCGTTGGGCGGCGAGGAGGGTGAGTTGGGGATGCATGGCTTGGGGACGCATGGCTGGCCTCGTTTTGGGTTGTGGTGCGGGCATTGTGACCCGCTGCTGGTTGCAGCCGGCTGGCAGTCCGGTAAACGCACCGGCCGGCCATTGCAACCGCGCATGGGGTGCTGTCGGCGGTATTCGGTCGGGTTGGCGACCGGGACCGGTACGTCAGGTTGAGGGGCGTACGCGTACCGCCGTGGAGCGCCTGGAGCTCGACTACCGAGGCGGACAAGGTGAGCAGGGGGCGCCGCGCACCTGCGGGCCGTCGTCGGCTCATGCGGGCTCACGTCCACCCGCAAGGGGCCCTTCGAGGGGCACCGTCGCGGGACGTGTCGCAAGACGCAGCCCGGTCCGTACCAGGAACTGTCCGATCCTCGATCTCCACGCGGCTCTCCGGCGCGTCGAGCTTGAGCGAACCGACCGGGAGGTCACGACATGTTCGATTTGACGCTGGCGCTCGGCGGTCATTTGCTTGGCGAGAGCCTCATATTGCAACGGGTTCATCACGGGCCTCGCTTCCTCGCCATGACCGTTGTGTCGGCCCCCGAAGGCCCGCGCCCTTTGCTCGCGCCTCGAGCGGCGCTCGTGCGCTGTGCCTGCTCGCGCCTGCGAGAGGCCCCGGCTCAGGCGTGCAGGAGCCAACGAGCCCGTAGCCGCCGAGGTTCGCGTCGCCAGAGGAGCGTTCTTTCGTGCTCCCAGGGGTGCTCAAACTCCCAGAGCCTCTCCCGATGGCAGACGGCGTCGTGCCCGCGACATGGTCCTTGGGCATCCGGTAGGTGAAGACGAACGTAGGCATCTCGGTCCCCTCTTGTCAGCCCGGCGAGGTGCCGGAACAGTGGGTTTCGGTTGTGTAGACACCGCTCCGACCAAGAACTGGGCGCACCGGGCGCCAACTTTCGGACCGAAGCGGTGTCTGTACCTATGACCAGTTCCGTAGGAGGAGGGCGATGCGAGGATGGGTACGTGACCACCGAGCTGCTTGCCCGTGCCAGGGACGGCGATGGCGAGGCATTCCGCCGGCTCGTCGATCCACACCGCCACGAGCTGCAGGTGCACTGTTACCGCGTCCTCGGCTCACTGGCCGACGCCGAGGACCTGCTCCAAGAGACGCTGTTGGCCGCCTGGCAGGGTCTGGCCGGGTTCGAGGAGCGGGCGTCGCTTCGGAGCTGGTTGTACCGCATCGCCACGAACCGTTGCCTCAACTGGCTGCGCTCAGGTAACCGCCGCCCTCAGGTGGAAGCTCCCGGCTTGCCCGTCGAGCCCTCCGAGCCCAGCCGGCTGGGCGAGGTGACTTGGCTCGAGCCCTACCCCGACTCCCTGCTCGACGAGGCCAGCGATTTCGGGCCCGGGCCCGAGGCCCGCTATGAGATGCGCGAGGCGATCTCTCTCGCCTTCATCACCGCGTTGCAGGTGCTGCCCCCTCGCCAACGGGCAATTCTCATCCTGCGCGACGTACTGGGTTTCCGAGCCGCCGAGGTGGCCGGGATACTTGCCGTCACCGAGGAGTCAGTGAGCAGCGCCTTGAAACGAGCCCGGGCGACGCTAGCCCGTGACCTACCAGAAAGCGATAGGCCGCCTCCTCGGAACTCGTCAGATGAACAGCGCCTGCTCGCCAAGCTCGTCGATGCCTTCGAGCGTGGCGACGTCGACGGCATTGTCTCGCTCATGAGCGAAGACGCATGGGTGCGGATGCCACCGGTGCCCGGTGAGTGCCATGGTCGCGAGCTTGCCCGTCGGTACTTCGCCACCGTCGCGTTCGGGCAGGGCAGGCGCTACCGCCTCGTTCCGACCAGCGCCAATGGGCAGCCGGCCTTCGGCGTCTACTTCGTGGACCGCACCTCAGGTGTCGCCCACTCGTTTGGCTTGTTAGTGATTACCTTGTCAGCCGGCGAAGTGAGCGCCATCACCCGCTTCGACAATGCCGTGATCTCCCGATTCGGGCTTCCCCGCACGCTGCCATCCTGACGTCGACGCGTCCCAGATCCTCCGGTCGCCCGATAAAGGCGCGCCCTCCAAAGCGAGAATGCCCAGCAGCCCTAAACAACGTCTTTGCCGAGTGCGAAAGAGAACCGTCCTGCCACGCCGCCTTCCCCAACCTTGGCACGGACTGGGACTCTTTATGGGCCTCGGCTAACAAGGCACCGTGGGTAGTACCGGCGAAGCTTTCGCCCACTCGCCATCGGTTGGTACTCGGCGCCGACTGGGTCGCCTCGTTGTTGCATGAGCTCCTGATTGATGCCACCACCCAAACCGACATACCGTTGCTAGTCCATTTGCCGGGCGCCAGCAAGAACCGGGCCGCCACCATCATCGCCATTACCAAGGCCATGCCTCCAAGCCAGAGCGTACCAGTCAGACTTGGAGAACGCCCTTTGGTGGCAGTACGTTTGCGCGCTCATCCCCAAACCCGGCCCAGCAGCTGGGAGACAGCAGGTTGTCGGATTGGGTGAAATATAAACTGGACAATTGGCCAGTTGGGAAGGTTGGCTAGGGGTACGTAAGGCGGGGTTCGAAGCGCGTCTGTGCCTTGGGCCCCGTCGTGCTTGGTGCGCTCCCGACTATCGCGCCCGCGTGGTGGGGGCACGGTTCGGAGCGCTGACCTGGCGTTGTCGCGCTAGTGAACCTTGCATCGAGTCTCCTTGGTCCTTGGACTAATTGTCATGGGCGCCAGTCCTTCAGACTTCCCGGGGCCGTCGCGGGAGCTCTTTTGGTTAGGATCAGCGTATGGCGATTATCGACTTAGTGATGCCGCCGAAGCGTTCATGGTAGATCTCCGAACCAGGGTACAGATGTTGCATCTCGGCGGCGCTGACCAATTCTACCCACAGGACGTCGTCGATATTCTTGTCCAGAGTCCCGGTCCTCATCTGTGGTGGCGACAGTGGCCACAGTTTCGCGACCTCGGCACGGGCTTGAACGGGCAGGAACTGGAAGAACGGAAAAACCCAGTGTGGCTCCAAGGGAAAGGACCGGGCCGGTGTTTGGACCCAATGATGGTCGGCGAGGCGGCCAATAGCCTTTGCCACCTGAGCGCGACGCCAATAGCCGCCCACATGCTCTATGAGCGAATTAGAGTAAACGAGGTCCCAGTGCCGTTGGAAGAGCTCGTTAGGGAGCTCACAAGCATCGGCCGTGATAGTGCTGACCCAGTCTGGTTGGTCCGGCAATGAAGCTTCATCGAGATTGACCACCAGAAGCTCTCTAGGATGGTGAGACGCATCGGCCCAATCCCTGGCAAAGCCACCGAGGTCTATAACGGACATGTCAGCCAGCTCCGGGAAGCGACGGTGAAACTCTGCCCAACGTCGCGTGCGGAAGTGCTGCGATAGGTTGCCGCTGTGATCAGGTAGGAACCGGGAACGCAAACTGTTCGATACACCTAAATTGGCTACCATCCAATAATGCCTCCTAGCGGACTGAATTTTACCACAGGCAAATGGCGGTGGAGCGAAGGGTACAGTGGAACGAGTCGTGAGTGGCGGACGTGCAGGCCTTCGGAAAGGAAGTATCGTATCGAGCGGTACTTGGGGGTCACGCCGTTTGTGAGGGGGGCGCTCCTGACTCTCGTTAGGTAACTCGGCGGCGCCATTTGGCCGCCTGGAAGCTGATTATTGTGGCTTGCCATACCTCGCTGCTTGTAGTTTCAGGCAATTCTAATAAGTAGTGTGCAAGTCATCCCGGTCGCATAGCCTTAGTGGGCTCCTGAGTCCTGGTCATCCTTGAGTCCGAGCCTCGCGGTCGTCTAGCCGGTCAGTAGAGGCGGTGAGAAGTGCATGCCGTGAGGGTGGACCGCCTATCGGGCCAAACTCCAGACCATGCGGGAACCTGCCGGCTCGGGCGCGCACTGATGGGAGGGTTGATAACGCTAACAGACGCTCGGGATTTCCAGTTCTGTACGCCGCTAAGTCACCTCTTACGCACCACTTTCCAGGGGAACTAACCCGGCCCACTTAGGGCGACACGGGGCGGGCTTAGCAGCACCTGGCGACGGCGTTGGGCGCGTATTCATCGAGTCGCGGCAAGCGCCTTTGCCAACGTGAACGCGCCGACGTACAGCGCCTCGCCGACAATTACACCCTCGAGACCTTCGCTGACGAGGCCGCCGAGCGCGCAGAGGTCGTCGGGGGCTGCTCACCCCGCCACTGGCGATCACCGGACGGGCTGTCGCCGCACACACCCGGCGCAGCAGGTCGAGGTTCGGGCCGCTGAGCATGCCGTCCCGGAGTACGTCGGTCACAACGTAGCGAGCACATCCGTCGGCGTCGAGCTGGGCCAGCACGTCGAACAGCTCGCCGCCCTCTCGGGGCCCACCGCGGGCGGACACCGTGGTACCGCGGACGTCGAGCCCGACAGCGACCTTCTCTCCGT
>Ga0335074_10010362_pt1 | contig 13038 bp, 10 predicted proteins | sample Lox_Sample_23_FD_206715 | JGI IMG/M metagenome (GOLD analysis project Ga0335074, IMG submission 206715) | Soil microbial communities from Loxahatchee National Wildlife Refuge, Florida, United States - Lox_Sample_2.3 | ecosystem: Environmental > Terrestrial > Soil > Wetlands | place: USA...
GGCGGCGTCGAACTGTCGGGCGGAGAATGGCAGAAGCTGGCGATCGGCCGGGCTCTGATGCGGCCAGAGCCGCTGCTGCTGCTGCTCGACGAGCCGACCGCCGCGATTGACGCCGCGGCCGAGCACGACCTGTTCCAGCGGTGGACGCGGGCCGCGCGCGAGGTGCGCCAGCGGGCGGGCGCGATCACTGTGCTCGTATCGCATCGGCTCGCGACCGTCCGGATGGCCGACCTCATCATCGTCCTGCACGACGGGCGTGTCAGCGAGCACGGCAGCCATGATCAGCTCATCGCAAAAGGCGGGCGGTATGCCGGGCTTTTCGAACTGCAGGCGCGGGGTTACCGGTAGTTGCGTGAACTCCCGGCGCTCCAGCACGTCTGCCGGGATGCTGACGGAAACCGGTGAGTTGAGCCCTGGCGGTGCGGGGTCCTGATGGCCAGATAACCGGTTGCGCCGCACGCTGGCGCGCTGGTCTACTGCACTGCGATATCTGCGCCGCCCGTACGGGCGCGGCGCCGGCCCGCCGACAGGAGAGAGCGACATGACAGCGCTCATGTTCATCGCGATGGCAGCTTCCGCCCATCAGAAGGACATGACGCTTTCGTGCACCTCCTCAACCTCGGCATCCTGGCCCATGTAGATGCCGGCAAGACAAGCCTGACCGAGCGCCTGCTATTCGACGCCGGCGTCACCGACCAGATCGGGCGCGTCGACGATGGCAGCACTCAGACCGACACACTCGCGCTCGAACGCGAGCGCGGCATCACCATCAAGGCCGCCGTCGTCTCATTCGCCATCGGCGACCTGACCGTCAACCTGATCGACACGCCTGGCCACCCCGACTTCATCGCGGAAGTCGAGCGGTCTCTCGGTGTACTCGACGGCGCCGTCCTTGTCATCTCCGCCGTCGAGGGCGTTCAAGCGCAGACCAGGGTGCTGATGCGGACGCTCAGACGGCTCCGGATCCCGACCGTCATCTTCGTCAACAAGATCGACCGCTGCGGCGCTGGTTACGACCGGCTGCTAGCGGAAATCGCGGCCAAGCTCGGCCCGGCGATCGTTGCCATGGGGGCTGCGCACGATCTCGGGACCGCTGCGGCCGCATGGGAGCCGTACGACCCGGCTGACCCTGGCTTTGCGAACCGCCTCGCGGACGTGCTCACGCTGCGTGACGACACGTTGCTCGCCGATTACGTCGCGCATGAGCACGCGCTGACCGGCCGGCGGCTCCGGTCCGCGCTCGCGGACCAGGCCAGGAAGGCGCTGGTATACCCGGTCTACTTCGGCTCGGCGATTACCGGAGCCGGCGTCGGATCGCTGACCGCCGGGCTAGCCGAGCTGCTACCGGTTACCAGCCATCAGGCATGCACAGGGAACGCCCGTTGCCGCGGCACTGTGTTCAAGGTAGAGCGCGGTCCGGCCGGCGAAAAGATCGCCTACGTCCGAATGTTCGAGGGCACCGCCAACGTCAGGAAGCCACTGCGCTACGGCGGCGCGGTCGGCAACACCGGCAAGATCGCAAAGGTTACCGGGATCAGCGTGTTCGCCGGCGGTCCGGCCATCCCGGCCGAGTCGGTACAGGCAGGCCAGATCGCGAAGCTGCGGGGCCTCGCCGATGTCCGGGTCGGCGATGCAATCGGCGAGGAGGGAACGACGTCACCGGGGCGTCACTTCGCCCCCCCGACGTTGCAGGCCGTAGTCGTCCCGGCAAGCGCCGCGGACCGCCCGGCGCTGCACGCCGCGCTATCCCGGCTGGCCGAGCAGGATCCGCTGATCAACCTGCGTCAGGATGCCGTCCGGCAGGAACTGCTGGTCTCGCTGTACGGCGAGGTACAGAAAGAAGTAATCCAGGCGACTCTGGCTGCGGAGTTCGGCATCGAGGTGGGCTTCATGCAGACCTCGACGATCTGCATCGAGCGGCTAGTCGGCGCCGGCGCGGCGGCCAAGTTCATGGGCGACGGGGCCAACCCGTTCAAGGCCACGATCGGCCTGCGGCTGGGGCCGGCCGCGCCGGGATCGGGCATGCGATTCGAGCTGGAGATCGAGCGGGGAGCGCTGCCCGCCGCGTTCCTGACGGCAATCGAGGAGACCGCCAGCCAGACTCTGACGGAAGGCCTGTGGGGCTGGGCGGTACCCGACTGCGTCGTGACCGTAACGCACTCCGGCTACGTGCCACCGCCACCGCAGGGGTGGAGCAAGTTCTCAAGCTCCGCCGCAGACTTCCGCCGGCTCACGCCGCTGGTTGTCATGGCCGCACTCAAGCGAGCCCGGACGATCGTGTGCGAACCGATCAGCAACTTCAGGCTCGAGATCCCGCCGGACAGCGTGCCCGTGGTGCTGAGAGCACTCGCGCGGCTCGGCGCCATGAAGCAAGCGCCTGGCGGCGCGGACGGATTCGCCGGAGCAGTGCTCACCGGCGAGCTCCCCTCCGGCCGCGTGCGCGAGTTGCAGCAGCAACTGCCAGGGCTGACGGGCGGCGAGGGCGTGCTCGAGTCAGGGTTCGCGCGCTACCAGGAGGTGTCCGGCGAGTTCCCGGTCAGGCGCCGGCCTGACCCGCTCTGCCGCGATGAGTAGCGGAGATTAGCGGTCACGGGACGTTCGCGCAGAGTGAACGGCCATCCCCTGCTGGTACCTGACTGCCTGCGGCGGATAATACTGCCGTCGTCCTCTTGCCCGTAGCTCCCGGATCGGTCACGTCGCGGTCTCAGTTGAGAGATAGCCCGTGCGGGTCCGCGCGACTGCGGGCCACCGTGAGCATCTGGGCTCACGACACCGCGGTCACCAGGACGCCAGGCGGGGCCGCCGGAAATTACCTGGCCGGATCCGGGAATCTAACGTTAACGTCAGGGTTATAGCTTAGGGCCAGCCAGGGTTATAGCTGGGGGTAAGCAGAGTATTGCGGGCAGAAGACCAGGGTAGATCCGGATGCGGCGGACCCGGCCGCGCCGGTTAGCTGAGCTCAGGGGCGCATGGCCCCCGGTGCGGGAACCGCACCAGGGTGACGGAACGGCGGCAGGAGGACATGGATAAGGCAATTCCGCTCGCACTCCTGGCAAGCGTCTTCACGGCTACGTCGTCGGTGTGCCAGCGCCTCGGTGCCAGGGACAGCCAGCCATCCGGGGTCGATGTGTGGCTGCTATTCAGGCTCGCCCGCCGCCCGGTCTGGCTGCTCGGTGTTGCCAGCATGATCCTGGGCTTCGTATTTCAGGTCGCCGCACTGCATTTCGGCGCGCTTGCGCTCGTTCAGCCGATCCTGGCGCTCGAGCTACTGTTCGTGTTCGGCTACATGGCCGTCATGTCCAGGACGGTACGCCGGCGCGACTGGCTGGCCGCGGCCGCGATGTCGTCGGGTCTTGGCTTGTTCCTGTTCGCGGCGTCGCCCCACGGTGGCCGCCAGCATGCTCCGGCATCGCTGTGGCTGCTGGCCGGCCTGCTGACACTCGGCGTCGTCGTGGCCGGACTGGCGCTGGCATTCGGGCTGAAGCGCCGAATCTCGAGATCGGAGTCGCAGCGGGCTGCCATACTCGGGGCCCTGACCGGGATCTCCTGGGGCTTCGTCGCGGCAGTGATCAAGGAATTCAGCTACCACCTTGACGACGGGATCACCGGCATCTTCACGAACTGGTCGGTATACGTCCTGATCGGGGCCGGCGCCGCGAGCCTGCTCCTGGCCTCACACGCACTGGCCGCCGGGCCGCTAGCGGCATCCCAGCCAGGGTTCACCATTCTGGACCCGCTGGCAGCCAGCTTGCTCGGACTCTTCCTGTTCGGCGAGCACTTCCAGGCCGCGACAGAGGACCTGGCGCTTGAAGCGCTAGCACTGGCGCTGCTCGTCGCCGGGGTCTCGGCGCTGAGCCACAGCCACCTCATAGTCGGCGAAGATGGCGCCCATCCGGTCGGCGAGCTGAGCGACGCGCGGGCGATTCGCGAGCGCACGAGCGCGGGCTAGGCCTTCTCGCGCGTCACGCTCGCTGGGTCCTTGTCCCTGCGAAGGCCCTCGAAGCGCGGATGCCGCAGTTCCCCGGCCCTGGTCCACTCGCTGAACGCCACCTGGCCGACAAGCCTGGGCTCGACCCAGTGCACCCCGGCACGCGGCACGGCGCCGCGGTCGAAGGGTGATTGCGGCCGCTCCAGTCCAGACAGCGTGCTTGCCAGGCTTGCCAGCGTGGCGTCGTCGAAGCCAGTGCCGACCTTCCCGGCGTATGCCAGCCTGCCGTCCGGGTCGTAGTAGCCAAGCAGCAGGGCGCCGAAGCCGATCCGGGTACCTTTGGGATCGGTGTAGCCGCCGATGACGAATTCCTGCCCTTCCTGGCACTTGAATTTCAGCCAGTCCTTTGACCGGCCGGGCCGGTACGGAGCGTCCGCGCGCTTGACGACCAGGCCCTCCCAGCCGCTGGCGCAGGCATAGGCGTAATAGGCCTCGCCATTGTTGACGCGGTGCGTGGTGTACCTGATCGGCGTGCCGAAGGACAGCAGCCTGCGCAGCACTTGCTTGCGCTCGCTCAGCGGAAGCTCGCGGACATCACGGCCGTTCGCCCAGAGCACGTCGAACAGGTAGAAGTACACCGGCACGGCCGCCCGAAGGCCGGCGCCAGGATTGCGGACTCCGAGCCGCTGCTGCAGCTTCTCAAAGCTCGTCTGGCTGCCCTGGAAGGCCACGACTTCGCCGTCAACGATGAAGTCAGCGCAATCTTGCGCCGCCAGGGCTTCGGCGAGCTCGGGGTAGGTGCTGTTGACCTGCTGTTCGTTACGGGTCATGAGCCGGAGCCGGTCGCCCGAGCGGTAGGCCAGGCAGCGCTCGCCGTCGAATTTGCGCTCGTAGAACCAGGCCGGATCACTGAACCTGGCTTTGGTGAGCGTCGCCAGCTCGGGTTCGAGCCATGCGGGCTGGGCAGCTGACTGGCTTGGCGGCACGTCGCTCATCTCGCGGCGCTAGTCAGCGCGTGCCCGTCGCCTGGGCGACCGCTTCCGCGATTGCCGCCGGCTCGGCCCGCACGGGCCTTCCCGCCACTAGCACTGTCGGCGTGGCCTCGACGCCGGCCGCGACGGCGCGTGCGGTGACGTAGGCCGGCCAGTCCAGGTAGCGCCCGTCGGACAAGCAGGAAGTGAACGGCGTGCCATCAAGTCCCGCCTTCTGGCCTAGGCCGGCGAGTTCAGCGTCGCTCAGGCCGGCCCCGCCCTCGGGCGGCTGGTCCTCGAAGAGGGCGTGCGCATAGTCAAGGAACCGGCCCTGGTCAGCCGCGCAGCCAGAAGCTGCTGCCGCCCGGGTCGAGTAGTTGGTCGTGGAGGCCTCGTCCAGGAAATTCATGGGGTGGTAGGCCAGCCGCGCCTGCCCCTCAGCCGCCAACTGGGCCAGCACAGCGCCAGAGGACAGCTCGAATCGCCGGCAGAACGGGCACAGGAAGTCGATGAAGGCATCCACCCGGACCCGGCCTTCCCCGATGACAACTGCGTCCCCCTCGGGCGTCGCGTCAGCGGGCACGCTCCTCGGGGTGATCGGCTGACTCATTGGCTCCTCCGGTGCAATCGTTCACTATTCCGCTCACACTGCCGCATGACTAGTACCCCGCCTGCTGCCGCGCTACCTGCGGAAGGATCCGGCCGCCGGAGGTCAGGACCTGTCAAGCGACTTGGCGATCAGTTGAAGCAAGTGTTAATGAGCGAGGCGCATTCGGGGTGAATCTCATTAAGATTAATGGCAACCGGCCGAGCGCGTATCACGCCATAGCGAGGCAGGGAAGCTAATGACCGGACCGCCACCCACCGTGCCATGAGCGCACGTGACGACTCGGCCTCCGTTACCGGGGCCGGACTTGCAGCCGAGATGGCCCGCGTGCTTGTCGTCGCGGGCGCCATTGTCCCGGTCGCCGGGGCGCTGTCACTCGCAGCGGACATCCGCCGGGGCCGTGCGCGGCACCGGCAGGATGTTCTGGCAGGGAAACTCTGGACTGCCGTGAAGCGCATTCCGCCCGGCGCCGTACTGGAGGACCCGGTCACCGGCAGCCAGGTTTGTGCTGAGCGGGATGGCGGCTTCTTGATCCTCGCAATTGCTGACCCGCCTGATCACCCCGATGCTGAGGCGATAGTGGCCCGCTACGAGCTCGGCTACTGGTCAGTGCAAGTGCGGCCGCCCTTGTACCGGCACCTGGCCGGGATTCATCAGACATCTCTTGCCCAGATGCGGTGGCAGCAGCGCGAGCGGCTTGCGGAGTTCAACGCCAGTTGCAGCGCCGCACAGGTTACTACTCAGGAACTCGCCGCGCTTCTCGTCCAGGTGACCCGCACCACTGCCGCTCACCTCGAGTAACCAGGCGAGCCCCGCCAACGGCCCACGGCGGCACGAGTGCTCCCAATCCATTAGCGGTAAGGGATAGCATCGCGCGGCTGCCCGGGCCTAGCATGCGCACGTGCCCATGGGTTTCGGAACGGTGAAGCGACTGCTGGTCGGCAGGCCCATGCAGAGCGAACGGCTCGGCCATACGCTTCTGCCGAAGAAGATCGCCCTGCCGGTCTTTGCGAGTGATGCTCTTTCGTCGGTCGCTTACGCGACTCAGGAAATCCTGCTCGTCCTTGCCGCAGGCGGGCTCGCCTACATCGCCTACACCCCGTGGATCGCGCTGGCAGTCGGCCTGCTGATGCTGGTAGTTGTCGCGTCCTACCGGCAGAACGTCCACGCGTATCCGTCCGGCGGCGGCGACTACGAGGTAACTACCACCAACTTCAGCGCCAAGGTGGGCATGACCGTCGCCAGCGCGCTCATGGTGGACTACGTGCTCACCGTCGCGGTGTCGGTCTCCTCAGGCGTCGCTAACCTGGCCTCCGCTTTTCCCGCACTGAACTCACACGTCACGCTCATCGCGGCCCTGGTTGTCGCAGCCATCGCGACCATGAACCTGCGCGGCGTGCGCGAGTCCGGTACCGGATTCGCGATCCCGACCTACTGCTTCATCGCTCTCGTCATGCTGATGATCATCTGGGGCGGGATAAGGCTGGCTACAGGCGAGCACCTGCACGCCGAGACTGCCGGCTACGCGATCAAATCCACTGGCACGTTCGCCGGCCTCGGGCTGATGTTCCTGGTGCTACGGGCGTTCTCGTCCGGCTGCACCGCGCTAACCGGGGTGGAAGCGATCAGCAACGGCGTGCCCGCGTTCAAGCGGCCCAAGAGCAAGAACGCCGCCACCACGCTGGCCCTGCTGGGCGGCATCGCGGTCACCATGTTCGGCGGGGTGACTGCGCTGGCCCTGATCAGCCACGTGCACGCGGGCTCGCTGATCGGGACGCCCAGGGGTTACGTGCAGCCGACCGTGATAGCGCAGGTCGGACGTGCCGTCTTCGGCTACTCCTCGCCGCTGTTCTACATGCTGCAGCTGTTCACTGCCCTGATCCTGGTGCTGGCCGCCAACACCGCATTCAACGGCTTCCCGGTGCTGGCCTCGATCCTGGCCAGGGACGGGTACCTGCCCCGCCAGCTGCACACCCGCGGTGACCGACTCGCCTTCAGCAACGGCATCCTGTTGCTGTCCGGGTTCGCGATAGTGCTGATCGTCGCGTTCAAGGCATCGCCGACCCGGCTGATCCAGCTGTACATCGTCGGCGTCTTCGTCTCGTTCACCTGCAGCCAGACCGGGATGATCAGGCACTGGAACCGGCTGCTGCGGGCGACCACCGCGGCCGCGGAGCGGCTGCGGATGATCAGGTCGCGCGCGATCAACACACTCGGCGCCTGTGTCACCGGGGCCGTCCTTGTCATCGTCGTAATCAGCAAGTTCCTTGACGGCGCGTGGATCGCCGTAGCAGCCATGGTCGTGCTCTGGCTCACGATGCGGGGCATCCGGCAGCACTACCAGAGTGTTGCGCTTGAGCTGACGCCCGACGAGGAGGCGTCGCTTACGCTGCCATCCAGCAACATCGCGATCGTGCTGGTATCCAAGCTGCACTTGCCCACCCTCAGGGCGCTGGCCTACGCGCGCGCCACCAGGCCTGCCAGGCTCGAGGCCCTCACGGTCGACGTCGATACCGCCGAGACCGCCCGGCTGCAGCAGGACTGGGACAGGCGCTCAATGCCGCTGCCGCTGACAGTCGTCTCGTCGCCCTACCGGGAGATCACCCGGCCGGTCGTCGAGTATGTCCGGCGGCTGCGCCGGGAGAGCCCGCGCGACATCGTGACCGTGTACGTCCCCGAGTATGTCCTTGGGCACTGGTGGGAGCAGGCTCTGCACAACCAGAGCGCCCTCCGGCTTAAGGCCAGGCTGCTGCTGGAACGGGGCGTCGTCGTGGCCAGCGTGCCCTATCAGCTGCAGTCAGCGACGCGGGCTGCCAGGACCGCGGACCCGCTCATGGGCGGCAGGTTGCTGGCAGACAGGGAAAGCCAGCACGCCGCTGAGGTACGGAAAGAAGCCAGCGCTCTCACCGGGCACGGCGGCCGCCAGCCCGTGCCAATCGCCGAGTCTCAGAACCGGGAGCGCGTCGAACTCGCAGGCACCCTACGGGCCGTTACCACGCGACCACGCGGTGGCAGCCAGACCATGGAAGCCGAGCTGTGGGACGGCACGGGACGCGTCACCCTGGTCTGGCTCGGGCGGCGCGAGATTCCCGGCATTCAGCCAGGGATGCGGATAGTCGTACACGGCCGTCTGACGAGCCAGCATGGCCAGCCGATGATGTTCAACCCGGCTTACGAGCTGCACCCTGCCGGGGACATGCCGAGTCCAGGGCACTAGCTGCCTGGGCAGAACCGGTAACCCATACCGGGCTCCGTCAGCAGGTAGCGCGGCGCGGACGGGTCGGGCTCCAGCTTGCGGCGCAGGCCGGCCATGTAGACGCGCAGGTAGTGGGCCTCTGTCTGATAGCCAGGACCCCAGACCTCCTGCAGCAGCTGCCGCTGAGTGACCAGCCGCTCGGCGTTGCGTACCAGTACCTCGAGCAACTGCCACTCGGTCGGCGTCAGCCTGACATCAGCGCCTGCCCTGGTGACCCGCTTGCGGGCAAGGTCCACGGTGAACTCAGCAGTGCTGATGACGGGTTCGTCCGGCGCGGGCGCGGCCCTGCGCACGGCAGCGCGCAGCCGGGCAAGCAGCTCGTCCATGCCGAACGGCTTGGTCACGTAGTCGTCAGCTCCGGCGTCCAGTGCCGCCACCTTCTGACTCTCCTGCCCCCAGGCCGACAGCACGATGATTGGCGTCGAGCTCCAGCCGCGCACTCCCCTGATCACGTCGGTTCCGTCCATGTCCGGGAGACCGAGATCGAGGATCAGCACGTCCGGTCGGTCGCGCGCCATCGCAGCCAGCCCTGAGGCTCCGTCGGCCGCGGTACTCACCTCGTACTTGCGCGCAGCCAGGTTGATCTTCAGCGCACGAAGAATCGGGACCTCGTCATCGATCACCAAGACACGGGTCATGGGCTAGGAGTCAGGCTTGCCGAGCTAGCTGCCGCCGCTGCGCACGGCAGGGTGACCTGCATGGTGAGCCCGCCGCCGGGCGTGTCGGCAGCGGCGACGCTGCAGCCCATCGTGTCCAGGAAGCCTTTGACCACTGCGAGCCCGAGACCGACGCCCGTTACCCCGGACGGATCTGCCCCGCGAGCATCCAGTCGCTGGAACGGCTCGAACATGCGCTCTTTAGCCTCGTCGGGCACACCGCGGCCGTGGTCGATGACCTCCAGCAGAACGCTGTCGCCCAGCCGCCTGGCGCGTAGCTCGGGACGCCGGCCAGCCGGCGAGTAAGCCAGTGCGTTGGCGAACAAGTTCGCCAGAACTCGCTCAAGCAAGCCGGGATCAGTGAGGACTAGCGGCAGCCCGTCGGGCACCGCCAGTCGCATGTCGCTGCCCCCGTCAAGGCCTCGCAGCGCCACCGGCGCCACCTCGTCGATCGCCGTTGCCCGCAGGAAGGGCTGAAGGGACCCGGTGGTCAGCCGGCTCATGTCCAGCAGGTTGCCGATGAGAGCGTCGAGCCTGTCCGCGGACTTCTCAATGGTGGCCAGCAGCGCCGCCTCGTCTGCCTCGGTCCACTCCACATCCGTCTGGCGCAGAGTACTCACGCTGGCCTTGATCGACGCCAGTGGGGTACGCAGGTCGTGGCTAACCGCGGCGAGCAACGCGGTCCGCATCCGGTTGCCCTCGGCTAGGGCCTCCGCCTGCGCGGCCTGGGTCCGCAACCGGTCACGGTCTAGCGCCGCCGCAACCTGGGCCGCGACGCCGTCGAGCAAGCGGGGCGACAGCGGCCGGTGCTGGCCAGAGACCTCCAGCACCAGGTCATTACGCGGCGCGGCATGCTCCACCGGGTCGGTGAGCCCTGCCGTGCCGCTCGCGGCGGCCCGTACCCATTGCTCGCCAGTGCGTTCAAGCAGCTCGGCCCGCCCGCCGCGGCTTGCGGTCAGGTAACTCAGCACTGCGGCCGGCGTGTCCTCGCCTCCCAGCACCGTCTGCGCCAGAGCCAGCAGGTCCTCGGCTTCCTCGGTACTTCGCGCCGCCTGCCTGGCACGCAGGGCCGCCAGGTGCACGACGCTACTGACGGTCACGGCGACCGTCACGAACAGCAGCAGTGCAAGCAGGCTCTTGCCGTCGGCGATCGTCAGTGTGTGTACCGGCGGGGTGAAATACCAGTTGACGAGGAGGCTTGCGGTGACCGCAGCCAGCACGGCGGGCCAGAAGCCGCCCACAACTGCGACGGCTACTACGGCCACCAGGTAAATAAGCAGGTCATCGCCCAGATCCAGGCGCAGGCCATGGGCGGACAGTGCGAGCGTCAGGAGCGGAAGGCCGCCGACGGCAAGGAGCACGCCGGCGAGGACGCGTCGCACACCGATGCCCCCGGACAGATCAGCGATCCGGCGCTGTGTCCGGCCCGTCCGCTGAATGGCGGGCTTGTCGCTCACGCCGCCGCTGCCCTCGGGCTGGCTCGCCGAAACATCCACAATCCACAGTGTGAACGATGACGCCAGATGCCGCACTATCATGCCCGTAGCGACGCCACCAGCCGTGCAGGCAGCGAGCACCAGCGCGGCGCGCCCCGTGCCCGGCGCGCTCACCTGAACCTCGGCGTAAGGCGGCCGGGAGAACCCGGCGACCGTCAGCCAGCCGATAGCGCCCAGTACGGGCGCGACGGCCGGCTCGGCGACCGTCGACCCTGCGGCCACGATGACGGCAACAAGCAGAAGAACCCAGCCCGCTGAGAGCGCTCCGTGGCTCGCTGCTGCGCTAGCGCCTACGACTAGCAGCGCGCCGAACCCGGCTGGCAGCGCCAGCGGCGCCGCCAGCCCGCGCCTGCGCCCGCGCGGACGAGAGCTACTGACCGGCGGCCAGCCTGATTCGTCTAGGTCCCCACCCATGCCGTCCGGGTACCCAGGCCACCGCGGGAGGACAACATCATCGGGCCCCGGATCTTCGATCTCGTCCATCCATGCCAGTTCACCCCCAGATGAAGCAGTTGCCGATGATCTTGATGCGTTCTTAACGCCGCGGCGCCCAGTCTTCACGCATCCTTCGCGGGGAAGCCCCGCACGGGGTCTGCCATCCTGACCGGATGCGGCAAGTTACCGTGCTCGGCACCTGCGGCGCGTTCCCTGAGGCAGGCCGGGCCTGCAGTGGTTTCGCGGTGGACTGGGACGGCTACCGACTGGTGCTCGACCTCGGCTACGCCACGCTGCCGCGACTGCTTGCGCACTGGCCCGATGGCGGCCCGGATGCCATCGCCATCACCCACGAGCACCCCGATCACTGCATCGACTTGCACGGGTTGTTCCGGATGCGGTTCTATGGCCCGCCTGGCCGGCCACGATTGCCGCTGTACTGCCCGCCCGGCGTGCTCGACAGGCTCGCCGGGCTGGAGCCAGACGTGGACCTGACCGCGGTCTTCGACTGGCATCCGCTGCCCGGCACGTACTGGGCTGGACCGTTTGAGCTGACCGGTCTGTCTCTGCCCCACTTCGTGCCCAGCTCCGGCATCCGGGCACAGGCCGGCGAGGTCGCCTTGGCGTACTCAGGCGACACCGGCCCGGACCCGCTGCTCGCCGAACTCGGCCGCGATAGTGATCTGTTCATCATTGAGGCGACCGACCGGGATGGCGAGACCCAGCGCCCGACGCGCAACCTGATGACCTCTGCCGAGGCGGGTCGCTGGGCACGCCAGGCCCGCGCCCGCAGGCTCATGCTCACTCACTTCTGGCCGGGCAACGACCGGGCTGCTGCGACGGCTGCCGCGGCAGCGGAGTTCGACGGCGAGGTACTGGCAGCCGACGAAGGCCTTGCCGTCAGCCTGGAGGACTCTTGCGACGGCTGACACCGGCCCGCACGGGCCGGGGTCCGGTTGACTGCGCCGAACCCGACCTGCTAACTTTTCTTGGCAGATGCTGGAAACCCTTAGCGGAAGTGAGGCCGTGAGCGGCGACGAACTGCTACAGGTGCTGGCAACACTGGCCAACCCGCACCGGATGCGAGTCGTGGCCGCCCTGGCGGAAGAGCGCAACTACGTCAGCCGGCTCGCCAGGGACCTCGGTATCAGCCGGGCCTTGCTGCAGGTTCACCTTCGCAAGCTCGAGGCGGCAGGCCTGGTGTCGGCCTCCATCGAGGTGTCAGCGGACGGCAAGGCGATGAAGTTCTACGAGGTGGCACCGTTCGCGCTGCACATCACTCCGGAGTCGATCATGACTGCGGCGCGGACGCTGAGCACGGACAGGCACATGGAGGCAGAGCTGCAATGAAGCCGAGGACTGCAACAGAGACGATAGCAATCTGCGTGGCTGCCGTTGCGGTGGTCGCAATCCTGACTGCGAACGCTGGCAAAACCGGCGATAAGGCCAGCGTCTTCATCGCCGTCGCCGCCGTAGTAGCTCTCGGGGTGGTGCTGGGTTTCCGTTACCTCACCACCAGAAAGCAGGCTCAGCTCGAGCTGACGGGCAGCGAGCAGTACCGCCGCCTGGCCGAGGAGTACCGCCGCCTGGCCGATCTGGCTATCACCGCCCAGGAGCACACCGACCTCAAGCTCGGCGACGTCAGCGCTCAGCTGGATTACCTGCGGGAGCAGAACGCGTCGCTCCAGA
>Ga0335074_10010364_pt1 | contig 13037 bp, 13 predicted proteins | sample Lox_Sample_23_FD_206715 | JGI IMG/M metagenome (GOLD analysis project Ga0335074, IMG submission 206715) | Soil microbial communities from Loxahatchee National Wildlife Refuge, Florida, United States - Lox_Sample_2.3 | ecosystem: Environmental > Terrestrial > Soil > Wetlands | place: USA...
CACGAAGAAAGGCATCGCGGAGATCGACCTCGCCAAGCACCGCAACGGCGAGACCGGTACGTTTCTGCTGACCTTCCAGGGCCAGTACACGCGCTTCGTCAACTGGGCGCCCGATGCCTACGCCGAGGGCGTGCTGCGGTGATGCCGCGGTGATGCGGCGGGTGGCGGTGATGCGGCGGGTGGCGGTGATGCGGCGGTGATGCGCCTGATCCGCGCGCGCATCGACAGCAGCGCACTGCGCTCCAACCTGCAGATCATGCGCGCCTGCGCGCCCGGCCGGCGCGTCATGGCGGTCGTCAAGGCCAATGCCTACGGACATGGCCTCACCGGCACCGCGCTCGCGCTCGCCGATGCCGATGCCTTCGCGGTCGCGCGTCTGGAAGAGGCGATGGTGCTGCGCGAGGCGGGCCTGAAGCGCCGCATCGTGCTGCTCGAGGGGGTGTTCAGCGCCGCGCAGCTGTCGCAGGCGGCGCGAGCGGATCTGGATCTGGTCGTGCATGAGGAGCTGCAGCTCGCACTGCTCGAGGCGCATCGCGGCGAGCGGCGCCTGCGGCTGTGGCTCAAGGTGGACACCGGCATGAACCGCCTGGGGTTCAGGCCCGAGCAGTTTCACGCGGCCTGGCGACGACTGAGCGATCTGAGCGTGCCGCCCCTGGAGCTGCGCGTGCTGACGCATCTCGCCTGCGCGGACGAGCCGGACGGATCAGTCACGGCCGAGCAGCTCGCACGGCTCACGCCGCTGCTCGCGGGCCTGAACGTGGAGCTGAGCATCGCCAACTCCGCGGCCATCCTCGCGCAGCCGGCGACACATGCGCAGTGGGTGCGGCCGGGGATCGCGCTCTATGGCATCTCGCCGTTTCCCGGGCGGCGCGCCGGCGAGTTCGGGCTCAGGCCGGCGATGACCCTGGAGAGCACGGTGATCGCCGTGCGCGATGTGCCCGCGGGCGAGCGCGTCGGCTACGGCGGCAGCTGGCGCGCGCCGCAGGACTCGCGGGTCGCGATCATCGCCGCGGGCTACGGCGACGGGCTGCTGCGCAGTCTCGGCAACGGCGCGCCGGTGATCATCGGCGGCCGGCGCGTGCCGCTGGTCGGGCGCGTGTCGATGGACATGATCGCCGCCGACGTCTCCGCGCTGCCCGGCGTCGCGGTGGGCGAACGGGTGGAGCTGTGGGGAGCGGCGCTGGCGGTGGAAGAGCTGGCCGCGGCCGGCGGCACCATTGCCTACGAGCTGGTGTGCGCCGTCAGCCAGAGGGTGCCGATCGAGTGGGTATGACCGCCATGTGACACCGGCGGCCTGCGGCGGGCGAGGGACGGCGCGTGCGGCACCGCTCCTGCTAAAGTGCGCCCGTGGTCGAAGCCATCCTGCGGTTCGGATCGCGTCTGCTCGATCGCTTGGAGCGGCTGGCGCGCGCCGCGGTGAACGCCGCCAAACACGAGCAGCTCACCGGCATCATCTTCTGGGCGGCGCTGATCGGCGTGTGCGGCGCGCTCTCGGGCGTGGCGTTTCGCGCGAGCACGCGGCTGGTGCAGTATCTGCTCACGCGCCACTCCACCGGCCTGGTCGAGACCGCGGAGCTGCTGCCCTGGTGGGCGCGCATCATCGTGCCGTGCGTCGGCGGGGCGGTTGCCGGGCTGCTGCTGTGGATCGGCCAGCGCGTGCCCGCGCTGCGCGCCGCGCGCAAGGTCGACTACATGGAGGCGGTCGCGGTCGGTAACGGCCAGCTCAGCGCCCGCTCGAGCCTGCTGCACGCGGCCTCCTCGTTCTTCACCATCGGCTCGGGCGGCTCGATCGGCCGCGAGGGACCGCTGGTGCAGCTGGCGGCCACCAGCGCCTCCAAGATCGGCCAGTGGACGCAGGCGCCGGTGCCGCGCCTGCGCCTGCTGGTCGCCTGCGGGGCGGCGGCCGGCATCGCCACGGCCTACAACGCCCCGATTGCCGGTGCGCTGTTCGTGGCCGAGGTGGTGCTCGGCTCGATCGCCATGGAGAGCTTTGGCCCGCTGATCGTCTCCTCGGTGGTGGCCGACGCCACCAGCCGGCATTTCCTCGGCTACGGTCCGGTCTACCAGGTGCCGCACCTGAACTTCGGGGCGTCCTGGGAGCTGGTGCTCTACGGGCTGCTCGGCGTGCTGCTCGGCCACGGTGCGGCGCCGTTTCTGGCGCTGCTGGATCGCGCGCGCCGCGCGTTCCGGCGGCTGCACTGGAACCCCACGGCGACCCTGGCGCTCGGCGGGCTGATCGTGGGGTTGATCTCCGTGCGCGTACCGCAGGTGTGGGGCAACGGCTACAGCACGGTCAACGCCATGCTCAACAATGAGTTTCCAGTGCAGCTGCTGGCGCTGGCGCTGATCGCCAAGCTGATCGGCACCGCCGCCACGGTCGGCTCGGGGGCCAACGGCGGCATCCTCACGCCGACGCTGTTCATGGGCGCGGCCTTCGGCGCGCTGTTCGGCGACGCCGTGCACCTGCTGGATCCGCACTCGCAATCGCAGCTCGCCGCCTACGCGGTGGTCGGCATGGGTGCGTTTCTCGCGGCCACGACGCACGCGCCGCTCACCTCGATCCTGCTGATCTTCGAGATGACGCTCAACTACGACGTGGTGCTGCCGCTGATGCTCGCGTGCGTGACCGCGCACTACGTGGCGCGCATCTACCGCCACGGAGAGTCGGTGTACACGCGCTCGCTCAGGGCGAGCGGCCCGGGCAACGAGGATGAGTGGCGGCTGCGACAGATCAGCGCGCTGATACGACCGCCCGACCTGGTGCTGCTGCGCGATGAGCCGATCCACTCCGTCCTCGAGCGCATGCCCGCGCGCCTGGTGGGCAGCGCCTACGTACGCGACTCGCAGGGCCAGCTCGTCGGGCAGGTCGATGCGGCCGACCTCAAGGGCCTCGTGCGCGCGACGCCGCCGCGCATCGGCACCATCGCGAGCATCATGCACAGCGCCCCGCCGGTGCTGACCCCCGAGATGCTGCTCGGCGATGCCCTCGATGTGTTCATCGCGAACCACTGCAAGCGCCTGCCGGTGGTCTCCGGGCACTGGAGCCCGGTGCTGATCGGCGAGGTGCTGCGTCACGACCTGCTGCTCGCGCTGCAGGAGCGCATCTCCGAGCGCCCGGAGCGCGCCGCCGAGATGCGCGAGCTGTTTCGCGGCTGACGGCGCCGCTGCGGCGGCCGCTGTACCTCAGGGCGGCTCAGGGGCGCCGCCCGCCCTCGAGAATGCGCGCCGGCAGCAGCACGATGGCCCGCAGCAGGCTGAAGACCCCCTCGGTCACGATGCCGAGCAGCCGGAAGGGAATGGACAGCAGCCAGACGATCGGCCAGAGCAGCAGCGCCAGCAGCGCCAGCGGCCAGCACAGCAGGAACAGGATCAGAAACAGCAGCAGCTTGAGCATGGGCGTCATCGCAAGAATAACGCTCCGCGCCGCAGGCGGATACCCTCGGAGGGGTCTGATCGACCGGTGGCATCAGATGCGCCCAAAGAAGTGCGTGTGATGCACTTCTTTGGGCGCATCCGATGCCGCCGGCGGAGTCTTCCCCTCGATGCGTTTCCGGCCCGGGGGGTTCGAGCGCGTCAGTCCTGGAAGAACCCCATCTTCACGCCCGCCAGCTGGATGACATCGTTGTCCGCCAGCCGGTGCGCCTGCGCGCCGATCGGTGCGCCGTTGACGAGCGGGAAGTTGTTCTCGCCGTCCGCATCGACGTGCACGATGTAGTAGCCCTCGGAGCGGCGGGTGATGGCGGCGACCTGCACGCCGGGACGGCCCAGCGTCGTCAGCGCCTTGGACAGCTCGAGCTCGCGGCCGGCGAACGCGCCGGACAAGACCTGCAGCTTGGCCTTCTTCGGGGGCGGGGTGCCGTTGCCGAGCGTGCGGCGCAGGATCGCATTCGCCTGGGCGGTGATGTTGGCGCCGGCGCTGGTGTCGGTGAGTTTGGCATCGCTGACCGCCGCGCGGATTTTTTCCACCGGTCGCGCCGAGGGCTGGATCACCAGCGTCTTCTCGAACTCATCCTGCTGTGCCTCGTCGTCCTCGACGAAGCGCAGCTGATGGTGGCCCGCGGTGATCACATCCCCATGCTGCAGGGCGTGCTTCTTGACCAGCTTGCCGTTGACATAGGTGCCGTTGGTGCTGTTCAGGTCCTCGAGGAAGGAATCGTTGAGGATGTTGATGATCAGCGAGTGATGACCGCTCACGGCCGGGTTGTCGATACGGATGTCGTTGTCCGGCAGGCGCCCGATCGTGTAGCGCTCGCGGTTCATGTTGTATTCCGCGAGCACGGTGCCATCCAAGCTCAAGATCAACCTAGCCATGCAGTTAGCCTCAGGTAGAGCCGAACCAGCTCAACATCTTGTCGAATACGCCGCGCGGCGCGGGGAAGGTCTCCACGATCTCGGCCACCAGGACCGAGATGTTGTCTTTGCCGCCGTTGTCGTTGCCCAATTGGATCAGCTGCTTAGTCGCGTTCTCAAGGTTAGCACCAAAGGTGCTGATGGTTAAGTGAATATCGTCATCCTCGACCATATCCGAAAGCCCATCGGAGCAAATGAGGTACAGATCACCTTTATGCACCGGGTGCTCCTGGACCTCGACGTCGACGTTGGGCTCCACGCCCAGCGCCCGCGTGACGTAGTTCTTATTCGCCGCGCGCTGCGCCTCCTCGGCGGAATAGAACCCGCGGTCCACCAGCTCCTGCAGCAGGGAGTGATCCATCGTGAGCTGTTCCAGCCCGTCGCTGCGCAGCCGGTACAGGCGCGAGTCCCCGACATGCGCGATCGACACGCGGTTGTCGAAGAACAGCGCACCGACCACGGTGGTGCCCATGCCCTCGCACTGCGGCTGTGTGCGCGCGGTCTGAAAGATGATTTTGTTGGCGCGCACAATGGCGTCGCGCAGAATGATGGAGGCGCGCGTCAGGCCCGCGCCGGGATCGTGCAGGCGCCAGTCCTCGCGCTCCACGGCTTCGCGCACCAGCCCGACGATGGTCTTGACGGCGATGCCGCTGGCCACCTCGCCGGCGTTATAGCCGCCCATGCCGTCCGCCAGCACCAGCAGCCCGATCTCGGGGTCGCAGGCGATGGTGTCCTCGTTGTGATCACGGACCCGTCCGACGTCGGTCAGGCCCACACAACGCAGCTTCCCTTTCAGGTTGTGGCGGCCCCTACCACGCGGCATACGGCTGGCTTTGCGGCTGGCTTCCAAAAACTTTGAAATACGTCACACTGCAGGCATGCCCGCTCGGGCGTCCGCCGCCGATGCTCGTACGCTCCCTTAGAACGGGTGGACCTGTGGGGCATAACTTAGCATCGCGGCAGGGCCAATGCGCGTCCCTGATCACAGTTGCACCGGGCATGATCCACATGATCCACGGTTGCCCGCGCGGCCTGCTGCGCCGTTGGTGATCTCATCGCGGTCGCGATCCGTGCGACATCACCCGCTCAGCCGGCGCTCGCCAGCTCCCCCGCATGCGGCATCTGCCGAACGCGCACCGTGCGGATGGAGTTGTCGGCGATCTGCAGGATCTCGAATTCGTAGTCGCCGATGCGCAGGGCCGTACCCGGCGCCGGTATGGTCTCGAGCTTCTCCAGCAGCAGCCCGTTGAGCGTGCGCGGCCCGAGCGTCGGCAGCTGCCAGCCGAGCGTGCGGTTCAGCGAGCGGATGGTGCTGCCGGCGTTGACGAGCCAGTTGCCGGCCGCGTCGCGCTGCACGTCCCGGTGCGTCACGGTCGCCGTATCGCTGGTGAACTCCCCGACGATCTCCTCCAGCAGGTCCTCGAGGGTCACCAGCCCGGCGATGTCTCCATACTCGTTGACCACGAAGGCGAGCCGCCGGCGCGTGCGCTGAAACTGCGACAGCTGCTGCGTGAGCGGCGTGCCTTCCGGCACGAAGTACGGCTCGCGCGAGGCGGCGATCTCGATCAGCCGCTCGCGCGTGAAGGTGCCGCGCGCCATCTCCTGCGCGACGCGCTTGACGTGCAGCACGCCCACGAGGTTGTCGAGCTCGCCGTCGTAGACCGGCAGGCGGGAATGTGGGTTCTGCCGCAACCGCTCGAGCACTTCCTCGAAGCTGGCGGAGATGTCGAGCGCGGTGATCTCCTGGCGCGGAATCATGATGTCGTTGACGCTGATGCGCTCCAGGTCGAGGATCGACAGCAGCATCTGCCGATGGCGCGCGGGGATCAGGGTGCTCGCCTCGGCCACCACGATGCGCAGCTCATCGGGCGACAGCGCCTGCGAGACGCCCCGGGGCCGTCGTACCCCGAACAGCGACAGGAAGCCCTGCGCGACATGATTGGCGACGGCGCTCAGGGGTCCGACCACCCACAGCAGGGCCCGGTAGACGTAGGCCGAGGCGAGCGCCACGCCCTCGGCGTGCACGGCCGAGAAGATCTTCGGCGCGAGCTCGCAGAACACGATCATGACGATGGCCAGCAGCGCCGCCATGATCGGCAGCGCCACGCGGTGGCCGGTGCGCAGCGCGAGCAGCGTCACGATGGTGGTGGCCGCGACGCTGGCGAGCGCGAGAATCACCAGGTTCGCGCCGAGCCAGCGATCCGGCTGCTCGAGCAGCCGCTCCAGCAGCCGCGCGCTGCGCATGCCCCGGCTGGCGCGGTGGCGGATCCGGTAGCGGTTCACCGACAGCATGGCCACTTCGCTGCCCGACGCGAACGCGATGATGAACAGCAACACCAGCAGCAGCAGGAGCAGCAGCGGCGTCGGCGTCTTGTCCACGCGTCTCTTATAATCGCTGGCCGGAGAGCTGTATAGGGCGCCTGCTGCGCCGCGAGGACGTCCCCGCATGTTCGATAAGTTGACCGAGCGGCTCGGGCGCGCCGTGCAGACCCTGCGCGGCCGCGGCCGCGTCACCGAGGAGAATGTCGCCGAGACGCTGCGCGAGGTGCGCATGGCGCTGCTCGAGGCGGACGTGGCGCTGCCCGTCGTCAAGAGCTTCATCGACAGCGTCAAGGCCGGGGCGCTCGGGGCCGAGGTCGCCGCGAGCCTGACTCCCGGGCAGGCGTTCATCGGCATTCTGCACCGGGAGCTGGCGAGGCTGCTGGGGGATGAGGCGGCCGGCGGTGCCGCGGGCGCCGGCGGCGCGGGCGGCGCCGGCGGTGCGGGGGGATTTGCGCTCAATGTGCAGCCACCGCAGGTCGTGCTGCTCGCCGGGCTGCAGGGCGCGGGCAAGACCACCACCGCGGGCAAGCTGGCCCGCTGGCTGCACGAGAACGCGCGCCGGCGCGTGCTGCTCGTCAGTACCGACGTGCGCCGCCCGGCCGCGATCCTGCAGCTGCAGCGGATCGCCGAGAGCGTCGGGGCGGATTTCTTCCCGAGCAGCGCCGGCGAGCAGCCCGCGGCGATCGCCGCCGCTGCGCTCGAGGCCGCGCGCCGCGGCGTCTATGACGCGCTCATCATCGACACCGCCGGACGGCTGCACGTCGACGCCGAGCTCATGGCGGAGGTGCAGCACATCGAGGCGGCGGTGCATGCGCATCAGCGGCTGTTCGTGGTGGACGCCATGGCGGGGCAGGATGCCATCAATGCGGCGCGGGCCTTCGGCGGCACGCTCGACCTGACCGGCATCATCCTCACCAAGGCGGACGGCGATGCCCGCGGCGGCGCGGCGCTGTCGGTGCGCTATGTGACCGGCAAGCCCATCGTATTCCTCGGCGTGGGCGAGAAGCTCGACGCGCTCAGTCCATTCGATCCCGACCGCATGGCCTCGCGCATCCTCGGCATGGGCGATGTGGTCTCGCTGGTGGAGGACGTACAGCGCAAGGTCGACATGCAGCAGGCCGAGAAGCTCGCGCGCAAGGTCGTGCAGGGCAAGCGCTTCACCCTGGTGGACCTGCGCGAGCAGCTCGAGCAGGTGCGCAAGCTCGGGGGCCTGTCGGCCGTCATGGACAAGCTGCCCGCGCAGCTCGCCCATCGCGCCGGCGCCATGCAGGGCGAGCAGGCCGACCGCGAGCTCAGGCGCCAGATCGCGATCATCGACTCGATGACGGTGCAGGAGCGGCAGCACGCGGGCATCATCGATGGCTCGCGCCGCCGGCGCATCGCCGCGGGGGCCGGTGCGCAGGTGCAGGACGTCAACCGGCTGCTCAGGCAGTTCCTGGAGATGCAGAAGCTCATGAAGGGCATGAAGGGCGGCAAGCTCGGCCGCCTGATGGCCGGCCTGCGCGGGCTTCCGCCGCCCGGGCTGAGACGCTGAGCCATCAGCCCTCCCAGCCCGCGGCCCCGGCCTCCCAGTTCCGTCTTCCAAAGCGATCCCCTTGCGGCAGAGTACTCTGTGTGATAGAGTCATTATCAGTGAGTGATCGCAAGCGGGGCAGGAGGGAGTGGCCATGGAAATCTCATCGGATCAGGCACTGGAGGCTCTGGACGACGTCGCGCAGGCGCAGCGCCGGCTTTCGGTGCTGCGCGGCTACAGGTACGCCGCGCCCTACTTCTTTCTGTGGGGCGCCATCTGGTTGGTCGGATACGTTGTGTCCTACCTCGCACCGAGCCGGGCCGGTCAAGCCTGGATCGGGCTCGATGGGCTGGGATTCGCCGCCAGCCTGCTGCTCGCCTGGCGGCAGGCGCGCGAGGTGGCCGGTCCGGCGCGGCAGGCCCGGGCCCACTCCAGGCGCCTGTTCGCGCTGTTCGCGACGTGCGTGGGCTTTCTGCTGGCGACCTACGCGGTGCTGCAGCCGCACGATGCGGCGCAGTTTGCCGTGTACCCGGGGCTGCTCATTGCCGCCATCTACATCGGGGTCGGGATCTGGCGGGGTCTGCGCTGGTCGATCGCGGGGCTCGTGCTGGCCGCTCTGGCGCTCGCGGCCTACTTCCTGCTGCGCCCGTACGTGCTGCTGTGGATGGCGGGCGCTGGCGGGGGCACGCTGCTGCTGACGGGGGCGTGGCTCAGGCGCAGCTGAGGCTGCCTCGGGCCGTCGCGCCCTCGCACCCTCGCACCCTCGCACCCTCGTACCCTCGTACCTCGCACCGAGTCACCGAGCGCCACTGCGTGGACAATAGCCCCGACGAGATCGTCCATCAGCCGCTGCGACTGCGGATCATGGCGGCGCTGAACAGTCTGCCGCCGCGCGATGCGGCCGAATTCACGCAGCTGCGCGCTTCGGTGCGGGCCACGGACGGCAATCTCGGCGCGCACCTGGCAACGCTCGAGCGCGCGGGTTACATCACCATACAGAAGGACTTCGTCGGCAAGCGCCCGCGCACGCGCCTGGCGATCACGCCGCGTGGGCGCGGCGCGTTCGAGCGCCACGTCGCCTATCTGCGCGAGGTCATCGAAGCGGCACAGCCCGCGCCGAGCTCGGACACCTGATTCGTCGCCAGCCGAGCCGCCGCGAGCCGGGGGCATAGCCAGCCCGGCCCAGCTCAGCCCAGCCCAGCCCAGCGCAGCCGCGCCGAGCCGGGGCGTAGCCACCCGGGCGGCGGGTCGATCACGGCGAGCCGGGGCGTGTCCCGGGTCCCGGGACCTGCCGGCCGTGGACGCGGCTTTCGTGCCCGGCCCAATTTGCGTAGAATCCGCCCTCTTTTTTTGGGCGCCGCCGAGCAGCGGCGACGGAATCTGTCATGGTTACCATTCGTTTGACGCGCCGCGGCGGCAAGAACCAGCCCTTCTATCACGTGGTGGTCACCGACAGCCGCAGGCGCCAGGGCGGCGCGAGCCTGGAGCAGGTGGGGTTCTACAACCCCGTGGCGCGCGGCAAGGACACGGTCCTGAAGCTCGACCTGGAGCGCATCGATTACTGGCGCGGCCAGGGCGCGCAGGCTTCCGAGCGCGTGCGCGCGCTGGTGTCCGGCTACCGCAAGAGCCTCGGCCAGGAGCAGGGCCAGCCGCCGGCGGCCGCCTGAGCCGGTATCTCGTGGTCGGCAGGATTCTCGCGCCGCACGGTGTGCGCGGTGCGGTCAGGGTGCAGTCCTATACCGAACCGCCCGGTGCGCTGTTGCATCATCGGCGCTGGCTGCTGCGTCATCCGGACGGTGCGGAGGAACACCTGGAGATCCGCGAGACCCACCCGGACGGACGCACGCTGCGCGTGTCGCTGGCCGGTGTGGAGGATCGCGACGCCGCCGAGCGGCTGCGCGGCTGTGACGTTCTGCTCGAGCGCGCCGGACTGCCGCCGCTCGCGGCGCGTGAGTACTATCGGGAGGACTTGCTCGGTTTCCAGGTACGCAATCGCGAAGGCGTGCCGTTCGGCGAGCTGGTGCACTTCCTCGAGGCGCCCGCCGGTGCGCTCATGGTGGTTCGCGGCGAGCGTGAGCGCTGGTTGCCGGCGGGCCCGCCGTGTCTGCGACGTGTCGATCTCGCACGCCGCGAGATCGAGGTGGACTGGCCGCCGGAGCTGTGAGCGCGGCCGGCAGCTGCGAGAGCCGCCGGCGAGTGAGAGAGCCGGCGGACGCGTGAGCGCGGTCGGGCGCGTGAGGCACTGTGCAGATCGAAGTCGTGACGCTGTTTCCGGCGCTGATCACCCAGGCGCTCGAATACGGGGTGCTCGGCCGGGCGGTGCAGCGCGCGCTGCTGCGCGTGGGTACCGAGGATCCGCGCGCGCACACCACCGATGCGCATCGCACGGTCGATGACCGTCCCTATGGGGGCGGTCCGGGGATGGTGCTCAAGCCCGAGCCGCTGTGCGCGGCGATCGCGGCGGCGGCGGCGCGGCTGCCCGCGGGCAGCGCGCGCATCGCGCTCGGCCCGTCGGGGGAGCTGCTCACGCAGGCGCACGTGCGCGAGCTCGCGCGGCTGCCGGGGCTGCTGCTCGTCGCCGGCCGCTATGAGGGGATCGATGAGCGCGCATTGGAGCTCGCGGTCGACCGTGAGCTGTCGATCGGCGATTATGTGCTGTCCGGCGGCGAGCTGCCGGCGCTGGTGCTGATCGATGCGCTCGCGCGGCTGCAGCCGGGTGCGCTGGGCGACGAGCGATCGAGCCTGGAAGAGTCCTTCAGCGCCGGGCGACTCGACTGGCCGCACTACACGCGGCCGGAGATCTTCGCGGGGCGGCGCGTGCCCGCGGCGCTGACTTCGGGTGATCACGGCGCGATCGCGCGCTGGCGGGCCCGGCAGGCGCTCGGGCGCACGTGGCTGCGCCGTCCGGAGCTGATCGGGCGCTCGCCCCTGGACGCGCAAGGGCGCGAGCTGCTGCAAGAGTTTCTGCTGGAGCGTGTCAGCGTACGGGAACCGAGGAAATGACCATGAGCCACATCATCCAGACGCTCGAGAGCGAGCGCATGACGCAGAAAATGCCGGACTTCAAGCCCGGTGACACCGTCGTGGTACAGATCAAGGTGGTCGAGGGCGACCGCGAGCGCATCCAGGCGTATGAGGGCGTGGTCATCGCGCGCCGCAACCGCGGCTTCAACTCCTCCTTCACGGTGCGCAAGATCTCGCACGGCGAAGGAGTGGAGCGCACCTTCCAGGCCTACAGCCCGGCAATCACCGGCATCTCGGTCAAGCGCCGCGGCAGCGTGCGGCGTGCCAAGCTCTACTATCTGCGCCAGCTCGCCGGCAAGGCGGCGCGAATCGAAGAGAAGGTTTAGGAGCCCCGCGGAACGCTCGCGGCGCGGCACCCACAACCATGCGCTACGTCGGAGGGTTCCTCTTCGGACTGTGGCGCGGCCTGGACGGCTTGCGCCGTGTGCTGCACCTGCTGCTGATGCTCGCGCTGCTGGGGCTGGCCATCGGTGCCTGGGAGGCCTCCGGGCCGCCGAAGCTGCCGGCGATGGCGGCGCTGGTGGTGCGTCCCTCCGGCGAGATCGTCGAGCAGCTCAGCGGCGTGCCCGTGCAGCGGGCCGTCAGCGAGGCCGAGGGTCAGGCCCCGCCGCAGACACTGCTGTGGGATCTCATCAGCGCGATCCGTGCCGCCGCCGCCGACCGTCGCATCGGCGCGCTGGTCATCGAAACCGACGACATGAGCAGCTCCGGCCAAGTCAAGCTCGAAGAGCTGGCGGAAGCGATCCACGACTTTCGCCGCAGCGGCAAGAAGGTCATCGCCTTCGGTCACAACTTCACGCAGAGCCAGTACCTGCTCGCCGCCCAGGCCGACGAGGTGTATCTGGACCCCTTCGGAGCGGTGCTGCTCGACGGCTATTCCCGCTACCGCCTGTACTTCAGGGACGCGCTGAAGAAGTACGACGTGGACATGCACCTGTTCCGCGTCGGCAAGTACAAGAGCGCCGAGGAGCCCTTCACGCGCGACGACATGTCGATGGCCGATCGCCAGGAGAGCCTGGCCTATCTGACGGCGCTGTGGCGGGGCTATGAGGCCGCCGTGGGGCGCGTGCGGCACATGTCAGCGGCGGCGGTGGCCGATTACGCCGACGACTACGTGGCCGAGGTGACCGGGGCGGACGGGGATACCGCCAAGGTCGCCAAGGACGCGGGGCTGGTGACCGACCTGAAGACCGAGCAGCAGGTGGATGCGCGCGTGGCGCAGCTGGTGGGCGCCGACCCGGACGGCAAGGGGTTCCGTCAGGTCGATGTCGATGACTATCTGCGCGCGACGCACGCCGCGCAGCGCGAGCGGGGTCGCGGGCCCGCGGTGGGCGTGGTGATCGCCAGCGGTGACATCCTCGATGGCCGTCAGCCGCCGGGCAGCATCGGCGGGGACTCCACCTCGGAGCTGCTGCGCGAGGCGCGACTCGATCATGACATCCGGGCCGTCGTGCTGCGCATCGACAGCCCCGGGGGCAGCGTGCTCGCGTCCGAGCAGATCTACCGGGCGGTCATGGCGCTCGAGCACGACGGCAAGCCGGTGGTGGTGTCGATGAGCGATCTGGCGGCCTCCGGCGGCTACTACATCGCCGCCGGCGCCAACGAGATCATCGCCAGTCCCAACACGCTCACCGGCTCGATCGGCGTGTTCGCCGCCTTCCCGACCTTTTCCCGCACGCTGGCGAAGTTCGGGGTGCACGTGGATGGTCTGGGCACCACGCCGCTCGCCGGTGAGACGCAGCTCGACCGGCCGCTGTCCGCGGCCGCCGGTCGCGTGCTGCAGAGCGTGGTCGATCACACGTACGAAGAATTCCTCAGCCGCGTGGCC
>Ga0335074_10010366_pt1 | contig 13036 bp, 8 predicted proteins | sample Lox_Sample_23_FD_206715 | JGI IMG/M metagenome (GOLD analysis project Ga0335074, IMG submission 206715) | Soil microbial communities from Loxahatchee National Wildlife Refuge, Florida, United States - Lox_Sample_2.3 | ecosystem: Environmental > Terrestrial > Soil > Wetlands | place: USA: Florida...
CGCCTGCCGCCGCGCGAACGCCAGCAGCCGGTGGGTCAGCGACGCCGCGCGGCGCACCGAACTCATCGCCGCCACCAGGTAGCGGTCGGTCTCCCCGAGCCGGCCCTGCGCCAGCCGGGTCTGCAGCAATTGCAGGCTGCCGCCGATCCCGGTCAGCAGATTGTTGAAGTCGTGCGCGATGCCGCCGGTGAGCTGGCCGATCGCCTCCATCTTCTGCGCCTGCCGCAGCGCCTCCTCGGCACGCTCGCGCTCCTCGGCCTCGGCACGCACCTGGCCGAGCGCCTGGCTCAGTTCGATCGTCCGCTCGGCGACCAGCGCCTCCAGCCGATCGTTCATCTCGCGCAGCGCCGCATCCGCGCGCACCCGCTCGGTGACGTCGGCTCCCTCGACGAAAATGCCCGCGACATCGCCACCGGCGCCCCGGATCGGCTGGTACACGAAGTCGAGGAAGCGTTCGTCCGGCGCCGCCGCCTGCCCCAGCACGACCCGCATGTCGCGCCCGGTGAACGCCTCGCCCGTGCGATAGACGGTGTCGAGCAGCTCGAAGAAGCCCTGGCCCGCCAGCTCGGGCAGCACCGCGCGGATCGGCCGGCCGACCGCGTCCCGCCCCCCGATCAGCCGCGCGTAGGCGGCGTTGACCAGCTCGAAGACGTGCTCGGGGCCGCGCAGCGTGCACATGAAGCCCGGTGCCTGCTCGAACAGCTGGTGCAGGTGCTCGGCCGTCGCCTGTGCGGTCTGCGCCGCCTGCCGCCGGACCTGCGCCAGGCCGAGATTGGCGCTGATCCGCGCCATCAGCTCGCGGACCGTGAACGGCTTGACGAGGTAGTCGTCCGCGCCGGCATTCAGCCCTTCGATCTTCGCCTCCTCGCCGGCGCGGGCGGAGACCAGGATCACCGGCAGCTCGCGCAGACGCGGATCGCTGCGGATCGAGCGCAGCAGGCCGAATCCGTCCAGCCGGGGCATCATGACGTCGCTCAGAACCAGATCGGGCGGCGCAGCGCGGATCGCCGCCAGCGCGTCCTCGCCGTCGGCGACGGCAGTCACCCGGTAGCGCGTGGCCAGCAGGCGTCGCACATAGTCGCGCATGTCGGCATTGTCGTCGGCAAGCAGCACGCGCGCCGGATTCGCCTCCGCGGACGGCGCCGGCTCCGCAGCCATCGCCTCGACCGGATCGAGATCGGGCAGCCAGCGCAGCGCCTCCTCGACGAAGGCGCCGACCCGCGTGGAGCGGTCGGGCATCGCCTCCATCCCGCCTGCCTGCTGTCCCGCCGGGACATGGGCGGTGCCGAACGGCAGCGTCACGATGAAGGCGCTGCCCTCGCCGGCGACGCTCTCCGCGGCGATCGTGCCGCCGTGCAGGCGCACGAGCTCCTGCACGAGCGCGAGGCCGATGCCGCTGCCCTCGAAACTGCGGCTGCGCTGTCCCTCGATGCGGTGGAACCGCTCGAACAGGCGCGGCAGCTCGTCCGCCGGGACGCCGGTGCCGCTGTCACGTACTGTCAGCACGGCATGCGAACCGTCGGCGCGCAGGCGCACCGCGATGCCGCCCTCGAAGGTGAACTTGAAGGCGTTGGACAGCAGGTTGAGGACGATCTTCTCCCACATGTCGCGGTCGACATGCACCGGCTCGGGCAAGGGCGGGCAGTCGATCGCGAGCGCGAGTCCGGCGCGCTCGGTGGCGGAGCGGAAGCCGGAGGCGAGATCGGCGGTCAGCGCCGCGAGGTCGGTCGGCTCGTAGCGCGCCTGCACCCGGCCGGCCTCGATCCGGGAGAAATCGAGCAGCGTGTTCACCAGGCGCAGCAGCCGCAGGCTGTTGCGATGAATGACTGCGAGCTGGCGCCGCTGCTCGGCGGAAAGCTCCGCCGCCTCGTCGCCGCCGAGCAGATCCTCGAGCGGCGCCAGCAGCAGCGTCAGCGGCGTGCGGAACTCGTGCGACACGTTGGAGAAGAAGGCGGTCTTGGCGCGGTCGATCTCGGCCAGCGCCTCGGCGCGCCGGCGCTCCGCCTCATGCGCTTCGGCGCTGGCCAGGCCGGCGGCGATCTGCCCGGCGACCAGGCCGAGGAAGCCGCGATAGCCCTCGTCATACAGCCGGTAGGGATTGAGCCCGACGACCAGGGCGCCGGGTCGGCCGGTTTCGCCCTGTGCCGGCAGCGGCAGCACCGCAGCCTGATGCGGCGGCCGATCCCAGGCACCGCCCGGCAGCGTCCCGAACGCGGCCCCGAGCGCCGTGACCACCTGGCCGGCGCCCCTCGCCGCCACCTCGCCGCAGGGCCAGAGGCCATCGGGCTCCGCCATGATCTCCGGCGCGGCGGGGTGGCCTGACGCGATGCCCGCGCTGCCGGCCAGCGTCATTCGGCCGCTCGACGGGTCGCGGCGGTAAATCAGCGCGAAGGGCAGGTCGCGAGTGCTGGTGGCGATGGCCGCGGCGGCCTCGCGGCAGGCGTCCTCGGCGCCGCGCGCCTCCGTCATGCGGGCGCCGAGTTCCCGCAGCAGCGCGAGCTGCCGCTCGTCGATGATGCGCCGCGTGTCATCGGTGTTGGCGCAGATGATCCCGCCGGTGCCGCCCCGCTCGTTCGGCACCGGGCTGTAGGAGAAGGTGTAGTAGGTCTCCTCCGGATAGCCGTAGCGCTGCATGATCAGCAGCAGCGCCTCGTCGTAGGTGCCCACGTTGCGCCGCATCGCCGTCTCGGCGCGCGGCCGGATCTGGTCCCAGATCTCCTCCCAGACCGCGGCGGCGGGCTGCGCCAGCGCCCAGGGATGCTTGCCGCCCACGATCGTCTTGTAGGCGTCGTTGTAGAGGTTGATCAGCTCGTCGCCCCACCAGACGAACATCGGCTGGCGCGAGGTCAGCACCACGCGGACGCAGGTTCTGAGAGCCTGCGGCCACTGGTCCGCGGCACCGAGACTGGTCTGCGACCAGTCGATCTCTTGCATCAGCGCGCCGAGTTCGCCGCCGCCGGCAAAAAGATCCGTCGCCTCGTCCGCCTCCGACGGCATCATCGCGTCCCGGAGAGGGTTTGCCGTCGCGCCGACGCAAGGATGGGCATGATGGGCCTCCGCAACGCGACGCTTGACGGGGCCGGGCGCGTGCGTTCCCGGTCCAGCGCGGTACGGCGGCCCGGCAACGCCTCCGGCACCGGCCCTGGGCGCGGCGGGCCCGTTCCACGAAACCATCGCCTTACCACGCGATCCCGCGCGCCTGAAGCGGCGGCCGCCGGCGGCGCGCCTCCCGGCCGCTCCGCGGGTCGCGACCGGTCACGGGCGCCAGACGCTGATAGGCGTGGAACCGGACGCCGCCCTCAGGCGGTGCCTGGCCGGTCCGCCGTAAGCCAGCTGAGACCGATATCGCGCCGGCAGAAGCCGCCCGGCCAGTCGATCGCATTCACCGCAGCGTAGGCGCGCGCCCGCGCCGCGGCGAGATCCGGGCCGGTCGCGCAGACGGTCAGCACCCGCCCGCCATCGGCGACGATGGCGCCGTCCGTGGCACGCGTTCCGGCGTGGAACACCAGCACGTCCGGCAGCGCCGCGGTCGCGTCCAGCCCGCCGATCGGCTCACCGCGCCGGAACGCGCCGGGATAGCCCCGCGCCGCCAGCACGACGGCGACGGAGACCACCGGCTCCCAGCGCAGATCGAAGGCGGCGAGCTCGCCGTCGCAGCCGGCGAGCAGCGCCGGCAGCAGATCCGAGCGCAGCCGCGGCAACAGCGCCTGACATTCCGGATCGCCGAACCGGACGTTGAACTCGATGAGCTGGGCGCCGGCATCGGTCAGCATCAGCCCGGCGAACAGCACGCCGCGGAACGGCGTGCCGCGTCGCGCCAGCTCGGCCAAGGCCGGGCGGATCACCCCGTCCATCACCGATCCGCCCAGCGCCTCGGTCGCGAAGGGCGGCGGCGAGACTGCGCCCATGCCGCCCGTGTTCGGCCCGGTATCGCCGTCGCCGGCCCGCTTGTGGTCCTGCGCCGCGCCGAGGAACACCGCATCGGTGCCGTCGCAGAGCGCGAAGACGGAGAGCTCCGGCCCTTCGAGGCATTCCTCGATGACCACGGCGGCGCCGGCCTCGCCCAGCGTGCCCTGCTCCATGAAAGCGGCGATCGCCGCCTCGGCCTCGGCTTCGGTCGCGGCGACGACGACGCCCTTGCCGGCGGCAAGCCCGTCCGCCTTCACCACCAGCGGCGCGCCGCGGCGGGCGACGAAATCGCGCGCGGCCGCCGGATCGTCGAACCGCTCCCAGCGCGGGGTCGGGATGCCGGCGGCGTCGCAGACCTCCTTGCCGAAGCTCTTGCTGCCTTCGAGCCGGGCCGCCGCCGCGGTCGGGCCGCAGCAGCGGATCCCGGCCGCCGCCAGCGCGTCGGCAAGGCCGGCGACCAGCGGCGCCTCCGGGCCGGGCACCACCAGATCGACCGTGTTATCGCGGGCGAACTCAACGAGAGCCGCAACGTCCGTCGCGCCGATCGGCACGTTCTCGCCGAGCGTCGCGGTGCCGGGATTGCCCGGCGCGATCCACAGCTTCGTCAGCAGCGGGCTCACCGCCAGCGACCAGGCCAGCGCGTGCTCCCGGCCGCCCGACCCCACCAGCAGCACGCGCATGCACCAACCCTCCGACTTTCCAGGAGCCGGGCGCTGTAGCATAGGAGCCGGCGATGGACGACCTGCCCCTCGCCGCCAGCAACGTTCCGGAATACACGGTCAGCGAGATCGCCGGCGCGGTGAAGCGCACCTTGGAAGGTGCGTTCGGACGCATCCGCGTGCGCGGCGAGGTGAGCGAGCTGAAGCGCTACCCGTCCGGGCACATCTACCTCAGCCTCAAGGACGAGGGCGGCAAGCTGCGCGGCGTGGTGTGGCGAACCGCCGTGCCGCGGCTCGGGATGGCGCTGGAGAACGGCGCCGAGATCATCGCGACGGGCCGCATCTCCAGCTACGCGGATCGTTCCGAATACCAGCTCATCATCGAGCGCGCGGAATATGCCGGCGTCGGCGCGCTGCTGAAGCGGATCGAGATGCTGCGCCAGCGCCTTGCCGAGGAGGGGTTGTTCGCCGCCGAGCGCAAGCGGCAGATCCCGATGCTGCCGGATGTGGTGGGCGTGGTGACCTCGGCCCAGGGCGCGGTGATCCAGGACATCCGCACCACGATCGCGCGGCGCTTTCCGCGCCTGATCGTGCTGTGGCCGGTGCCGGTGCAGGGCGAGGGCGCGGCGGCACGGATCGCCGCGGCGATCGCCGGGTTCGACGCGCTGCCGGCCGGCGGCGCGGTGCCGCGCCCGGACGTGCTGATCGTCGCCCGCGGCGGCGGCAGCCTTGAAGATCTGATGGCGTTCAACGAGGAGGCGGTGGTGCGCGCGGCCGCCGCATGCCGCATTCCGCTGATCTCCGCCGTCGGGCACGAGACCGACACGACGCTGATCGATTTCGCCGCGGACTACCGGGCGCCGACGCCGACGGCTGCGGCGGAGCTCGCGGTGCCGTCACGCGCCGAGCTGGCGGCCGATTTGCAGCAGAAGGCGGCGCGGCTCGCCGGCGGGCTGCACCGGATGGCGCAGGAGCGGCATCTCCGCCTGACACGGGCGGCGCAGGCACTGCCCGATTTGCCTTCGTTGCTGGGCACGGCGCGGCAGCGGCTCGATGACCGGGCGACGCGACTGCTGCTCGCCCTGCCCAATCTGGTGGCGGCGCGGCGGAGTGCGTTGCTGCGCGCCGAGCGAGGCCTGCCGGATCCGGGGGCGCTGATCGCCGCGCGGCGGGCGACGATCGCGCTGCAGGCGGCGCATCTGCGCGCCGGGCTGCGTCAGGCGGTGCATCGGGCCGAGGCGGCCGGCGCACGCGTGTTTTCGCGCCTCTCGCCGGCGGCGTTGCAGGCGCGGCTGCGCGAGGCGCGCGCACGGATCGAGGGGCTGGCGGCGCGTCTGGAATCCGTTTCGCATGCCGAGGTATTGCGACGCGGCTACGTGCTCGTGCTCGGCGCGGACGGGCACGCAGTGACGCGCGCCGCCGCGGTGAAGCCCGGCGCGGCGCTGTCGCTGCACTTCGCAGATGGCGAGGTGGCGGTGAAAGCGCGCGGTGCGGCGCGCGGCGACGAACCGCCGCAGGGAACGTTGCCGCTGTAGGATATCGCGGTCGCGTTTGCCCCAGTCGAGCTTATGACGACACCCGACGATTGCCACCAACCTGGTCCGTAGACGTACACGGGCAATACGCGCGCTGTGCCAACAGCGCTCGCGCCCCGGCTGACTGTTCGCTCGCCGCAATTGTATGTGAACACATCCGGCAAGGCGCCTGATCGGCGCGGGTCAGATCGTTTCACGTTGCCGGTAGCTCAGGGCCGGGCGGCCCGCTGCGCCGGAAAACGTGTATACTTCGGAAGATTTCTGACAATCGTATGTTAGCGCCGATCCGCTCACACGTCCCGCTGGATCGGCGATTGCGCAAAATTTTGAGGCAAGGTCGATCGCCCCGTGACTCGCGGAACCTCCCTGTATTTGGATCTGGTCCGGTTTGCCGCCGCAATGACGGTGCTGCTCGGGCATTTCTCGCATCACCGGATCTCGGGCGGCCTGTTCTGGCAGGTCGATCTGTTCGGCAGCAACCAGGCCGTGATGGTGTTCTTCGTGCTGTCGGGTTTCGTCGTCGCCTATGTCACGGATGCGCGCGAGAGGACGCCGCGCGACTACGCGATCAGCCGCGCCGCGCGCATCTACTCCGTGGCGCTGCCGGCGCTGCTCGCCGTGCCGGCGTTGGACTGGCTGGGCCGCACGATCAATCCGGCCGCCTATGACGTGATCGGCCCGACCACACTCTGGGGTTTCGTCGCGCACCTGCTGTTTTTGAACGAGGCGTGGCTGCACCATATCGAGTTCGGGTCGCTCTACCCGTATTGGTCGCTCGGCTACGAAGTCTGGTACTATGCCGTGTTCGGCGTCGCGATCTTCACCCCGGCGCCATGGTCGCTGCCGGCGGCTGGCCTGGTGCTGCTGGCGATCGGTCCGAATGTCGCGGCGCTGTTCCCGGTCTGGCTGATGGGATGGGGCTGCTACCGGCTCTCACGCCGCCGGGCGCCGGCCGCGCATCTGCCGGCGATCCTGCTGATCGTGGGGCCCATCCTCGGCTGGATGGCCTTCGAATGGTTTGCCTGGCGGAGCGGCCTGCGCTCGGGGATAACCCCGCTCTACGAGCAGCGATGGCAGATCTGGCAGAACTACGTGCTCGGCCTGCTCTTCAGTCTGCATCTGCTCGGCATCACCTGGCGCTCGGAATGGGTCGGGGCCGTGCTCGCCAGGCCCGCCGCCGCGATCCGCTGGCTGGCAGGAGCGACGTTCACGATCTACCTGTTCCATTTTCCCGTCATGATGGTGCTGCTGGCGGTCTGTCCGTGGCCCGGCATCGCCGCCAGACGTGTTTTCCTGCTCGCCGGCACGCTGGTTTGCGTGTTTCTGATTGCCGAGGTCACCGAGCGGCGCAAGGCGGCCTGGCGCCGTCTGTTCACCGCCTTGCTGGGGCGTCCGAGGACGCGCGCTGCGGCCTCCGCCGGGGAGTAATGACGGTCTTCCGTTGCCACGCGGAACGATGCTGCCGGGCGGCCCTGAGCACCGCGAACCGGTCCGAAAGTGGATCACTGTCGGACATCACCGCATTGCCTGCTCAATCGCGGCGAGAATCGCGCCTGCGCCTGCCAATGGCGAGACGGAGACAAGGGTGTGGGGGGCGGCGTCGCACGGCTCGGCCGATCGGGATGTGCAACGCGCCGGCGGTTCAGGCGCGCTGACGCGATGCCTGGCTGACCTGCGCGACGCGGCCCGCGGCACTCTCCAGAAGCGGAAGGCGCCGCAGCAAGTGCTGACGCACGCGTTCGACCGCCCAGCCCCGCTGCACCAGCGGCGCGCAACGTCGGGACGACGCTCCGCCGGCGAGGTCGGCCGAGGGCTCGATGACCCTGTCGGCGTCCTCGAACGCACCGCGATTGCCATCGTCGAGATAGCTTTCCGTCGGCAAACCCTCCGCCAGCAGAATGCGATGCTGCGCCAGCTCGACATGCCAATACGTGAGCGCCTCGACCGCGACCTGCGCGACCGACGCACCGTTGACCAGATGCCGGATCGGGATCAGGACGCCGTTGATGAAGACGGAGTGGTCCGGGGAAAGATAGAGATCGCGCTGCGGCATGCCATCGGCGAAGGCATGGGCGGAGATGCGGATCGGCCATACGGCGGAAGGGTCGGGCTGACGCGAACAGCGCAGAGAGCGATGCCCGATCCAGGCGACGGGAAAGCGTTCACCCCAGGGCGACAGAACCACATCCCCGACCGCAAGCGTCTCCACGGCGACGTCGCCGCCTGCCGTGCGAATGCGCGTGCCGGCGGCGAAATAGGGCAGCACGGCGAAATCGAAAAGACCGCCCGGGGTGTTGGCATGGTCGAGAAACCTGACCGTGCCGGCGGCGGTACCGTCGGTGCTCCACACCGCATTGTCGCCGTTGCCGTCGTTGTACGTGAACAGCACCCGGTCATCGAGCACTGCCATGCTGCCGATGCCGGCGAGCGGCCCGGCACTCGGCAGCGTGGCGATCAAGGATGTGCCGGCCGCGGTACCGTCGGTCTTCCACAATTGCACCGGCGCTCCGGGATTCTGAGAACCGTTGCTCGGCCCCGCCGCGAAGATGACCTCGTTACCGAGGCTCGCCATGATCGGGACGGGAAAGAAGCCGCCGGCGCCGATGAGTCTCGGCTTGATGAGCATGGTGCCGGACGGCGTCCCGTCCGTTGCCTCGAGCCCGGCGCCGGTGACGAACACCAATCGGTTGCCCGCCGTCACGCCGAGCGTCAACAGCATCGGATCCGGATAATTCGTTCCGGGCAACGGCCGCGTGCCGGCGGCGCTACCGTCCGTCACCCAGACCGAAGCCGAATCGCGGCCGTCGTCGTACACGAACACGGCTTTGCTGCCGAGCGCCGTCAGGTCGGAGATGAGAGCCTGACTCGGGCCCGGCGGCGGACTGTCATCCGGAAGCGTGGTGATGAGCCTGGTGCCGGCCGCGCTCCCGTCGCTGACCCAGAGCTGGTTCATCGGGAATGAAATGCTGTTCGTCGGATCCCGGCTGGATGCGGCAAACACCACGGAACCGCCGAGGCTGACGACGCTGCCGATCTCCGGGCCAACCGGATCCGCCTTCAGCAGCACGGTTCCCGCCGCAGTGCCGTCGCTTGCCACCAGCCCCTCGGCGGTGCCGAACACCAGTGCGCCGCTCGTGAGCGTGGCGCCGTACAACAGATCCGGCTGCGTCACCCCGGGGATCTTGACCGTGCCCGCCGCCGTGCCGTCCGTGCTCCACAATTCCGGGGCGCCCCCGAAATCGGTCGGCCCATACTCGATCAGCGCGTGCGACAGGCCGGCCCGGGCGATGGAGAGAATCTCCTGGGCATACGGATAGGTCTGCTCGTTCGGAAGCGTCGTGATTTCGCGCGTTCCCGCTGCCGAAAAGTCCGTCGCCCAGAGCGCATTATCGAGGTCCGACGGCTCGGGACCGGCGGTGGCGAAGAACACCTTCGACCCGACCGTGGTGAAGCTCGAGGCGCTTGCGAGGTCGGCCCCGGCAATACTGATCACCGTCGTACCCGCGGGCGTGCCGTCGGTGATCACCAGGCCCTGGGCGGATGCGAAGATGCCACGCAGTTGCAGCATCGGAGCGATTCCGAGACGAATACCCAACGATGCCGGGCCGGCACGACACAGTCAATGGCGGCGCGCGCGGGTCACTGATCCTTCCCCGGCAGCGCAATCCCCGTCAGCGCCTCCCACACGCGAATCACGAACGCATCGTCGCGCCCGCCATGTCCCGCCGCCGCGGCGGCGAGGAACAACTGGTGCGCCGCCGAGGCCAGCGGCAGCGGAAAGGTGAGCGCCCGCGCCTGATCGAGCACGATGCCGAGATCCTTGACGAAGATGTTGACCGCCGAGAGCGGCGTGTCGTCGCCGTCCAGGATGTGCGGCACGCGGTTCTGCCACATCCAGGAACTGCCGGCCGAGGACGAGATCACCTCGAACAGCGTGCGCGGATCGGCGCCGGCGCGGATGCCGAGCGCCAGCGCCTCCGCCGCGGTCGCGATGTGCACGCCGGCCAGAAGCTGGTTGACCATCTTCACGGTGCTGCCGACGCCCGGCGCGTCGCCCAGGCGCCACACCTTGCCGGCGATCGCGCCCAGCACCGGTGTCGCGCGGTCGAACGCCGCGGGCGCGCCGGAGGCCATCACCGTCATGTTGCCGGCCCGTGCGGCAACGCCGCCGCCCGAGACCGGCGCGTCGAGATAAAGCCGCCCGGTCGCGGCCACCTGCGCCGCCAGCGCGCGCGCATCCTCCGGCGCCACGGTCACGCTGTTGATCACCACCGCGTCGGGCGCGAGCCGCGGCAGGCAGGAATCCAGCACCGCCCGCGCCTGCGCCGCGTTGACCACGAACAGCAGCGCCGCGTCGATCCCGTCCGGCAACGCGTCGGCCGTGGCGACGCAGGCGCCGCCGGCCTGCTCCAGCTCCGCCCAGCGCTCGCGCCGCGTCTCGCAGCCGGTGACCGCGAGCCCCTTGGCCGCGAGGTTGAGCGCCCCGCCGAGCCCCATCGTCCCGAGCCCGATCACCGCTACCCGCATCGCCCGTCCCTCCGCATGGTGCACCCGGCCGGCGATCATACGTCGCCGGCCCCGGGCGCTGCGCCGCCCGCTCCCCGCGTGGCGGTTGGCGCAGCGCCGGTCGCGCCCGCCCCGCTCAGCGCAGGCGATGCGAGCCGAGCAGCCGCTGCGCCTGGGCCAGGTGGCGCTGGATCACCGGAATGGTCTGCGCGGCGAAGGCCTTCAGATCGGCATCGGTGCCGTCGCTGACCTCCTGCTGGAACAGCTCGAGCTGCGCCTGATGCGCGGCGACCTGGTTGTGCAGGTAGTCGAGATTGAACCGGCTGCCGTGCTCCTCCGCGAGCTGCGCCATGATCTCCTCCTGCGCCGGATCGAGCGTGCTCGGCAGGGTCACGCCCCTGGCCTGCGCAATCTCCCCGAGCTGCTGGTCCACCCTCGTGTGCTGGTCGATCATATGCTGGCCGAACTTGCGCACCGCCGGGCTGGTCGCCTGCTGGATGGCGAGCTGGCCGAGCCGGATTTCCGCCAGCCCGCCGGTCGCGGCCTGATTGATGAAATCGCGATCCCTCTGAGAAAGCACCGGAGCCGCCGGAACCGGCGTGGGCGGCGGCGGGGGCGGCGGCGGACTGCCGGAGCAGGCCGCGAACGGCAGCAGCAAGGCAACGGCAAGGCCCCAGCGCGTGGTGCGTCTCATCGATGGCGTTCTCCGAAGTAGGTGTGCGACTGGCCGTCGGAGCGCGCCGGCGGCCTGCGCGCCGCGGCCGCGGCGCGGTCCGGAGATCACCGGACCCGGCCCCCCAAGGCAAGGGCCGGCGCCCCGCACCGCGCGCGCGTCACCCACCGCAGGCGGAGCGCGGGGCGAGGTTCGCGCCGACCGGCCGGGCTCGCCGGCCGGGCGCGCGCCGCCGCCGGCGGCCGATCACGTCCGCGGCACCGGCCGGCACGGTCGGGCCGTCACCGCCGGTGCGCGACCGCGAGTCCCACCGCCGCGCTCAGCAGCACGCCGGCCGAAAGGCGCTGGCCGAGTCGCCCCCGCCCGCGCAGCAGGAACCGCGCCCGGCCGCCCAGCACGGCCCAGCCGCTGTCCACGACCAGCGCGATCGCCAGCACGAGCCCGGCCAGGACCACAAGCTGCGGCCCCGCGGGACGGTCCGGCCGGACGAACTGCGGCAGGAAGGCGCCCCAGAACAGCAGCGTCTTCGGATTCGTCAGCGCCACCAGCGCGGCGCGGCCCAGAATCCGGCGGCGTCCCGGCGCGGCTGCGGCGGTCCCGGCCGGCGGCGCCTGCCATTGCCGCAAGCCGAGCCAGAGCAGGTAGGCGACGCCGATCCAGCGCAGCCAGTCGAGCGCCGTGCTCGCCGCAGCGAGCAGCGCCGCCATTCCCCCGACGGTCAGGCCCAGCTGCACGGTCATGGCCAGGCTGGTGCCGAGCACGGTCAGCAGCCCGGCCCGCACGCCGTGGGTCAGGCTGGTGCCCACGATCAGCGCGACGTTCGGACCGGGCAGCAGCATCAGCGCGAGCGTGGCCGCGGCGAAGACGAGGAGCGATGGTTCGGTCATGGATCGGATCCTAGCGCGCCCGGCCGGCGAATTGCGGCCCCTCCCTGACGAACCGGGGTCGATCTTGCCGCCGCGATGACGCAGATTGCGCCCGATTTCTACTTCTGGAGAGCCCGATGGCTGACCTGCGCCTGCTGGACGACGACGAGCCGGATCCGGATTCGCCCGAAACGCCCGATATTCCGGAGCCGCCGGGTCCCGAGCCGAAGGAACCGGGCGACAACCGCACCCTCTCTTCGCCGGTCAACGAGCTGGAAGGCCGGCTGCTGAAGCAGCGCAAGGTGCTGATCTTCGGTGCGATCAACGACAAGCTGGCGCGCGACGTCACGGGACGGATGCTGGCGCTGGCGGGCGATGCCGACGGCCCGATCGACGTCTTCATCAACTCGCCCGGCGGACACGTCGAGAGCGGCGACACGATCCACGACGTGATCCGCTTCGTCGACAGCCAGGTGCCGGTGCGGGTGATCGGCACGGGGTGGGTGGCGAGCGCCGGGGCGCTGATCTTCCTCGCCGGGCGGCGGGAGCGGCGGCTCTGCCTGCCGAACACGCGCTTCCTGCTGCACCAGCCGATGGGCGGCGTGCGCGGGCCGGCGGTCGATATCGACATCGAGGCGCGGGAGATCGTGAAGATGCGCGAGCGCCTGAACCGGCTGGTCGCGCGGGAGACGGGCCAGCCGTACGAGAAGGTCGCGCGGGATACGGACCGGAACTACTGGATGAGTGCGGAGGAGGCGATCGCCTACGGGATGGTGAGCCGGGTGATCGAGAGTCTGGAGGATCTGAAATAAAAGGCCAGGGGGCGCTGCCCCCTGGACCCCTGCTGGGGCCTGAGGCCCCAGACCCCCATTCGTTTTGCGGGTCTGG
>Ga0335074_10010367_pt1 | contig 13036 bp, 7 predicted proteins | sample Lox_Sample_23_FD_206715 | JGI IMG/M metagenome (GOLD analysis project Ga0335074, IMG submission 206715) | Soil microbial communities from Loxahatchee National Wildlife Refuge, Florida, United States - Lox_Sample_2.3 | ecosystem: Environmental > Terrestrial > Soil > Wetlands | place: USA: Florida...
ACCGTCAGTGCCGTCACCTGCTGCGCGAAGCGCGACGACTTGAGGTCCTCGGTTGCAGAGCGCAGATTGTCACCCTGGAGGCCCCAGACATCCAGGTCATACGAGGCGTCGAGATTCAGGCTGAAGGCATTACCGGTCGACACACGCTGGCTTCCCGTCTGCACGGCGGACGTGCCTACGCCCGCACGAACCGCATCGCCCTGCAGATCGACTTGCGGAAAAAGTGCGGCGCGCTGGATCGTGACCTCCGCCCTCGCCTCCCGCAACCGCGCCGCCGCGGCGGCGAGATTCCGATTGTCGGCCTGTGCGAGGTTGATGAGATCGGATAGCTCCGGGCTGTCGAACCCGCGCCACCATCCCGCCCTCGGCCACACTGGTGCGGCGGCCGACACCGGCCCCACGAATTTCGGCGGCACGAGCGTCGGCGTCAGAACCTGCGGCGGGCGGGTCGCGCACGCTGAGAGAAGAATCACGAGGGCGGCCGCCCCTCCGCGCGCCTGGCACGTTCCTCGCAATCGTGTTTCGGCACGCATTCCCGCTTGCCTACTCGTGGCGCAGCGCATGGATGGGACTGGTGCGGGCCAGGCGCAGCGTGTTCGCATACACCGTCGCCCACGCAATGACCAGGGCCACGGCGCCCGCAGTCATGAAGTAGATCGGATTCAGCGTAATGCGATAGGCGTAGTGCTCCAGCCACTTACGCAGGTAGTAATACGCTACCGGCCACGCCACGACATTCGCCGCCAGCACCGGCACCGAGATCCGCCACAACATCAGCCTCACGATGTCGTTCGTACGCGCTCCGGACACTTTGCGGATCCCGATCTCCTTGGTTCGCCGCTCGGCGGTGAACACCGCGAGGCCGAAGAGGCCGAGACAGCCGATCAGTACGGCGACAATCACGAAGACCGCGAACATCGTCCCCTGCTTCTCGTCCGCCGCGAACTGATCGTTGAACGCGTCGGTGAGGAAATAGCTATCCATTGCCACGGAGGGAGCGATGGAACGCCAGACGGTCTCGATGAAGCGGAGTGCCTGCGGCAGCTGGGCGGCGCGCACGCGAAGCGAAAGGAACATTGCCTCGCCGCCATCCGGCAGATACACCGACGGCTCCGGCAGCCCCGTCACACCCCTCATCGCAACGTCATCGAGGACACCAATCACCCGCATGCTTCCCCATGCCGTCGAGAGCGTCTGGCCAACCGCCTGGTCCGGCAAATAGCCCAGCCGACGCGCGGCCATCGCGTTGATCAGAACCGGCAAAGCGGTCGATGATCCCGGCTTCTCCAGGTCCTGTGATTCCGACAGCAGCTGCCCGGCAAGCAGGCGGATCCCGTAGAGGGACGGAAAGGTTGGGCCCGCGCGCATGAACCGGATGCTCGTGCCCAGCGGAACCTGGCCGGACCGGATCGTCAGATAGAAAGAGTTCCAGAGGTCGAACGGCACGGTGTCCGACAGAGCCGCCGCATCGATCCCCGGCCCCGCGCGCATGATTCGCGCCAGGCTCTCGCGAGCGTCGGGGGACAGGTTGATGAGATCCCGAAGCACGACTACACCGTCACGGTTGAACCCGAGATCCACGCTGCGTGCGTAGCTGATCTGCCTGAAGACGACCGCTGCCGCGATGCCCACCGCAATGGATACAGCAAACTGGGAGACAACGAGCACGGATCGCAGGAGACCCGAGCCGCTGCGCCCGCCTCCTCCCGACTTCAGAGCCGTCGCGGGACGGAAACCGGAGAGCACCAGCGCCGGGTAGATCCCGCTCACGACACCCACCGCAACCGCGCCGCCCACCATGGCCAGGATCAGCCGCCAGTCAGCGAGATAGTTCAATCGGAGCGGCTCGCCGAGGAAGCGATCGTATTCGGGCAGCAGAATCTCGACGAGCGAGAGCGCGATGCCGAGGGCCACCAGGACCGTTACCACCGCCTCACTTAGAATCTGCAAGGCTATGTGCGCCCGCGTCGCTCCCGCCACTTTGCGCACGGCGATTTCCCGCTCGCGCAGACTGGCGCGTGCCGTCGCAAGGTTCATGTAATTGCTGCAGGCGACGAGCACGATGAGCAATGCGATGGCGGCAAATCCGTACACCGTGGTGCGATTCCCTCCCGGTGTCATGCCGCTGTATTTGTCGTTGTCGAGGTGAACCTGGCGGAAAGGAATCAGATGAAAGCGCTCCGCCTGGCTGCCCCGCACGTGCATGCCGAGATCCTTGAAGTCGACCGAAGCGTCCAGAATGGGAGCGAGCGCCGCGAGGACTGCGGAGGGCTGCGCCCCTGGGGCAAGCTCCACATACCCATAAGCGCCGAGCGTCGCCGTCCAGAAGCCGTTCTTTTCCGCCTGCGTCACCTCGTCGGCCTGCGAGCGATTCGAGATGACGAAGTCAGCGATCAGCTGCGTATCGTGCGGCAGGTCGCGCATCACACCCGTGACAGTCAACGGGTGAGTGATTCCATAGCCGTAGCAGGACGTGTCATGCGGCGCGCAATAGTCGATGAGCTTGCCGCTCACTCGCAACACCTTGCCCACCGGATCGGCGTCGCCAAAATACCTATGCGCCATGCTTTCGGAGACGACGATCGATTCGGGCTGCTGCAGAACCCGCGCCGGATCGCCGCGCAACAGAGGGACTCGCAGCACCTGGAAGAAGTTAGGGTCTACCACCGTGACCGTCTCGTTCCCTTTGCGGTCGCCGGCCATTACGGTCATCTTTTCCGCAACCACGTGAACGACGGCCTTCACCTGCGGGATCCTCTGGCCCACCGCCGTGAGGACGGGGAATGGACACGCCGTCGATGGCATCGGCACGTTGCCGGGCAAATGAAATGTCGCCGCCAGCCTGTAGAGGTTCTCCGTGCCCGGCATCCATGCGTCGTAGGAAAACTGATCTCGCACGAAGAGCAGAATGAGGATGGCGCATGCGAGAGCGATCGCCAGCCCCGCCACGTTGATGAAGCTGTAGAGCCTGTGGCGGACGAATCCGCGCAACGCCATTCGAAGATAGTGCCCCAGCATGCTCGTCCTATTCGTACCGCAGCGCGTGGATGGGGCTGGCACGTGCCAGGCGGAGCGTGTTCGCGTAGACCGTCGCCCACGCGATCAGCAGCGCGCCGGCGCCAGCGGCCAGAAAGTAGAGCGGACTGAGCGAGATGCGATACGCGTATCCTTCGAGCCAGCGATGCAGATAGAGGTAAGCCAGGGGCCAGGCGATCAGGTTCGCCACCAGTACGGGCACCGAGATCCGCCACAGCATCAATCTCACGATGTCGGCGGTGCGGGCTCCCGAGACCTTGCGGATGCCGACCTCCTTCGTGCGGCGCTCGGCGGTGAACACCACCAGGCCGAAGAGGCCGAGGCAGGCGATCAGAATGGCGATGGTCACGAAAACCACGAACATCGTCCCCTGCCTCTCGTCGGACGTAAACAGGTCGTTGAACGCGTCGCTCATGAAATATCGTTGCATCGCCGCCGCGGGGGCGAACGACCGCCACGTCCTGTCGATGAAGGCGAGCGCCTCGGGAAGCCGGTCGCTACGCACCCTGACCGACAGCAGGATGCAATCGTCGGTATCGACCAGATACACCACCGGCCATACTGCGTTTCTCAGGCCCTCCTTCATCGCATTGTTGAGAACCCCCACGATCCTCAGGTGCGAGGTGCCGAGATCGACGCTTTTGCCCACGGCTTCGGCCGCCGTGAATCCGAAGCGGCGCGCGGCCGCGGCATTGATCAGAACATTCTTGCCGTTCAAATCGGACTGCACATCCTGTCCTCGATCCGCGGACAGGAGTCTCCCCGTCAGCAGCCGCATGCCGTACAGCGCGGGAAACTGCGGGCTGATCACCACGACGTGGGCCGTCGTGCTGCCGATCTCCCCTTCCGCGCGCACCGGCTCGTCAAAGGCCCACCCCGTGTTGAACGGGACTACATTGGAAAGCGCAGTACCGATGATTCCGGGGCCCGCTCTCAGTACACGCGCCAGCCGCACGCGTGCGTCCGACGGTATATTCGAAATGCTGCTGATGACGACCATGTCGTAACGGTCGAAGCCTAAATCGAGCGTGCGCGCGAAGTGGATCTGCCGAAAAATCACGGTGGCGGCGATACCGAGGCCAATCGAGACCACGAACTGGCCCACGACGAGCGCCGAGCGCAACAAGCCGGAGCCGCCATGCCCCGCGCCGTTCGCCTTCAGTGTCGAGACCGGACGGAACCCCGACAGCACCATCGCGGGATAAGCACCACTCAGCAGACCCGCGAGCACCGCCCCGACGATGGTGCCGCCGAGGAGCAGCCCCTTGCTCAGGTAGTGCAAGCCGATCGGCTCGTCCAGGAAGCGGTCGTAGAAGGGCAGCAGAATCTCGACCAGCGAGAGAGCGATGGCGAGCGAGAGCAAAGTCGTGCCAACCGCCTCTATCAGGAACTGCACGGCGAGGTCCCTTCGCCTGGCTCCGACCACTTTCCTGAGCCCAACCTCGCGGGCGCGCAGGGTCGCGCGTGCTGTCGCCAGATTCATGAAATTGCAGCACGCGACCAGCACGATCAGAAGCGCGATGAGCGCAAAGCCGTATACAGTCGTGCGATTTCCGGTCGGCTTCATTTCGCCGAACTTGCCGCTCGTCAGGTGGACCCCCCGAAACGGCGTTAAACTATAATGCTCAAGCTGGCTGCCCGTCAGACTGGATCCTGTCTTTACCGACCGGTCGAGTATCGGCCGCAATTCGGCGAGCACTTTCGCCGGATGGGTGCCCGGCGCGAGCCTGAGGTAGCTGATGTTTCCCAACGTCCCCTGCCACGTCCCTTCTTTCTCGGCCGGTGTCAGTTCGTCCGCCTTTGAGGTATTCGGCATGACGAAATTGGCGATGAGCTGTGTGTTGTGCGGCAAGTCTCGCAGTACGCCCGAAACCCTGAGGATATGCGTTGCGGAGAAGCAGGACGGATCGTTCGACTTGCACGAGAACGGCGCCACGCCACTGACCTGCAGGAATTCCCCCACCGGATCCGATCGACCGAAGTACTTGCGTGCCATGCTCTGGGAAAGGACGATCGATTCGGGCTCGGCGAGCACGGTCTTCGGGTCTCCTGAGACGAGCGGCAGCCTGATCACCTGAAAGAAGTTTGGATCGACGACCGTGACGGTCTGCAGGAACTGGTGGTCACCGACCGTAACCGTCATCTGCTCCGGAACGACGTGTGTAACGGCCTCTACGCCCGGAATTTCCGCCTTCATCGCATTCAGCACCGGGAATGGACTCAGTGCGGTTGCGAGAAGGCGGCCCCCTGGTTCATACCACGTCACCTGGAGCCGATAGAGACTTTGGCTGTCGGGAATCCAGTCGTCGTAGGAGAGCTGGTCGCGTACGAAGAGCAGGATGAGGATGGCGCAGGCGAGCGCCACTGACAGGCCGACCACGTTGATGAAGCTGTACAGCTTGTGCCTCACCAAGCTCCGCGCAGCCATGACGAGGTAATGCCGCAACATCCGTCTACTCGTACCGCAGCGCGTGCACGGGACTGGTGCGCGCCAGGCGCAGCGTATTCCCGTATACCGTCGCCCAGGCGATCAGCAAGGCCACGGCGCCGCCGACCAGGAAGTACAGCGGAGTGAGCGCTATCCGGTAGGCGTAGCCGTTGAGCCAATGCCGCAGATAAGTGTACGCGACCGGCCAAGCGATGAGATTCGCGATCAGAACCGGCGCCGACATCCGCCACAGCATCAGTCGGACGATTTCGCCGGTGCGCGCACCGGAAACTTTGCGGATGCCTATCTCCTTGGTCCGCCGCTCTGCGGTGAACACCGCGAGACCGTACAGCCCGAGGCATCCGATCAGAACCGCGACGATCACGAATACGCCCAGCATCTCGCCCTCCCGCTCGTCCTCGCTGTAGAGCTGGTTGAAGCTCTGATCCAGGAACATGCGTCCGATGGCCACCGCCGGCATGAAAGCGTGCCAGGTACGATCGATGAAGCTCAGGGTCTGCGGGATCCGTCCGGGACGCAGACGCACCGAGATGTTCATCCCCCAGGACGGGATGTACACGTAGACCATCGGCACGACCGGCGCCAGCGCCCCCTGGAGTTTGGCGTCAGCAAGCACGCCCACGATGGTCACATGGTTGCGGTTGTAGAGGATGGTCTTCCCGACCGCCTGCTGCGGGCCGAAGCCGAGTTGCCTGGCCGCCAACGCATTCACGAGAATGTTTCGGCCCTCGTTGAGCGGATCACCACCGGTACCGATGCCGATGCTGTTCAGCCGATCCGGGCCACGATCCGCCGACAAAAGGCGGCCCGCTACCAGCGGTATACCGTAGACGCCGGGATAGCCGGGACCAATCACCGTCGTGTTGATCGTAAGTCGTCCGTCCCGCCCGGGCACCTGGAGCAGTGAATTCGACTGACCCCTGTCGAACGGCTGGTAGCTCGAGAGGCCCACTGCGGCGATTCCTGGGTCCGCCCGCAGAGCCTCTACGAAGGCCTCCTGCTTCTCACCCGTCAGCCGGCTATCGCCGCTGATGACGACGACATTGGCGTGAAGAAATCCGAGGTCCATGGCGCGCGCGTAACTGACTTGCTTGAAGACGACACCGGCGGCGATGCCCATGCCGACGGAGACCGAGAACTGCAGCACTACCAACACGTTACGCAGGCCCCCGGACCGGTGCGGCCTGGCATCGCCGGCGCGCAAGCCGGCGGTGGGACGAAGGCCGGACAGCACCAGCGCCGGATAACTGCCGCTGATCAAGCCGGTCACCACCGCGATGCCGGCGAGCAGGATCAGCAGCTGCCAATCGGTCGTATAGTGAAGCGCAATCGGCCGCTGCAGGAAGTGATCGAACAGCGGCAGCAGCACTTCCGCCAACGCGAGCGCCAGCAGCAGGGAAAGCGTCGCCACGAGGACAGCCTCGCCGAGAAACTGCAGAACGAGCTGACCGCGGCCGGCGCCCAAGGTCTTTCGCAGGGCGATCTCGCGGGCCCGCAGCGTCGCCCGGGCGGTAGTCAGATTCATGAAATTGAAGCAAGCAACCAGGACGGTCAGGACACCGATGGCCACGACGCCGTAGAGCGTGCTCCAGCTTCCCGGAGGCGTCGGATTGTATCCCCACTGCGAAGAGTCGAGATGAACCTGCGTAAAAGGCGTCAGATGAGCCTTGTATATCCTGCTGCCCAGGACATGAATGCCGGCGTATCTGCTCAACACCGGCGTCACGTCCTGGTCGAAAATCGGGGCGAGGGCCGCCACCACGGCTGTTGGAGCAAGGCCCGGCGCCAGGCGAACATAGCCGAAGCCGTCTTGGCTGAACCAATCCTGTTTCAGGCTCTCCGGGATGGGACTGGCCAGGGAAGTGGTGGCAATGAAAGCATCTCCGACCAACTGAGTGTTGTGCGGCAGATCGCGCACGATACCCGTCACGCGGAGGGAGACCTGCGGACAGGTGGCCGCGTGACTGTCGCAATTACCCTCGGCAGCCGTGACGATGCGGCCGATGGGATCGGCGTCGCCAAAGTACTCCTTGGCCACCGATTGGCTCAGCACTACTGACTCCGGCTGGCGGAATACCAAGCCGGGATCTCCTGCGACGAGCGGCAGCCGGATCACCTTGAAGAAGTCCGGGTCCACCACATCGATGCTCTGCGAGAACTGGCGATCACCGCTCGTCAAAGTCATGCCCCACGTGTAGAGCCGCGTCATCCCGGTCACTCCCGGGATTTGATCGCGCATGGCAGCCAGCATCGGGTACGGAGTCGTGGCCGTGGCGATTGGCGACCGGCCGGGAACGTTTATCGTCAGCTCCACGCGATAGAGATTCGCGGTGTCGGGGATCCACTTGTCGTAGGACAGCTCGTCACGCACGAAAAGGATCACGAAGATGATGCACGTCAGTCCCACCGTCAGGCTCGCGATATTGATGGCACTGTACAGGCGGTGGCGGACAATCCCGCGCGCCGCGGTCGAGAGATAGTGGCGCCACATGCCGTCGCCTCAGACCGCCATGCGCACTTTTTCGGTGACGATCGAGCCGTCCAGGAGGTTCACTATGCGATGCGCGTATTCGGCATGCGGGCGCGAATGCGTGACCATGATGATGGTCGTGCCCTCCCCGTTGAGCTCGGTGAGCAGCTGCATCACTTCCTCGCCCGTCGCGGAGTCGAGGTTGCCGGTCGGCTCGTCGGCAAGGATCAGCTTGGGCCGCGACACCACTGCGCGCGCGATCGCGACGCGCTGCTGCTGACCACCTGACAGCTGCTGCGGCCGGTGGCGCGCGCGATGGGCGATCTTCATGCGCTCGAGCGCCGCGCGCACCCGCGTCTTGCGCTCGCGGGCCGGGACGTCTCTGTGATAGAGGAGCGCGAGCTCCACGTTCTCGAACACGTTGAGCTCATCGACCAGATTGAAGCTCTGAAAGATGAACCCGAGACTGTTCTTGCGCAGGTCCGAGAGCTGGCTCTCCGACCAGCCGGCGATGTCTTGGCCGGCAAACCAGTATTCACCGGACGACGGGCTGTCGAGCATGCCGACGATGTTGAGCAGTGTCGATTTGCCGCAGCCCGAGGGTCCCATGACGGCGAGGAACTCGCCGGCCGCGGCCTCGAAATCCACGCTGCGCAGCGCGGTCGTCTCGACTTCGGTGGTGCGATAGATCTTGGTAAGACGTTTCAGTGACAGCATCGGACTCATCCTGCACGATCAGTTCTGGTGGTTGGGTTTCTCGAGCTCGACGCGCGCGACGTGCTCGAAGCCCTGGTAGCTGGAGACGATGACCCGCTCGCCGGGCTCGAGTCCGTCGAGGACCTCGACGTGATCGGGGTTGCGGCGGCCGAGCTCTATCCTGCGGCGCGTGGCGTACTTCCCGTCGGGAGTCAGGACGAAGGCCCATTGCCCGCCCGTGTCCTGGTAGAAGGGGCCGTTGGGCAGCATCAATGCCGTGGCTGCGCCTCCCAGCTCCAGCTTCGTGTCGATCGCCTGTCCGACGGTGATCCCCTCCGGCGCCGGACCATTGAAGTGGAGGTCCACTTTGAACGTGCCGTCGGAGACCTGCGGATAAATCTTCACGACCGTCGCCTGGAAGTCCCGGTCGCCGACGGAGAACAACGCCGTCTGCCCGAGGGCGATGCGGCCGAGATAGAACTCATCGACCTCCGCGGTCAGCTTGAAGCGGTCGAGGGAATCGACCTGTCCGAGCACGGCACCGGCCACCTTGGACTGACCCACCTTCGCATCGAGAGCCGTCAACTGCCCGGCGGTCGGCGCGACTACGGTGAGCGCATCGAGACTGGCCCGCGCGGTCGCGATGTTGTCTTTGAGCCAGCCCAGGGTCTTGCCGAGCTGGGCCAGCTGGGTCGTGCGCAATTGCTGCTCCGCATTGCGCGAGGCGATGGTGGCGTCGCGAAGCTTGAGCTCGTAGCGGTATTGCTCCTGCTCCTGCGCATAGAGCATGGGCGCGATCGCGTTGCCGTCGAGCAGGATCTTGTCGCGCGCCAGGTCGCTCTTCAGTACGGCGAGCTGGTGCTCGATGTCGAGCAGCTGGCTCTGGTACCTGAAGCGGGTGTCCTCGAGCTGCAGCTTCGTGCTCTCGATGGTGTTGATCTGGCTCGAGATGTCGGCCTCCCGGGAAGCGACCTGGAGCCGCAGGGCGGTGTTGGAGAGCACGATGAGCGGCTGGCCCGCCTTCACGATCGCACCGTCCTCCGCGAGCACCTGCTTCACGCCGCCACCCTGCTCGGTGGTGAGGTAGAAAGTGGTGAGCGGCGCGACGGTCGCGCGCACGGCGATGTAATCCTCGAACTTCCCCCGTGTCACCGTGCCGACGGTGAGCTGATCGGCCGCAACGCGATAGGTATTGATGCCGATACCGTGCAGCAGCCAGGCAACGGCGCCGATGACGAGCACCGCCGCCGCTCCGTATGGGCCGTAACGCCGCCAGGCAGGCGGGCGAGCGATGGGTTTGTCCATTCCACCACTGGCCGGTGGGGGTCCGGGCTCAGGGCCGCCCGCCCGCCTGCTCGACACATCGACGACTCGGCGCTCGTGCATGGCCCCAGGCGTGCAATGCCTATGCCATCCAAAAACACATGAGCTATCAATTAGTTACCGCACATGGCTGGCCGCGAGGTGTCCGCCGGTGTACAACTGCGGCGGACAACTGTTCGGATTCGGACATTGGCACAGACACAGATGGATCCGGCCCGCATCCTCATCGTCGACGACCAGGAGGACATCCTTCTCGCCGCGCGCCTGCTCCTGAAGCGGCACTTCGCATCCGTCAAGACACTGCGCGATCCCGCCACTCTGCCGGAGCTGGTGCGGCGCAACGCGTTCGACGTTCTGCTCCTCGACATGAATTTTTCGACCGGCGCCGACAAAGGCGCCGAAGGGCTGGCGGTCCTCACGCAGGTCCTCGCGCTCGACAGTCAAGCGGTCGTGGTGCTCATCACCGCACACGGCGACGTTTCCCTTGCCGTCGAGGCCATGAAGAAAGGCGCGGCCGATTTCGTCACCAAGCCCTGGGAGAACGAGCGACTGCTCGCGACCCTGATCGCGGCATCCAACCTGCGCCGCTCGCGGATCGAGGCCACGGAGTTTCGCGCCCGCAGCCAGGGGCTCGCGGAGGCCACGCGCGTCGAGGGACAGATGATCGGGACCTCGCCGCGCATGCTGCGCGCTTTCCAGACCATCCGCCGCGCCGCCCCCACCGAAGCCAACGTGCTCATCCTGGGAGAGAACGGAACCGGCAAGGAGCTGGTCGCGCGTGAGATTCACCGGCACTCGGCGCGCGCCGAGCACGCCTTCGTGCGCGTCGATCTCGGCGCGCTGTCGCCGCAGCTCTTCGAGAGCGAGCTCTTCGGCCACCGCCGCGGAGCGTTCACGGATGCCAGGCAGGATCGGATCGGACTACTGCGCGCCGCTTCCGGCGGCACGCTCTTTCTCGACGAGATCGGCAACGTGCCGCTGCACCTGCAGGGCAAGCTCCTCACCGCCATCGAGCGGCGCGAAGTGACACCGGTAGGTGCTGAGAAGCCCGAGTCCATCGACGTGCGCCTTATCAGCGCCACCAACCTGTCACCGCAACGGCTCGCCGACGAGAACGTGTTCCGCCAGGACCTCCTCTACCGGATCAACACGGTGGAGCTCGACCTGCCGCCGCTGCGCGAGCGACAGGAGGACATTCCGCTGCTCCTCGATCACTTCATCGCGGTCTATTCGGAGAAGTACAACGTACCTCCCAAGCGATTGAGCGCGGCGGCACTGGATCGCCTGACGCTGCACGCGTGGCCGGGCAACGTGCGCGCCCTGCGTCATGCCGTCGAGCGCGCCGTCATTCTGAGCGAAGCGGAAATGCTCGAGCCAGGCGACTTCTCGCTGGCCGTGGCAGGATCAGGACCGGGAGCCACCAGCGCAGCGCCCACATCACTCCCACCGGAGGCCGCGACGCTCGATGCCATGGAAAAGGAGGCGATCCTGCGCGCGCTCGAGGCGCATGGCAGGAACATCAGCCGCGCCGCCGAGGCGCTCGGCCTCACTCGGCCCTCACTCTACCGGCGCATGCAGAAGTATGGTCTCTAGCCCCTATCGAACCGGCGTCGCCGTGCGCACGACCGCACTCTTCCTCACGGTCGGTGCGGTGGCGTGGATGATCACCAATACCCAGTGGTACGTGACGATCTCGCTTTTCACCGCTGCGGCGCTCTACGAGGCCATCGCCCTGGTACGGTTCTCGACTCAGTCGAGTCGCGAGATCGCCCGCTTCCTCGATGCGCTCTCGGTGGACGATCTGTCGCAGAGCTTCAGCGGTCTGACAGCCGACGGAGCTCACCGCGAGCTCGGCACCGCGATGGAGCGCGTCCTGGCGCGCCTGCGTGCCAGCCGCTCCGAGCGCGACGAGCAGGCACAGTATCTCCAGACGCTGGTCAACCATGTCCCCGTAGCCTTGATCTCCATCGACGAGCGGGGCGCCGTGAGATTGCTCAACATGGCCGGGCGACGTCTCTTCGAGAGCTCGCTCACCAAGGCGGCGCAGCTCTCACGATACGGCGAATCCTTCGCCGTGAGCCTCGAGTCCCTCTCGCCGGGCAACACCGCCATCCTGCGAATGGAGCGCCCGTCGGGCGCCCTGCTCCTCAAGGCGGCAGCCACTGAGATTGCCGCGCGGGGGATGCGCACGCGGCTCGTGTCCCTGCAGAACATCGAGAACGAGATGAGCGCCCAGGAGCTCGAGGCCTGGCAGACGGTCATCCGCGTCATGGCTCACGAGGTGATGAACTCACTGACGCCGGTGTCCTCTCTCGCTACCACCGCCCATGATCTGGTGCGAGATGTTCTCGCACAGCTGCCAGACGATGACCCGCGCGCCGCCGCCCTGTCGGATGCCCGTGACGCGCTGGAGACCGTGTCCAGGAGAAGCGAGGGATTGCTGCATTTCGTACGCAGCCACCGGCGCCTGACGAAGCCGCTCGCGGCGCGGATGGAGTTGATCCCGGTGCAGCGCCTGTTCGCCCGGATCCAGCGGCTGCTCGCGGGCGATCTCGCCGATCGCGACATCCGCATGCTGAGCCGCGTCGAGCCCGAGACCCTGGAGCTGGCGGTGGACGCCGAGCTGCTCGACCAGGCGCTCATCAACCTGGTCCGCAATGCCATCGAGGCCCTGCGCGACACGCCTTCCGGCGAGATCACCCTCTCGGCCTACCGGGAATCGGACGGACGGATGACGATCTCAGTCGCCGACAACGGGCCGGGCATTCCGCCCGACCAACGCGAGAAAGTGTTCGTTCCTTTTTTCACCACCAAACGCCAAGGCAGCGGCATCGGCCTGACTCTCGTGCGCCAGATCGCGGCCGCACACGGCGCCGGCGTCGACATCGGCGAGACCGCGGGAGGCGGAACCACGATCCGCCTGCGGTTCTGAGCGAAGCGGCGAGCGCCAGCTGTCAATGAACGAACTTCGCAATGGTGAAGGCAAGGGCGGCCACAGCGATCGTAGTGCCTACTATCCATTTGATAATCGACGTAATGGCATCGCTGACGTCCGCCCTGGT
>Ga0335074_10010368_pt1 | contig 13036 bp, 10 predicted proteins | sample Lox_Sample_23_FD_206715 | JGI IMG/M metagenome (GOLD analysis project Ga0335074, IMG submission 206715) | Soil microbial communities from Loxahatchee National Wildlife Refuge, Florida, United States - Lox_Sample_2.3 | ecosystem: Environmental > Terrestrial > Soil > Wetlands | place: USA...
GGAGAGCAAATCGCTCTTTATAAGCATCTGTCTCCGGTAGAAATAGACGGAATATGATGATTAGCAATGGTGGACACGCGCCGAACCAGAATAGTGAACGCCATTCGGGCCTAGTTGTGGTGACAAGAGCTTGGGTAAACGCGGTGGCTAGGAGATATCCAAAAGGGTAGCCTGATTGCAGTATCCCCGAAATGATGCCTCGAGAGGCCTTAGGACAATCTTCCAGGGCTGTGGCGGCTGTATTTCCATACAGACCACCCATAGCAACTCCGAATAGAGCCCGACATGCAAGGAATTGCTCATACGTCTGGCAAAACCCAGTCGCTAATTCAATGACGATAAGTAGAATGTTGTTTACTACAAATGGCCATTTTCGTCCGAATCTATCAGCCGCGATACCAAAAATGACGGCTCCTAAGGAACGAAACATGAGCACTAGCGTCAAGCCCAATGTTATGTCCAGAATAGACCTCCCGAAGGTCTGGGAAAGTAATGGGATGACCAGAGCGGCGGAAAAGAAATCGAAGGCATCCCAAGCCCATGCGATGAATGCCACCTAGATACACGGATTAGTCATCCTTTCGAAAGTAGCCTTATTCTCTCACTAAAGTAAAAAAATACGTTACCCAGAAGAAGAGCCATTGCTTTCGATCCAGCAATCTTAGTAGGCGGAGAGGACTAGGGGCTGTCTCGAGGGTTGGTTTCAGCGTACAAACGCGCGATTTGAGATATTTTTGAGGTTCCATTTGTCCCTGGCTTGGAAGTTCATAAACACAGCGAAGACTTAAGGCCACTCCAGCTCTCTTTATCAGGTTCTGGAAAAATAGAGGACACCAACAAGAAATCAATCTTTGTGCCGTCCATTCCGCCCCCCCCCCCCCCCAAATTGACTTTAGCTACGCTCATGGTTGGCCTACTAGCCTAATCTGTTGAGCGCATGGTTTGTCAAGCTTCGCATTGTCCAGCCAGTTAGTAAGTTGAAGGAGCTTGAGGCGGTGCAGCTTTAGACGATCAATTTCCTAATTTGGATATCATCGGCCGATGGGAGTGATGACTACATGAATAGGTGAATTGGCTTGAAACTTTTAGTCGCTTGAGCCTTCTCTGCAATGAAGCCACAAATGCGAAAGCAGGGAAGTTCCGTTTGTGGCTTGATTGCCCGTCCATTTATTAATGTTGACCTCTTTCCACTAGCATTATGCTAAAAAGCCACAACACTTCCCGTGTTGCCACTAATGCGAATCAATTGGCTAATAGCAGGGAAGTTCCGTGTGTTGCTTGATTGCCTGTGCATTTATTAATGTGGAGCTTTTCCCACTAGCATTGTGCAAATTGTGGTCCATATCCTCAAAACAGCGAGAGCTAAGTTGAAGTCATGGTACTAAAGTTTCAATTCGCGTTCCTAGGGCATAACCACAATTACGTGGCCGCCGTGACAAAGGTGGGAGATGAAGGAATACCGTTAGATCCATCTAACATAGCGACGTAAGTGATCAGATTTGGGGTGCGTCCTTAAGTAGTTACGCTAATATCGTATCTAATGGCAGCTATGGACTTCCAGAGTCCTTTTGCGATCGATTCTGTAACCATGCTACCAAAAGATACATGTTTAACATGCGCGGTCATGATTTTCTCTCCCATTTGGGACAGTGGAGGACTCGATCCGGTTCGGGTCTTCTAAATGAGACCGCAAACATTTATAAAGAAATTTTTGAGCTTCACAAATTTGCACAGACAGTGGGGGCCAAGTTTAATAAAATGGCAAATTTAATCACTAGCTTCGGTCCTTCCCCTGGCTCGTTCTTCGCTGACTCTTTCGATCTCAAAAGATATCGATGGGCCAACCTGCCCGCCGATTTGGAGGACGAGATTCAGAATCACATCTGTTGCAATAGATATGGAAAGATATTCGATGTAGCAATCAATGCCATGGGCGGCTGGGTAATGCAGCTTGATAGAGGCAAGCAGTTTTCGTGGGGTGGTCGGCTACCAGATGACCTTACTCAGGCTCTCTCAGCTGGAAAGCGGAGGAAAGCAACCATTAATGTACACGACCATTCAACTATCTTAAATTATATAATACTAACTGAAGCAGCAATTCTTTTTGAACCACCAGCACCCCACCGAATACGTTCTGCTATTCAATGACGGCCAGATATTTATCAGACTTCATCAAGATTTCGAAATATCGCTCCGACGTTTGGTTCAGATATGGGCTAGGAGCACGGAGATCCAATGGCATTTTATTCCATCTTGCCACTGCTCCCAAGAATATCAACGGCAGATGAACGCAGCCTATTACAACCAACGAGGCTTATTTCATATATCAAGAGGGAACCAACAACTCGCATATAAATACTTTGAAGAATCAATCAAGCAATATCAGAGTGAGAGTCCTGTGATGGCGCCTAACGGAGAATTGGAAGATATCAGCCCATCGACGACTGAATCAGGCTGGAATGAATGGTCGTGTTCACTGGTGCATCCTGTAATTGAGGTTGACTCAAACTTACAGGAGCTTCCAGCTGTATAAATTCATCGGCTATGGCCAGTTCAGTCTTAAGTAGCTTTTGCTTGTTAAGTATTACTTTGGTATTATACAAATAAAATTTAGTATATATAGTTATATGGGACTTCCCTAAATATATGTCTATCAAGTCGCTACTATCCGCATATCTGAGTTTCCCACTTACAGTCAAGTTAATACGGACGTGACGACCGTCTTAGGGCGTTATATCTCCCGCTTACAACGCCTCCAAAGCTGGTGTGCTCCAATTGGCCTGCAGCTTGGCCTCGGAATGAGGTGTATACGGCATCCGCGTCATCACAATCCCTCTAGGCTACATCTTAATGTTGGAATTACAGCTTTATTTGCTGAGGGTGCTTCCTCCCTTATTGCAACCAATGTAGTGACTCGAGATTTACTAGGAGGTAGCACCTGTAAAACATGCTTGTGCAATCTAGATGAGTATCAGGTAAGAATGGCGAACAGGAAAAGAGCCATAGATATATTATGGAACCCTAGGCTAGTACCCACGTCCGACACCTAAATCTAGAGCAGTATGGAATTAAATTTAACAGTAAGTGATATAACTACAACCTACATGGAACTTTGATTTAATCTAAGAATTCTTCGTAAAGCGGCTGGCAGAAGTCTTGATCTATGGTAAGGGCGAATACGAAGCTGCCATCTCCCGGGATCGGAGCGCAAAGCTATCTTCCGACTCCGTGCGATCTCAACATAATTCCCAAGGAGGAGTAAGAAAAATTTTCTTTCTTCCGTTGCCGATGGAGGATATTCTGAATATCTCCAAAAGATGGATTCTATGCCGGGAATGGTATCTACGGTACACTCGACATCACATCTACGCGCTTGTCGTTCCTGTGCCCATTTCAAGACCAGATGCATCCCCCACCAGGACAGCAACATCGCAAAATGCGAGAGGTGCTTCTCTTCTCATCCCTAAACTCAACTTGAGTATAAATTTCTAACCTCTACAGATGCCACCGCCTCAACAAAACCTGCGAAGCCCAAGTTGCCGCCCCACGCAAGCCGAGAAAGATAAAGTCAAGGTATGCTAACAGCTCCTTCCCAAACCTAAATGTAAAATTAACGACAGCAAAGCCGTACAGCCAAGCTAGAAGAAAAACTAGATGGTATCGTCTGCCTCCTTACGAGCGTTCATCGCGACGCCGTACTTCAGGACCAGGCTACGGGATTTCCGACGCCGAATAAGTCCTCCGAGGAGTCGCCGGTAACAAATGCAGAGTCCAGTGAACCTAGTCCGCTGCCTTGGAGCCGCTATGCCGCACCGGATGCAACTAGTCAACAGACTGCGTTGGAGACTAAAACGGTATCACTGGGAACTTTCCGTGGTATTATCGCCGACCAGGAAGCAGATTATCTCATCGAAGTCTTTCGGACCCAAATTGCGCTGCAATTTCCCTTCGTCGTAATTCCGCCTGATATAAGCGCTCGGGATTTATGCACTAACAATCCGTTTCTTTACCGCACGGTTATGGTGGTGGCTTCATGCAAGAATGTGGCAAGGCAGATTGTGTTGCGGAATGATTTTACGAGTGACCTTTGTGAGAAGGTCTTGATAGAGAGCCAGAAGAGCTTAGATATTTTGCAGGGGTTGTTGGTGTTTGTTGCGTGGTAAGTGAGAAATGTGCTTGATATATCTGTTTCTGGTATCCATGTTGTCGTTGGGTTTTACTGTTGTTGATCACCTTCTATTGTTTGCATCTCTCTAGCGAAATTCAATTACGTTTTTGACATCCCAAAAGTACAGTAGTGCCATTAAGCATCTTCTATTCGTATTGTTCCTGTTGCGTTGTCAAAGGGAGTGTGACTAAAGCTCTCGAGAGTGGGATTCCTTGTTCCCAAGATTGTCTAAATTCCTTACATATTGCTTCTGTTTCTCATTGAGATTCCACTTTACATGTGCTGGAATGATGTTAAGACTTTCCCTTTTCTAGGTATCATTATCATCTTCCAATTCCGCAACTGACAAACCTGGTTCAACTGGCAATAGCGTTGTCAGTTGATCTTGGGTTCAACCGAACCCAAAAAGGAACTGAAAAGCATGAGATACTAGCCGAAGTGACAAAATGTCGTGCCATGCGGCTGGGTGTTCGAGAGATAAAATTGGACGAACGCAGAGCGTTTCTGGGACTTTTCTGGTTGACAAGCGTGTAAGTCTTTCAGATTCTTAAAGAAATTGCTCATCACAACTTTCATGCTATTGAGCGTCCGAAGTTATCTTTATCTTAGTTGTGTTTTGGAATCTTCGAGATTTGTCTCAATGCATATTGCTAAGTCTATATACTTTGTAGGCTGTCATCGTTCACGGGAATAGCTCCCATCAAAGAGATTTCATATATCGAAGAGTGCTGTTATGCCATAAAAAAGAGCAGCGCATATCCAAGTGATGGCTATCTTGTGCATTTAGTACGCCTACAGAACATTGTAGAGAGAATCCGCCCGATTTCTGTTCCTTCCTATGGGATAGATCAACCCCTGGCAATGTACATCAAGATGTTACAAACAGAACTACAGCAATTCAAAGACAAATTGCCGAAAGATCTTGGACAGAACAGTATGCAAAACCTTGTTCGAAATCACTTAATTTCAACATTTTCATTCTCAACTCAAGTTGCTGCTGATCCTCATCAACCTCTTAGATGTCCTCATAGCTCAGTACCACAGCGCCGAGATCTCACTCTTCGAACTCGGCTTCCACAAATCATCTGGAGCTATATCATCGCCCGAGAACACTCTCCACAAAATCCGCATCCTCCATCAATGCCTCGGATCCGTGAAACTTTTCCTCGACGCCTACTTTTCTCTCCCACCAGCTCTCTACTTCACGTATACTATCGGCCTCTTCACCCAAGTATCGCAAGCCTTCGTCCTTCTATCAAAGCTCACTTTGTTTGAGCATGATTGTTGGGATCTGTCTTATGTGTGTCAATTTTTAGATTTCTCGGAAGTACTGCAGCAATTAGCGGACCGCTTTGATGAAGCCGGAAAAGGATTTGATGTTGACCCGCAGATGCAGCAGCACAATGATGTGTTTTCGAGATGCGCGAGAAAGATTCTGAGGATTAAGGCCTGGTTCGATGGCAGGCACGCAGTGGACCGGGAACCAGAAGATGTGCAGGCAGGAGGTGGAGAGGCTATGAGGGCCGTGGATGACGGTATGGTAGGAATGCAGTTCGATCTTCTAGATGAGGCTTTTTGGCAGGATATGATGAATGATTGGGAGACTATGCAATAAACTAATCTCGCCTGAACTGATTCATTCCCGGGCTGTATAATGCTCAGTTCCTCTTTACTATTACATCTTCGTCAGATGTCCCATAGTGATTGAGATGCTGGCTGAGCGTCAAGCAATAGGATGTTAAATGTTGAGGATAAGGCCTCGAAAGCAGAAACGAGATAATCAAGCAACATGACAAGAGTAAGAAAGATGATAGGAAAGGATTTGCCGACAAGAGTACAAATGCACCCATGCGGTAGTGATGAGAATTACAACAACGATGAGGAGCCATTGAAGAGCTTGACTGATAGATGCATTCCGAAACTGCCTTTAACGAAAGGGCTACGGGGATGAAAATAGACCTCCGCATCCGATTCCATGCTGGATATCCACCGACGCCTACTAGCACTGATTCGGACTGGGGCGAAAATGTCGAGCTCAATATAAGTGAGAATGCACCTTCCTAGATTGTAGAAACGGTTTGGTATAACTTTATCCATAGAATTCTTCCCTGGTTGAATTTTTTTTTTTTTTTGCCCATTTAATAAAAATGGCCCAAGAGCCATCTAGCGCCAACGACATACCCATCCAGGTCCTCGCCCTCGCCCCACCAACCCACCAAGGTGGCCATATACCATCAACGCCAACATTAAAAACTACTAAGAGCCCATCTCAATCAAATGAATCCCTCAAACTTCCCAAGACAGAAACAAGCGACTTAGCAGAAAATGAAAGTGACCATTTTCTGGCAGGGTTCAAACTTTACCTCGTGATTGGAGGTGTGATGCTGGTTGGCTTTCTGGGTGCGCTGAATGGCAGTTTTGTGGCTACTGTAAGTTTATTCTCTCGTTAAAATATCCTACATATCTTGATTTGTTTAGTTTGCTTGAAATTATCCTCCGTGGGTGGATTGGATGCATGCACAGACAGGAATGGTGTTTTACACAGTGGCTCTTTGTGGAGATCGGTCTAATACAGATTACGTTGGCGTTGTAGTACGTCATCTCTATTGCGTATAAATAGATCGTTTCCCGGTAGCAACTCGCTTCATTTGTCCATACTCCCGTTTTGTAACTTGCTGACGTATATCTTAACCATGACGAAAGGCGACACCCCGAATTACGACTGATTTCCATTCCATTGAAGACATCGGCTGGTACGGGAGTGCGTACCTCGTGGTAAGACTTCACCATTCCGGATGGACTGATCCTGTAGCAGAGACTTGGCTTGGCTGATGTATGGTAGGCAAACTGCGCCGTCCAACCACTCACAGGGAAGATATATAGTTTATTATCTTTGAAGGTGCCGTATGTGTTCCTGGCTCCCTGAGCGATGCTGAGATCCTCCATTCGCAGTACACATTCTTGACTTTCCTCGGTATCTTCGAGCTGGGGTCGCTCATTTGTGCCACGGCGAATGGCTCGACTATGTTTATTGTCGGACGCGCAGTCGCCGGAATGGGAACTGCAGGATTGATAAATGGTTGTTTTAACATATTGGCTGCTGTTGCGCCATTGGAAAAGAGACCAACATTGATTGGACTGACTTTCTCGATCAGCACTATTGGCTCCGTCATTGGGCCTCTTATTGGGGGAGCGCTGACGGAGAAAGTAACATGGAGATGGTGCATGTTCTTCCATATTAGAAAGAAGTTCCAGGAATAGATTGCTGATCATAAGTAGGCTTCTACTTGAACCTGCCATTAGGGGCCATTACAGGGCTCTTGCAACTCCTCATACATTCGCCTGTAAAGAAAGAATCTAGTGCAGGCAGGAAAAGCATCCAAAAGACCCTCCAGAGTCTCGATCTTTTCGGCTTTATCACTTTCGCTCCTGCGGTCATTATATGCCTAATAGCGATGGAATGGGGAGGCACCACCTACGCATGGGGCTCTCCGACTATCATTGGGCTTTTGTGTGGTTCTCTCGTCGCCTTTGCGATCTTTCTGGTAATCCAATACTACAGGGGTAATGCAGCAATGGTCCCTCTTGGAATACTGTCCCAAAGAGTGGTATATTGTGGCTTCTTGACTGTCGTGTTCCAACTGGGAGGCTTGAGTGTGTTATCATACTATACTCCCGTGTGGTTCCAAGTCGTTAAAGGAGTAACTCCACTCCATTCCGGATTGTTCATCTTACCGACAGTAATATCCCAAATCATTTGCGCTGGAGTTTCTGGAATGCTAGGTATTTAAGCTCTAGGATGGACATAGCCAGGGCTAACAAGATACAGTTAGCAGACTTGGATATTATTTGCCGTGGGCCATTTTGGGAAGTCTTTTGACTTCGATAGGTTCAGGCCTGATGAGTAAAGAGCCATAAACGTTTCCTGGAATGAGAGGATTGATGGTTGATGAACAGGCACTTACACGCCGTATACGAATCCGGGTCACTGGATTGGTTTTCAGATCCTTGCTGGGAGCGGTCGAGGAATGACGTTGCAACAGGTATCCACCCTAATCATGATTAATGTGTCTTCTCCTCTAACAGATCAACATAGCCAGTGACAGCTGTACAGACAATCATGCCGGCCGACCAAGTGGCTCAGGCAACAGCTCTCATGATGTTCGCAAACTATTTCGGCGGAGCACTCTTCGTCTCCTTTGGTAAGACGGTCTTCACCAACCGTCTCGTCCCCGCTTTGCAGGAATTTTCACCACTATTGAATGCACAAGATCTTATCGACGCGGGCGCAACAGGCGTGAGACTAGTGGTGTCTGAGGATGATTTACCTGGTGTTCTTCTGGCCTTCAATCAAGCCTTAACGCAGACATTTGTGAGTGATTTCCAGATGGACATCTTCCCAAAGCTGACGAGGCAGTACTTGGCGGCCGGCGCATCATCTGTCGCATTTTTTACCAGTTGGGGCTTGGGATGGCGGAGTGTAAAGGAAAAGAAAACCCTCGAGCCTGAGGAATGAAGGAAAAAAGGAAAGCAACTCTCGTTCATCGGTTCTCGGGGGATTGTTTTTTCCTTCCACGTCTATGTTTTGTTGACTTAGTGCTATTAGATGAATAAGGATAAAGCGGTTTATATCTCATATCCAAACGGGAACTTCATATAAAGTTCCTCTAAAAGTGTATGAAAGTCACGTGCATGCCAAGACAATGCTACTCCGACCGCTTTTTCGAAATTGACCCCTCCATGGAACCTCGCTTCGGGGCTTCTAGCGCCGGCCACAAACAAACCGATTCTTACGTCTTTTACAGCTACGGCAAATAAAAAATCATTAACACCCTCAAACTCAACTTCCTCGACCACGTCGACGATCTAATCGGCGTCCCCTTAAGTACGTAGGTTCATCTGGTGCGTATCATCTATATTAGAGCTTTATACATAGCCGTATGCTCTGGTAATCCCCTTTTCATTGTCACGTCTCGTTTGTCAAGCCGGCGTCGCTCATGCTGACCCCTCCAACTGATCTCTAGATCTCAATCGATCTCTCCCGGACCTCACAATGGATTACGGAGGAGCCCCACAAGGCCGCGGCTGCTACAACTGTGAGTCTTGTCTCGATCTCCCCTCGCGATCTCCAACACGTCGCCTGAAGTTACCGCGATGAACCCATTCTTTTGTAGCCACAACTGTCTTCTCAGCTACATGTCGCACCTCCTGCACCACATGTATCCTCGAAATTACATCATTGAGCCTATATAACTCCGGACATACTTTGTTGTTGCTGCACTGCAACCCCACACCCTTCCGTCTCGTTCCTGGGAGGCAATAGTGACATAATTCTTCAGCTGCTGAAGATATGCCTTTAGTTATGGCGGGTGTGTAGCTGACGGTGTGTTTTCAGGTGGCGATGCGTCTCATCAGGTACTATTGGTGGTTTTAGAGGAGGGAAGTATCAATAACTGACATTGTGCTATAGGCCCGTGACTGCCCCACACGCGGTCCGGCGAAGTGGTAAGCTCGAGTATGGCCTGCTTAATGGCTTCTACTGACATTGTTATAGCTATAACTGCGGTGGAGAAGGTTAGATATCCTAACTACGGAACAACTGTAATTGCTGATTTAAGAAGGTCATCTTTCTCGCGACTGCCCTGAGGGCCCAAAGGACAAGACTTGTTACAAGGTGGGTATTCTTGCATAATGCTGCAACATTTGGCTAACATAACTTCAATAGTGCGGCCAGACAGGACATATTTCGCGTGACTGCACCAACCCACCTGTTGAAGGTGCTGGACGTAGTGGAGGCGGTAATTACTCATCCGGTGGGGGATCCCAGGAATGCTACAAGGTGAGTTGCCCCACATTGCATAATAGTCATCACTGACATGGTTGGTGCAATAGTGCGGTAATGTTGGACACATCGCTCGTAACTGCCCAGATGCAGGCGCCGGCGGCGGTTATCAGCGCGGTGGAGGATATGGTGGCGGTTACAACAGTGGCTACGGCAGCGGACAGGGCCAACGTGGTCAAACTTGTTACTCGTGCGGTGGCTATGGCCACATGTCTCGAGACTGCACCCAGGGTCAGAAATGTTATAACTGCGGTGAAGGTATGATTCAACCTCTCCTTTGAGGAATTCCCACTTAATGACAATTATAGTCGGCCATCTTTCCCGTGATTGCCCATCTGAGACATCGAGCGAGCGTACCTGTTATAAGTGCAAGCAGCCAGGTAATTCCCCTCGATTAATATTACCGATTTGCTGCCTAACCCAATCATAGGTCACGTGCAGGCTCAGTGCCCCAACTAAGTCAAGCTTGGTGTCGATACGGCGGATGATACATTGAGACGATCTTACATTTCGAGAAGAGTTATGACCCCGGGCATTTTGGAAAGGGTGGTAGTGATTTGAGATTGACTTCTTTGTATACTTGTACCTTCTTCGCAAAAAGTCCGCCGGCGTCCTTTGCATGCTTCTTTTAGCTCTTACGAGGATTTATGCCCCTTGTATGGCGTGATTTGGGCTGTTTCCCAAAAGCAATTTCCTTGATCAATTCGGCGAGTTTCACGATTCATGAAAACCTTGCGATGCACAGCTCTAATGCATAGAGAGCTATGATATCTTATCTCGTCAGAGAACTAGAAATGAATGGCATGAGCAAGGCCCAGCAAGTTTTTCCTTAATATTACATGAATTCTGCTTGAGGTGAAACCGTCCCCGAATGAATAGACGTTAGCATATAGATGAGGTAAGTATTTTGAGTCTCGTCGACATATTGTCCATTGTAAGCTCAAGCTGTGTGTTGAAGGTTTCTAGTAACGACAACAATGCCTGACATGGGCTTTTGGAAAGAACACCAGTAGTAGAATTCATTCACTTGCAATATCGGGCTAATGTCCTAATATCTGCTATAGATTGCACCCATATCAGAACTCAGAAAACTCAAACATGGTATGCATATTAATTTTATCGGCGCATCAATGCCAACAGTCGACTGGGGATGCATTGTTGCGGCAACTATTATCTCCACACCCTATACACGGCTGACGCGGCAACTCTAACTCTAACAAGGCTAGCTAACCCTTTCATAATATTCCCTAAAACTCCTGATATTAGAATATCCTAAGGTACGGTATCAGAGCATTAAACTCCGCTGTATTATTCCTCCTTGGAAACGGCTCATTAGGGACGTCCTGCCCTAAGAGCTTACACAACGGCTTCCAGTCCCACTTAACATTATACTCTAACAGTCTCTCCTTCAGCACTAAGCATCTGATCTTCTCATTTTTCTTAGGATACTGCTGCTTCCCTAGTTGTAGAAAATTCTGGTAGCAAGTATCAGCGTACACTTTGTCAAGGAAATCTCGGGAGAAGGGTTTGGGGAGGATCAGGCGCCGCCACCACGATAGGTGGTGTTCTTGCACAACGGGCTAGATCGTGTCGTAGTAGGATTTATACAAGGTGTCGACGAAGTCGTGGACGGAGAGGAATACTTTTGCATAGGGTTAAGCGACCAGAAGCTCTTCAGAGAAGGAGTTCACAGGTGAGTCCATGGCTATCTGTTGCCCCACGTTAGTTTCTTCTATTTCTCATCCATCCCCGTTTCGAGCGTCCAAAGCCCAAACCCGAAGTCCCATGTACCAGACTACAAGAAAGACAATCTTGCAAAAGGAGAAGGAGAAATCAGTGTCCCAACAACGAATTTCACTCCACTCTCCCAAACACCTTCCCTTTTCCCTCAAACTTCGCCTCAAATGCCTCAATCCATCGAGCGGATTCTGCCCAAACACAGACATCATGTAATAGATATCTGAATAACACAGATCGAAAAGCCCGGCACGGATGGATTGCTTGCCTGTCCGGGACTGCCCGAGGCAGAGAATCTTCACAAGCACGACGCGCTTGCATGTACGGCAGTCGATGTTCGTAGGTAGGTTTTGGAAGTCTCGGATGTGGAGGGGTGGGTGAGGATCGATTTGGGCCTTGGGATATGGTTGATGGCATGGTTGGAGAGTGGAAACGATTACGAGACAGGACAATATTTAGAGGGATCGTGTGTACTTTGAATAAGGGAAATATGGAGGTTCAAGAAGGAATTTTGATGCTTATAGGGTGCCGGAATGCCTGTAAAGGCATGGCCGGCTTGTTCCATAAGGTCGTGCAGTGATTGGTCAGATCCAGCAAATGGACCAATCAAATGCTGGCGCCGTTGAGTATCCAATGAATGGTATCTTATATCACCTTTCACGTGAATGTCGGGTCTCCTCTTGGTCTTTGGATGACTACTAAAAAAGAGTGATCAAACTTTGTTTGTTCGTCTCGACGCTATTACTGTTCGTTGCTCTACTAGTCATATATGGACTACATGCACGTGGCTTGCATGGATGAGGACATCGGACAATTTGTCAATCTTGCAGTTTGATTGCTTCAGCCCATGTGCGAACATGGCTTTGTCCCTGTCTGGTGGAGCTGGGATACCGTAGGACTAGATGCTGGTTACAGTGGGGAATCCCACATGACGGCTGGTTAACGCGGTGGATGGACACAAAAAATTACAACATGAACCTCGCTTCACCCAGTAGAGCCATACGATAGTGAAAAATCCGATGAATTAGACTACTATCCATCCGTTGGGGAGATAAGGGTCGTAGAAGACATTGAACGTTGCAATTTTACTCCGGTAACAACTGCGCAGAGCGTCCTCGACTCTGCGCCCAATGTGGCCTCCCCCGGTCTACAGAATCTACATCCTCAGCAAATTCTACATTACCATTGCCGCTCGGTTTGGAAGGGTCCAGAGCCAACTCTCGTCATCTGACACCTATTCTATCATACCCTGTATACTAACTACTTCTGTTCCCAACCTGTATTCCTGG
>Ga0335074_10010369_pt1 | contig 13035 bp, 13 predicted proteins | sample Lox_Sample_23_FD_206715 | JGI IMG/M metagenome (GOLD analysis project Ga0335074, IMG submission 206715) | Soil microbial communities from Loxahatchee National Wildlife Refuge, Florida, United States - Lox_Sample_2.3 | ecosystem: Environmental > Terrestrial > Soil > Wetlands | place: USA...
TCAAGCTCCCCTCTTTCGAGCTCAGTGACGCCGACTGGTCCGGTCTGCGTCTGCCCATCGATCTCGCCTATTTCGTTTACCGCCACGCCTCCGGCCGCATGGTCGCTTATTACCCCAGCCCCGCCGGCAGCACTGAGTCCCTGCTCAGCCTCGGCGCCTGGGCCGAGATCGAGCGCCGCAACCCCGCGCTCACCCAAATGCAGCCCGGTGTTGAAGCGCTGCTCGCCGACCGCACCCGCGGCAACCGCCGCTATTTCATCGCTCCCATCGATCAATGCTCCCGCCTCACCGGTCTCATCCGCACCCACTGGCGCGGATTTTCAGGCGGCCAAGCGGTCTGGGAAAAAGTGGACGAATTCTTCCGCACGCTCCAGGAGCGCGCCCGTGCCTGATTTCGCCATCACCATCCAAGGCGCCGAGCCCGTGGCCTTCGCCGTCGCGCCCGAGCTTGCCATGAAGCTGCACATCCGCAATACCCACGCGGACGAAGCCGTGCAAAGTATCATGCTGCACGCACAAGTGCAGATCGAAGCCACGCGCCGTCTTTATGAAGATCACGAACAGAACCGCCTGCGCGATCTCTTCGGCGAACCCGAGCGCTGGAACCGGACCCTTCGCACCATGCTCTGGACCCACGCGAGCGTCAATGTCCCGCCCTTTACGGGCGAAACTACGGTCGACCTGCCCGTTCCTTGCACTTTCGATTTCAATGTCGCAACCACGAAATATTTCGACGGGTTGACCGCCGGCGACATTCCCGCCTGCCTCCTTTTCAGCGGAACCGTCTTTTACGAAGATTCCGAGCACGCGCTGCGTATCGCGCAAATTCCCTGGCAGACCGAAGCCCGCTATCGCGTCCCCGTCGCGACCTGGAAACGGATGATGGACCACTACTATCCCAATTCAGCCTGGCTCGCTCTGCGCCGCGACGTGTTCGATCGCCTCCACGAATTCAAGCGCCAGCGTGGCCTCGCAACCTGGGAGCAAGCCCTCGAGCGCCTTCTGCCATGAGCATCGAGACGGTCCGCCAAATTGCCGACGCCGTTCTCTACGAAGGCTACATGCTCTATCCCTACCGTCCTTCATCAGTCAAAAACCGGCAGCGCTGGACCTTCGGCGGTCTTTATCCCGAGCCGTACGTCGCACACGCGGGCAATGCATCCAGATTTCAAGCGCAGTTCCTGGTGGAAGACTCCGCCCATGCTCAAATCGCCCTCACAGTCCGGTTCCTCCATTTATTACGTCGCGAAGATGGTATCGAGGAGGGCACACCGCGTGAAGTCGGCGTCGGTGAAAGCGGCGTGGTCCCGTTCGAATTTCCCGCCGACTATCGCCAGCGCCCCATTCGCGGCTCCGTCGAGTTTTCCCGCGAGCCCCTGCCGAACGGCATCGAGCGCCTCACCATCCGCGTCCGCAACCTCAGCACCCTCGACGATCCGCTCGCTGTGCTTGCCTCTACCCACGCCATCGCCCACGTCACCAACGGCTCGTTCATTTCGCTCACCGATCCGCCGGAGCCATATCGCGAAGCTGCATCGGAATGCCTCAACACCGGCGTCTGGCCGGTCCTCGCCGGGACGCCGGGCTCGCGCGAGTACATGCTCATCTCGCCCATCATTCTTTACGATTACCCGCAAATCGCGCCCGAAAGCGCGGGCGACCTCTTCGACGCCACCGAAATCGACGAGATCCTGAGCCTCCGCGTCCTCACCCTCACCGACGCCGAAAAGGACGAGATCCGCGCCGGTGATCCGCGCGCCCGCCGCGTGCTGGAGCGCACCGAATTGCTCTCCGATCGCGACCTGCTCAAGCTGCACGGCGTCCTGCGCAATCCGCGCGCGCTCGAACCCGCGCCCCAACTAAAGCCCGGCGACCGCGTCCGTCTCTGGCCTCGCAAGAATGCCGACATCATGGACATCGCCCTCCGCGGCCAGATCGCCGAGATCGAATCGGTCGAAATCGATTATGACGACCGCGTCCATTTCGCCGTCGTTCTCGAAGACGACCCCGGCAAGGATCTCGGCATTCTCCGCCAGCCCGGCCACCGCTTTTTCTTCTCGCCCGACGAAGTGGAGCCCGTCGCATGAAAATTCTCATCGCGGGCATCGGCAACATCTTCCTCGGCGACGATGCGTTCGGCGTAGAAGCCGCCCGTCTGCTGATGCGCGAATCCATGCCCGCGGATGTTTCCATCATGGACGCAGGAATTCGCGGCCTCGATCTTACCTACGCGCTCATGGACGATTATGACGCCTTCATCCTGATCGACGCCGTTCCGCGCGGGGAAGCGCCCGGCACTTTGTACCGCATGGAAATCGATCCCGCGTCCATCGAGGAAGCGCCCATTGACGCCCTCTCGGTCGATGCCCATGCGCTCGACCCTCTGCGCGTGCTTCAAACCGTAAAAGCCATGGGCGGCGCGCCCAAGCGCGTGCTCCTCATCGGATGTGAGCCCCAGCCGCTGAACGAAGACGAACAATTTGAAGGACGCATGGGCCTGAGCCCGTCAGTCGAAGCCGTGCTTCCCGCGGCAGTGGAGATGACGCGCTCTCTGGTCAGCGCAATTTTGAAGGAGGCAGGAAATGAACGACAAGAAACTGTTGAGACTTCTCGCGATCGCGGCTGCCGCGACGCTGACGGTTATGCTGTTGCCGGACATTAAGCGCTATCTCCGCATCAGCACCATGTAAACGATCACCATGTGCCTTGCGATTCCAGCCCGCATCGTTCAGCTGTTCCCGGAGGAGGAAACTCGCGCCCTGGTGGACGTAGCCGGCGTGCGCCGCCACATCGACACCGGCCTGCTCGCGGAAGATCCGCCCCGCGTCGGCGATTGGGTCCTGGTGCACGTCGGCTTCGCCATGAGCAAGATCAGCGAGGAGCAGGCCCTCGATCAGATCCAGCTTCTGAAAATGCTCGGCGAGGAACAGGCCGCGCTCGAAGAGCTCGCCGGTTACGATCCCGCTGACCCGGTCCCGCGCCTGGAGCCGTCATCGTGGAGTACGTCATGAAGTATGTCGATGAGTTTCGCGATCCCGCACTGATCTCCAACGCCGCCGCCGAGATCCGCCGCTTGTCGGACCCGCGCCGCGCCTATCGCTTCATGGAAGTGTGCGGCGGCCACACTCATGCCATCTACCGTTTCGGGCTCAAGGATTTTCTGCCCGAAAATATCGAGCTCGTCCACGGCCCCGGCTGCCCGGTGTGCGTGCTTCCCATGGGCCGCATTGACGACGCGCTCACCATGACCAGCGATCCTTCGGTCATCTTCACCGCGTTCGGCGACATGATGCGCGTGCCCGGCGCTCAGGGTAGCCCGCTCGCCTGGAAAGCCCGCGGCTCCGACATCCGCATCGTTTATTCGCCTGCCGACGCGCTCAAGCTGGCCGAAAAGAATCCCGATCGCCACGTCGTCTTCTTCGCCATCGGCTTTGAAACCACCGCGCCCTCTACCGCCCTCACGCTGCTGCGCGCGCGCGCCCGCGGCATCACGAACTTCTCCGTGTTCTCCAACCACGTCACTATCATTCCCGCCATTCGCGCCATCCTCGATTCGCCCGACATGCGTATCGACGCCTTCCTCGGCCCCGGCCACGTCTCCACCGTCATCGGCTGCCGCCCTTATGAGTGGATCGCCCGCAATGAGCGCCGTCCCATCGTCGTCTCCGGCTTCGAGCCGCTCGATATTCTCCAGACCATCGTCATGCTGCTGCGGCAGATGAAGGACGGCGAATCAAAGGTCGAAAATCAATACGCGCGCGTCGTGCCCTGGGAAGGGAATCGCGCGGCGCTCAAGGCCATGGCCGAAGTTTTCAATCTGCGTCCTTATTTTGAATGGCGCGGCATGGGCTTCATTTCGCAGTCCGCGCTCGGCCTCCGGGAAACCTTCGCCGGATGGGACGCCGAACGCCGCTTCAGCATCCCCGGCGTTCGCGTCACCGATCCCAAAGCGGCGCAGTGCGGCGAAGTGTTGAAAGGCGTGCTGAAGCCCGCGCAGTGCAAATTGTTCGGCAAAGAGTGCACGCCGGAGCGTCCGGTCGGCGCTCTCATGGTTTCGTCCGAAGGCTCCTGCGCTGCCTATTACAACTACGAGCATCGCAAGGTGCTAGCGCAGATCGAACCCGCCGCAGCCGTCAGGGCCATCGCATGAGTATCCCGTTTCCCGCTCGCTCCCGCTTCCTCGACCCGCAGATCGAAATGGCGCATGGCGCGGGCGGCAAAGCCAGCCGTCGCCTGGTGGAGGATCTCATCGCGCCGCTCCTGCTCGGCGATTCCAGCGGGCCCCTCGCCGACGCCGCCCAAGTCCAGATCGGTCCGGCCAGCGTCGCATTCACCGCCGACAGCTTCGTGGTCCATCCGCTAAGATTCCCCGGCGGCTCCATCGGCGATCTCGCCGTCAATGGCACCGCCAACGATCTCGCGGTCTCCGGCGCCCGGCCCCACGCGCTCGTGGTCACGTTGATCGTTGAAGCCGGTCTCCCTTCGCGCGAGCTCGAAGCCGAAATTCGCGCCATCGCCCAGGCTGCCGCGCGTGCGGGCGTCATCATCGCGGGTGGCGATACGAAAGTAGTCGAGCACGGCAAAGCGGATCGTCTTTATATAACCACTGCCGGCATCGGCCGTCCGCTCCCCGGCGCGCATCTGTCTCCCAGCCGCGTCCAGCCCGGCGACAAGATCCTGCTCAGCGGCCCCATCGGCGATCACGGCACCACCATTCTGCTGGCCCGCGGCGAACTCGATCTCGAAGCCGACCTTTCCTCCGACACCCGCTGCGTGTTCCCCATGGTCGAAGCGCTTTTGAACGCCGCTGGTCCTTGTGTTCGCTGGATGCGCGATCCCACGCGCGGCGGCGTCGCAACGTCGCTCAACGAACTCGCCCGCGACGCGCACGTTGGCATCCTGATCGAAGAAGACGCCGTCCCCATTCGCGACACCGTGCGCGGCGCCTGCGAGCTGCTCGGTCTCGACCCGCTGCATATCGCCAACGAAGGCCAGTTTCTCGCAGTCGTCGCGCCGGACCGCGCGCAAGCAGCCCTCGAAGCATTGCACCAAACCCAGGGCGGGGAATTGGCCGCCATCATCGGGGAAGTCTCCCAGCAGCCCCGCGCCACCGTTCTCTCCAAAGCCGCGTTTGGCGGCACGCGCGTGCTCGACATGTTGGTCGGCGATCCGCTGCCGAGAATCTGTTAACGCCATGGTCGTCGCAACGCCCGAAATATTCACCAGCCTCGACGCCGCCTTCTCCGAGCGCAACGCAGCGTTTGAAGATTTCTTCTCCCGCGAAGCCCCGCGCCTTGCCAAAGCCTCTCAGGAAATGGCCCAGCGTTTCCTGCGCGGCGGCCGCTTGCTCGCCTTCGGCCGCGGCGCTTGTTCCACCGACGCCCAGCACGTCTCCGTCGAATTCATTCATCCCGTCATCGTCGGCAAGCGCGCCCTCCCCGCGCTCGACCTATCCGCCGCCTTCGGACCCTGGGTCGAAGCCCTCGTCCGCCCCGAGGACATCGTCATCGGATTCGGCCCGCCCGGGGGCGATCCCGAGGTCACCTCAGCTCTCCGCACGGCCGAATCGCGAGGTGCCATGACGCTCGCCCTCCCTGGCGCGCGCGGCTCCTATGCGTTCGAAGCGCCCGCGCTCCATCCGTTCGTCCATCAGGAGCTCACCGAAATTCTCTATCACACGCTTTGGGAAACGGTCCACGTTTTTCTCGAGCACCAGGGGCTCGGCCACGACGCGGGCAGCGCTGGCTTCCTCTATCCATTCCTCGAAAATCAAACCGGCACACACCACCTGTTGCCCGAAGTAGCCGGTTCCATTCTGGCCAAATCGCGTGACGACGCCAAACTTCGCGCCGCTGTCGCCCGGTCACAGCGCGATGCCTTGCAATCCGCCGTCGATGCCATGCGCCGCTCGCTTTCGCTCGGCGGCAAGCTGATCCTGTTCGGTAACGGCGGCTCGGCTACCGACGCCAACGATTGGGCGCTCGACTGCGTCCTTCCGCCGCCCGGCTACCGCGCCATCCCCGCCGTCTCGCTCTCACTCGAGCCCGCGAGCATAACCGCGCTCGCCAACGACGTCGGCACAGAGGTGATTTTCCTGCGCCAGTTGATCGCGCACGCCCGCCCGCACGACATCGCCGTCGCGTTCTCCACCAGCGGCGGCTCCCGCAACATCATTGCGGCCCTTGAAGAAGCGCGCCGTCGTAACCTGCTCACTGTCGCGCTCCTCGGTTATGACGGAGGCGAAATCGCCCGTCGCGGACTCGCCGACCACGCCTTAATCGTCGCCTGCGATTACATCCCGCGCATTCAAGAGGTCCAGGCGTCCATGTACCACGTCATTCGCGATCTTCTGGAGCGCCCCGCCCATGCATGAACTCTCGATCGCCTTAAGCATGATCGACGCGGCCGAAGAAGAAGCCGCTGTCCGCGAGAGCCGCCCGCCCGTCGCGCTTTACGTCAAGATCGGCGCGCTCTCCGGGATCACACCCGAAGCGCTCTCGGCCGCGTACGATCTGGCGCGCGAACACACCACGCTCTCCGATTGCCGCCTCGTGATCGAACACACACCCGGCCCCGAGCTCCTCCTCAGCGCCTTGGAGTTTCCCGCCCTGGAATTCAAAAAATGAGCGCCGCCCCGCAATCCGAACCCCGCATCGTGCAGGTGCGCAGGAACATTCTCAAACACAACGACGAAGTGGCGCGCCGTCTCCGCCTGCGCTACCAGGAAGCCGGCGTCTTCGTCGTGAGCCTCGTTTCAAGCCCCGGTTCAGGAAAAACCGCGTTCCTCGAGCGCGCCCTCACGCGCCTGGCCGAAACCCGCCGCGCTGCCGCGCTGGTGGGCGACCTCGCCACCGAAAACGATGCAGCGCGCCTCAAACGCAGCGGTGTCCCCGTACGTCAGATCACCACCGGAACCACCTGCCACCTCGACGCCGGCATGGTGGAAACCGCGCTCGCCGGCTGGAATATCGCCGATCTCGATTTCCTCTTCATTGAAAATGTCGGCAACCTGGTCTGCCCGGCGTCCTTCGATCTCGGCGAAGCCCTGCGCATCGTCCTGCTCTCCGTCACCGAGGGCGAAGACAAGCCGCTCAAGTATCCGACCATTTTCCACAGCTCCGACGTCGCTGTGATCACCAAAATGGATCTCGCCCAAGCCGTCGAGTTCGATCTCGCCGCCGCCCAGCGCAACATCCGCGCCGTCGCCCCAGAAATGGCCATCCACTGTGTCTCATCCAAAACCGGCGCCGGCATGGATGACTGGCTGAATGTCTTGCTCTCCGCTCTTCGCGCTAAAAGTGGAACCCGAGCGTTGCCGTAATGGCCCGTGGCGAAACATAGTGCGTTCCGCTGAACGTCGAGAGGAAGTTATATAGCACATAGGAATTGGCCAGGTTCACCACCGTCACCCGCGCGCTGAACTTATACTTGTCGCCGTGGAAGATGTTGTCGTGTCCAACGCCGATATCGAACAGATTGCGGGGCGCGATGCGGGGCGGGTTATGGTCGTCGTTCTCGGTGCCGGGAGCCGGAATGGACACCAGTGTAGAACCGTACAAGTTCGCCGGGCAGAGACCCGTGGGGCTGATCCCCATGGTCGGTGTGGCATGCACGCTCCCGCAAAACAATCCGCCTTCGAATTGTTGATCCGGCGTCAGTCCCGAGACGTCCACCACGCTGTCGCTGCCATTCGGTCCGTTGGCGCAATCCTCGCCTCCGGCGCACGGCACCGGACCCGCCACCAGGCCGCTATCGTAACGCCAGTTGAAGCTCAGCCACGGTAGCTTCTTCGACGGCTGGTATTGCAGGTGCCCGGTTGCATTGTGAACCTCGTCATGATCGATACGGAATACGCTGATTGAACCCGGTGTAGCGCCAATCCCCGAAATCTGCGGGCCGAAAAACCGCGCCGCCACGCTGGACGTCACCATAAAAGCCGTCAGGCCATGAAAGTTCGGCATCGTGAGACGGATCGCATATCCGGGAATTTTCGAGCTCAACCACTCGATCGGATAAGTGATCGGCGTATTGCCCAGCACGCTGAAGTCGAACGCTTTGTGAGTGTACTTCCAGATGTATTCGCCATCCAGCACCAGGTACTTTCCAAACGCCTGCGAAAGACCGGCATGAAATTCATTGCGGTGTCCGGGGCTCAAGGGCGTCGTCGACACGCATTGGCCCCCGGCGACAAAGCTCTGGAAGGCGGCGATTACCGGGTCCTGGCATCCCAGGCTCGCCAGCACCAGGTTCTCGTTGAACGGGGTCTCCATGGTCCGGGCATAGGACACCCGCAGAACCGTGTTCGTCGGCTTGATGTTATAAGCGACTCCCAGGCGTGGCTCGGCTTGCGCCGCTTGGGTGATGCCATCGTATTGGTCCACTCGCACACCCAGGTTGAACGTCCAGTTGTGGATATTGATTGCGTCCTGAATGTAGAACGCGAACTCACGGATGTCGGCATGCCCAAAATATCTGTACTCGCTGCTGGTGCTGTTCGGACAGCCGTCGGAAGCCGGCAGCGGCGACGTTCTGGTCAGGTCGTAACACGCCAGGATCGGAATAAAGTTCGGATTCTGCTGCAGCGTTCCCCCGCAATTGCTGGCGTTTGTCAGCGTAGGGTCCGTGTCCGGACTTCCGTCGGCGTTCAAACACGGGGCGTTTATCGTTGGATCCACCAAACCGAAGGTGTCCCTTTCGGTTATCAACGTATGCTCATACTGGGCGCCGATCTTGATATTGTGAATGCCGCTCACATAGGACACGCTCGCCCGTACGCCCGCATTCGTGAGCCGGCGGCTTTGACCGTCGGTCGCCGACTGCAGATCAGCGGTAAGGTCGGCGAAGGGGTTGTCGCTCGGATAATAGTTATATTGATCCTGCCGCACAAAAGCGCCGAACGTGAACACCGTTTTGGGATTCAGCAGGCGAGTCCACACCGGAGCAATATTAAACGTCCTGATCTTCGAACGTTGATCCGCGGAGCCCACCGGTAAGCCATTCGGCCCCAGTCCGCCGTTATCAACCAGCAGGCCGTTCCAGGCCGTCGCATTCTGCGCGTCGTACGAATTTGGCGTCTGGAACCAGGACCGTGTGAAGCCCAGGTTCAGGTTGACGGTGTCGTTGTCGGAAAGCTTGAAATCCACGCGGTCGAATATGTTCTCCTCGTTGCCGTGATCGTGGAAAACCTGGAACTCCGGGCCATCCAGAAAACGCCCCGTGTCCAGACCATTCGCGGAGATGTAATTGCCCCACTTTTGCCCGCCATAAGTGAAGTCGAACCCGTCGTTGGTGGTCCCAAATGTGCCGTAGGAGGAAAAAATGTCGCCGTGCGGCGTGGTGGCCCCCAGGCCCGAGCGCGTAGTCACTACCAGCACCAGGCTGGTCTTTCCGCCATATTCGGCGGGCGGCGCCCCTTCGATCACTTCCATCGATTGCACCGCGTCCACCGGAAGCTGATTCGAAAACACCTTGCTTTGTTGGTCCGTAATCGGCTCGCCGTCGATCGAAAACGAGTTCGAGGCGTGATCGCCGAATCCGTGGAAAAGTCCGTTGGAGTCGGCCGAAACTCCGGGAGATGCCAGTGTCGCCAGTGAGCTGAGCGAAGAGGACTGGCTTTCCAGCGGCAGCTTGTCGAACAGATCCCGATCCACGTCCGTGTGCGTCGTGGTATCGGTCTCCACCAGATCCCCCGCCGACGTCACCGTCACGGTTTCATTCGCCGTGCCGATCCCGAGCGAGATCTTAGCTTCCACCGGCAGAGGAGAGCGCACATTCACATCCTGTTCGCCGCCCTGGAATCCCTTCGCCGCCGCACTCAGGTGATAGTTGTTATAGGGAACGTTATCGAACTCGAAATTTCCCTGGGCATCCGTCTGAATGGACCTGTCATAGCGCGAAACGGGGTTCTGCATTTCCACCGTCGCGCCCATAATAGCCGCCCCCGAGGGGTCCAGCACCGACCCGCGAACCGTTCCCGCGTTGGCGCTGCTCGATTGCGCATAGGTCGCCACCGGCGAGGCAACCGAGAGCACAAGAAAAATCACCGAGATTACGAGACGGCTCGTTCTCATATTTCTCGATTGTGATTGCTTGGTACCAAAGCTCCAAGAACAATCCGATGGCTGGCCTGATCGCTCCGAGTTCGCACTTTGGGGATCGCGATCAACAGACCGCCGCTTATTCCAATGGAGCGTTCGTGCCCGCGTCCGAAATCGTAATCGTAGCCCGGCTCCAGGTACCAGCCGAATCTATGCTTCGCGGAGGGCCAAAACATAAAATCCAGGACCACTTCACCGCCCAGTGAGTTCGTTGTCACGCCGTTCTGCCTTGTATGAATCCACTCCGGGCCAACGCCGAACATGAACTCCACCTTTTCCGACAGAGTCCAGGGCTTTTTAAACAGCAGGTCGGTATCCCATTCGGTGGAGTGACGGGTAAAGAGCGGCGTCGTGCCTGCCTCAAGTTCTAACCAGTTCTCGATCGGCGTCACCTCGGCAGCCAGGTCGGGGCCGAAGCTCGACCCGGCGTTTCTAAGATCCCAGCTCGCCGCTCCTCCCAGCTCGACCACCGCCGCCGGCTCCTGATCCACGGACTGCGCGAAGGCCGGTCCGGAAGAGAGAATTCCAAAGGGAACAAATAACACGGCCAGCAACCGGGATTTTATGCTGTTCACCCGCACACTCCTTCAAACACGATAACGCGCTAAAGTATACCAGGGTACTTTAATGCGAATTATTCTCGCCCTCGCATTCTCGATTCCCGCTGTTTCCCGGCTATATTCTTTTCAAACCTCTCCAGCCGCTCCCAACCGGGGCGCAATTTCTGGACACGTCGTTCAGTCTAAATCGGGCGACCCGGTGAAGAAGGCGCTGGTCATTCTCAAGCATGGTCAGGAACCCGGCGCCGGCGCTTCGACCGACGCTTCCGGAGCTTTTCGCTTCGATGACCTGGAGCCCGGCTCCTACGTCATCTCGGCTGAATCCACGGGTTTCGTCCTCGATCCGGAATCGGAGCGCAGCGTCGTGAATGTGAAGCCCGAATCCGGCCAATCCGAAGTCACGTTGAAGATGATCCGCACCGGCGCGATTTCCGGCCGCGTCACAGATAGCGACAACGACCCAGTCGTTGGCGCCATCGTCCAGGTAGTGCCGGTCACTCAGAAAAAGGGTGGCGTTTCATCCAATGCCGCCACCGACGATCGCGGCGAATATCGGGCCTTCGGCATCCCGCCGGGCCGCTACCGTATAGCCGTCTCCTACGAGCCTCCCTTCCAGCAGCGCCAGGTCAAAATGCAGCATCCGCGAACTCAATCCTCAGTCGCGCCGGAGGAAACTTATGCCGTCACCTATTACCCGGCCGTACTGGATTCGAAATTGGCTCAGACCATTGACGTCGAGCCTGGATCGGATCTCCAGGGCTACGACGTCCAGATTCTGCGAGCCAAAGGTGTCACCGTGCGTGGCGCCGTCGCCGCCACCGGTGGCGCGCCCTCGGGAGCAATCGTTTTCGTCAGCCTGTCCCCACTGCGCCCGGCCGCGGGCGGGCGGTCCTACGACAACTTAATTCAGGATTCGAGCGGCGTTTTTGAACTCACGCAAGTCTTGCCCGGAACTTACGTGCTCACTGCGACGGCCCCGCTGGGCGACAAGCGACTTTCCGCTCGCGAGGTCGTGGAGGTGGGGAGCGCGAACCTGAATGGCATCCAGCTCACCCTCGCGCCGCCCCAGACCGTCACCGGTGTCATCGTCCCCCCGGAAGGCCGCAAGCTGCCGGCGGGGCTGATGGTCGTGTTGATGCCGCGTCAGAATCGCGCTGATGGCAGCGGTGGAATAAGCCAGCCGGATGGCAATGGCGCATTTGTGATTCGCGACGTAGCTCCGGGCGATTATGATCTCGTCCTCGGCAGCACCGGTCCTGGCGACGATTTATATGTGAGTGCGATTCAGGCTGGTGATGATGATGCCCTCGCCGGCGGAATTCACCTCGGATTGCAGCCCGCCGGCCGCCTCAAGGTGGCCCTCAAAGCAAATGGTGGCGCCCTGCAGGTGACCGTTCAGGATGCAAAAGGAAAGCCTGTGCCGGACAGCGCTGTCCGCCTCGTTCCCGATCCGCCGCGTCGCGCGCAAATGGCTTTGTACGGCCAATGCAAGACCGACGCAAGCGGCGCGTGCAGTTTGGTCGGCATGGCTCCGGGCAGCTATCACGCCTTCGCGTTCGCCGCAGAGCGGCAGATCGATTTCCGCGATCCCCTCGCCACGGCCGACTTTGAAAACCTGGGCAAGGCCGTCAACATCGCGGAAAGCGATCACCAGGCCGCCGAACTCACCCTGATTCCCGAAGACAACTGAAGAGAAGCGGATCAGGTCTGGCGATCCACGGCCCAGTTGTGCTCCTCGCATATATTCAGGATACTGGAAGATATGAAGGCGAACACCTGCCTGCGAGATCTCGAACTCATGATTCTGCTCGTGGTGCTGCGCCTGGGGGACGACGCCTACGGAGTTCCCATCGCTCGGGAGCTCAAGCTGCAATGTCGGCGCGACGTGTCGCTCGCGAGCGTCTACGCCACGCTGGAGACCCTCCAGGAGAAGGGCTACGTCGCATCGCAGCTGGCCGACCCGACACCGGAACGCGGGGGCAGGGCGAAACGATACTTTAGCGTCACGACTCCAGGATTGAAGAAGGTCCGCGAGACACAACGCATTCTCGTCAGATTGTGGCACCGGGTCCCCGGACTTCAAGGAGACACCGTATGAAAACGCCCCGGCTACCCGCGGCAGCCGTCTGGCTGCTCCAAGCATTCCACATCACAGACAACAATCCGGCTCTCATCGGCGATCTGACGGAAGAATGTTCGCACGGCCGGTCAAGCGCGTGGCTCTGGAGACAGGTGCTCGCGGCAGTTAGCTTCGCCGTTGGCAAAGAGATTTATGGTCACAGACTACTGACCATCAGAGCCATCGTGGTCGGCCAGGTGGCCGTCTCGCTTAGCTCCTGGGTGCTCATCAGAGTCCTAAGCACGCTCGTGTTCAGGTT
>Ga0335074_10010370_pt1 | contig 13034 bp, 7 predicted proteins | sample Lox_Sample_23_FD_206715 | JGI IMG/M metagenome (GOLD analysis project Ga0335074, IMG submission 206715) | Soil microbial communities from Loxahatchee National Wildlife Refuge, Florida, United States - Lox_Sample_2.3 | ecosystem: Environmental > Terrestrial > Soil > Wetlands | place: USA: Florida...
GCAGCCGGTCGAACCAGGCGAAGCCGGGATCCTCGCCGCCGTCGAAGGGGAGGCGCGTGACGTGGGGGAGCGGCACGCCGGCGCCGCCGCGGTGGAATCCGCTGCCGGTGACCGCCAGGGAGGCGAGCGTCATGCCGTGGAAGCTGTTGGTGAAGCACGCGACCCCGGTCCGGCCGGTGACCTTGCGGGCCAGCTTCAGCGCGGCCTCGACGGCGATGGTGCCGGCCGGGCCGGGGAACTGCACCTTGTAGTCGAGGTTCCGCGGCCGCAGGATCAGCTCGTCGAGCGCGGTGAGGAAGCCGGCCTTGGCGACGGTGTACATGTCGAGCGAGTGGATGACCCGGTCCGCCGCCAGGTAGTCGAGCAGCTTGACCTTGAGCAGCGGGTTGTTGTGGCCGTAGTTCAGCGCGCCGGCGCCGGCGAAGAAGTCGAGGTAAGCGCGGCCGTGCTCGTCGTAGAGCCAGCATCCTGAGGCCCGGTCGAATACGGCCGGCCATTTGCGGCAGTAGCTCCTGACCGCGGACTCGCGTTCTTCGAAGATCCCCACGTTGATACCCCTTCCGTTGCCGGGTTGCCGAGCCAGCGGGTGCCTGGCCGGAGGTCAGAACCTTTCATCGCGAATGAGTCGGCTTCGAGCAGCGAGCCGTCCGCCATCGTCACGGCGTAGTGCACGAACGCGCCGGTGCCGACGGTGCAGCCCTGGCCGATGCGGATGCGATCGGATTTGAAGGCGCCGTCCTCCAGTGAGTGGCCCTGAAGCAGGCAGGCCATGTTGAGGGTCGCGTCGCTGCCGACGGTGGTGAGGCTGCGCTCGATGATGGCGCAGCCGTCGTCGAAGACCCGGCGGCCCATCCGCACGCCGAACAGCCGCCAGAACACCGCCTTGAACGGGGTGCCGTCGAACATCCGCATGAAGGCGACGGACGGCACCTTCCAATAGCGCTCGTGTCGCCAGAACTCCCGCTGGTAGATCGAGCAGTACTGCGGCCGCAGCGGCCGGAACCCGGTGACGGCGCAATCGGCCGCGGCGAACACGGCGATCGCGGCGGCCAGGTCGGCCACGATCATCCCGGCGGAGTACGCGCCCCCCTGCCAGCCCCGGTCGGGGAACGGCAGCAGCGCGACGGCGATCAGCCAGGTGAGCAGCGCGAAGCGCACCAGCAGGTGCAGCGCGATCGTCACCAGGTTGTGCCTGGTCTTCGCGGCGATGGCGCGGCGCCGCTCCGGTTCGGCGCTGAACTCGTCGAACTGCCTGTCGCGCCGCACCGACCGGGGGATCTCGAAGCACGGCGAGCCGAGCAGGCCGACGCCTTCCCTGACGGGACCGGCGAGCGGGATCATCGCCTTGGTGGCGATCAGGCAGTTCTCGCCCACCCGCGCGCCGGCCGGGAACGCCAGGTCGTTCCCCAGGAAGTTCCACGGGCCGACGACGACGGGCCTGACGGTGAACGCGCTGCTGGAGAAGTCCGCGTTGATCATGGACAGGCCGTCGGAGACCATCGTCCCCGTGCCCACGACGCTGAGCGCCGGGATCTCGTGGTGGAAGGTCGTCCCGAAGTTCGATCCGGTCTGCTCCACCCGGCCAAGCCGGTAGCCAAGCCAGCGCAGGTAGCCCGTGATCAGGACGCTGTCCCCGAACAGCAGGTTGAACGGGTTGAGGTTCGACCACCGCGAGATCAGGTGCTGGACCGTGAAGTGAAAGCCGAACAGCGGGTAGGCCTTGCCCGGCCGCAGCAGCCGGGTCGCCATCCTCGGCACCGTCCCCGCGGCGATCAGCCCCGCGACGATCAGCCCGGCGCCGAGGACCGCCGCCCCGGCGGCCGAGTCCTGTTCCGGCAGGCCGGCCAGCAGCCGCGGCCGGGACCAGAGCAGCACGCCGGCGGCGGCCTCGAGGGGCCCGGCGACCAGCAGCAGGAACGCGAGCCGGGTAAAGCCGTACCAGGCGCGGCGCAGCCGCCCGCAGCGCGCGGTGCCCCCCGTCCGGTAGTCATAGCCGGCCTCGGCCGGCCGGGCGGGCGAGCCGTGCCAGCAGGCCCCCAAGGGGACGGCCTGCCCGGCATGCAGCGACGACGCGTGCCCGAGGGTGGCGCCGTCCGCCATCGACGTGCCGATGTCGAGCACGGTCTGCTCGCCGACGAAGACGTCGGCGCCGAGCGTGACCGGGCCGATCTCGATGACTCCGCCCCTGGCCCGGTAGCCGTTGAGGTAGCAGCTCTTCCTGATCACGGCGCCGGGGCCGATCGTGAGCAGGTCGGTGCACACCGGCACGTGCCCGGTGAAGATCACCGCGCCACGCCCCACCTTGGCGCCGAGCGCGCGCAGGTAGAGGTTGAACAGCGGGGTGCCGATGCTCTGCAGCGCCAGCGGGCTGGCGACCAGCAGGCTCTTGACGATCCAGAACCGGACGTAGGCCAGGCTCCAGATCGTGATCCGCCGCGGCTTCCAGCGGCCGATGAGCAGCCACTTGGCGGCTATCGGGAGCACCGCCAGCCCGGCCTGCAGCGCCGTGCCGAACACCACGACGCGCTCCGCCACGTCCCCGGCGCCGTGCCCGGCGGCTATCCAGTCCGAGCCGGCGTCGAGCGCGAACGCGAGCAGCCCGATCAAAAAGCAGAACGACAGCAGCTGGAGCGCCCCGCACAGCGCGTACCGCGCCCGGCCGGGCCTGCGGTGACCCAGGTGCAGCGACTCCGGCAGCGCCGGCAGCTCCCGCGCGGCGTCCCCCGCCGCCGCGCCGGCCGCGCCGGCCGCGCCGTCGATGACGGCGGCCAGGCGGCGCACGGTCCTGGTCTCGTAGATCTCGCGCATGGACGCCGTGGTGCCGTCGGGCAGCGCGGCGATGAACCGGGCCATGTGCAGGGAGCTGGCGCCGAGCTCGGCGAAGAAGTCGGCGTCGGCCGACACCCGGTCAAGCGTCAGCACCTGGGCCAGCGTGGTCGCGAGCACCGTCTCGGTCCCGGCGGCCGGCTCGCGGTGCGCGCCGCGGACCGCCTGCCGGCGTGGCCCCGACGGCGGCGGCAGGCTGCCGCGGTCCGCCTTCCCGGCGGTCGACACCGGTATCTCGGCGAGCTCTATCAGGTACGCGGGAACCATGTAGGCGGGCAGCCGCTCGCGCAGGTGCGCGTCGAGCGCGTCGAGGTCGGCCCCGGGAGCGTCGCGGCGCAGCCGGTAGTAGCCGGCCAGCTCCACCACGCCGGGCGCGGACTCATGCGTGGTGACCACGGCCTGCGCCACCCCGGGCGCCTCGGCGAGCACCGACTCGATCTCGGCCAGCTCGATGCGGTAACCGCGGATCTTGACCTGGGTGTCGGCGCGGCCCCTGTGCACGATCTCGCCGTCGGCGTTGATCTTGCCGAGGTCGCCGGTCCGGTAGATCCGGCCGGAGGGGTTGTCCGGCATGCCGGCGAAGTCGGGCGTGAACGCCTGGCGCGTCTTGTCGGGCAGGTTGAGGTAGCCCTCGGCCAGCCCGATGCCCGCGATCGCGATCTCGCCGGTCTGGTCGGCCGGGAGCACCCGGTCGGACTGCCGGTCGAGGATCGCCACGGAATACGTCGGCAGCGGCACCCCGATCGTCACCGGCCGGCCCGGCTCGAGCAGCGTCCACGTCGCCGACACGGTCGCCTCCGTGGGGCCGTACACGTTGAGGAACCGCCTGCCGGGGCGGTGCCAGCGCTCCGCGAGCTCGGGCGGGCAGGCCTCGCCGGAGACCAGCAGGAACCGCAGCCCGGGCAGGTCGTCGTCGTCCAGCGTGGCCAGCAGCGTCGGCACGCAGCACAGCGCCGTGACCCGCTGCTCGCCCAGGAAGCGGGCCAGGTCGGGGCCGAGCAGGCTCCCGCCCCGCGGTTTCGGCACCAGCGTCGCCCCGGCCAGCCACGGCACCCAGGTCTCCTCGATGGCGAAATCGAACGCCATCGTCAGCCCCTGGTACACGCGGTCGGCCGCGGTGTAGCCGTACGTCTCGGCCGCGACCCGGACGAAGTTGCAGATGCTGGCGTGGCTGACCGCCACGCCCTTCGGCCGCCCGGTGGTGCCCGACGTGTAGATGATGTAGCACAGGTCGTCGGGCGGCTCGCCGGCCTCGCCCTCGGCGAGCGGGGCGCGGCTCGACGCGGCGAGCAGGGCCGCCTGGTCCACGTACACCGGGGGCGCGCCGGCCGCGCCCGCCGCCACCAGCCCGGCCAGGCGCGAGTGGGTCAGCACCGTCCGCACCCCGGCGTCGGCGACGATGTAGGCGATCCGGTCCGCGGGGAACCCCTGGTCGAGCGGCACGTAGACGGCGTGCGCCTTGAGCGCGCCGAGCATGCAGACGTAGCCGTCCACCGCGTCGTCGAACAGCAGGCCAACCCGGTCGCCTGGCCGGACGCCGAGCCCGCGGACCAGGAACCGCGCGACCCGGTTGGCCGCCGCGTCCAGCTCCGCGTAGGTCAGCCGGCCCGCGGGACCGTCGACCGCGAGCGCGTCGCCGCGGCCAGCGCGGCGCAGTTCGCCGCACCGGTCCTCAAACAAGTTCTCGAGCCGCTCGCCGTCCCGCCAGCGGGCGGCATTGTCCCCTTCCGAAATGAGGATCATCCCGTCAACGCAGATGTCGACCATCATGGGTAGCCGTACCCCCTGCTCGCTGCCCGATTTTCACCGCCGTTCCCGATGAAGCTGACATCTATACGGGGACATCGGCGGGATGGATTGGCGGTGCTGCGAAGATGGGCATAACCTCCCGCTGAAGTTAGTTGCAGCAAGCAAAGTATTTACACGCCCGCGGGCGTCACTCGACACGAGGAGTCCCTGCTGCCTGAGCTGAGCCGCCGGCGCCGGTACCTGGTGCTGGCCATCTGCTGCCTGAGCCTGTTCATCGTCGGGCTGGACGTCACGATCATCAACGTGGCCGTCCCGTCGATCGGCCGGGACTTCCACGCGCCCGTCTCCGGGCTGCAATGGACGATCGACGCGTACCTGCTGGTGATCGCGAGCCTGCTGATGCTGTCCGGGTCGACCGCGGACCGGGTGGGCCGCCGCCGCGTGTTCCAGGTCGGGCTCGCGGTGTTCACCGTCGGCTCGCTGGCGTGCAGCCTCGCGCCCAGCCTCGGCGCGCTGATCGGCTTCCGGGCGCTGCAGGCGGTCGGCGGGTCGATGCTCAACCCGGTGGCGATGGCGATCATCACCAACACGTTCACCGAGCCGGGGGAGCGGGCGAAGGCGATCGGGGCGTGGGGCAGCGTGTTCGGGCTGTCGATGGCGCTCGGGCCGATCATCGGGGGCGCCCTGGTCGACTCCGTCGGCTGGCGCGGCGTCTTCTGGGTCAACATCCCGGTCGGCGTGGCGGCCATCGTCCTGACGGCCCTCTTCGTGCCGGAGTCACGGGCGGCCAAGTACAGGCGCCCCGATCCGTTCGGGCAAATCCTCGTCATGATCGTGCTCGCGACGCTCAGCTACGGGATCATCGAGGGACCGGACTACGGCTGGGGATCGGCGCGCATCCTGGCCTGCTTCGCGGTCGCCGCGGCGGCGCTCGCGGCGTTCCTCGTCCACGAGCCGCGGCGCGCTGATCCGCTGCTCGACCTGCGGTTCTTCCGCAGCCGGCCGTTCTCAGGCGCCGCGCTGACCGCGGTGACCGGGCTGTGCGCGTTCGCCGGGTTCCTGTTCCTGATCACGCTGTACCTGCAGGACGTGCGCGGCTACCGGCCGCTGACCGCCGGGCTGTTCCTGCTGCCGATGGCGGTGGTCATGGCCTGCTCGGCGCCGCTGGCCGGGCGGGTGATCGCGCGGCACGGCACCAGGATCCCGCTGCTCATCTCCGGGGCCGGGATCACCGCCGGCGGGCTGCTCCTGGTCTTCCTCACCGCCACCTCCCCGGCCTGGTACGTGCTGGCGTGCGGGCTGGTCTTCGGTCTCGGGCAGGGCTGGCTGAACGCGCCCATCACCAACAGCGCGGTGGCCGGGATGCCCAGGTCGCAGGCGGGCGTCGCGGCCGGGATCGCGTCGACCGGCCGCCAGGTCGGCTCGTCGCTCGGTGTGGCGGTGATGGGCTCGGTGCTGGCGGCGGGGCTGCACGGCCGCTCGCTCGCCGCCGGGTTCACCGCCGCGACCAGGCCCGGCTGGTGGATCGTCGCCGGCGCCGGCGTCGTGGTGTTCGCGCTCGCCCTGTACACCACGGGACGGGGCGGCCGCGCCAGCGCGGCGCGCACCGCGTCGCTGATCACCGGCGCCGACAGCGAGCAGGTCCCGGACACCAGGGTCCGCGCCGCGTGAGCACCCTCGACGTCCGCGGCCCGGCGGGGCGCTCGGGCCGGGAGATCGCCATCCCCGACGGCCCGGCCGGACGCAGGCACCGGCTGGTGGTGCTGCTCATCTGCAGCTCCAGCCTGTTCGTCACCTACCTCGACTCGACCATCCTCAACGTGGCGCTGCCCACCATCCAGGCGGATCTGCACGCCAGCCTGGCGGGCCTGCAGTGGATCGCCGACTCCTACCTGCTCGTCGTCGCCAGCCTGCTGCTGCTCACCGGGTCGATGGCCGACCGGTTCGGCCGCAAGCGGCTGTTCCTCGTCGGGCTGATCGGGTTCAGCCTCGGGTCGCTGCTGTGCAGCCTCGCGCCGGACACCGGCTCGCTCATCGCGCTGCGCATGCTGCAGGGTCTCGGCGGGACGATGCTGACGCCGGTCTCGCTGTCGATCGTGCGGAACGTGTTCACCGACCCGCGGGAGCGGGCGCAGGCGCTGGGGATCTGGAGCGGGATCTTCGGGGTCGCGGCGGCGTGCGGGCCGGTCGTCGGCGGCATCCTCGTCACCGAGGTCGGCTGGCGGTCGGTGTTCTGGGTGAACGTGCCGATCGGCGTGGCCATGGTGCTCGCCGCGCGGCGGTACGTGCCCGAGTCCCGCTCGCCGCGCCCGCGGCCGGTCGACGTCCCCGGCCAGATCCTGATGATCGCGCTGCTTGGCACGCTGACCTACGCGGTGATCCAGGGTCCGGACTACGGGTGGACGTCGCCCGCGATCCTGGCGCTGTTCGCGGTCGCGTTCGCCGCGGCGGTGGCGTTCGTGGCCGTCGAGCGCCGCCGCGGCGACGACGCGCTGCTCGAGCTGCGGTTCTTCCGCAGCCCGCCGTTCACCGGCGCGAGCGTGATCGCGGTGCTGTCGTTCATCGTGCTGTCCGGGTTCCTGTTCGTCATCACCCTGTACCTGCAGCAGGTGCGCGGCGACTCGCCGCTGCGGGCCGGGCTCACCCTGCTGCCGGCGACGATCGTGATGGCGGCCGCCGCGCCGGTGGCTGGCCATCTCACCGCCCGTCGCGGGCCCCGGATCCCGCTGGTGCTTAGCGGTGTCCTGATGGCTGTTGGCGCGGGGCTGCTGCTCGGCCTGTCGCCGTCCACGTCGCTGTGGTGGCTCGCGCTCGCGCTGGCGGTCCTCGGCGCGGGCCTCGGCCTGGTCAACCCGCCGATCACGAACACGGGCGTCAGCGAGATGCCGCCGTCGCAGGCGGGCGTCGCGTCGGCGGTCATCTCCGCCACCCGCCAGTTCGGCAGCGTGCTCGGCGTCGCCGTCATGGGCGCCATGCTCACCAGCGGCGTCAGCTCAGGCATGGCGGCCGGGAAGAGCCACGCCGTCGCGCTCGCCGCGGCCACCCACGACCCCTGGCTGCTCGCCGTGGTGTGCGGCGCGCTCGTCGCCGCCGTCGGCCTCGTCGCGACCTCCGCTCGTGCCCACGCCGCGGCGGTCACGCACGACTCGTAGCGCTCCGGCTACGCCAGCTCGGTGAGCAGGCGGTGCTCCTCGGTGGCGGACAGGCCCTCCTTGCCGGGGGCGGGGCCGCCGCGGGCCAGGTCCCACGACAGCGTGTCGCGGAGCGTCTCGAGCACCGGCCGCACCACCAGGCCGGCGGCGAGCGCCCGGGAGCTGTCCACGTGGTTGAACGCCTCGTAGCCGGGCTCGCCGATCCACAGCGGGATGCCCATCCCCGGGTCGACGCCCGCCGCGACCAGCGGCTCCGTGGAGATCCACACCGGTTCAGCGCCGCTGTAGGTCGCGGTCATGCACAAGCCGATAAATATCCCGAACGGGACCGGGGTTCCCGTCACATTGAACACCCCGGTCCTCCCCGTGTGGCAGGCGTCGGTGAAGAACGACGCCAGGTCGCGCGCGTCGATGAACTGCACGAGGTCGCCTGGGTCGCCGGGCACGAGCACCCGGCCGCCGCGGGCGATCCGGCGCGGCCAGTACGGCACCCGGTCGGTCGGGTCGTGCGGGCCGGTGATCAGCCCGGGCCGCCCGATCAGCGCCCGGTCCCCGTACACCTCCCGCACGACCTGCTCGCACAGCGCCTTGTTCGGCCCGTAGGTCTCCTCCAGGCTGGTCGCGCCCGGGCGCAGCCGCGCGACCGGCGCGTCCTCGAGCTGGGCCGCGGTGGTGGCCTGGCTGGCGTACACCGACACCGTGGAGACGAACACGTACCGGCCGGCTCGCTTGGCGAACGCCTCCGCCGACCGCTGGACGACCTCCGGGTCATACCCGGCCACGTCGATGACCGCGTCCCACTCGCGGCCGTCGAGCGGGGACAGGTCCGCGGTGCGGTCACCGGTGACGGTCTCCACGCCCGGGTACAGCCCGGGGTTGCTGATGCCGCGGTTGAACAGCGTGACGGTGTCGCCGCGGCCCAGCGCGGCGTCGGTGATCGCCCGGCCGAGGAACCGGGTCCCGCCCAGGATCAGGATGCGCACCCGGCCATCATCGCATCGCGTCAGCCCCACTGCCCGGGCTGGTAGTCACCGCCCTGGTTCTGGCTGATGACGTTGAACCGGTTGTAGGCGTTGATGATGGCGATGGTGCACATCAGCGCGGCGAGCTGGTCGGTATCGTAGTACTTGGCCGCGTTCGCCCAGGCCTCGTCGGTCACGCCGCCGGCCGCGTCGGCGATGCGGGTGCCCTGCTCGGCGAGCTCAAGCGCGGCCCGCTCGGCGTCGGTGTAGACCTTCGCGTCCCGCCACGCCGCGACCAGGTTGATGCGCACCGCGCTCTCCCCCTCGTGCGCGGCGTCCTTGGTGTGCATGTCGACGCAGACCGCGCAGCCGTTGATCTGGCTGGCCCGGATCAGCACCAGGTTCACGGTCGCGGGCGGCAGCAGCTTCGCCGCGCCGACGGCCGCCGACGCGGCGTTGATGTGCTTCACGAACTTCTGCATGACCTGGTTGCTCGTGTAGTCGAGCCTGGTGTCCATGGTGATCTCCCTTACCGTGTTTTTCGCTCTCACCCCTATGACTCCGCGCACCCGGCCGGTGTGACGGGGAGCGGCTTGCTGACTGGCGCCAGGCGACACGCCGACACGACATATGGTGCTTGGAATCGCTGAGCCCCCTATATATGGTGCTTCCTGGTCCAGGTCGAGCTCGCGAGGAGAGAGTCATGACGGGTACTGAAGCCATGCCGCGCGCCAGGACGTCGATGCAGGTCCGCAAGCGCAACGGGGATACCGAGCCGGTTGACGTGAACAAGATCGTCCGCGCCGTGGAGCGCTGCGCGGACGGGCTGGACGAGGTTGACCCACTGCGGGTCGCCACCAAGACGATCAGCGGCCTCTACGACGGTGCGACCACCGCCGAGCTTGACCGGCTGTCGATCCAGACCGCGGCGGAGATGACGGGCGAGGAGCCGCAGTACTCGCGGCTGGCGGGCCGGCTGCTGGCCGGCTACATCGACAAGGAAGTGCGCGGCCAGAGCATCGCGTCGTTCAGCCAGTCGGTCAGCCTCGGATACGCCGAAGGGCTGATTGGTGAACAGACGGCACGGTTCGTTAAGGATAATTCCCGCAAGCTCGACGACGCGGTGAGTCACGGCGCGGACTGGGAGTTCGAGTACTTCGCCATCAAGACCGTGTACGACAGGTACCTGCTGCGCCATCCGGCCGGCCGCCTGGTGATCGAGACCCCGCAGTACTTCCTGCTGCGGGTCGCGTGCGGGCTGTCGCGGACGGCGGGCGAGGCGATCGGGTTCTACCGGCTCATGTCCTCACTCGCCTACCTGCCGAGCTCGCCCACGCTGTTCAACTCGGGGACCAGCCACCCGCAGATGTCGTCGTGCTTCCTCGTCGACTCGCCGCGCGACGACCTGGGCTCGATCTACGACCGGTACGCGCAGGTCGCCCGGCTGAGCAAGTTCTCCGGCGGGATCGGCATCGGCTGGTCCCGGGTCCGTTCCCGGGGCGCGCTGATCCGGGGCACGAACGGGGCGTCCAACGGGATCATCCCGTTCCTGCGGACGCTGGACGCCTCGGTCGCGGCGGTGAACCAGGGCGGCCGGCGCAAGGGCGCCGCCTGCGCGTACCTCGAGCCGTGGCATCCCGACATCGAGGAGTTCCTCGAGCTGCGGGACAACACCGGGGAGGACGCGCGGCGCACGCACAACCTCAACCTGGCCAACTGGATCCCCGACGAGTTCATGCGCCGGGTCGAGGCGGACGCGATGTGGTCGCTGATCGACCCCGACCGGGTGCCGGAACTCACCGACCTGTGGGGGGAGGAGTTCGACGCGGCGTACCGGGCGGCCGAGGCCGCCGGCCGCTACGTGCGCCAGGTGAAGGCGCGCGACCTGTACGCCAAGATGATGCGCACGCTGGCGCAGACCGGCAACGGCTGGCTGACCTTCAAGGACGCGAGCAACGCCAAATGCAACCAGACCCGCGAGCGCGGGAACGTCGTGCACCTGTCGAACCTGTGCACCGAGATCACCGAGGTGACGGCCGACACCGAGACCGCCGTCTGCAACCTCGGCTCGGTGAACCTGGCCAGGCACCTGACGCCCGGCGCCGGCGGCGGCTGGCAGGTCGACTGGGACAAGCTGCGCGGTACGGTGCGGACCGCGGTGCCGTTCCTCGACCGGGTCATCGACCTGACCTTCTACCCGAGCGAGCAGGCCGCCGCGTCCAACCCGCGATGGCGGCCGGTCGGCCTCGGCGTGATGGGGCTGCAGGACGTGTTCTTCGCGCTGCGGCTGCCGTTCGACTCGGCGGCCGCGCGTGAGCTGTCGGCGCGGCTCGCCGAGGAGATCTACCTGACCGCGCTCGAGGCGTCGGCCGAGCTGGCCGCGGAGCACGGGGCGCACCCGGAGTTCGGCCGGACGCGGGCCGCCGCCGGGCAGCTCCAGCCGGACCTGTGGGGCGCCGGGGTGACCCAGCACGACCGCTGGGCCGCGCTGCGGGAGCGGGTAGCGGCGACGGGACTGCGCAACTCCCTGCTGATCGCCATCGCGCCCACCGCCACGATCGCGTCCATCGCCGGGTGCTACGAGTGCATCGAGCCTCAGGTGTCGAACCTGTTCAAGCGGGAGACCATGTCCGGGGAGTTCCTCCAGGTCAACACCGCGCTGGTGGCCGAGCTCAAGGCGCACGGGCTGTGGACGCCGCCGATCCGCGAGGAGATCAAGCGGGCCGAGGGGTCGATCCAGCAGATCGGCGCGCTGCCGGACGAGGTCCGGCAGCTGTTCCGCACCGCCTGGGAACTGCCGCAGCGGGCGCTGATCGACCTGGCGGCGGCGCGCGGGCCGTTCATCGACCAGTCGCAGTCGCTGAACCTGTTCATGGCGGCGCCGACCATCGGCAGGCTGTCGTCGATGTACATGCACGCGTGGAAGACCGGCCTGAAGACCACCTACTACCTGCGATCGCGGCCGGCGACCCGCATCCAGCAGGCCACGGTCAGCGTCGCCGCCTGCTCCCTGGAGAACCCTGAGACCTGCGAGGCGTGCCAGTGACCACGACCCAGACGCCGGTGACCACCGGGCACCTGCTGCTCGACCCCGGCATGGACCTGACCCTGCGGCCGATGCGCTACCCGGCGTTCTACGACCGGTTCCGCGCCGCCATCAAGAACACCTGGACGGTCGAAGAGGTCGACCTGCACTCCGACCTGGCCGACCTGGGCAAGCTGTCGCCGGCCGAGCGGCACCTGGTGTCCCGGCTGGTCGCGTTCTTCGCGACCGGCGACACCATCGTCGCCAACAACCTCGTCCTCAACCTCTACCAGCACGTGAACTCGCCGGAGGGGCGGCTGTACCTGTCGCGGCAGCTCTTCGAGGAGGCCGTGCACGTGCAGTTCTACCTCACCCTCCTGGACACCTACGTGCCCGACGAGAAGGAGCGGGCGGCAGCGTTCGCCGCCGTGGAGAACATCCCCTCGATCGCCCGCAAGGCCGAGTTCTGCTTCACGTGGATCGACTCGGTCTTCGGGCTGCGCGAGCTGCGCAGCGCCGCCGACCGGCGCGCGTTCCTGCTCAACCTGATCTGCTTCGCCGCCTGCATCGAGGGCCTGTTCTTCTACGGCGCGTTCGCCTACGTCTACTTCCTCCGCTCCCGCGGCCTGCTCAACGGGCTCGCGTCGGGGACCAACTGGGTGTTCCGCGACGAGTCCATGCACATGGCGTTCGCCTTCGACGTCGTGGAGACCGCGCGGCGCGAGGAGCCGGAGCTGTTCGACGAGCGAATGGCCGGGCGGGTCCGCGAGATGCTCGCCGAGGCGGTGGACTGCGAGGCGCAGTTCGCCGAGGACCTGCTGGGGCAGGGCGTGGCCGGTCTGTCCCTGCCGGACATGCGGAGCTACCTGGAGCACGTCGCCGACCGGCGGCTCGCCCAGCTCGGCCTCGATCCGCTGTACGGGTCGGCGAACCCGCTGGCGTTCATGGACCTGCAGGACGTGCAGGAGCTGTCCAACTTCTTCGAGCGCCGGGTTTCCGCCTACCAGGTGGGCGTCACCGGGGAGGTCGCCTTCGACGACGACTTCTGAATCAGCGCCGGTAGTGTCGGGGAATGCTGATCTACTCGGCGATCACGTCACTCGACGGCTACACGACCGGCCCGGAAGGCGACATCGAATGGTCCGCGCCGGATGAGGAGGTCCATGCCTTCCTCAACGACCAGGAGCGGGGAATCGGGACGGCGACATCAGCGTCGGCGGCGCGACCCTCGCGGGGTCGGCGATGCGGGCCGGACTGGTGGACGAGTACCGCTTGTTCGTGATGCCGGTGGTGGTCGGCGGCGGGACCGCCGTCTTCCCG
>Ga0335074_10010372_pt1 | contig 13033 bp, 14 predicted proteins | sample Lox_Sample_23_FD_206715 | JGI IMG/M metagenome (GOLD analysis project Ga0335074, IMG submission 206715) | Soil microbial communities from Loxahatchee National Wildlife Refuge, Florida, United States - Lox_Sample_2.3 | ecosystem: Environmental > Terrestrial > Soil > Wetlands | place: USA...
ACATATACTATTCTAATATGTCCAGACAACGTGTTGAACTAAATGGAGACGGTTTTGTCGCACTGCCGATGCCAGAAGATGTACGGGCGAAGGAAATGGAAGCGGTGAACGAATTTTATCGGCGTTGGAAGTCAGAAGCATGCAAGTTGGGGATACCGCATTCCGACGTTGGATGTAAAGTTCTCGAATATTTGATAAACAACCCAGAAAAGTGGGTAACAGGTGAAGTTCATCACGGCACATCGGAACTTTTCGCGAGAAAACCCACTATGGCAGACTTTATTGCCGATCTCCATGCAGGCGAGAGATCTGGGACTCTCAGGATAATAGATACTGCACAAGGATCAAGGGACGAAAAGTTGAAAGATTCAGCAGATAGAGTCCTTGAATGTGCGCGACTGGTCGAAGAGGGAACATTTTCAACGACAGCTCATCGGCATTGCTGTGCGTTCGGTGTTCCAGCGTCGGAAGATGGTTTGTTAAAATGCTCACCCAAAATTCCGCCTCAAGAGCTTTTGACTGGCCGTACATATACTCCTCGAGGTATTCGCGCACTTAATTACACGACTAATTCTTTCAGTACCCTGCATTCCCACTAAAACCGGTACTGCAAATTTTAATACTGTTTTCTCGCCTGGAGGATCTATCACTGGCGCTCACATCGACTATTGTGTTTTGGCTCAAGTTTTGGCTGTGTTTGCAGAAGAGACGAAGGAAGGGATGAAGCTACTCGTCGGTTTCGAGCCAAATGAAAATAATATGGCCCTAATGTCGAGAAGACATCGAACAGAAAACCCAATGGGTTGGGATTCCGGCATTTTTACCAATATTGATTTGACTAACCGTGGAACAGATCTATCACGATTTACCGGGATCCAGGTCACAATTTTGACCGATGATACGTGGACCGTGATAAATGAAGGGTTGATACATATCGTGTTGACTGTCGGCACAACAGGTGCGGCGCCATTTTTATAACTGTTAACATTTGCAGTCGTGACGGGCTGCGAAGTTGCAAGAGCAGAAGGAAGAGAAAAGGCATCGTTGAATGTGCTTAGCTGGGATGTCCGTCGGATCCAATCTCTTGTTGCGGGAGGCGATCTTCATCTTTCAGGATTAGAGTCGATTCATCGAGATGGCTGTGATCTGCTAGCTGAAGCGACATTCCTTGAACCGGTGGCAAGTTCAACAATAACAGATCGACAAACGTTGAAGTCGTGTAAAAAGGAAATACAGAAGACGATCAAAAGAATAGAAGCGGAAATCAAAAAGGCGAAGAAAGCGCAAAGACAAGTAAATGTGCCTCGGCGAAAGAGAATGTCAACGGCCCTCAACCCTGAGAAGCCCTCGAAAAGGTCCAAAGCAAACCCACAGGATGCAAGCCGGGGCCGAAGGACTGGGGCGAACTGAAATACATAACAAGAAATACAATAAACGTGGGTACCTAAAATACATTCAGTGATTCTTTCGACATCATTTAGCTTCCCATTTAAAGTGGAAAAACCAAACTTATTATCCGATACGGTTGGTGGACCTTCGCCGTGATTGATTGATTGATTCATCTGTATGATCAACCAGGTCAACCTTTGATGTGATCGGCTAAAATTCCCGTTAAGAATTCTTCTTAGGTGCAAGCGAATCCGTGGCGTCGTAATTGGATTCAGTTCAACCAACGGGTCACTTTAAGCGGAATAGGACTTCAGAGTGACACAAGAAGTTGGCAAGAATGATGGGCATTGAAGTATGGAAAAACAAGCGAGATGGAGGTAGAGCATGGGCACGATGCATAAAATCTAAGTACCACTCATAGGTGATCACCAGCGTGAGGTGCGAGACTGAGCGGCCCTCATCTCATGTATTTCAGGCTGCAAAGCTCTTAGATATCCAAAAGCCAAGCCGCTTAGAACCGAGGCACCAGTAAGCCAAATTACTAAAGCCCTCAGTGAAATTGAAAGAAAGCCAAAATACCAATTAAGTCCTAGTTAGACGGACAAAATAAGTGCTAATTTGTGATCCAAAATTGGAAATACACTGCATATACACTATTTTTAAGGGATATTAAACGTTACATCTGAGCTAGCACAATGTTTATAGTCATAACATCTTCGTTTTTTATCTATCGATTCATGACCTCACATATCTTCCTCTAGTGGCGTGCGAGTCCTTGCAAATAGATTATCAGGGCTCATCACGTCCCTCGACGGACTCCTTGGATAGGTATCCCTAGCCCCCTTCCCTTCAATTAGGATACACATTGGACCGGGTTCGGTACCATCTGATTCGCGATCGGGTGCGATTATGGATTCGGGAGTCCCCGACTCTGCAATTATAACGCCAGCCACCCTTTCCTCTATCGATACTTGCGGTGGGGGAGATACTCGCTGCCTTTTCAATGGTCCTCGTTCGTTATCGCAAATTACCTGTCCAAATTTCCTTTTCTCGCCTATAAGAACCTTTTGTGGTCGCTGTGGCCTTTTCAAGTGTCCAACTGACAGTCGAAAGGTTGTTTCCTTTCCTTTCGATATGCTTTTCCTCCGCCTACCACTATTGTCGAAGTTTTTCAGATTTGCTTGGGATAAATACTCCCTATTTTCCCCTGGACACCTTTCGACTTCTGGAAGTTCAATGATTATAGGGTCCCTTTGTTCGTCGAATTCTTCCTGTCTGACTCCATCAGTACCTTTCGAGGTCGACTTGGCACCGCTCGATTGCATTTCAGTTTCCAGTGTTAACCCTTTCGAGTCGACAGTGTCTCCATCTTGTTGCTCTGAAAGTTCGTCACTAAGCTCCACATCTTCTCCTGTGTCCTCAAGGACATAACGTTCCATAAATTCTTGTGATTCATCTCTACTGTCTCCTCTAACCTCCTCAACTTGAGCCTCGATTCCATTTTGTCCGACTTCTTCCCCTTTTGATAGCAACTCTTCCATCTCAGATTCCCACTCACCCTGAGCAATATCTGAGGCCGCTACTTCAGCACGATAACGACGTCTTGGAGACCGATCACCTCGACGAAGGGAGTCATGTAGTCTGCTCACTGAGTCCGTACGCCTTAGTGGTGATCTCTCTCTCGAGGATCGTCTCCTTGAGGAGGGTTCCGTCTTTTCTGGGGTATCGTCTCTCCTTTTGGGCGACCGGCTGCGATTGTCAGATGCGTCGCGTCGTACAGGTGATCTTGACGTTCCCGTTCTTCGGGTCTCCACTTGTTTATCCGATTGGACATGCTTTCGCTTTTCTCGTAGTGATTCCACATCCGAACCTGCTTCTCCCTTCTCAGATCCACTCATATTCTCTGCTGGAACCCCTTCCGAATCGAAGCCTTCTCGATCTATACCCTCCCAACTATCTGCATCATTTCCTATGTCGTCTTGGACAGTCCCTTCCGTCGGCTCTGCCAATTGAGATTGGTTGCCTGTTCCGGCGACATCTACTTGTACTGTCGTCCTATCGGGTTCCATTGTTCCTGGTTCCACTTCTGCCACTTCCAGTTCACCTTCATCTTTGGGATATTCTAACCAACTGCTGGCAGCTCCAGATCCAACTTCTTCACGACTACTGCAAGATGCAGTTACCGTCAGCGGACCATAAGGAGAAAGACTTCCAGCCGCCGGCTCAACTTCATGACCCACGTTTTCGAATTCGATCTCCTCGCGGAGATCTGTTGCCCGCATATCTCTTCTGAAATGCTGACGACTCTTCCGTTTTTTGAACCGGTCTAACTTTTGACGTAGATGTGAGCTAATCCCTCCCCTTCCGTATGTTCCTCTGATGGCTTCCATCATTCTCAGTTTTCTCCTCTCTCCAACCATTTTTCCCTTGGGTTTTCCGAATCTCACGTTTCGTCTCTTTCCTGGTGGAAATGGTGGCGGCTCATCTTCTCCGCCATCAACCTTTTCAAAATCCTCCAGATCGACATCGATCTGTGGCGACCTAAGTTTCTCTGATTCATCTGTGACTTCATTAACGATTTTCCCTTTAGGGCTCGGGTCGCGTTCCCCATCCCAAGCCACTGGCGACTCGACTTCTGATTCAAGCTCTTCCTCTTCAGAAAAGAGTCCACCCATGCCTAGGCCATCCCAATCCATCCACTCTTGGTATTCCATATTGCCGTCTTCTCTTGGAGAGTTAACGCTTTCCGAATCCACACCCCCCATTGCGACGACTGATTCATCTTTATCGGATTCTGATTCGACGGGTTCAGATACATCCACGTCAACATCCATCCGATGAAACTGTCCGTGTGACAAGGGTACCAATTGACGAGGGTACGCCTTCGTTAAGACCTCGTACCAGTCCTCGCAGTGATGATTGATGGCTTTAGCGATCTGAAGCAACACCTGGCTTTCCAAAATTTGGTTTTTCCGAAGTTGCCACTCCTTGACCTTTAAATTGTCTGCCCAAACCGTCAGTGTAGGACAGAAAACCACGTATTGCAGTCCAATATCACGAATTTCCTTGTAATTTCGGCAGCGGGTTAAAAACATTCGATGCGCACTAGGCTTACAGCCACGGCTGTTCAAATAGTGTTTTTCTAGTTTGCCTTTCAGTCGCTTCCACACCTCGTTGTCAACTTTCCTAAGAAGAGTTAGCCCTGTCACAAGGGACATAGGGATACGTTCGAACAAACTCGTACCAGTCAATATACATTATTTTCCAAAGCGCTGCTCGAATCCTAATATTCCCACAGCCCTCTTCCGCCTGAACAGCTGATTCCTGACATTTGATCATAGCTTCGGTCAAAACCTTACCATTCGCTCCCAGATATGTAGTTATCCTGGAAACGTCGCCAGCAGCCACGGAGACAATGTCCGGTAGTGCATTCGTTTCTTGAGATACTGAAAACCGTCGCAAGATATGCGCCACATTTTCAACTTCGTCCTCGCTCCGGAGGATGAATTCCTCTACAGCCGACTGCTTGGCGATGGAATTAGGCCGAGGCCGTCGCTTGCGGCTTGTAGGTGCCGGAGACCCTGGTGTGCTACTCGTGTCATCACGGCTCACATCGTCGCGGGACTCATAAAATGTGAGACACTCTCGAAGAAGTCTCACACACTGCTTATGTGTTACGTCCGAATGTGAAAGTATCAGTTCTATGTCTTCGGTTGTGACGGTGAGGTCTGGAAAGCAGTCCGCTAATATTTTTCCAACGATTTCCAAAGGTCGACCGAGACCGGAATTGTCCATCTTAGTCTGGCACTGGGTTGGCGTAGTCCAATTCTTTCCTTTCTTCTGTACCGTTCGAAGATAGTGTTTCTTCGTACTTCTAGAGAGAGTTCTTGCCTTGAAGATTAAACACGCTCCTAAATGGGGCCGAATTCGAATTCTGAATGAATTGGGAGATAGAGTTTAGAATAGGGAAGTATACAGAGCAATTATACTTATTCTAGCGAACCGAGGACACTTAATTCACCCGACCTTGACATTTAGACCGTTGGATAAGTTGTTTCTTTGTCCAACAAAAACGTTAAACTTGGAAGGGGTATATAAACGGGGCTCTCGAACAATAGCATTTTTGCCCACAAAGAACATCGGTCACATTGGTCAAGAGTCGAAACATATTATTCAATTAGATTTCTACTATCTTAGCTTTAATTTGTACGAAACTAGAGCGACTATTTCGAATGAGAATATCGTGGCGCTCCTATTTATTAGTGTCAGCCACTCTGGATCCCCTGAAATCTATTTCATGGTACATCTGACAAAGAATAGTCAAAGGATCCCATGAAATCTATTTGTGATGGAACATCTGGAAGTAATTCATTGTTCTAGGTCGTCGCGATTATCACTTAACTTTCAGGATACAATCTAAGTTATCTAAGACGCAACTTGACCACGTACGGTCTGGACCGCCAAGACTGGTTCGGATGTTCTAGATTTTCTCCTTCAATTGTCATTCAGTTTAAAAATTAAAGTTTTCAACACACCACCGGACACATCTCTGCACTCACGGCATGCCACATACAACTTCGTTTTACTAAAGGGAGGGCGATCAAAATTGTCTAGCGGAACTCGACGGGCCGCCTCCATTACAGCATGTGAGTTATCAGACTTCCTCAAGTCCTGAGCAGTGGGATATGATGCCCAGTACCAAATTTGATCCTGAGGTAGATCGATTTCACACGTATTATAGCATATAAAAGCTTGGTCGATTCTCACGCTGCACATTCAAATTATAAACATCTGTTGGAAGAAATCTCTGAATTGAAAGAATATTGCATTTTGAAAAGCATTGTATTTGGTCAAATCGAAGTCGAGGTGAACCTACTATTTTGAAATGGAGACATATTCCAATAGTAAATAGCCAAAGAAATCGTGTGAATTAAGAAAGTGTCGGATATTGCAGAAGTCAAACTTTGCTGTGGAGCGATGGAAGTTTTACATCATGCGGCTAAGGATGTGTAGAATTGATGAATGGCAAGATAAAACCTTGTCGACTCCATGTGAAAGATGTGAAAGGAGAAAGTTTTGTATTTTAGGCCATACCGTAAATTTGGACATGAACGCAACTCCACGGCCCCGTGCAGACACGTGGCTGCTTACCGACTGTCCAGAAAATCTCTACCGCCTCACTTCATTGGGTACAGGATTACCCCCAGCTCAAACTGTCGATCAATGACCGCTATGGCCTCCGCTATTTCCTTTTTCGGCCTGATTATGCGGGCTTTCCTAATTTTGTTGACAACGGAATTTGAAACAGATCGCTCCCTCGCGCTTTCAAATATAGACAAAATTAAGGAGAACAGCACAAAGCAGGTGAAAACATCGTTTAATCCCTTTTTTCGAGCCGCTTCGGATGGATCGCTAACATTTCCAGGTGGCTATCGAAATCATGAAATATCCGGGTCGAAGAAAGGGACAACGGCATAACCAGCAAGGTCACATTCAACTGACAGTGAAATCTCCCGCTAGCCACAATACTGCTCATAATGGGGAGCCGCTCTTTAACGGCCAATACTACACGATTGCGTTGAATGATGTCCTCAACGCTCTTCCGGATTGGGAAGAACAAGTCCTCTCTATGTCGTTGTGGTGGGAAATCACAGCGCTGCCAAAAGTTCATTGATCGAAGTCATCTCTCAAATTCGAGTTCCTCGGTCGAAGGGGTGCGAAAAAGTTTGTCCCGTTTGAAATCCCACAAACTTGCATCTCACCACAAAACTCCGTTGAATACAATTGAGTAATACTCTACAGCCATGACGCCAAACTCGATGGAAGTTTCAAACAAGTTAGTGGACATATGTGAGAACTGAAATCTCACTTTATATCCCGTCGCTCTCCCATTAACATCTATAACCTTTTGTAATCTCCTAGGCATCCTTTCACAAACGGTATTCACTCCTTCCATGTCAATATTCTTCCATGCCTCTTTTAATGTTGCAATGAGCACCTCTTTAGTTCTTGGCGGTGATTCCATTCCTCTAAAATATGACTTCACCATGTCTCATACTGTCTCAATTGGGTTTAAAGCAGGGAAGTTTGAAGGCGAAGTTTTTGGGTCCAATCCTTCTCATGCCAACTCTTGTAATTATTTTCTCCTTTTACTGGCAACTCCACAATGATATGACGCTCCATCTTCCATCCACATTCCTCCATGCTCTTCATCCAAAAATCAAATATTTCTCCATCCATTATGACATCCACACATTCTGCAGCTGTCATTTTCCCTTCTCTTTTTTCTCTCTGTTAAATTTACCAATTTTCTTAGCTTTCCCCATCTCATAGCAGCTCAGATGTTAACTTTGCGAAATCCAGGAATTACTGTAGCTCTGCAACAGTCTTCCTCATACTCTTTTTTGGAAAACTTCCATACCCAACATTTAGCTTGATTTGAGTCCGTCTGCATTGACATTCTGTCCAAACGACATTCTTCCAATCTTCAATAGTCAATCTTTATATTTGAGTGCAAATTGGGGACGGGCGGCTTTTTGTTTTGGGAGAATGTCATGGTCGTCGCCGTTCGAATCGATGATTCAATCACATTCCAACCTCCTTTACAAGAACTGTACCAAGAGTTTGTGAATGGACATTAATATTCAAAGCATCCATTAGTTCTGTGAGATGTTGTCTTCTGGTATTGTGATCTTTGATTATATAGGGAGCGCTTGTATACCGTTTTCATCGAGAGCTTCAGGACGTCCTGAACGCGATGCAGTCTCACAGGTTTGTCTCGCTAACCAGCGCTTCCAGACTTTCTTGGCTGCATCGTCATTTACATTTAAAAGTGTAGATATTTCTGGGAAAGTAGTCGACGCATGCCTACAATCTGATTCCGAATTGCTTCTGGTATTCTCCCCCTTGCCATCATGAAGGCGTGCAACCGTGTACCCACTTACAGCTCAATTGTAAAAAAAAATGCAATGGCGCACGCATTCCAATGGATCATCAGATCTCAAATTCACGAGGCGAACTTTAATTTCTGGACCTGAAATTCTAAAAAAACCTGGACAAACGCTTTCGCCACCTTTGATCGAGTGGAACTTGCACACCGAAGTTATCCTACCGCGTGGAAATCCTTGGTCCTGTGTAGTTTCAATGCGCTATGACCAGGACGCGTCGGATGCCAGGAACGGGACAGTTACATTTGCGAGCGCAACTAAGCCGGACGAAGTCGAGCTTATTCTGCAAAGAGTGCAGCTCGCAATCCTGATTCCTCGCGAGGATCCCAGTTCACTTTGTATTATGAACGAGCGTGAATGCGAACATCGCGAGACTTCTAACGAGTTGAAATTGTCAAAGAATGCAGTTGTCGCAGACATAATTGGCGCTGATGTCGACTTGTCGCTGATCGATCTTCTCGGCATAGTCTCGAGAGTTGAAAAGTTATATCCAAAACAGCAAGTGCAAATGTTTTTAGAACCAGGATAAGCATTTGCTTCTTTTAGCGAAGGGGCTGGTCGTCTCGTCTGTAAGGCAGAAAGAGTGTTTGGTCCTCGGTACCATCACAATGACGGGTAAGTTGAATTGATTCCGCTGAGTCAAAGATGATAGCGCCAACCAATCTGCGATTTAAATTGCTCGGCCGCGTGATCTAGAAGGCATCAGAACGATCGTCATGCCTATAGGTGCGATTTTGCTGATCTCTAGGAGTCTTGACCAAAGTCGACCAAGTTCAATCTCGTGAGAACCGACGGTCTTGCGAAAGGGTATCATGTTACTTATCTTCGATTACCAGCAAAAGAAGAAGCAAAATATGGCCTGGAAGGCCACGAGGGAATGGGAGCGGGAAGTATTCCGCAAAAAGTCTTGCCGTGACCTGAGCCCCGACCGTCTCGACACGGAGAAGCTGGTTCAAGCCCTTGGCTCTAAATTGTCCAACATGAATGAAGAAATGTCTCGGTCTTTTACGTTGAGCTGAAGTCAAGAAGAACACGACCAACTACCGCGTTGTATTGCAGTCTATCACCTCTCTGCGACGAATACCTTGCAGACTTCCAGAAGGTCAACAGGAGACACCTTCCTCGAAGATGTACGTTCCTTGATGGAACGAAAAAGGATTCGCGAACTCGTCGAATTTGTTGCATGTAAGCCTTGATCCAATCCAATCATCGATTATCGATTTCTCCAGAAAAGAATGTTTCCATCGCTACCCAAAACTAAGCAAAATCATAAATGAAAGAATATGGTGGCATCCCCGTCTTCTGACCCTGTGTCAGCATCCAAAACTTGAAATATGGAATGGGGAATACATCGACATCGTCGATCCTTTTCATATATGGGCCCGCCGTTCACGTACCCCATTATTCTCGAAATGTCTACTGAGGACTTTGGGTTCGGTCAGATCCCGAATATCGGAGACATCTGAGGACCTTGCAATTTCGTGCAATAGTTCTTCTTGATCCAGCATAACCAAGACATGGATTCCGGGTCGGAGTGTCCCCGTTTCAGTTCCGAAGGTCGAACGTGGGAGGTGTATCGTAGAATACCAAACTGGAGCTTGGCCTTGATCCTTTTTCTTCAAGGCTTGCCTCTTTCTTGTGCGTTTCCAATACCTATTCAGCCACGCAGTTAACCTTATTTGTCACGGTACGTGACAAATAGGGTTAACTGCGAAATTCAGCCTTTGCCCCACGTCTTGTCTTTCTAGTACAAGCCGAATGAGCCCTGGGCAGAGTGTTGAATAAATGACAATGAAAAGGCTTACTCACAGGAACGACTTCGCAACAGTTGTTGAGGGAGAATGATGTGATTGAAGGCAACTAGAATATGTTTCTTGACGTGGAGATCTACGAGAACTAGCTCTAATCTCTACAAAATATCCAGCGCTTATATACAGCAGTTTTGCGTGAGATGAAGAATTTCAATGAACTTCACTCAACATTTAAACGACATCTATCCAGTATCAAATACCTTTAAAACACATTATGAATCCAACCTTCTAGCATCGTCGATCGACAAATACTCTATGTCCGATGAACTCATCGAAATCTTTCTTAGGATCTGTAGGGAAGTCGAAGTCATTTGCAAATGTCGTCAAATAGCCGGTATTTGGAAGAGACCCCGAGGAAGTCGTGCGATAGAGATCACTGGAATGACAGCTGTAAGTACATACGAGTCGATTGCTTCGGACAAGAGATTGGAATGCGAGAAGTTGACGCATTCCCGGGCTTGGCTTCGACCTGAAATTAACATTCGTGAGTCCAGAAATTGTGTTTCTTGCCATATAGAGATGTGGACTCAGTAGACCCTTTAAACGTTTGAATCTTGCCTGTGATATCAGATTCTAGTGGGATCAACCGAGTTTCCAAACGGATCGATTGTTGGATTGTGGAGGGCTAACGTGGTTCTTAGATCGTCAGCTTTGGAACTGTGCAGAAATTGTACATGTCCTAGAGTTGACCAGGCGTACATTCATTCGAGAACTCAAGATTCGGACTGGGATAACCTTGTGCGCGAACATGTTGTTGGCAATTGTGTATTCCCTTCACTAAAGTCTAAATTGTCGTCTTGTGCATTCACCGTATAACGCTGCCATACAACAATGCCTCCATTTTAGTTTCATATATACAATATATCAAGTTCCCATTCAATTGTTCGTTGTTAGCACTGAAGGAGAGGCGTAGCAGTATAACTGACTGCTGCCTAACGAAAGAAAAAAGGGGATGTGACACGAGCAGGTCCATAGTTAGAGTTTCATGAGCAGTCAGTCCCTCCCTGCTCCTGGAAAATCAAATGGGGTGTGATGTCAATAATCAGCATTGGCGTGAAAAGAGGGGTAAGGCTATTTGTGTGGACTACAACAAAAGTTTGGTGCGAGGCGAGGGGGTTGAGACATCCTTTGACTGGATTGAGGGGTTAGTTGGTTTCAGTGCGCTTTCATTCGATTTGTTCGCAAAGCCACAGCAGACCGTTTCAGCAAGCCTCAAAATGAGTCGGAGCTTGCACCCAAATGTAAAATACGGTAGATGGCGTGCATATTGAATTAACGACAAAAAAAGATCCCATGTGCAATTTCGACGGGTAGTGCGGCCAATAATGAGCGGGTAATTCAGCCACGAATGCGGTAGCGTGACCCGTCGTCACCATCCCAAACGCTTACTGTTTGAGGTGGTTCAGGAGGTGATTCGATAACAAAGATAAAATACCATTATCATTCCTTTGCCCAAACCATAGCCGCCAAATGTCACCGGAAACTCGCGTGTTTGGCAAAGACAAAGGGATGCGTCACTTAAATTCTGTACGATTCCAACACTTCTGGAGACATGGACGACGACGCGTATCTCGAACCAAACTTTGATCCAACCTCGCTTCGATGCGCAGACCTTCGCAGAATTTTGATTTTTCATGACGTGGAGTTCCCTAGCTCCGCGAAAAAAGCCCAACTCGTACACCTTTTCTTTGACAACATCACATCAGAAGCTGAGACCATTCTGGAACGGAAGCGTAATGTTCGTCCAATGTGTCCAGAGATGGAAATCATTCCTGGCAAAAAGGCTCATGTACAACCTCAAATTTATCTCCCGGAGGTTTGTATTGGATATGACGTAAACTGAGATGGTAGGAGGAGCAGCGGCCACGTCTGGCGAAGATCCGTATTGTGGCTGCCACAGCAGGCAAAGTTGCTCTGAAGAAGACTCGTTGGAAAACTTCTACAAAACTGCCCTTGAATATCATACCAAGTCCAGGTCCAGAGGGTGTCGACATGGCTACCGAGAAAGCGACTCCGTCACAAGGATCAAAGGTCCAACCCTTATTCTGTGCCAAAGCTGATTAAAGAGTGAGCCCAAGTTGGTCGATTTAAATACGTCCCAACGCTGTAGAGAGAATTTGGCTCCTTCAATCGTATTTAGCCTGCGAGACATTGCTGAATTTAGACTGCGACAGACGAGTCAGCGACGAAAAGGACAACAGCCAGCCATCATAGGAGGGTCGCTGAGAAACCAGATTCTGAGCAGTCTCTCCCAACACCTCAGCCGACTCCTCAAAGAGACCCACCAAGATATATGGCGCCTATCGAAGACTTGAACATATCACCGAGTTATAAAACGTGGCTCACATCCACCGAAGGATTGGAGATGAGTCAGAGATTGCGAATTCAGCGTGACCGCTCTGATTGAGCTTTAGTATTCAAGTTTTCTAAGTTTAGTTTGGATAGATCTCCTTTCAATTCAAGGGAATAGGTTATTGATAAGCACATACCGGCATCTTACAGCGGTATCCAAATTATAGTTTTCCTCTCATTTAAATTGCATGTCTTCTATTTATCTGAAATGCTCTCGTGCGAAGAAATAATCAAACGTACTGCTTATCTACCACGACTTCTACCCCGCTTTTACCACACCCTGTAGAAATATGTATGAGAGGGAGCGAGCTAATTGTGTACTTGAGATGTGGCTACTGGTCTTTATATACATGAGCAATTGCAGCGCTGAATAATCCCAACACACCCGACCAACAATCCACGCCTCTCAACCAATTCAGCACTTCTGAAGAACGAATGAAAATCGATCAGCAGCACTCTTCAGGTAACCAGACAGTCTCAAGCGTAACCATGAAGTTTCAGCTTGGAGCACAATCTGTCACCGTGGAATTGGGC
>Ga0335074_10010373_pt1 | contig 13033 bp, 10 predicted proteins | sample Lox_Sample_23_FD_206715 | JGI IMG/M metagenome (GOLD analysis project Ga0335074, IMG submission 206715) | Soil microbial communities from Loxahatchee National Wildlife Refuge, Florida, United States - Lox_Sample_2.3 | ecosystem: Environmental > Terrestrial > Soil > Wetlands | place: USA...
CTCACCCGCGCCTTCAAGAAACTCGCCGCAGGCGCCGGGCTCCCGCCGATCCGGTTACACGATCTGCGCCACGGCGCGGCCACGCTTGCCCTGGCCGCGGGCGTGGACCTGCGCACCGTGCAAGACCAGCTCGGCCACTCCAGCATCGTGCTGACCGCCGATACCTACACCTCGGTGCTGCCCGATGTCGCGCGGATTGCCGCGGAGAAGGTTGCCGCGCTGATCATCAGAGCCGGCTGCCTGGCGGCCGGCACGCAGCGGCGCCGACGGCGCGAGCCGCATACGTGTCGTCGAAAACGCGGCAGGCCGAAAGCGACGGTCAGGTCGCAGGCGCACGCGGGACGGCAGATCGGACGCCCGCGCCGCCGCACCCGCGCCGGGCCGAGCTGACCGTCTCGTAAGCCAGCGCGCTCTCACACGCCCGATGGGACGGGCACCCTGATCCGATATCGGCAGCACAGGAAGCCAACTGAAGACAAGCCGCCTGGGCTCCCAAGTGCGCCAGGCCGGGCTGGACGCTACCCGGCGAGCGAGGCCTCCCTGATTGCGACCCGGCGGGCCTCCAGAACAGTCCGGCGGGCCTCCACAACAGTTCTGCCGGGCCCATGATGGCCTCAGTCCGGCCCCACGCAAGATCAGCGCCGACGCCCAGCAGGGCATCGGCGCAGGTCAGGACGGGTGCGCCGCCAGGGACTTGAACCCCGAACCCGCGGATTAAGAGCCGCTGTCCGCCAGCGTCCATCGGCGTACGTCAGTGCAGCCCAGCGCCCTGCTGAACGTCGGTGTACACCAGCGGACGAGCATGAACTGCAACCAGAACTGCAACCACGTGCCAGGGCGAGGCGCTTGCCGGCGGCCCGGCAGACAAGGTTCCTGCATTACTCGCACGCCCGGTCATGCATGAATGCTCGACCCGGTCGACCATCCGAGTTCTACCTGGGTTTCGATTGTGTCTTGCCACTTGTGCTGGCTGTTCGCGGTCCAGACTGAGGGAGCACATCACCTAGGTCACTCCATTTTCTCCGCCTGCGGTACAGGTGCGCGTCGTGCCCATGCGCTGAGCGGCCAACGGCCGGTCGACGACTGTGGGCGCTGACACTGTGCCTGGTGGCGGACCCAAGCCCACCTCTACGAAGAAATGGGCGGGATCGCGAACCACCTGCCTCGCACTGGCGTAATGCCTACTCGCAGACGAGCGCGCCCGATCGGCCGGCCACCCAGCTGTTTTAGCGATCATTCCGCAGTAACATGCGCAACGCTAAGATCTGCCCAGGCGCGGACGAACGGCTTGTTGCAGATTGCTGTGGCCCTCTTCCGTCTAATGGAGGCATGATCGGTGTCCGAGGATACTCGAAAGGGACCTCGCCGGAGATTAACTAGATTTATCACTGGCGCTTGGTTTCGCGCGAGTGGCGTGGCAATATTGAGTATAATTTTTGGGATTTCCGGTTTTTCCTTGAAGCCCAGCCCGCAGCTCACGCCGACACTGCGGGCGCCGCAGATCTCAGTGCTCGCGGAGGAGCCTGGAGTTTCTGCTACCTTGGCACTCGGGATTATGGTAGGAGGACAACTTCCGGCGAGGAATGTACTGCCGGGTACCGGCGGCACCAGCGATGGACTGTCGCCCAGTGGAGTAGTTCCCGTCAATACGCTTAGCATAGCAATTGACGTTACGGCCGCTTCGAAAGAGCCAGTCTGGCTAGCGATTGTGTTGAGTGATTTTCCGCCACTCACTCCGGCGTTTCCGCAGAACCAGCTTAAAGCTGGACTCTCGCGGGAGGTGCCGCTTACCACCCCGATAGTGGTGGACCCGCCGGGATCAAGCACAAGAGACTATGTCTTTTTGGTTCAGGTCACATCCCGAAACGTATTGCCGTCGCAGAGACCGCCGGACCTGGCGGGTATAACCGTGTCAGCAAAAGAGCCGATTGGGGCCATCAGCGAAGGTTATCTGTGCTGCCGCCAGCCAACGCTAGGTCAGAAAGTTCATCTCAACGAGAGGTACGTCATGACCGGCAATCGGGACATCGTCTACAAGCGGTGCGGATGCGCGGACAAGGCCACCGGCCGGCAGCTGTCCGGCCGCTGCCCGCAGCTGGCCGAGCCTGGGCACGGCAGCTGGTACTACGCCGTGCAGGTCAGCACGGTCGGCGGCCGGAGAGCCCGATATCGCCGGGGCGGGTTCCCAACCGAATACGCGGCACGCGCTGGTCGAAACGAACTCCTCCAAGGTCCGGCCGACCTGGCCGCGGCGGGAGCGTGGACCGTGGCCCGGTGGCTGCGGCACTGGCTGCAGCAGGCCGAACCGAACCTGCGCCCCGCAAACCGTCTGCGGCTACGGCGACAACATCAACCGGTATCCGATTCCGGGCCTGGGCCGCGTAACCCTCGCCGACCCGGGCAGCAGGCGGCTGCAGGCCTTCTTCGACCTGCTCGCCCGCCAGCGCACCCGCAACGGGACGCCGCTCGCGGCGGCCACCATCGACCGGGTGCGCGCCACTCTTCGCTCGGCGCTTAACGCGGCAGTCCGCGAGGGGCTTATCACCGCGAGCCCGCTGGCGCACGTGCGCCTGGCCAGGCCAGCGCGGCCTCACCCGGTCAGCTGGACCGACGAGGGGGTCGCGGCATGGCCTGTCGTGAAGGAGAATCCCGTGTAGAACCTGGCATTCTCCGGGGCGGGCAGGCCGACCCGGCCCAGCTCGTGCAGCGCGCGCATCTGCTCCTCGGCCGGGGCGTGGCAGCAGGCTCCCGCTGGACTAGGAAGGCCTGGTAGCGCTCGGTCGTGATGCGGCCCAGGACGACCGCTTAGTCGGCTAGCGGCGTCAGTCGACTGGCGTGTGGCGGGTGAGCCAGGCTGTGAAGGCTTGTTCCTGCTGGTGGCGGGTGGCGCGGCCGAGCCTCAGGACATCACCATCGAGGATGACTTCGACCTGGCGCTCGTTGCGGGACGCCCAATCGGCCACCGCTGCAATCAGATTACGCAGCGGCTCTTGCCCAACGTGGACCACCAGCCAGCCTATGGCCGTCCCGATCCCCTTCCCGCCCTCGGGAACCCTGTCCGCCGGAGGCTCGACGCTGGCCACCTTCAGGGTCAATAGCTCCTGGCGCAGCCGACGCGCCAACCCGGCCAGCTCCTCCTCGTGGCCGTCGGCATGGTCATTCATGATCTGTATCGTCAGCTCACCGAGTTCGGCCACTCCGCTCGTCCTTTTCTGGCGGGTACCGTCCAGTCACGAATGGCGTGACCTGACCTCACCCACCTTGATATGCCGCAAACAGCTACTACTCTAACTGTGGCGGCGAGTCGCGATTTGCCGATCCACAGGTGAAGCGACAATGGCCTGCTATTCGAGCATTGACGCACGAACGGCATGGCTGAAGTTGGGCAACGGCAGACGCAGGAGGGCGCAGTGACGTCTGACAGCACGCCCGTCATGGCTCCTGTGCCGATGCTGGAGCCGAAGGGGCGTGCGGCGCTAGTGATTGCCACAGCCCGTTATGACGACCCGGACCTTGCACAGCTGCGCGCCCCGGTCCGCGATGCGCAGGACCTCGCCGCGGTGCTGGCCGACCCGCAGGTCGGCGGCTTCACGGTCACGACGGTGACGGACCAGACCGAAGCGCATCTACGACGGCAGGTCGCTGCATTCCTGGCCACCGTCACAGCAGAGCAGACCGTCCTGGTTTACCTGTCTTGCCACGGCATCCAGGACAGGTCTGGTCGGCTGTATTTCGCCGCCACCGACACCATCAAGGCCATGCCGCGAGCCACGGCCCTGAGTTCCGTCCTCCTGCTCGAGGACCTTGACGAATGCCACGCCCGCCAGCAGATCCTGATCCTTGACTGCTGCTTCAGCGGCGCCTTCGACGAGCGGCAGAAAGGCATGGTCGACCTGGAGCGGCACCTCGCCGGGCATGGCCGTGGCCGCATCGTACTGACCGCTTCCCGAGGCTTTGAGTACTCCTACGAAGGCCAGCCGGTGAATGGCGCTCCTCCAGGGTCGGTGTTTACCACCGGCCTAGTGCACGGCCTCCGGTCAGGGGCCGCCGACACGGACGGCGATGGGTATGTCACTTGGGACGAGGCTTTCGCTTACGCGGACCAGCACGTCCGGAACGCCGATGCCCCCCAGACCCCCCAGGCTTGGCTGTTCGAGGCCGAAGGAGCGAAGATCATCCTGGCCCGAAGCCCAAAAGGAAGGTCCGTTATCCCCGCGCCTCTGCCCGCCCACCTCGCAGACGGCCTGGCAAGTGGGTCCGTTCACATCCGGATAGGCGCCGTCAACGAGCTCGCCGAATGGCTTGCCAGTCCTGATCCCACCCGAGGTCTTGCGGCCTCCCTCGCGCTCCAGAACGTCGCTGACCACGACAACCCCCAGGTTGCTGCAGCCGCACGCCGCTACCTGGCTCAACGTTCTGCACCAGGGACTCCGATGGCCTTAGCCACCCGGCCGCCGCCCCCACAATCGCCAAGCATGATCACTCTGATACGCCAACGATTGATCGACGCAGGGGAGAATCCGACCTTTCGGGTCGCCAAGGAAGGCGATCGACCCGACGAGATGCTGTCTACGGCCGCGCGGCGTCATGGACTCGATCCAGAAGACATCATCGCTGTCTGGCAGTGGAAGCAGTCGCTGTGGAAGCGATCGCTCGGAAATCCGGACAGCCTTATCTTCACCACGACCGAGATAAGAGTCGCCAGAGGCTCGGCCCGCCTGCGCTTGCCCTATCATCTCTTTTCGGAATATAATTTTACGACTTCGACGTATTTCTCGGCCTCACCGGTTGGAGCTACGAGGGATATGAGTATCACCCGCTATTATCTTACAATTAGCGGACCTGGCACCGATTGGTCGGGGCCGATGTGCGGACATGGAGAAGTAGATTTTGTGACTAGCCATCTAAACTATATTAAGCAACTCTCAACTGGCTGAGCCAAGTGCTCGAGGGCTTACGATCAGCCTGGCAACGCAAGTCGTAGCGGCAGGACTTGCCACAAGTCCGGCGAATCTGCTGAACCCGGCAGTTAGCAGTAGTTGAAGCGGATCGAACCACAACCGATACGGACTGCGCTGGAAGTAGGCAGCGCAGTCGGCGACTACGCTGGCGACTCGCCCTTCAGTTAGCTCATCCAGCGGGCTTACGGCCACCGAGCGCAGGATGGCCAGGCGTCGCCGGTGACCGTCGAGCAGAACGCTCTGGCCGTCCAGGAACTCGTTGCGCGACAGATTGATGCCAAGCGTCGCCGCCCAAGCGCATCGTTCTCGCGGCCTACCTGGGTTTTGGCTGGCTGTAGAACGGCGCCGGATGCCTTGCTGGGCGTGTGCGCACCGGGGACTTGAATCCCGAACCCGCGGACTACGGGACCGGTGCGGCGCCACAACAACACCGGCGCCGGTTGCAGTTAAACTGCAACCAGAGATGCCGCGACGATGGTAATGGAAAGATAAAAAAGCCAGCTCAGAGCGGGTGCGCCGCCAGGGACTTGAACCCCGAACCCGCGGATTAAGAGTCCGCTGCTCTGCCAATTGAGCTAGCGGCGCGTGAGACTTGGCGATACTAGCGCACCTTAACAACACGCGCGAACTGCGGCCAACCCCTCGGGGACGCCGGCCGACGCGATCACCTTATCCGCACATAAGGATACGGGATTCCGCTGGATGCGGCCCTGGTCCGCCGCGCGGCGCCCGGCAATGGTGAGCCCGCCGCGACCGTTGCTGGCCTCAGTCGCCCAGGAACCTCCCCATGAACTCAGCCGCCTTGGACGGTCGGCCGGTGCGTGCTTCCTGGCGGTCGGCGAAACTCATCACCTGGAGCCCCGCGTTGAGCCCCAGCCAGCGCAGCGGCTCTGGCTCCCAGTCCGGCGACCGGTGCCCAACCCATGGCAGCCGGGTGAGCTCACTGCCCGTTCCGGTAATGAGGTCGGCGAGCGTTCGCCCGGCCAGGTTTGTGGTGGAAACTCCGTCGCCGACGTAGCCGCCGGCCCACCCGATCCCGGTTGACCGATCCAGGCCGACCGACGCGCACCAGTCCCTGGGCACTCCGATCGGGCCGCCCCAGTGATGGGTAACCCGCGCGTCGCCGACCGCCGGGAACAACTCGCCCAGCGTCCGCCACAGCGCCGCGAAGACGGCTGGCACCTGGTCGTAAGAAGGATGCACCGACGATCCCAGGTGGTACGGCGCTCCCCGGCCGCCGAAGGCGAACCGGTCATCGGCCGTCCGCTGCCCGTAGATGATGAGGTGCCGGAGGTCGCCGAAGGTCGGCCGGCCGGCCAGCCCGATCTCGTCCCAGACGGCGGGCGGCAACGGCTCGGTCGCGATCATCAGCGAGTACACCGGCGCGATCGACCGGCCGTAGCCGGGCAGGCCCGCCGTATACCCTTCCGTAGCCCGGACGACGTGGCGGGCCCGCACGGTCCCCGAGGCCGTCACCAGCTGGCCGGGCTCGACCTTCAGCACGGGCGTCCGCTCGTACACAGCGACCCCAGCTCGCCGGACCGCCTCAACCAGGCCGCGCGCGAGCCGCGCCGGATGGATGGCGGCGCAATGCGGCGTATACGTACCGCCGAGCACGCCGGTGGCTCCCGCCAGCTCGCCGGCCTCGGCCGGGCCTAGCAGCCGCAGGTCCTCGTCGCCGAAACCGAACTCGCGGGCCTCGCTCACCTCGGCTTTGGCGCGCTCCAGCTGCACCGGCGACCGCGCGAGCATTACCGTTCCGCCCTTCGCCCAGTGGCAGTCGATGCCCTCGGCGGCCGCGACCGTGCCGACCTCGTCGACGGTGGCGTGCATAGCACGCTGCATCGCGACGGCCGCGTCCTTGCTCGCCATCCGGGCGAGCTTCGCCAGCGAGGCAGGGAACAGCGCAGAGCACCAGCCGCCGTTGCGTCCGGACGCCCCGAATCCGGCGACCTCTCGCTCACATACCACGATCCGCAGTCCCGGATCACGCCGGGCCAGATAGTACGCGGTCCACAATCCGGTGAATCCCGCCCCGACGATGGCGACGTCGGCCTGCGTATCGCCGGGCAGTGGGTCGCCGGGCGCCAGGGTGCCGGGCACGGTGTCGTGCCAGAACGACAACGATCGGTATGGATCTGATCGGACCATGCCGTACATCGTGGCAGGTGGCAGCCGCCACGGCGGCATCGGGCATGCTGGTGCCATGGCTCCTGAGATTTCCGCCGCAGGCACGCTTCCGCAGCCGCGCAATCCGCAGCTGCCGTACCGGATCTGCCTCGTCTGCCTGGGTAACATCTGCCGGTCTCCGATGGGCGAGGTCCTGCTGCGCGATGAGCTCCGCCGGGCCGGTCTGGCCGGGAAAGTCGAGGTCGACAGCGCCGGAACGGGCGACTGGCACCTCGGCGAGGCGATGGATCGCCGCGCGATGGCCGAGCTGTCGCGCCGCGGCTACGACGGATCCATGCACGAGGCGCGTCAGATCCAGGCCTCCTGGCTGCACGATTACGACCTGCTGCTGGCGATGGACGGGGCCAATCTGTCCAGCTTGTGCCGGATGGCCGGCGGCGATAACGACCTGCTCGACAGAATTCAGCTGATGCTGTCCTTTGACCCAGACGCGCCTGCGGGAGCCGAGGTGCCCGACCCGTACAACGGCAGACCGGAGGACTACGCCGAGGTGTTCGAGCTGGTCCAGGCAGCTGCCAGGGGACTGGCCGGCCAGCTCGCGGCCAAGCTGTAGCCGGACCGGCCCGGAGGTCGACGAGTGAATCGCGCGACAGCGGATTCGCCGCTGACGGCCCGGCTTGGCCGGCTGCTCGGCACGGGGATAACCGCCGCCAGCCGTGCTGGCGGCCAGCATGGTGTTTCGCATTACCGCCTCACCCTGGCTGACGGCCGTTCGGCCTTCGCCAAAATTCGAGATCAAAATCCTGCGGGGAACGAGGCCGTCCGACGCGATGCCGCCCGCCGGGCCGCGGTCGGCTTCGCGGCTGAAGCAGCCAGCCTGCGCTGGATCGGCCAGGCCGAGGCCGTTCCAGTACCCGGCGTGCTGGCCAGCGACGAGACCTGCCTGGTTATCGACTGGATCGAGATCGGTTCCCCGGCGGGAGATGCTGCGAGCAGGTTCGGCCGGGAGCTCGCGAGCCTGCACTTGGCTGGCGCAGACCGGTTCGGTGCGCCGTGGCCCGGCGTGATCGCCGGACTGCCGCTGCCGGACGCGCGCGCGGACAGCTGGCCCGAGTGGTTTGCCGCGAACCGCCTGCTGCCCTACGCCCGCATCGCCAGGGATGCCGGAACGCTCAGCGCTTCGGACACCAGGCTGATCGAGTCTGCCGCAGCCCGGTCGCCCGAACTGGCCGGGCCGGCCGAGCCGCCCAGCCGCATCCATGGCGACTGCTGGTCGGGCAACGTGCTGTGGTCCGGTGGCCGCGGCTGGCTCATCGATCCGGCCGCGCATGGCGGCCACCGGGAGACCGACCTGGCCATGCTGGCACTATTCGGCGCGCCGTTCCTGGATCAGATCCAGGCCGCGTACGCGGCGGTCGCCCCGCTAGCTGACGGCTGGCACGCCAGGGTGCCGCTGCACCAGCTGCATCCGCTGCTGGTGCACGTCTGCCTATTCGGTGACTCGTACCGGGATGCCGCCCTCAGCGCGGCTCGGTCGGTGCTGGCGGCTTGAGGTTGTCAGGCCGACCCGCGGTCGGCGTAGCTGGTGGTCAGCGAATGACCGTTCTGGTTGGTCCGGTCGTTCTGGTCGGCCTGCCCCGTCTCGTCGGCCAGGCCGCTGCAGTCTGTCGCGCCGCCAGCGTCGGGCTCTTCCTCGAGGCCGTCGTCCGAGCCCTGGACAGCCTCGGGCGCCAGCGGCAGCGCGATGCAGAAGGTGGCACCCTGGCCCGGCCTGGACTCCACCCAGGTAGCGCCGCCGTGGGCGGAAATCAGTGCGGCCACGATGGCGAGCCCGAGCCCTGTACCGCCCTTTGTGCGCGCCGGGTCAGCCCGGTAGAACCGCTCGAAGACGTGCTCGGCCTGCTCTGGTCGAAGGCCCGGCCCGTGATCAGCCACCTCGAGCACTGCGGCCGGACCCGACAGGGCCGATTCAGCCGGGCTGAGCGGCGCGGGCGGCGGCGGAACGTGCTCTCCATCCCAGCTCGCCCCGTCGCCGGCTTTCTGCGCGTGGTTGGCGGGCTCCTCGTCGCTATCCGGCCGGGCCATCGCGGTCGCAACGGCGGCCTCATTCAAGTCTCCGGGCCTGATCAGGACCTCGATGGGGCTACCGTCCGGGGTGTGCGTCAGGGCATTGCTCATGAGATTGCCGAGCACCTGGCGCAGCCGCACCTCATCCCCGATGACCAGCAGGGCACTGCCGGCGCCAACGGTCAGCTGGATGCTGCGGCCAGGCGCGACCACTCGCGCGTCGTGTACGGCGTCGGCCGCGAGCGTGAGGAGGTCGACCGGGCGTGCCTCGAGCGGCCGCTGCTGATCCAGCCGTGCTAGCAGCAGCATGTCCTCGACGAGGATCCCCATCCGGGCTGACTCCTGCTCGACGCGGCGCATGATCCGGTCCATGTCGGCAGGCCCGAGCTGTCCCGAACCCGCTCCGCTAGCGGGCGTCACGATTCCGCCCCGCTGGCGGTAGTACTCGGCGAAACCGCGGATTGCCGTCAGTGGTGTCCGCAGCTCGTGACTGGCGTCGGCGACGAACTGGCGCATTTTCTCCTCGGAGCGCCGGGCCGCGGCCTCCGACCGGGACCGTGACCGGAAGGCCGACTCGATCTGGCTCAGCATGACGTTCAGTGACCGGCCGAGCCGCCCAACCTCAGTCCGCGGATCCCGCTCCGGCACGCGCTCGCTGAGGTCACCAGCCGCAATCGCGCCGGCGGTCTCTTCAATATCAGTAAGCGGCCGCAAACTCGCGCGCACTGCGGCGGTTGCGAGCAGCGCGAGGATCAGCATGATCCCGATGCTGACCAGTACGTCGAAGCCTTCAAGCTGCCTAACTGTCGCATACACATCGGTGACGTCTACTCCGACGACCACAGTGCCGGTGAAGCTCTGACCGTTCGTCAGGTTGATCTGCTGCCCAGGCTGAACGATTACTCGCCACAAGTCGCCGCCGTGCTGGGCCGGGACGGTCACCGGCTTTCCCGCATGCGCGGCCAGCCAGGACGCAGAAGTCGGGATCGTGGGGTCGGTGCCGGTAAGCACTGAATGGGGGCCCGCAACGGCCTGCCCGCTTGGCAGGATCGCCTCGATCAAGCTGCGCTCGCCGACTTGCGGGCCCAAGCTGCCTTGCGCGTGAGAGACATAACCGTTGCCGCTCAGGCTGGCGGCCGCAATCCGCAGCTGGTTATCGGCCCGGCTGAGGAGATAATCCCGGACATAGGAGATCCCGGCGACGCTGATGACAAGCAGCGCAATGGCGACCAGCGCCAGAACGGCCGTGATCAGTTTGACCCGCAGCGGAGTGCGCTCTGGCAGTTCCCTGATGGATCGCCAGAAGCCGGTGCGATGTTCTGCTTGCGCCATTGCTGAGCTCAGTGCCTAGGAAGATCAGTGCCTACGAGGAGGCGGAGTGCGGGAGCCGCAGCACGTAGCCGACTCCGCGCAGCGTATGCAGCAAATGAGGTTCGGTCGTGTCGACCTTGCGGCGGAGCACGGATACGTACGACTCAACGATGCCGGTATCGCCACGGAAGTCGTAATCCCACACGTGGTCGAGGATCTGCATCTTGGACAGCACGCGGTTAGCGTTCCCCATGAAGTACCGCAGTAGCTTGAACTCGGTGGGGGACAGCTGGATTTGCTTGCCGTCGCGCCACACCTCGTGGCTGTCCTCGTCAAGCTCGAGATCGGCGAACTTCAGCCGGGGCGGCGGCTCGCTTCCATCGCCCCTGGTCCGGCGGAGCACAGCCCGGATTCGGGCGATGACCTCCTCCAGGCTGAACGGCTTAGTGACGTAGTCGTCGCCGCCGAGGGTCAGCCCGCGGATCTTGTCCTCCGTGGAGTCCCGCGCGGTCAGGAACACCACCGGGATCTGCGCGCCGCCGCCCCGCAGGCGCCGGATGACATCGAAGCCATCCATATCGGGCAGCATCACGTCGAGCACGATCAGATCCGGGCGGTGCCGCTGAGCGGCCTGCACCGCCTCGTTGCCGGCGGCGGCCGTCACCACCTCGAATCCGGAGTAGCGCAGGCTGGCTGCCAGCAGTTCCAGGATGTTGGGCTCGTCTTCGACCACGAGCAACCGGGCGTCCGGCCGACTACCGTTGAGCTGGCTGTTCATTGGCCCATTCTCCGTCCGTCCCCTGAAGGTTAGCTGAAGGCGTCCTGAGCCTGGCCTGCGCACTTATGTGAGGTTCGATGCGCTGGCTGCGCTCAGCTGGGGCTTTTACCCCTTTTATCCGCAGGGGAACGGGTGAAGGAGGAACGTCCGTGTTCCGCTGCGAGACCGGCCGGCGAGAGCGCCGGCCGGGCTCAGGTCCCTTGACGTGAGCCCGTTATGAGAGTCTTGGGAACCGGCTGACCGTCCTGCAGGTCGGTGAAAAGCTCCTTGGCCTGTGACGTGTTCCACTGCACCGCGTCCCCGGCGGCAGTGACGTAGTTCGCGTTCGCAATCGGCACTGTCGTCGTCTCCGGATTACGCATTGCCTCGGCGACCCCGAACAGCTGATACAGGCTGGTGCCGTTGTCCACAGTCAGGGTGTCGACGACGCCGCTCGCGGCCGGAAGGGCGGCGAACGGGTTCAGCATCACGCCGGGGCTTGTCATCTTCTTGAGCAGTGCCGCCAGGAAGATCCGCTGGTCCTGCTCCCGCTGCAGGTCCTGAGTCGCGAAGTCGTGCCGGTCCCGAACGTAGGCCAGCGCCTCGGCGCCGTTGAGCACGTGGCAACCCTTCGAGAGCTTGAGCCCGGAGGCGCGGTCATGCAGCCTGTGATCGAGGCACATCCGGACGCCGCCGACCGCGTCGACCACGTGGACGAAGCCGCCGAATCCGATGTCCATGAAGTGGTTGATGTACAGGCCGGTGTTGGCCTGGACGGTCTTCGCCAGCAGGCTCGGACCGCCGAAGGAGAACGCGGCATTGATCTTGTTCATGCCATAGCCCGGGATGCTCACATACGAGTCTCGCGGGATGCTGATCAGCAGGGGCCTGCCGCCGCCGGCCGGGATGTGCAAGATCATGATCGTGTCCGACCGGCCCGGCCCGGTGCCGTCGAGATTCCCGGTGGACAGCCGCCGCTCCTCGCGCTTGGTCAGTCCCTGGCGGCTGTCCGAGCCGGCGATCAGCCAGTTCGTGCCGGACCCTGGACTCGGCCGTCCGGCGAAATTGACCAAGATATTGCTTTTTGTCAGCTTGGAGTTGAGGTAAAAGTACGTCCCGACCCCGGCAACCAGGAGCAGCACCACGATCACGGCGAGCACGCTGATGATTCGTCGGGGCCGCAGCCAGCGACGCCAGCGCGGGCCGCCAGGCAGACCGGGACCGCCGGACCTCGAGGGGGAACGGGCAGGTGCATCCAGGCCGCCGCCGTAACGGCCGCCCCCGCCGTAGGCTGTTCCGCTCGAGCTGACCGGTGGCTGCTCCGGCCATGCGCCCGGGGGAGCGGAACCCTGAGCTGCTGCACCATAGCCGGATGGATCCTTGGCGTACTGGCCGGCCTGATACTGGCCGACTTGATACTGGCCGCCAGGGTGCTGGCTCGATGGGATGCTGACAGTCCGGTCTGCACTCGCGCCGCCGCCATCTCCTGCGTCGGCCGAGTCAGTGCCGTCGCGGAACCAGCCTTCTGGCCATTCGCCCATCGGATCCCGCCCATCACGATTCGCTGTTGCCATCGTCTTTACCTGCAAGACGGGCCAGCAGCCAAATCACAGCCTGGGGACACCTCCCCAGGAAATCGTGGCGACCTCGCGGCCAGACGAGCCAAGGTCAACCGGGTGCTCTGGGTCGATCCCGGTCTCGATCAGGGCCTGGGCCACTTCGTGGGTGCGCTCAGGCGGCAGGCACAGCCGCCGCCGGGTGACGTCAGTGAGCTCCGCAAAGCTCTCGTAATCCGGCCCGCCTGGCC
>Ga0335074_10010374_pt1 | contig 13033 bp, 9 predicted proteins | sample Lox_Sample_23_FD_206715 | JGI IMG/M metagenome (GOLD analysis project Ga0335074, IMG submission 206715) | Soil microbial communities from Loxahatchee National Wildlife Refuge, Florida, United States - Lox_Sample_2.3 | ecosystem: Environmental > Terrestrial > Soil > Wetlands | place: USA: Florida...
CTGCCCGGTTCTGCCGACTCATGCGCCTGCCGAGGACGGACTTTGGCGAGATTCTGGTCACGCCCCCGGCCCCCAGGGCCTAGGTATCCGGCCTGCCCGCGGACTGCTCACGGTCTGAGCCGTCTCCTGGACCAACGTCCGGCGCCCGCCCGGAGTTCGCGGCGGCGAGTAGTGCTCGAATGACCGGCAGCTAAGCGCCAGGTTTCAGGCTGCGAAACATCGCACTCAGGCGCCAGTCATCGCGTCATACAGGCTGATGTACTGTCACAGAACCTCTACTGTTAGCGGGGAGCCAGCACTCAGGGGGCGCAGATGCTGCGGCGCGACGGCGAGCCCGGCACCGTCACCGGACAGCCACAGACGCCGACCCAGCCAGGGGACTACAGCCCCCGGGTCGGCGTTCTCGCAGATCGCATGGCAGCGGATGACGGCGCGGCCAGCGATCGCACTGACGGCGGCTGGCTCAGCAGGCTCAGCGCAGACGATCGAGCCGCGCTCGGCATCTGGGCCGGCGCTCACCTGGCCTTGCTGGTGCTTGCCTGGGCTGCCGCTTGGGCCTTCCGCACTACGACGGCTCACGCGCCGCTGACCGGTGCGTTCGAGCACTGGGACGCCTACCTGCTGCGGAACATCGCTCAGTACGGCTACTTCGGCCACGACTCGATCAAGAACAACGCGGCGTTCTTCCCCGGCTACCCGCTGGCGCTAGCAGCCGTGCACCTGATCGTCCGCAACTGGGTGCTGGCCGAACTGCTGGTTCCGGCGGTGGCCGGCTGCTTCGCGGTGGTCTCTCTGGCCAGGCTGGCAGGCGGGCGCCGGGCCGTGCTCTACCTGATCACCGCGCCTGCGGCGATTTTCCTGATGGTCGGGTATTCCGAGGCGCTCTTCCTGGCGTTCGCTATCCCGGCCTGGCGGGCGGCCAGCCGGGGGCAGTGGAAGCGCGCTGCGCTGCTCGCCGGGCTCGCGGGACTGACGCGCCCGGACGCGCTGTTCCTTATCCCCGCGCTTGCGCTGATGGCGCTCCTCCAGCCCGGCCGCGCCGCCTGGCCGCGGATGGCGAATGCCACGATCGCCTGCCTCGGTCTGATCGGGCCGCTGGCCTATGAGATCTACCTGAGGCTCGAGACAGGCAGCTGGACGACCTGGTCCACGGCGCTGCGAGTCGGCTGGGACCTCAAGCTGACGTCACCGGTGCAGGCGCTGAAGACGACCTGGTGGGCCGCCTTCCGGCATCCGTTCGGCGCCGGTACCGCCTTCGAGTTCCAGCTTGAGCTGATCACGATGGCGGCGATGATCGTCGTTACCCTGGCGTTCGCGGCCTCGCGGCGCTGGCCGGAAACGGTGTACTGCGGCCTCGCGGTCATCGCACTCGGTACTTCGACCTGGTACGAGACGCTGCCGCGCACGCTGCTCGTGCTGTTCCCCGTCTGGATCGCCCTGGCCCGCCTCGACCGCCGCTGGCCCTGGGTGAAGTACGCCTACCTGAGTGTCAGCGGGCCGATTGCCGTCGTGCTCGGCATGCTCTTCCTGTCCGGTCAGTGGGCAGGCTGAGCTCTCAGTAGGCCAGCCGGGGCGACGTCGGCACCTGCCATAGACGCATCCGGTCCGGGGCGCCGGCTAGCACCCCGCCCGCCGGATCGTCGACGGTCGCCGTCCTGACCACGTCCCGGCTCGGGTGCAGGCACTCCCAGACAACCAGACCGCAGAGCAGCGCCACGGTGCCGAAGCGGGCCAGCAGGGCGCAGAAGTACAGCGCCGCCGAGATCCCGCCGGCGTAATGGACGCCGCCGGAACTGACGATGGTGATCAGGTAGGCCCAGATCGCATAGAAATAGCACACCTCGGCGGCCTGCCAGATCAGGTAGCCGATGAGCTTGGGTCTGGCGAGCACGACGAGCGGGACCATCCACACGACGTACTGCGGCGACCAGACCTTATTAAAGAGCAGGAACGCTGCCATGGTGAGGAAGGCAACTTGCGCCAGCCGCGGCCGCCTGGGCGCGGCCATGACCAGCACCCCGATCGCCACGCACGCTAGCGCGAACAAGCCGGTCGAGAGCAGGTTGAGCGCCCCGACCGAGGTCGTGCCGAGCACCGGCCAGTGCAGGTACTGGAAGAAGAACCAGATGCAGCCCCAGTCCGCTCCACGCTGGCTGCTGTACAAGTAGAAAGTGGCCCAGCCGGACGGCGCCACGATGATGAACGGCAGGTTGACCACGAGCCAGGCAACTGCGCCGGACCCCGCCGTCAGCCAGAAGGATCTGAGTTTTCCTGCCCGCAGGCACAGCAGGAACAGCGGCCAGAGCAAGACGACCGGATAGAACTTGGTGGCCACCGCGAGCCCGAGAAGCACACCGGCAAGCACCGGTTTCCGCGCGGCCCAGGCAGCCAGCGCCGCCATCGTCAGGCCCATCGCGATGAGGTCCCAGTTGATGTAGGCGGACAGGATGAGCGCTGGCGCGAAGGCCACCAGAAGCGCGGTCCAGCGCCGGGCCGGTCCGGCGCAGTAGGCGGTGGCGAGGACGCCGATCACCAGGAACACAGCCAGCAAGGCCACGGTCACGTCGAAGAACTGCAGGCCCCGCGAGTACACATTCGAGATCGAATGCACGAGCCAGGCCGCCGCCTGCATGACCAGGCCGATGATCACCGGGTACTCGACGTGGTGGTCAAGGTAAGGCACCTGTCCGCTGGACAGGCCCTCGTTGAAGTAGAGCGGATAGATGTCGGTGTAGCAGTGCGCCTGGTACTGCTCGGCGCCGAAGTTCCAGGCGCCCGCCCGGCATGCCTCCTTGGCATAGAAGGCAAGCCCGTCGGCGATCAGGCCGGCGAGGACGAGGACCGACGTTGAGCCTGCCAGTGCCGCCCAGGTGCCGATAGCCGGGCTGCGCTTACCAGCGGGGCTGGACTCTGCTGGCCTCGACTGGGCTGACCGGGACTGGGCTGACCGGGACTGGGCTGACCGGGACTGGGCTGACCGGGACTCGCCCCGCCGGGTCCGCTCGCTCATCCTGGCTCACTCCACCCCTGCTGCCACGACGTCTGCGACTACGTCCGATGGCGATCTCCGGCTGCACCATATCGGTCGACTCCCGACTCACGCTAGCCGGGCATTCGGGTGCTCTGACCGCTCAGGCGAAGATCCACGGCGTTACGCTGGCAGCCATTGCCGTCCCTGGAGGTTGTCTTGGCGCTGCGGATCATTATCGGACTGGTCCTGACGGTCATCGCCGGCGCCATAGCGGCCCGCCGCATGTGGTGGCTCTACCGGCTTGGGCGGACCGGGCAGCCCGCGCCGGAGCGGATCGAGGCACTGCGCGAGCATCCGGCGCAAGGCGCCGAGACACAGGTCACTCAGGTGATCGGGCAGCGCAAGCTGCTTAAATGGTCGGTGCCGGGCCTGGCGCACGCGTTCACGTTCTGGGGCTTCATCGTCCTGGTGCTGACGATCATCGAGGCGTACGGTTCGCTGTTCAGCAAGCACTTCGCGATCGTCCTGATCGGCACCTGGGCATGGGTCGGCTTCCTCGAGGACCTGTTCGCCGTGGCGGTGCTCGCCGGAATCATCACGTTCGCCGTGATCCGGCTCACGTCCGATCCGCAGCGCGAGGGGCGCAAGTCCCGCTTTGCCGGCTCGCATACTGGCGCAGCCTGGATCGTGCTGCTCGGCATCTTCCTCGTGATCGCGACGCTCCTGGTCTATCGCGGAGCGCAGATCAACACCGGCGACTTCCCGTACCCGCACGGCGCGTTCGCGTCGGAGATCGTGGGGCACTGGCTGCACCCGGCTGGTGCCGGGAACCACGGCATCGAGACCACGTTCATCCTGCTCCAGCTCGCGGTGATCCTGGCATTCGGCATTTTCGTCACCTACTCCAAGCACCTGCACATCGCCATCGCCCCGATCAACGTCCTGTTCGCCCGCCGGCCGAACGGCCTCGGCCCGTTGCAGCCGATGCGCTCGAACGGCAAGGTCCTCGACTTCGAGGAAGCAGACCCGGACGAGGACGTGTTCGGCATCGGCAAGATCGAGGACTTGAGCTGGAAGGGCATGCTGGACCTGGCTACCTGCACCGAGTGCGGCCGGTGCCAGTCCCAGTGTCCTGCCTGGGCGACCGGCAAGCCGCTGTCGCCGAAGATGATCATCCTCGAGCTGCGCGACCACGCGTTCGCGAAGGCGCCCTACCTGCTGGCAGAGTCGGACGAAGCCCGCGCGGCCCTGCCCGAGGCGGCCAGGGCGGAGGCTGAGCGGCCCATCATCGGCGACGAGGACGCGCACGGTGTGATCCACCCGGACGAGCTGTGGTCGTGCACGAACTGCGGCGCCTGCGTCGAGGAGTGCCCCGTCGACATCGAGCACATCGACCACATCACCGGCATGCGGCGATACCAGGTGCTGGTGGAGTCGGCCTTCCCGACCGAGGCAGCCACCATGCTCAAGAACCTGGAGAACAAGGGCGATCCCTGGGGCATGGGCGAGTCCCGGCGTACCGACTGGATGAACGAGCTCGACTTCGAGGTCCAGGTCGTGGACGGCAAGATCGGCGACGAGGTCGAGTACCTGTTCTGGGTCGGCTGCGCGGGCGCGCTGGAGGACCGGGCGAAGAAGACGACTAAGGCGATCGCGCAGCTCCTGCACGCCGCCGGGGTGAACTTCGCCGTACTCGGCCCGGCTGAGGCCTGCACCGGCGACCCAGCCCGGCGAATGGGCAACGAGTTCGTCTTCAGCATGCTTGCCCAGCAGAACGTCGAGACCCTCAACGAGGTCGGCGCACGGAAGATCGTCGCGAGCTGCCCGCACTGCTTCAACACCATCTCGCGCGAGTACCCGCAGCTTGGCGGCAACTACGAGGTCATCCATCACACCCAGCTGCTGGCCCAGCTGGTGGCTGACGGCAAGATCAAGCCGGTCAGCCCGGTCGAGGAGAAGATCACCTACCACGACCCGTGCTTTCTCGGCCGCCACAACCGCGTGTTCACTCCACCGCGAGAGATCATGGAGCGGGTGCCCGGCGTGCAGGCCCAGGAGATGCACCGGTGCAAGGAGCGCGGGTTCTGCTGCGGCGCGGGCGGCGCCCGGATGTGGATGGAAGAGCGGATCGGCAAGCGCATCAACACCGAGCGGATCGACGAGGCGCTATCCACCAACCCGGACACGATCTCGACGGGCTGCCCCTACTGCCTGGTCATGCTTGGCGATGCGGTCGCGGCGAAGCAGGCCTCGGGCGAGGCGAAGGAATCACTGCAAGTCATCGACGTGGCCCAGCTCCTGGTCCGCTCGGTTCAGCAGCCGGCCGGGGTCGGAGCCGGACCGGCCGCCGGACCCGATGGTCCGGCTGACACCGGAACGGACCAGGACGAGCACGAGTGACCTGATTAGTGAGACCGTGACGGCGTGGACTCCCGGCGGGCTGAGTCGTTCAGCGATGGCGTGTTCGCGGTCGCGATCACGATCCTTGTCTTCAACCTGCTCACGATCGGCAACAGCAAGACCTCGGCGCTGACCTGGGACACGCTGGCCGCTTCGTGGCCGAGCTACTTCGCCTACGTGGTCAGCTTCGTGACGATCGGCATCATGTGGCTCAACCACCACGGAATGCTGGCCCAGGTCCGCCTCGTGGACCGGCCGCTGCTAGTGCTCAACCTGGCGCTGCTGCTCGGCATTGTGGCGCTGCCATTCCCGACTGCTCTCGTTGCCGAGCATCTGACCGGCACCCAGCCGCCCGGCGCCGACGTGGCCGTCGTCGTCTACGGGATCAACCTCATTGTGATCTCCGCGGTATTCGGATCCACCTGGCTGTACGTGGCCCGGCATGCTCGCGGGCTGGGCGGCTCGTCCCAGGTCCGGATCGTGAGCTGGTCGACGCTGCGTTTTACGGCCGGCAACTTCGCCTACATCGCTGGGACGCTGATCGCGGCCTTCGTGTCGCCTATAGCCGGGCTGGTCATATTCGGCATCGTCGGGGTCTACTACATCTTCGAGCACCTGCCTGCCGCTGGGGATGCTGGGGACGCCGGCGGCTAGCGCGACGGCTGATGCACCCGGTGGAGTGGCAACGGACAGCCGGCCGGTTACGGCACGATGCGGACCGGGAGCCAGACGCGCACCTTCGTCCCCTCGCCCGGATAAGACTCCAGCGTGGCCCGGCCGCCATGCGCGTTGGCGATCGCCTGCACGATGGACAGGCCGAGTCCGGCGCCGCTAGTGCGTTCGGCCCGGCCTGACCCGCCCAGCGAGGCGTCCTCGTCGGGCGCGTCCCGGCCGCGTTCGCCGCCGGCCGCGTCCTGGCGAGGTGCGCTGGCGGAGGCGGCCACGTTCCCGTCCTGGTTGTGGTCTTGACTTTCCCAGCCGGTCCCCGCGTCCGCGGCCCGGTGGAAGCGGTCGAAGGCCCGGATGGCGTCCTCCGTGGACATGCCAGGGCCGGCGTCGGCGACCTCGATGAGCACGCCGCCAGTGATCGCACCCAGCCGGACCGCGACCGGGGTGTGCACGGGGGTATGCGCGCGCACGTTGCCGAGCAGGTTGGCGAGCACCTGGCGAATCCGGGGTTCATCCACGACCGCGACCAGGCGGGGCGGCGCCTCGGCGCGGACTGGCCGCTGCGGCTCGACCGCGATCGCGTCGGCCACCGCGTCGCGAACCGCGCCGGCCAGGTCAGTCTCGGTCAGGTCCAGCGACGACGTGCGGTCAAGCCTGGCTAGCTCGAGCAGCTCGGCGACGAGGGTGCTCATCCGCTCGGATTCCTGCTCGATCCGGCGCATGGCGTTCGGCAGCTGTTCCGGCCCGAGAGCACCCTGCCGATAGAGCTCGGCGTAACCGCGGATCGTCGTCAGCGGCGTCCGCAGTTCGTGCGACGCATCGGCGGCGAACTCCCGGACCTTCTGCTCAGACCGCAGCCGCGAGCTGAACGCCTGCTGGATCCGGTCCAGCATCGTGTTGATCGACGAGCCGAGCCGGCCGACCTCAGTCTGATCGTCGGAGTCCGGCATCCGCGCGGTCAGATCACCCCGCGTGGTGATGTCGTTGGCGGTCCTCGTCATCTCGTCCAGCGGTTCAAGCCCGCGCCCGATCAGCCACTCGCCGGCCACCGCCAGCAGCGCGATGAGCGCTGCGCCGGTGATGAGCTCGGCGATGATGAAGCCGCGCACCTGGGCCCGGACCGAACCGATGCCTTCGGCGACCACCACGACGCCAGGGCCGCCCGGAATCGGGGCATGCGTGCCCGCCGCACTGCCGGGCACCCACCTGCTGACCACCTCGATATCCGGGGAGATGTCATACGGTCCGCAGCCCACCGACGGGAACTGGCCGCAACCCTGCCTGCCAAGCTGTGCCATCGCCTGGTCGTCATGCCCGCTGGCAGCCAGGTTCTCGACCGGCCCGAGCCTGGCCGAGCGCAACTGCTGGGCGACCGCGGCGGCAAGCTGAGTGGTCAAGGTTCCCTTGGTGAGTGACTGAACGGCAAGCGGCGTGCCGGTGCCGAGTGGGACCTCGATCACGGCATAGCCAGTGTGCATAGCGCCTTTGGCGGAGTACGGCTGATCCTGGAGCACCGTGGCGATGCCCGCCAGATGCCGGCCAATAGTGGTGAGCTGCCCGTCAACCCGGCGGGCCATCAGGTAGGTGCTGACCGTGCCCATGATCAGCAGCAGCACGGTGGTGACCCCGATCAGCATCACGAGCATCCGGGCCCGCAGCGACATCACCCGGGAGCGACGGCGCTTCTGACGACGCGGCTGGCGGGCCGTCTGGTCGCCGTTCAGGTTGCGCTCCGGGCCTCCTGGGCGGTCAGCGCCGGCCGCCGGCCGCCCGGCTCGCTCGTGCGCAGGGTGGCCTGGCTGCTTGGCACGGCGACGCGTCAGCCGGACGTAGCGCGCCGCTGTCCGTGCAGCTGAGCTGCCCGATGCGCTCATCGATGACACCGGCTCACGAAGCAGGCCCCGAATTCTGCTGCGACCGGCCCTGCGAGCCGTGCGGGTGCGGGTGCTCGGGCCGCAGCGAGTAGCCGACGCCGCGCTGGGTGTGGATGAGCGGCGGTCCGAGCGGATCGAGCTTCCGCCGCAGGTAGCTCACGTAGGTCTCGACGATCTGCGACTCGCCGGCATAGTCCCAGCCCCAGACGTTCTCGAGCAGCTGCGCCCGGGTCAGGACTCGCCCCGCGTGCCGCATCAGGAACGCCAGCAGCCGGAACTCGGTCGGCGACAGCTCCACCGGCACGCCCGCTCGGACCACTGTCCAGCGGTCCTCGTCCAGTTCCAGGTCCTCGACCCTGAGCACGCTCCCGGCCCGGCCGGGCTGGTCGTCAGAGGAAGCCGCGGCGCTGGCGCGGGACGCCCGCCGGAGCACCGCCCGCACCCGGGCGACCAGCGCCTCGACCGAGAACGGCTTCGTCACGTAGTCGTCACCGCCGATAGCGAGACCGGTGACAGTGTCAGAAGACGTGTCGCGCGCGGTCAGGAAGATCACCGGGACCTCGTTGCCGGCCGCACGGAGCCGCCTGCAGACCTCGAAGCCGTCCATATCCGGCATCATCACGTCCAGGACGATCAGGTCCGGCCTGGTCGCCTCAGCCTGCCGCAGCGCTTCCCGGCCGCTCGAGGCCGTGGTCACCGAGCAGCCGTGGAACTTCAGCGCGACCTGCACGAGCTCGCGGATGTTCGGCTCGTCGTCGACGACGAGTACCTGGGGGATCCGGTCGTTCTCTGTCATGAGGTCCTGAACTCAGGGTGTGCCGTTGCTGGTGGTACCGCGTGCGGAGAGGCCGCGCGGGCCGCTGCGGGTTCGGCCCGGGCGCACATCCGGCGTGACCGAGGCTACCGGGAATATCGGGACTAGCCCCAGGTAAGCCGTCAGGTCGGGCCCGTGGGGCGGGTGTCCCGGGCCGTGGCCCTTGGCGGGCCAGCGATCCGCACCGCACGCCGTCCTGCCCGGGTCGTGGCCTCGGTGCCGCTAGCCAGTCGCGCCGGTCCCGGTGGTCCGGCCAGCCGGTCCCGCCTGGTCCCGCTAGCCGGTCCCGCCTGGTCCCGCTAGCCGGTCCCGCTGGTCGCGCCGGCCGGCCGGATCCGGACGAGCCTGGCGTCGTGTGCGCCGCTCGCCAGCAGTCCGCCGACGAGCACCTGGTCGCCCCGGCCCAGCGCGGCCCTGGTCGTCGCCTGGCTGGCCTCGCGGAATGCGGTGCTGGCGGTGATGTCCCAGGTCAACGTCGTGCCGTCGGGCGCCCGGACGGTGAACTGCGACCTCGTCACCGATTGGACGGTCCCGCGCTCGACTGCGATCGTCCTGGGTCCGGTCTTGCTGCCGAAGGTGACCTGGCCGTACTCCCCGCCGACCAGAGCAAGCCGAAGCAGTGGCGACTTGCACAGCGCGGCGATCCTGACGGCTGCCGCCGGATGACCGGAACTTCGCAGCTGCGCCACGATGTGCGCGCACCTGCTGGCTGCCTGCCCGGCCGGGCTGGCCGCGGTCGTCCCGGCAGAACCGGGCGACGCGGATGCGCCACCGGTCAGCGCAATGCCAATGCCCGCGCCGGCGGCGAGCAGTGCAACGCCTGCGCCAGCCGTGGCGGCGATTCGCCTGGCCTGGCCGGACCGGCCCGGCCGGGTAGTGACGGCCGGTGCTGCGGGCAACCGGTCAGGCTGCTCAGAATGCAGGTTGTCCATGGCCGCAAGCCTGACTTCCGATCGTGGAAAATCGGCCGCTCGCACCTGGGAGCTTCCCGGGAACTCCCGGCAGTAAAGCCGCAAGGACGGGAACGGGGCCGCTACATCCGCTCGGGCACGCCGATGCCCAGCAGCCCGAGGCCGGTGACAAGAACACCAAGCGTGAGCGCGCAGAGGGCCAGTCGGCTCTGCCTGACCTCCCCGGCCGAGCTCAGTACCGGGCACTGCTCGTAGAACGTGGTGAACGCGCTCGCCAGCTCGAAGAGGTAGCCGGCCAGCTTGTGCGGCTCCGCGCCGGCCGAGACGTCCGCCACCGCCCGGCCGAACCCGAGCAGACGCAGAGCCAGCGACCGCTCAGCCGGAGTGGCGAGCGTCATCGGGCCGACCGCCGCGGCCGGGTCCAGGCCCGCCCTGGCGAAGATCGACCGGATCCGCGCCGCCGCGTACTGAAGGTAAGGCCCGGTGTTCCCGGTGAGCTGAAGCAGCCGGTCGAAGTCCAGCACATAACCGGAATCCCTGGCTACGGACAGGTCGCCGTACTTGAGTGCGCCGATGCCGACGGCTTCGGCGATCTGGCTGCGCTGCTCCGGGTCGGCATACCGGTCGGCGATCACCGCTGCCGCCCGCTCGACCGCCTCGTCCATCAGGCTGGCCAGCTTGACCTGTTCGCCGGACCGCGTCCGCAACCGCTGCCCGCCGGGTCCCGTCATCAGCCCAATCACGGCGTGCTCCGCCGCGGCGGGCGGTATGAGCCAGCCCGCCTGCCGAGCCAGCTCGAAGATCATCTCCAGGTGCTGGTGCTGCTCGGAGCCGACGACGTAGATGATCCTGGTCGCATCGAGCTGGGTCAGCCGGTACCTGATGGCGGCCGCATCGGTGCTGTCGTAGCCGTAGCCGCCGTCGCTCTTCCGCAGCATCAGCGGCACCGGCTTGCCGTCGCGGCCGGTGAACCCCGGCGGGAACGCGCACAGCGCGCCATCGCTGATCCAGGCCAGGCCGCGGCTCTCCAGCTCCTCGCAGACGTCGGCGAGCATCGAGTTGTAGAAGCTCTCCGGCGCCATGTCCGCGTCGGTCAGGGTGATGTCGAGCCTGGTGTAGATCTTGTGCAGGTACTCCATCGAGTCGTCGACCAGCACCTGCCAGAGCCGCATCGCTTCCGGCTCGCCAGCTTGCAGCTGTACGACCCGCTTCCGTGATCGGTCGGCGAACAGCGGGTCGCCGTCGAACTTCGCCCGCGCCGCCTGGTAGAACGCGGTGAACTCACCCGACGCCAGCTGCTCGTAGGTGGCCGCGTCGCCGATGTCGAGCGCGTGCTCGATCAGCATGCCGAACGGCGTGCCCCAGTCACCCAGGTGCGCTGCCCGGATCACCTCATGCCCGAGATGCTCGAGTACCCGGACGATGGCATCGCCGACGACTGTCGGTCGCAGGTGACCGGCGTGCAGTTCTTTCGCGACGTTCGGGCCGGAGTAGTCGACGACAATCCGCTGCCGGGGCTCCGCGAGCGCGACACCCAGGCGCGGATCAGTGAGCTGAGCGTCGGCCTGCTCGGCGATCCAGCCGTCCGCGAGCGTGATGTTGATGAAGCCGGGGCCGCTGACCTCCGCCGCGGCGATAGCGTCCGCTGCGGCCAGCCGCTCAGCCACCGGTGCCGCGATCTCCCGTGGCGACCGGCCCAGCGGCCTGGCGAGCGCCATGGCGGCGTTGGACTGGAAGTCAGCGAAGGCTGACGGACGGATCAGCGGATCCGCGGTGACATACTCCGGGCCTAGTTCGGCCGCGAGCGCCTGTTGCACCAGCTCGCCGAGCGCTGCTTCCGGATCCGTCATCCGGCCAGCTTACCGGGCCGCCTGCCGGCTAGCCCGGCCGGAGGAGCTGCAGCGCAGCGGTCCGCGGGGCGGGGGCCCGGCGCGATGGCGGCCGCCGGGGAGATGCCCGCGGATTGCGGGCTGGGGATTGCTAGCCGCGGAGTTTGGGCGGTCAGGACCGCCCCGGCGCCTCGCTGCTGCACAAACTCCCCGATCATCGAAATAGGCCGTGCCTAGGCGGAGCACGTCAGGATGCCGACCCCGGGCCGGGTCCCGGTGTGCTCGGCGGATGGGCTGATCTCGTTCGCCCCGGGTCAGGCCACCGCCGAAGATGCACGCCGCGGCTCGGGCCGAGTCGCTCCCTGATGCGCTCGGTGATGCGCCGGTCTGTTAGCTCGGCTGCCAGCCGGCACGCGGCGGCGGCGCCTTTCGCGTGCACGGCGCCGTGCGCGATCACGACGGTTGCCTCAAGGCCGAGCAGGGCGGCACCGCCGTAGGTCTCCGCGTCGAGCCGCCCGGCCAGCTCGCGCAGCGCCCGGCGCTGAAACAGGGCGCCGAGCCGTGCCGCGGGCGATCCGGTCAGCGTTTCCCGTAGCTGCGCGGCCGCGAAGCTGGCGGTGCCCTCCAGTGTCTTGAGCGCGACGTTGCCGGTGAAGCCGTCAGTGACGATCACGTCGACCTTGCTGGTGAGCAGATCACCGCCCTCGACGTTGCCGGCGAAGCTGATCGGCAGTGCGCCATGCGGCGGGTCGGCATTCAGCAGCTCGTAGCTGCGCCGGGCAAGTCGGTTGCCCTTGGCCGCTTCACTGCCAATCGTCAGCAGCCCTACCCGCGGCTCGGCGATGCCGAAGGCAACCTGCGCGTAGGCGACGCCAAGCTGGGCGAACTGCAGCAGCATCTCGGGCTTCGGGTCAGCGATGGCCCCACTGTCGATCAGGACGGTCGGTGTCGGGCGGGTCGGCAGCGCCACGGCCAGAGCGGGGCGGGCGACGCCCGGCAGCGGCCGCAGCCGCATCTGTGCCGTCGCGACGATCGCGCCGGTCGAACCCGCCGACACCACCGCACCGGCCAGTCCGCGCCGGACGAGCTGGCACGCCACGGCGATGCTGGACCGGGGTCGGCGCCAGCTCGCGAGCGCACCCTCGCCCATGGCGATGGACTCCTCGGCGGCCTCGATATACACGTTGGCCGTCGGCCCGTACTTGGCCAGCAGCGGCCGGAGCAGGCCTGGCCTGCCGGTCAGCGCGATCCTGACGCCAAGTTCGCGGGCGGCGGCCACTACCCCGGCGACGATCTCCTCCGGTGCATGGTCGCCGCCCATCGCGTCCACCGCGATCATGCGCGGGGGCGCGCCAGCCGGGCTGACAAGAGCCCCCGCAGCTGCCGCGGGCCCGGCGTGGTCGGCGTCGGCCGACGCGGCACTGCCGGCCGCAAGGTCTGGCGAGCCCGGGTCGGCTGAGCCGGAGCCCGGCGTGGCGGTGCCGCCGGGAGGTAGACCATGGGAGCTGTCGCGAGGTACGGCATGAGAGTCGGCGGAAGGTACGGGACGAGAGTCGGCGGCAGGT
>Ga0335074_10010375_pt1 | contig 13032 bp, 10 predicted proteins | sample Lox_Sample_23_FD_206715 | JGI IMG/M metagenome (GOLD analysis project Ga0335074, IMG submission 206715) | Soil microbial communities from Loxahatchee National Wildlife Refuge, Florida, United States - Lox_Sample_2.3 | ecosystem: Environmental > Terrestrial > Soil > Wetlands | place: USA...
CGGCGAGGGTCTTTTCGCGTTCGAGGAGGACGAGGATGGCGCTGGCGATTTCCTCTTCGTCGACGGTGACCAGCTCATCGACGTAGCGCGCGACGAGGGGGACGGTTTTTTCGCCGGCTCGGCGTACAGCGATGCCATCGGCGATGGTGGCTTCAGCGGGGACGGTGACGGGATGACCGGCTTCCTGGGCGCGGAGCATCGAGGGCAGGCGCTCGGTCTGAACGCCGATGACGCGGATGGAGGGATTGCTCTCGCGAAGCGCGCAGGCGACGCCGGCAATGAGGCCGCCGCCCCCGATGGGGACGACGACGGCTTCGAGGCCGGGAACCTGCTCGAGGAGCTCCAGGCCGATGGTTCCCTGCCCTGCAATCACTTCGTTGTCGTCGAAGGGATGGAGGAAGGTGAGGCCATCGGCCTCGCTCTGACGGACGGCCTCGGCGCAGGCTTCATCGTAATCGGCGCCGTGGAGGACGACGTCGGCGCCGTAACCGGAGGTGGCGGCAACTTTGACCAGAGGAGTGATGAGGGGCATGACGATGCGGGCGCGCAGTCCCAGACGCCCGGCGTGGTACGCGACCGCCTGAGCGTGATTGCCGGCGCTGGCGGCGATGACGCCTCGTTCGCGCTCGGCGGGAGTGAGGGTGAGGATTTTGTTGAGCGCGCCGCGCTCCTTGAAGGCGCCGGTGCGCTGCAGGTTATCGAGCTTGAGGAAGACCTGCTGGCCGGTCATTTCAGAGAGGCCGGCGGAGTAGCGCGCGGGCGACAGGTAGATGTCGGCGTGGATGCGCCGGCGGGCGGCTGCGACGGACTGGAGCGATACGGTCAATGCAATCTCCCTGGCCACAAAAAGAAAAGCCATCAGCGCGGGGCGCGATGGCTATCAGGTTCGGATTTTCCGCTGTTTAGCCGCCCGCCTCCGCTGAAATGGAGACAGTAATTCGCGCGATGGCGATCGAACCAGCGGGGCGAATTGAATGCGGGTGAACCATACGGCCAATCCTGAGGATAGATAGAGGAAAACAGAGAGCGAAGGGAATGTCAATCAAACAAAGCGTACAGGGTACAGGGTACAGGCTCAGCTGCCGCTTTTTTGGACGAAGAACTCGCCCATGGACGGAGCCGTCGCGGCGGCGCCAGGCGGTGGGGAGAGGCCGAGGGCGTCCATAACGGTGAGCAGCATGCTCTGGTGCTGGTAGAGGGTGGTCGAAGTCTGCTTGTAGCCGACTTTGACGATCGGTCCCCAGAGAACGGGTGCGACGTGGCCGCCGCCGTGGGCGGTGTCGCTGTCCACTGCTTCATCGAAGTCGACGATGAGGATGCCGTCGCCGCCGGACTTGAAGCCGGGATAAGTGGAGAGCGGATCGACAACGTTGGCCTGGAGCCAGGAGTCGGCCTGCTGCGGGGTTCCGTTGTGGGCGTCGTCATCGACGTTGGGGACGATGAAGGAATACTCAGGCAGATCGCCATTCTCGACGTCGACCGCGAACTGGGTGAAGGGCCACATAACCTGCATGGCGACCTGGGTGTTGCCCGCGATGTCGGAGTACATGGCGAAGGGATTGTGACGGATGAGGTAGAGGCCGGTATCGCCGCCGACGTAGCCGCGCGTGATGCCTTCGGCGTAGACGCGGAAGGAAATGTTGGCGGCGAGCATGCTGCGCGCGATGTTGGGCACGTTCCAGACCTGAGTGGAGCTGTCGTTGTCGGTGAGGATTTGTCCGCAGGTGAGCATGAAGTAGTTGCCGAGGGAAGGGTGCGCATTCGCGTAGTAGTTGGTTGGCAGCGCGCCTTTAGCGATGAGGTTGTTGAGATTGGGCCAGACGCTGGTGTTGCCGACGACGGTGGAATAGTCCTGGTTCTCCTCCATGACAACCACGATGTGTTTGCTGGAGGGGACGGCGGAGCCGGAGCCACCGGAGGAAGTGGTGGTAGTGCCGGAGCCAGTCATCTTTCCTCCGCCGCCGCAGGCGGTAAGCAGCGCACAGGCGAGTACTGAAATCGAGACAGCGAGTAGCCGATTGCGCACCCGGGACACTCCTTCGTGGCTATGGATGCGAGGATTGCTCCTCGGGAGGTCGGAAAATCAGGATTTCGGGAGGTGTAGTCAGTCGAGGCCGGATAATGAATTTATGCCCCTTCTGCCGGAGATTCCCGAACGCGTGGCGGCGAGCAGTCCACTGGAATGGGAGAAATTCGCCTCATTCCTCGGCGGTTACGCGCAGTCTGCGCCCGGGCGGGCGTGGATCGCCGCGCTGACGCCATCGATGGATTGCGCTTGGCTCAGGCGACAGCACGCGCTCGTGGAAGAGATGCGACTGCTGGCGGGCGCAGGCGGCGTTCCGGCGCTGAGATCGCTGATCGACCCCTCGGAGCTGCTGACCAAGGCGCGCATCGAGGGTGCGGCGCTCGAGGCCGACGAGGTTCGCGCGCTGATTGGGCTGGCTGAAGGGGTGACCGCGTGGACGGAATTGATGCGGACTCCGCCCGAGGCAGCGCAGGATCGGTTGCCGGAGCTGACGGCGCTGTCGCGCGAGCTGCTGGCGACGAGCCTGCGTCCACTGACCGAGACGCTGAACCAGAAGATTTTGCCGGACGGAACGCTTGCGGACGATGCATCGCCGGAGTTGAGGCGTGTGCGGCGGGAGATGGAGCGGCAACGGCGGGCGATTGAAGAGAGCCTGCGGTCGGCGCTGCGGCGGTTCAGCGAAGGCGGTGCGGCGCAGGAGGAGCTGATCGCGATTCGCGGCGAGCGGTTTGTGATTCCGGTGAAGGCGGAGTGGAAGCGGCGCGTGCAGGGAGTGGTGCACGGGGCGAGCTCAAGCGGACAGACCGTCTATGTGGAACCGCTGGAGACCATCGAGCTGAATAACGATCTGGTGCGGCTGCTGGAGGACGAGCAGGCGGAGATTCACCGGATTTTCGTGCAGATGACGCGGCAGATTGCTCAGTTCGCGGGCCCGCTGCTGACAGGCGCGGCGGTGCTGGCGCTGGTGGACACGCTGCTGGCGCGGGCGCGGTTTGCGGAGGAGTACGACTGCATCACGCCGAGGTTTAGTCCCACCCTATCCCTCCCAGCAACGGGCGCGGTAACGGTGGGGCACCCTAAGGAGAAAGCAGAGCCGGAGTTTCGTTTGAAGAAGGCGCGGCATCCGCTGCTGGAGCGGCGGCTGCGCGCGGAGAGAAAGGCGATTGTGCCGATCAGCCTGGAACTGGCGGGCAGCGATCGGCAGCTGGTGGTGAGCGGTCCGAACACGGGAGGCAAAACGGTCACGCTGAAGACGGCGGGGCTGCTGGCGATGATGGCACAGGCCGGGGTTCCGGTTCCCGCCGACGAGATGGCGACGCCGGTGTTCGATGCCTTTCTGGCCGATATTGGGGACGCGCAGTCGATCGAGCAGGATTTGTCGACGTTTTCGGCGCATGTGACGAACATCAACCGCATCGCGGCGCGGGCGACGGCGCAATCGCTGGTGCTGCTGGACGAGCTGGGGTCGTCGACCGATCCCGAAGAGGGCGCGGCACTGGCGGTGGCCATTGCGGGGCATTTTCTCGAAGCGGGAGCGTGGTCGATCGTGTCAACACACCTGACGTCGCTGAAGGTGTATGCGGAGAATGCGCCGGGGGCGGTGAACGCGGCGGTGGGATTTGACGACCAGACGCTGGCGCCGACGTACGAGCTGCGGCAGGGGGTGCCGGGAACGTCGGCGGGAATCAATATCGCGCAGCGGCTGGGGCTGAGCGCGGAGATGATCGCGGCGGCGCGGGAGCGGCTGAGCACGCAGACGCAGGACATTGCGCGTTTTCTGGACAGCCTGCACGAGCAGCTTGTGGCAGCGGATGCGGAGCGGCTGCGGCTGGGACGACTGGAAAAGGAATTAAACCAGGAACGCGCGCGCCTGGCGGCGGAGGGAATGAAGGAATGGCGGGCGAAGGTTCGCGATCTGGAAATGCAGCTGCAATCGCTGTTGAAGGATTTCGAATACCGGGTCCGCGAGACGGTGCGCGCCGTGGAAGATCGCGCGGCGCAGCAGAAACTTTCGAAGGAGGCGGAGCGGCGGATTGCGCGGCTGCGGCGGGAGTTCTCAGAGAGCTTTAACACGGCGGTGGTGGCGCAACATACGGGGGCCGACCGCGGGGACCAGAACGCGCAGCCGCATGTGGTACGGCACGTGGCGGCAGGAGATCAGGTGAAGCTGCGCAGTTTGGGCAAGACGGCCACGGTGCAGCGGCAGATCGACGATAAGACGTTCGAGGTCGCGGTGGGCCCGATGAAGATGCGCGTGGCGCGGGACGAGATCGCGGAAGTGATCGCGGCGCGAAGCCAGACGCCGATTGAGGCGGCGCGGCGGAGGGGGATCAGCGTTTCTGTGGCGGAGCCGGAGGTGACGAGCAGCGAGATCAACGTAATCGGCAGAACGGCGGACGAGGCGCAGGACGAAGTGGAGAAATTCCTGGACCGCGCATTCCTGGCGGGGCTGCCGCGGATCCGCGTCGTGCACGGGACAGGAATGGGCGTATTGCGGCGGACGCTGCGGGCGTGGCTGGAGCGGCATCCGCAGGTAGCAAGCGTGACCGAAGCGGCGCAGAATGAGGGCGGGGCGGGCGCGACGATCGTGGAACTGCGCGAGTAGCGGTTGCGTATCGAGAGGACGGAGACGGCTATGGTCAAACTTCTTCTGTTTTGCATTCTTTTCGTGCTGTGCTGGCCGCTGGCGCTGGCGGCGCTGGTGCTGTATCCGGTGGTGTGGTTGCTGCTGCTGCCGTTTCGGATTGTGGGCATCGCGGTCGGCGGAGCGCTGGAACTGGTGGGGGCGATCATCATGCTGCCGGCGCGGGTGATTCGGGCGATCTGAGAGCCACCGCTTTACCACAGAGGGCGCAGAGAGCACAGAGTCAGACTCGGGTGATCTTCGCTTCGCTCAGAATGGCGGGCTTTACACTGATGCCATGGCGGGACTCGTTCTGGATGGCAAGGCGTACGCGAAGGAATTGGAAGCTGAACTGATGCAGCGAGTAGCGCGGCTGATGCAGGCGCGCGGCGGCGAGCCGCCGATTCTGGCGACAATTCTGGTGGGGGACGATCCGGCGTCGGCGACGTACGTGCGGATGAAGGGGAATGCATGCCGACGGGTAGGGATGGAATCGCTGAGCGTCACGCTGCCGGGCACGACGACGACTGAGGAATTGCTGGCGGCGATCGACGAACTGAACGCGAACCCACGGGTGCTGGGGATCCTGCTGCAGCATCCGGTGCCAAAACAGATTGACGAACGGACGTGCTTCGACCGCATCGCGCTCAGGAAAGATGTCGACGGGGTGACCTGTCTCGGTTTCGGCCGCATGGCGATGGATCAACCGGCGTATGGATCGGCGACGCCGGCGGGAATCATGCGGCTGCTGCGTCGATACGGGATTGAGGTGTCGGGACGCGAGGCGGTAGTGGTGGGGCGTAGTCCGATTCTGGGACGGCCGATGGCGATGATGCTGCTGGCGGCGAACGCGACGGTGACGATCTGCCACTCGCGTACGAAGAATTTGGCCGACGTGGTGAAGCGCGGAGAGATTGTGGTGGGCGCGGTGGGCAAGCCGGAGTTCATCCGCGCGGACTGGATTCGCGACGGAGCCGTGGTGGTGGATGCGGGATATCACCCGGGCCGGGTGGGAGACGTCGAGATGGTGGGGGTGATCGAACGTTGTTCCGCGTACACGCCGGTACCGGGCGGCGTGGGACCGATGACGATCGCGACCCTCATCGCGCACACGGTGGAGGCCGCGGAGAAGTTATCTGGGGCATAACAAGAAAAATATCTGTTCATTTCATCGGAGTGTCGGGCATAATACGGGGGAACCTCCGGAACCCTTCTAACTATGCGCGTACCGCGGTACGTTATTCTGCCTGTTCTGGCCTGTATCCCCCCGGGGATGTCCATTGGTCAGCAGAGGACTCTCGATAACCTTGTCACTTATCAGCGCCTGAGCGGGCTCTTGTACACCGGAGGCACCCGGCCGTGCGCGAGATAGCCCCGGGATGCGGTGCGCCCTCCTCTAAGTTCAGTTTGTTAAGCGAAGGGAATGGAAAGATCACGGGTACGGTGCAGGAGATCCCCACGAGGCGGTGGCTGTGCGAGGCGTTCGGGGATATCCCGGCGCTCACTTGTTCTGCAGGCGACGAGGAAGAACGAAGATGACTTTCGCAGTTTCTGGCAGGAGGAGCGCAGGATGTTGACGGAGAAGAATCAGCAGGGTTACCGGCCGATCGACGTGGGACCGGTGACCATGGGATACCGGCTGGAGAATTCGCGGCCGGGCGAGCCGGTGGGGCGGGATCTGATCTATCCCAAGGGAGCATACATTCTGCACATGCTGCGCATGATGAACTGGAACTCGCGAGACGGGGACAAATGGCTGATGACCACCCTCGCAGATTTCGTTCAGACCTACCGGCAGCAGCCTGCGACGACCGAAGACTTCAAGGCGATTCTGGAAAAGCACATGACGAGGACGATGGATCTGGACGGGAATCGCCGTCTGGACTGGTTCTTCAACGAGTACGTATACGGAACGGCGCTTCCCCATTACACGTTCCACGCGGATGTAAGGCCGGACGAAACGGGGACGGAGGCGACGCTATCCATCGCTCAGAGCAATGTGGACCCCTCGTTCAAGATGCTGGTGCCGCTCTACGCGCAGTTGAAGGATGGGCGGGTGGTTCGGCTGGGCGAGATCACGCTGGTGGGCAACACCAGCTTCCGGAAACAGCTGAAGCTGGGACCGATGCCGTCGCCGATTGAGCGCCTGGCGATCAATTACTACAACGACGTGCTTTGCACCCAGGACTAAGCGCGGGCGCGCGCACTGAAAATGCCGGGATGAGGGTGCTTTCCGTACGGCATCGGGTAGCATGAGTGTACGCAGCGGCGGCCGTTGTTGCGATCTGTTATGGCGGGTTCCCGGAGCTGACGCCGGAGCGGCAAATCTCAGGGCTGCGGACGAGCAGAATCCATCCAGTCGGACGGAGAGAGCGATGCACATCCTCAGCACGGCCACGGCGTACCCGCCCCACTACTTTTCGCAGCGAGAGGTGGTCGATGCGCTGCTGGCGTACTGGGGAGGAGACGCGCGGATCGGCGCGGTACTGGAACGCCTGCACGCACGGACCGGGGTGGAGGGGAGATATTTTTCGCGGCGGCTGAACGAGTATCACGCTCTGGATACATGGGGCAAGACGAACAACGTGTGGATCGAGGTTGCGGAGGAGCTGGGCGAGCGAGCCATCGGCTGCGCGCTGCAGCAGGCGGGGCTGGAGCCGGAGCAGATCGGGGCTATTTTCTTTGTAAGCGTGACCGGGGTGGCGAGCCCCTCGATCGACGCCCGGCTGGTGAACCGGATGAAGCTCGCGCCGCATATCCGCAGAAATCCGATCTTCGGGCTGGGCTGTGTGGCAGGCGCGGCGGGGCTGGCGCGGGCGGCGGATTATGTGCGCGCGTATCCGGAACAGGTGGCCGTACTGCTGTCGGTGGAACTGTGCTCGCTGACATGGCAGCGCGACGATCTGTCGATGGCGAATCTGATCTCATCGGGGCTGTTCGGCGACGGGGCTGCCGCAGTGCTGGTGGGGGGAAGCGATGCTCCGCGGCGCGGTCCGCGAATTGTCGCCAGCCAGTGCGCGTTCTATCCGGATACGGAAGATGTGATGGGTTGGGATGTTTCGGAGCGGGGATTCCGCATCGTGCTGTCGCCGGATGTGCCGCAGGTAGTGCGGGAGAACCTGGGGCGGGACGTGGATGCGTTTCTGAGGACACAGGGGCTGACGCGCGGCGACATCGGCTCGTGGATCATGCACACGGGCGGGCCGAAAGTGCTGGAGGCGACGGCGGAAGCGCTGGAACTGCCGCGCGCGGCGCTGGAAGTCTCGTGGGAGGCGCTGCGGAGGGTAGGGAATCTCTCATCCGCATCAGTATTGGTGGTGCTGGATGAGGCGATGAAGCATCGGCGGCCGGCGCCGGGGTCGCGAAGCGTGCTGGCGGCGATGGGTCCGGGATTTTGCGCGGAGATGCTACTGCTGGAGTGGTAGCGGCTGTGGCCGGAGCTGGTTCGAGGAGCTGCTTCCGGTCCGGCTGGGCTGGGCCCCGCGGTATTTGTGCCGTGGCATGGGACTGCGCAGAGCGCCAGCGGGGGGAGAGACCTGATTCGCTGAAACGAAAACAACCTGGGGGAGCCGAGGGCCATCGAAGGAGCGGCGGCGAGTTGTCATTGAGCGGATTGCGCGTCAAACTGGTGAAAGGCGAATTTACAGACAGCGATGGCGCGAAATGTACTGCAACTCGAGCGTGAATCCTTTGGCCCGCCGATGGCCAAGTCGTTCCTGCTGCACATAGGGCTGGTGGGGACCCTGGCGCTGATGGTCTATCTGAACGGGAAGTTTCGGGGGCTGGAGTGGTCGAGCACCGGGCCACCGGGAGCGATTCAGGCGACGCTGGTAAATTCCGCGGCTGCGATTCCGCTGCCACAGAACACGCCACCGACCCCGAACGTGCTGGCAACGCAGCTGCCGAGCCCGGCGCCGGCGCCGCCGGCCAAGGCGACGATCGCGCAGCAGGAACCGGACGCGATTCCGATTCTGGCGCGGGAGCCGAAACTGCGACCCAGGGAAAAGCCGCACCCGGCTTCTCCGCAGCATGCGCAGCCGACCAACCAACCGAACCGCGCGCAGTTTGGAGAAGCGCCGGCGACGCAGCTGCCGCACTCCATGAGCAGCGCGACGGCCAGCAACACGAACCCGGTCAGCGTGAACAACGGCGATTTTGCAGCGCGTTTCCCGTGGTATGTGGACATGATCACGCGGACCGTGCAGCAGTACTGGTATACGCAGGACATCGGCGGGGGAACGGCGTACGGGAGCCAGGTATCGATCACCTTCACCATCAGCCGGGACGGGTCGGTGAGCGACATCCGGATCGTGCAGCCGAGTTCGTCACCGACGCTGAACAGTTCCGGCGTGCAGGCGGTACAGCGTGTGGGAAGTTTTCGACCGTTACCTGATCAGTACACAGGGCGGACAGTTTCGGTGGAGTACACTTTTACCTACGATCAGCCGTCGCACTGAGCTCGATGCGGCGATCGGCGTTGACGTGTTCACCCAGCATTCGCTCAGAGCCGCAGGGAATTCCGCCGGAAGAATTGAAGATTTCGGACGGGGCGACACCGCATGGAGGAGCCATGTGCGTGGAGGCACCGGCCGTAGTTCCATGGAAACGGACAAAGCATGAGCTTTTACTTGCCGACGAATAAGCCTTCCTTTCGCAACTTTCTGCTTTTTGCCTTCATCGCCATCACTTGCACCGGCCTGCGGGCGCAGGACTGGGTGCGCACGGGAACCAACCTGGGCGTGTCGAAGATCCGCATTGCGGCGGCCGATTTCAAGCCGGGAACGGCGGACGCGCAGACGATGCCGATGAAATACGTCTTCGACCAGACGCTCTACAACGATCTGCGCTACGCGGGAATCTTCGACGTGGTGTCGAAGAGCATGATCCCGAACCAGTCGCCGGGGTCGCCGCAGGAGATCAGCCTGGCGGCGTGGGCGGCGGATCCCTCGAGCGCGGCTTACGTGGCGTTTGGAACGCTGTCCGTGGGTAACGGAAGAGTTACGGTGCAGGGGTACCTGTACGACACGCATGCGTCCCAGAATGCCCAGGTGCTGGGCAAGCAGTACTCCGACGTTTCGACGGTGGAGGCGACGCGCCAGATTGCGCACCGATTCGCCGATGAGATCATCGACCGGCTGGGGGGGATTCCGGGCATAGCGGAGACGAAGATTTACTTTGTGTCGGACCGTTCGGGGCACAAAGAGATCTGGGCGATGGATTACGACGGATTCGACGAGCATCAGCTGACGCATCTGCATTCCATCGCGCTGTCGCCGCGCGTTTCCCCGGACAATTCGCGGGTGGCGTTCAGCGCCATGGGGCGGGACGGATGGTCGATCCGGATGTACTCGCTGGACCTGAACCGGATGGTGGCCTTCCCGGCATGGGGAGACACGACGCTGTCGCCGGCGTGGTCGAGCGACGGGGCAAAGCTGGCATTTTCTTCGGCACGCTCCGGCAATCCGGACATCTATGTATGCGACGCGTCGGGTGCGGGAGCGCATCGCGTCACAGCGTTCCTGGGGCCGAACGTCTCGCCGGTGTGGAATCCAAAGACCAACTCGCAGATTGCCTGGGTGAGCGGGCGCACCAAGCTGCCGCAGATCTACATCATGGATTCGGACGGGTCGAACGTGATGCGGATGACCGACGGGGGATATGCCACCTCGCCCTCGTGGTCGCCGAACGGGGAGTTCCTCACCTTTGCGTGGCAGCGGAACTACGGGCCGGGTGCGCCGGGCGCCGAGGACATTTACATCATGGACATCGCCAGCAAACGCTGGACCCAGCTTACGCACGACTCCGGCTCCAACGACTTTCCGACATGGTCGCCGGACAGCCGCCACATCGTCTTCCAGCGCGAGCAGAACGGGCAAACCGAACTGTGGATGATGCTGGCCGACGGGACCGATCAGCAACAGCTGACGCATGATGGGAACAACACCATGCCCGACTGGAGCTGGAAATGACGTTCACTCTTGCGGGCGCCGACCTGCGGGTCGCACCTGTTTTGCCCTGGTTCAAACTACTAGTACGCTCCTGAAGGAGGACAGAAAGTGCAATACGCGAACCGAAAATCCCTCGCGCTGGCTGCAGGACTTGCGGCCATGCTGACTGTGGCTGGGTGCCACAAGAAAAAGCCGGCTCCGCCGCCTCCGGCTCCGCCGGCCACCACCGCCCCGGCGCCAACCGCGTCCATCACGGCGACTCCGGACACGATCAATGCCGGCGATCAGTCGGTGCTGACGTGGCAGACCAGCAACGCGACGGATGTCTCGATCGACGGGCTCGGCGCAGTAGCAACTTCGGGCACGCAGACGGTGAAGCCGACGCAGACGACCACCTACCACCTGGTGGCGCACGGCGACGGCGGATCGGCGGATGCGACCGCGACGGTGACGGTGAACACGCCGCAGGCGACGCCGCCTCCGGCCGAGAGCAACATCGACGAAGCGACCTTCGAGCAGAACGTGAAGCCGGTCTTCTTCGATTACGACAGCTACGACATCCGCTCCGATGCGCAGGGCGTGATCCAGGCCGATGCCAACTACCTGAATCAGCATCCTGAGCTCAAGGTGGTGATCGGCGGGTACTGCGACGAGCGCGGATCGACGGAGTACAACCTGGCGCTGGGCGAGAACCGGGCCAACGCGGCGAAGCAGGCGTTGGTAACGGCGGGAATATCTCCGGACCGGCTGCGCACCGTGAGCTACGGCAAGGAGAAGCAGTTCTGCACCGAGCACAACGAAGCGTGCTGGCAGCAGAACCGCCGTGCGCAGTTCACTCTGGATCAGTAACCGGGGCCACAGGGGCCAGGGAGCGTCTCACCCTGCCGCGGGAGTCGCGGCGGGGTGAGCGCCGCTTCTACTTCCTCGCCGGGGCCCGGATATTCGCTGGCCTCGTTCTCTCCCTGTCATAATTGAAATAAGCGCTTCCGCGCTTCACCGGGGACGGATTTTATGCGAAAGACTGTAGCATCGCTGGCGGCCCTTGCACCGCTGCTTCTCTGCATCTGTGTACCGCAGGCCCACGCCGTATCGAAAGAGATCATTCAGCTGCAGACGCAGGTGCAGCAACTGCAGGACGCTCTGACTGCGCTGCAGACCAACCAGGCGCAGCAGTTTGGAATATTGCAGCATGTGGTGCAGCAGATTTCAGACAACGTGAACCAGATGAGCAGCACGCTGACGACGCTGCAGCGGCAGGTGCAGGCGCAGGACGAATCCGGCAACGGGCAGGTGACCCAGCTTTCGACGCAGATGCAGGGAATCAACGACTCGATTGATGAGCTGCGCAGCCGGATCGACAAGCTGAACACGCAGATGCAGGGGATCCAGTCGCAGCTGCAGACGATCAGCGCCGCGCAGCAGCCGGCACAGCCGGCCGGGCAGCCGGGCCAGCCGGGGACTCAGGGCGCGCAGCCCGAGGGGCAGCCGGGAGCGACGGATCAGAACGGGCAGCCGACCGCGCCCGCCACGCCGCCGCAACCGCAGGCGCCGCCAGTGAAGCAGCTCTACCAGAGCGCAATGAGCGATTACAACGCCGCGCGGTACGACCTGGCGAGCAGCGAATTCGCGAACGTGATCCAGAGCTATCCGCAGGACGATCTGGCGGGGAACGCTCAGTTCTATCTGGGAGAGATCGCGTACCGGCAGGGAAAATATTCGGACGCGATCAAGAACTACGATCTGGTGCTGCAGCAGTTCCCCGGGAACGCGAAGGCGCCGGCGGCGGAGCTGCGCAAGGGAGAGGCGGAGCTGGCGGTCAATGAGCGCGAGTCCGGTATTCGCGACCTGCGCGCGCTGATCGCGCGATATCCGCAGACGCCGGAGGCGGCACAGGCACGCAGCCGGCTGAACGGGATGGGCGTGCGCATTTATCCGAAGCCATCGGCCTATCACGAATAGGCCGCTGCGAGGCTGCGCCGCGGGGCAGGTGCGGAGAAAGTTCTTTTCCCTTGACACGGCCTGCCAGGGGAGTTAGGACGCGAAATCGCGGAGAATCTGCGGCATTTTCGCGTCGTTGACAAAGCGCAACGCGAATCGCACAATCGGATTTCAGCTTGATTCAACCTCCTCCCTGCGGGAACTCCACCCGACTCCCAACGACCGGCCCAAGCTCGCCGGGAGACCGGCGTCCTAAAGGACGGAAGGCGTGCCAAACGGCCCCCAACTTCGGGAAAGCGAATGTGATTTGAAAACCCTGCTCAAAACCGACTTCCCGAAACTCACGCTTCAGGGCCGCGGAAAAGTCCGCGACATTTATGTTCTGGGCGAGCAACTGCTGCTGGTTGCGACCGATCGCATTTCGGCATTCGATCATGTGCTGGCGACGGGGATTCCCAACAAGGGCAAGATCCTGACGCAGCTTTCGCTCTTCTGGT
>Ga0335074_10010376_pt1 | contig 13031 bp, 12 predicted proteins | sample Lox_Sample_23_FD_206715 | JGI IMG/M metagenome (GOLD analysis project Ga0335074, IMG submission 206715) | Soil microbial communities from Loxahatchee National Wildlife Refuge, Florida, United States - Lox_Sample_2.3 | ecosystem: Environmental > Terrestrial > Soil > Wetlands | place: USA...
GCTGTCATCCATTCCACGCCGGAGGGCTGGACCCCGTGCCAGTGCCGGGGCGGACGCCCAAGGGGCAGAAGTGCCCGAACAGATCTCAAGGGAGCTAGCCGGTGGGGAATCCGCTTAACCCGATCTATGACGCTGTCGCCTGGGTGCTCAAACAGATCTACGGCGGCTTGAGCCCTATTTTCGGCCAGAGCAGCGGATGGACCTGGGCGCTCTCGATCGTGATCCTCGTGATCCTCATGCGGCTGGTCATGGTCCCGCTGTTCGTCAAGCAGATGAAAACGACGCGCGCGATGAGCGCGCTCGCACCGCAGATGCAGGCGCTGCGCAAGAAGTACAAGAACGACAAGCAGACGCTGCAGCAGGAGACGATGAAGCTCTACCAGCAGGCGGGTGTCAACCCGCTGATGGGATGCCTTCCCGTTGCGCTGCAGCTGCCCATGTTCTTCGCGCTGTTCAGCGTGCTGAAGGCGATCGCCGAGTGGAAGACGGGCCAGCCAACGAAGTACGGCCTGACGCTCACGATGGTGTCCAGCGCCCAGAAGGCCAAGATCCTGGGCGCGACCATATCGGACAAGTTCCTGTTCACTGACGGCGTTCATGTCCCGCTGCAGGCCAAGGCGGTCATCCTGGTCGCGGTCCTGATCAGCATGACGACCACCTACCTGACCGTGCGGCAGAGCATGAAGCGCGGGATGATGCCGGCGACGACCCCGGACAACCCGATGGGCCAGTCGCAGAAGTACATGATGTACATCATGCCGTTCTTCGCCCTGTCCGGCCTGTACTGGCCGTTCGGGCTGGTTCTGTACTGGGTGACGACGAACTGCTGGACGCTCGGGCAGCAGTGGGTGCTGTTCCGGACCCAGCCGCAGCTGAGCGCGGCCGGGGCGGCCGGGGCGGCGGCGACTCCGGCCGTGACTCCGGTCGTGACGACCCGGCCAAAGCGCGCGGTGGCCGGCCAGCCCAAGCCAGGCTCGACGGGAAACCCGGCCGGGCGGGACGTGAAGAAGGACAGTAAGGACAGCGCAGACGGAACGGCGAAGCCCGCGGCGGATGGGGCCGTGCCCCAGTCGAATGGCGCGGCCAAGCCTGCCGTCGGCCGGCGCAGCCCGGACAGTCCCGCGTCCGCGGGCCGTAAGGCCTCCGCTCCCCGGAGCGCGTCCGCGAAGGCGACCGGGACCTCCGGCTCGGCGCGCCAGGGCGCTGCGCCGTCGGCGAACGGAAGCGGGACAGGTGGCGGTGCTGGCTCGGTGCTGCGCAGGCTGGGCAAGCGCGCCGAACCCGAACCCCAGCCGTCGGCGCCCGAGGTTAAGCTCGTCAGGCAGCAACGGCAACGGCAGTCGCGCAGTAAGCGTTCTGGTAAGCGGTAAAGGCGTGAAGTCTGCCGCATTGTCCCGGCGTGGCTGCTGTCAGGAGAGATCAACCCCGAACGTAGGAGGCCCGGGTTCGTGAGCCAAGGCGAGAGCGCGGTCACCGAGCCGCAGGTGTCCGCGGCAGACCAGCCCCAAGCAGAGCCGGCCCTGGAAGAGGCGGCCGCTAGGGATGCCGACGCGGATGAGATCTTGGACACCGAAGGGCTCCGTTCCGGCGACGAGCCCGGAGGGGCGGCCCCCGGGCTGACCGACGTCGCGGACCTGGAGCTGGAAGGCGAGATAGCCGCCGACTACATTGAGGGGCTGCTCGACGTCGCCGACCTGGACGGGGACATCGACATGGACGTCGAGGGCGACCGGGCCGTGGTCTCCGTGGTCGGCGCGACCCTCGATGAACTGGTCGGGTCCAAGGGAGAGGTTCTTGAGGCGCTTCAGGAGCTGACCCGGCTCGCGGTGCACAGGCACACCGGATTGCGGACCAGGATCATGATCGACGTCGGCGGGTACCGGATGCGCAGGCGCTCGGAGCTGGCCGAGACCGGCCGGGATGCCGCCGACGAGGTCAAGCGAACCGGCATGCCCAAGAAGCTGTGGGCGATGAACCCGTTCGAGCGCAAGATCGTGCATGACGCGGTCGCCGCCGCCGGGCTGCGGAGTGAGTCGGAGGGCGAGGAGCCGGACCGTCGGGTGGTTGTTCTTCCTGGGAACTGAATCAGTCCGGTCGCCCCGGTTGCTCGGGACGTCGCGGATACCGCTGGCACCGCCCGCGCCTGCGGAGGCCAGGGCGGTGTTCGGACCGGCGCTTGGGCTAGCCCAGCGATACGCGGGGCTGCTGGCCGGGCCGGGCACCGAGCAAGGACTGATCGGGCCGCGGGAGAGCGCCCGGCTGTGGGACAGGCACCTGATGAACTGTGCGGCCGTTGCCGAGCTGGTGCCGCGTCCGTGCTCAATGATCGACCTCGGCTCTGGCGCCGGGTTGCCCGGAGTTGTGTTCGCGATGCTGCTGCCGGATTCGGACATCGTGTTGCTCGAGCCGATGGCGCGCCGTGCGGCGTTCCTGGAGGAGTGCGTGCGGGTGCTGGGGCTCAGCAACGCGGTGGTTCGATGCGCGCGGGCCGAGCAGGTGGCCGGCCAGCTCCAGGCGGATGTGGTGACGGCGCGCGCGGTGGCCCCGATGAAACGGCTGGCGGGCCTGGCGCTGGGGCTGGTGCGGCCGGGCGGCGTTGTCCTGGCCATCAAGGGAGCCGGGGCGGCCCAGGAACTCGCCCAGGCCCGGCCGGTGCTGAGGAAGCTGGGTGCGCGAGACGTGGAACTCCTGCAAGCCGGACGCGGTAAGGTCAGTCCGCCGCCGACGGTCATCCGGCTGACTGCGGGCCTCGGCGCCCCGCAGTAGGCACGACGGGTGAAACGACATGAACCGACCTGACCCCGGGAGGAGATTTCGGTGACGGCTGGCCCTCATGGGCTGGGATGGCCGGTCCAGCCGGAGCAGGGAGGCGATCCATCCCGCGGCGAGGTTCCGCTGCAGACCGACCGGGCCGGCCGAATTGAGGGAGTTGACCGGGCCGGGCGGATCGAGCGGGACGCCACGTTTGCGGGGAAAGGCTCCGGGCAGTCAACCGCCCGCGGCGGGCCGCGCGACGCCGGCGACGCCGGGCACCCGGAGGGACTGGGCTGGCCGACTGCCTCGCCGCTGCCGGTTCGGGGCGACGTAACCGGCGATGCGGCGATGGTTTCACGGGAAACAAGGCCGGAGCGGAATGCGGGTCGGCAGGATGGTGGGATGGACATGGCCGAGCGCCACGATGCGGCGGGCCGCACCGGCCTGGAAGGAGCGCCGCCCGCGTCGCTGGGCGGCACTGCAACCGGGTGGCCGGGAGGCCCACCGGAGGTGGCCGATTTCGGAGTCGGCCAGCGGGCTGGGGACGAGAGTTCCATCGTGACTCCGACCGTCACTGACCCGGCGTCGGATACGCCCATAGCTCGCGCGGCTCGCGCGGCGCTGGCGGCCCGGGCCGGCAGCCCGGCCTGGCCGCGCCCCCGGGCTTGCCGGATCATCACGATCGCGAACCAGAAGGGCGGCGTCGGGAAGACGACGACCGCCGTCAACCTGGCCGCGAGCCTGTCGCTGCACGGCTCCCGAGTGCTGGTCATCGATCTCGATCCGCAGGGCAATGCCTCGACGGCGCTTGATGTCGACCACCACTCGGGCACGGTTTCCATCTACAACGTTCTCGTTGATGGGCAGCCGCTGGCCAGCGTCGTCCAGCCCGCCGCGAGCATCCCGCACCTGCACTGTGCCCCAGCCACCATTGACCTCGCCGGGGCGGAAATTGAGCTGGTGCCGCTGGTGGCCCGGGAATCGCGCTTGGTCAGGGCCCTGGCCGGATTCGACTCGTCCGGCCTGGATTACATCTTCATCGACTGCCCTCCCTCCCTGGGGCTGCTCACCGTGAACGCCCTCGTGGCCGCGCCGGAGGTACTGATACCGATTCAGTGCGAGTACTACGCGCTGGAAGGGCTTGAGCAGTTGCTGCGTACCGTGGACCTGGTCCGCAGTCACCTGAACCCTGGGCTGGCGGTCTCGACCATCCTGCTGACGATGTTTGATGGGCGCACCAGGCTGGCCTCACAGGTAGCCGATGAGGTCCGGGAGCACTTCGGCGAGATCGTCCTGAATTCGGTCATCCCGCGCAGCGTCCGGGTGTCCGAAGCACCCAGCTACGGTCAATCCGTGATGACCTACGATCCCGGCTCGTCCGGCGCCCAGGCCTACCTGGAGGCGGCCAGGGAGATGGCCTATCGCAACGTCCCGCGGACCTGAGCCGCGGCACCCGCTGACAACAGTTCTTGAGCGGAGGCGACCCGGCCATACCGGAGGCGTAACCGTTGCAGCGGCCAGCCGGTGACAAAGGGCCGCGGGCCGATGGCGGCCAGCCGGTGACCGCGAGTGCCAGCCGCAGGTATGGCCGGGTCGGCGGAGCGCCGACCGGAGCGCCGCCTTGACCTGATGGGGTCGGCTTCCCTGCGTATAGCTGGCAGGATGGCTGTTGGGCTCCAGGGGCCTGGCGACGGGCCGGGGGCGGCAGGGAGCGGGCTGACGTTTTGGGTGTCAGGCGCGAGCGGATAGCGAGGAGAGGCAATGCCCCAGCAGAAGCGCGGACTGGGCAAGGGGCTGGGGGCGCTCATTCCGACAGTGCCCGTGACCGCGGCCACGGACCCGATCGGTGCGGTTTCCGGAGATGGACAGCCGGGCGACCTGGGTGCCTACTTCGACGAGATACCGGTCGGCGCGATAACGCCCAATCCCCGTCAGCCACGGCAGGTCTTTGACTCCGACGCGCTTGAGGAGCTCGCGGCGTCGATCCAGGCCGTCGGCCTGCTGCAGCCGGTCGTGGTCCGCAAGGTGATGCCAGGCCACTACGAGCTGGTCATGGGCGAGCGGCGCTGGCGCGCATGTGAGCTGGCCGGCCTGCCCCAGATCCCAGCCATCGTGCGGGAAACGCCGAACGATGACATGCTCAGGGACGCGCTCATCGAGAACCTGCACCGGCAGCAGCTGAATCCGCTTGAAGAAGCGGCCGCCTACCAGCAGCTCCTGGATGACTTCTCGGCCACGCACGAGGAACTGGCCCGCAAGGTCGGCCGATCGCGGCCGCATATCTCCAACACCATCCGGCTGCTCAGCCTGCCAGCGCGCGTTCAGCAACGGGTCGCGGCGGGCGTCCTGAGCGCCGGTCACGCACGGGCCCTGCTCGGCGTGGAGGACCTGCTGGCTCAGGAGCAACTGGCCGACCGGATCGTGGCGGAAGGCCTGTCAGTGCGGAGCGTGGAGGAGATCGTCGCTGTGGGGGCTCAGGCCATGAAGACGCCCCGGCAGCATGATCCAAGGCCGAAGCCCGTGGCCCCGGCGCTGAAGGATCTGGCCGATAGGCTCTCGGATGCCTTCGAGACCCGGGTGAAGGTTGAGCTCGGCCAGCGCAAGGGGAAGATCGTGGTCGAGTTCGCGTCGCTGGACGACCTGGAGCGCATCGTCAAGACGATGACCCCGGGCTGGCCGCAGTCCCGGAGCGCCTGACTCAATGTTTCCCGTGAAACCAAGCGCCCGGCCGTCGGCCGGGCGCTGGTGACGGAGCCCCCCCGGGCTGCTGGCTGAGGCTCAGGCGGTGAGCGGACCGGCCGCGGTACGGACCGCCGCCACGAACGTATCGACGTCATTCTCGGACGTGTCGAACGCCGCCATCCACCGGACGACGTGGTTCTCGGCGTCCCAGACATGGAAGTTCCACTCGCGCTGCAGTGGCTCGATCAGATCGGGTGGCAGCACCGCGAACACGCCGTTCGACTCGACCGGGTACCGCAGGCTTACGCCGGGGATGCCGGTGACGCCATCAGCCAGCCGGCGGGCCATCGCATTGGCGTGCCGGGCGTTCTGCAGCCACAGCTCATCATCGAGCAGAGCGCCGAACTGTGCCGCCAGGTAGCGCATCTTGGAGGCCAGCTGCATCTGCTGCTTGCGCTGGAACGGGACGTCGGCCAGGAGCGACGGGTTCATCACGATCAGGGCCTCGGCACCCATGGCGCCATTCTTGGTGCCGCCAAAGCTCAGCACGTCGACGCTGGCCGCCAGGTCACGCAGCGAGCAGCCAAGAAGCGCGGCCGCGTTGGCCAGGCGGGCGCCGTCCAGGTATACGAGCAGGTCCCTGGAGTGGCAGAAGTCGCCCAGCCGCCGCAACTCCTCCACCGTGTAGCAGGTGCCGACCTCGGTGGCCTGAGTAATCGCCACCGCCCCGGCCTGCGCCCGGTGCTCGTCGCCGCGGCCGCCCAGGCGGGCCGCGACGAGTTCCGGCGTCAGCTTGCCGTCGGGGGCCGGGACGGTCAGGAGCTTGCAGCCGATGACCCGCTCCGCAGCCCCGCACTCATCCACGTTGAGATGGGCGCCCTCGGGGCAGATCACGGCCTGGTACCGGCGCAGCATGAGGCTGATGCCGAGCACGTTGGCGGCCGTTCCGTTGAAGACGAAGAACACGCCGGCGGCGCCGAACTGCTCGGCCAGCTGAGCGGTGACCCGCTCGGTCCAGGGGTCATCGCCATAGGCGGTGACGTCGCCCCGGCTTACGCTGCCGAGCGCGTCGAGGACAGCCGGATGGGCGGTTGCGTGGTTGTCGCTGCCGAAGCTCTTGCGCGGCAGCGCCTGCGGGGGTGTCATCGTGGAGGTCACTCACTGAGCGTAGCGGGCGCCTGGTGGGTACGATGTGGGGGTACGGGTCACGGGGAGCACCAGCAGGGATCGCAGCCACCCCGGTACCCGGCACCGGTCCGGTTGCCACGATCTCAGGGGTTCCACGTGTCGCGCCGCCTCGCTAGCATCACGCTGGATAACATCGGTGATCTTCCGCCGAGGTGCCGCCGCTGCGTGTTCTGGGAACTCGACCCGGTCGGCTTTGCCCGGTCTCACGAAGAGGGTGATCCGGGGCTGGAGAAGGAGTCCTGGGTCTCCTCCGTACTGCTCGAGTGGGGGAGCTGCGGGAAGATCATCTACGTTGACGGGGCTCCGGCCGGCTACGTGATGTACGCGCCGCCGCTGTACGTCCCGCGATCGGTGGCCTTCCCGACCAGCCCGGTGAGTGCCGACGCCGTCCTGCTGATGGCCGCGCACGTGCTCGGCGAGTTCGCCGGCGGCGGCCTGGGCCGCATGCTGGTGCAGGGCGTAGCCAAGGACATGACCAGGCGGGGGGTGAAGGCCGTCGAGGCCTTCGGCGACCTGAAGTGGAACGGGCCATCCTGCGTGGTCCCCGCCGACTACCTGCTGGCGGTCGGGTTCAAGACCGTCCGCCATCACGCCCGCTACCCGCGGCTGCGGCTGGAACTCAAGACCGCGCTGTCCTGGCGCGAAGACGTCGAGGTGGCCCTGGAGCGCCTGCTCGGCTCGATGACGCCGGAGCGGGCGCTCCGCCTCGCGTAGCGTCTAGATGAAATCGGCCAGCTCGCGGAGCAGCGCCGACTTCGGCCTGGCTCCGACGATCTCCTTGACCACTTCTCCGTCCTTGAACACGCTCAGCGTGGGGATGTTCAGGATCCGGTAGCGCTGTGAAGTGATCGGGTTCTTGTCGACGTTCAGCTTGACCACGTCGATCTTGTCAGCGTGCTCACTGGCGATCTCCTCGAGCACGGGCGAGACCTGACGGCACGGGCCGCACCACTCAGCCCAGTAGTCCACGACAACCGGCTTGTCGCTTTTCAGGACATCGGCCTCGAAGGTCGCGTCAGTTACATCCTTGGTTGCGCCCACGGTGCAGGGTTCCTTCCGTTACTCAGATGGGTTTCGGTGACTGCGGGATCAGGTCCCGGCCTCAGGTTTCGTGGTCGGCCAGCCATCTCTCGGCGTCCAGGGCCGCCGCACAGCCGGTCCCGGCGGCGGTGACCGCCTGCCGGTAGGTGTGGTCCACCACATCGCCGGCCGCGAACACACCGTCGATGACCGTGCGCGTGGACGGCTGCTCGACCAGCAGGTACCCCTCGGCGTCGGTGGGCAGCTGCCCGATGAACAGCTCGCTGCGTGGGTCGTGGCCGATCGCGACAAACACGCCGGTGACCGCGAGCGTGCTCTCCGCGCCGCTCTTGGTGTTGCGGAGCCGCACCCCGCTGACCCGGTCCTCGCCGAGGACCTCGACCACCTCGCTGTCCCACGCGAACTTGACCTTCGGGTTGCCGAACGCGCGGTCTTGCATGATCTTCGAAGCGCGAAGCGAGTCCCGGCGGTGGATCACGGTCACCGAGCGCGCGAAGCGGGTCAGGAAGGTGGCCTCCTCCATGGCCGAGTCGCCGCCGCCCACGACCGCGATGTCCTGGTCCCGGAAGAAGAAGCCATCGCAGGTCGCGCACCAGGACACGCCGTGCCCGGCCAGCAGGTTCTCCCCGGGTACGCCGAGTTCCCGGTAACCAGAGCCGGTTGCGATGATCACGGTCTTGGCGAGGTAGGTATCGCCGCCCACCTTGACAACCTTGGGGGTAGCGCTCAAGTCGACCTCGGTGACATCGTCGGCGACCAGCTCGGCACCGAAGCGTTCAGCCTGCTTGCGGATCGCGTCCATGAGGTCGGGACCGAGCACCCCGTCAGGGAACCCCGGGAAGTTCTCGACATCAGTGGTCTTCATCAGCGCGCCGCCCGACGTCACGGAGCCCTCGAAGAGCAGCGGGTGCAGCCGCGCCCGCGCCGCGTACAGCGCCGCCGTGTAACCGGCCGGCCCGGACCCGATGATGATCACATCACGAACATCGGTCACTTCTTGCTGCCCTTCTGTGCGACACGCAGCCGGATCAACAGTTTCGAGGGCCCGGAGATTCCCGTGCTCCCGGATCAGGGGGCGGCCATCGTAGCGTGGGTCAGCACGTCGCTGCGCGACCCTGAGCAGCCCGTGCCGACCACCCATATCTGCTCCGGGCCGACAACCGTCACGGACGTGACGATAACGGTCGCGGGCGTGCCGCGATAGCGCGCCACATCGACCAGCAGCACCAGTTCCCCCGCGTCGATCCGGTCGACGCATCCCTGCAGCAGCGACACGGGTATGGCCCCGAACGTGGTCGCCCGCTGCGCAGGCGTCGTCGCCGGGCTGCGCACACCAGCGAGCGGGCTGCTGCTCGTCGCCCCCGCGCCATACTTGGCGACCGCCGCGGCGACCTGGGTGCCGAGCCGGCCCGGGGTGAAGTTCGTGCCGGTGGTGACCGGGGTCACGCTGTCCTGGCTCCCGGAATGCTGGTACTGCAGGGCAGGGCCGGAGACTGGCCGGCCGCCAGGTCCGGGCACGCCGATCTCGTTGCCCGCAGACTGGCTGGCCGAGCGGTGCGCGGGCGCGCCGGCCGCGGTACCGCTCGGCCCGGAGCCGGTGCTCCGCGAACCGAACATCGCGTACATGCCGCCGATAACGACCAGGACGGCCGCGGCCGCCGCCAGACTGCCCAGCGCGACCCGGGAGCGCGGCAGGCCCGGCAGCCGCGGCAGCCAGCGCTGCCCGCGCGCCGGGAGGCCAGGTCCGGGCACGCCGATTCCGTTCTCGCTCCCGGCCGGGCGGGCAACCCGGCTGGCTGCCTCGGTCGCCAGCGCGGTCTGGATCCTGGCCGCGAGATGATCCGGGATCGGCGGCGATTGTGCGCCCGCGAGCAGCGTCCTGACCCCGGCCAGGTCCTCGTCCAGCGTCCGGCAGCGCTCGCATCCGGCCAGGTGCGTGCTGATCCGGGACCTCCGGCGCGGGCTCAGCTCGCCCTGCCGGAATCCGGCCATCGTCTCGGCGCTCACGTGCCGCATCACGGGTGATCACCCCCTTCCCGCGAAGGTAGGACGTCTCCGGTGGCTGATCGGTTCCCCGGCGCCTGCGGCCGGGCGTCACCTGGGCGCGGCCGGGCGTCATCCGGCCGCCGCAGATGCGCCAGCCGCGGCAGCAGCCGGGCCCGTCCCCGGGCACAGCGGCTTTTCACGGTGCCCTCGGACACCCCGAGAATGGCTGAGGCCTCGGCCACCGGGTAGCCGAGCATGTCCACCAGGACCAGCGCGGCCTGCTGATCGGGAGGCAGCGTGCGCAGCGCGGACATCACGTCGAGCGAGGTGTCGCTGTCCGACGACGGATCCGGAGCGCATTGAGCCACGGCCAGGTTGTCCAGGGTGCGCTCGTCCGTCCCGCTCGCCGCTGGCCGCACGGCTTTGCGCCGCAGCCGGTCGACGCAGGCGTTGACGACGATCCGGTGCAGCCAGGTGGTGACGGCCGAATCGCCGCGGAAGCTTCCAGCCCGGCGGAACGCCGAGATCATCGCATCCTGCAGCGCGTCCGCGGCCTCCTCCGGGTCGGACAGGGTGCGCACCGCCACGGCCCAGAGCCGGTCCCGGTGCCGCAGGAACAGCTGGCCGAACGCGTCCCGGTCACCATCGACGTGCCGGCGCATCAGCTCCGCATCGGAGGGCTGGCCGACGGGCGGCCACGGCCCGGGCAGGGCGCGCCTGGCCTGGGTTCCGCCTGCGTCGTGGTGTTCCGTAGCCGCCCCTCCCGTCGTCCCCCGGCGCCAGGATTCAGCTCGATCCTTTCACGACGACGTCGGAGATGTCCCCCTGGAACTTGTTCGGGTGGTTGGCCATCGGCGCCAGCTTGGTGAACCAGATCAGGATGTACTGCCCGGTGGCCTTGCTGCTGACCGGGAACGTGACCGTCCCGCTCACGTCGTTCTGCTGGGCCACGGTGGTCATGCCGGCGGCGATGGACTGCGCGACGGCCGGCTCGTTCTGCGGGGGTGAGGGGTTGGACGGGTTGCCGATCTTGATCTGGACGTCAGCACCGGGAGTGGATTCGAACGTGACCTGCACCGAGCTCAGCCTGACCGGCCGGCCCATGTTGAGGATCAGCCCGGAACCCTGCTGCAGGCCGCCGAAGTCCGGGTTGCCGATGTACTGATACGTCTGCCAGGCCGCCGCCGGGTTGTTGGTGATGGCCAGGTTCGCATCAGCCGGGTTGTCCTCGAACGCCTGGGCGCTGACCGGCGTGAGCACGCCCACTTTGCTGGACGTCGGCGGCGCGGTGGGATGGTGCGTGGCCGCGGCGGGCGGCGGGCTGTGACCGTGGCTCAGTGAGTGGTAGGCCACCAGGGCGAGCCCGGCGGCGACCACGATGGCCACGAGCGTGATGAGGACGGCCTTGGACCGCCCCGGGGAGGTATCCCGCATCCGGCCCCGCGCCGGCACCCCCTGAGTGTCCTGCGCCCAGTACCCGGCGTCCTCGCGCTCGTCCGGGTACTGGTACTCGTCCCGCCGCGTGGCTGGCGGGCCCTGCCGGTAGGTGTCGGTCCGCGAGCGCAGCGCCGGCGGCGGCGTCAGCTGCGGAATCGGCACCGGCGGGATGGCCGCCAGGAGGGCGCCGGAAAGCTGTCCCGGCGTGGTCATCGGGAAGCCGCCGTCCGCGCCGGCCAGCATCAGGGTCTGGCTGGTGATCTCATCGAGCGCCGCGGGCACTCCGGCCCTGACCTGCCGTGGGGTACAAGGGATCCCGTCCGCGAGGGGCGCCGGCGGCAGCGTGGGGCAGTCCGGGCCGGGCCAGTGGCCGGTCAGCGCGGCGTAGAGGAGCATGCCCAGCCTGCGGGTGTCGGCCAGCGCCGGATCCTCGGCGCTGGCCCCGGTCAGTGCCGCGTTGATGCCGAGGCCAGTGATCTTCACGCCGCCGCCCGGGGTCCAGCGCAGCGAGTCCGGGGCGAGGCACAGATGGGCCAGGCCGGCGGCGTGGGCGGCCGACATCGCCTCGGCTGCCTCGGCGATGATCCGCGCGCCACGGGCCGCGTCGAGCGGGCCGGCGGCGAGCATGTCGTCGAGAGAATCCCCGCCCGCCCATTCCGTCACGATGTACGCGTGATCCCAGTCGTCCTCGACGTCGAACACCTGTGCGAACCGCGAGTCATTGAGCCGGCTGGCCGCCCGCGCCGCGGTGACGACCTCGCGCAGGCTCGGGAAGCCGGGCGCAAAGGTGAGGACGGTGACCGCCCGGGCCAGCGTCTCATCGATGGCCTTCCATGCAGCCCAGCCCGCAGCCGCGGCGACCCGGTCCTCAAGGCGGTACCGGCCGCCGAGCCGCGTTCCCGGCTCAGACGTAAACGTACTCACATACCTGTGACGAGCGGAGCGGGTCCCGAGCCTCCCTCCTGGCCCCGTAGGTGATGAACCGAGACAAGACAATCATGCTGTACAACATGCTAGGCCGCAGACCGCCCCCCGGCAGTCCCGCGCAACCTAGCATTGCAAACCGTTACCACCAAGAGATGTCATCCAGGTGTACCGACTTCCCCGTTCGCCGTGGTCCACGCCGCTCCAGTTCATACATTCTGCCTGGTCAGCGCAGTCTTGACCGGACCGAAGCGGTCAGGTCGTTGAGTTCACTGACGCCGAAGGCCTTGGCGAACAGGACGTAGAGCAGCATTGCCCCGCTGCCGCCGAGCGCCACCGTGCACAGGGCCGCGATCCTTCCCCCCGGGATGATGGCACCGATCATGACCGACACCGCGATGGCAAAGATTGCGCCCGGGATGGCCGACGCGTGCATCCGCACCAGCCCGCGGCCGATCACGCGGCCGCCGAGGCCGCCGATGCGCCTGCTGAGTACCTGCCAGGCCACGATCGCCCCGGCCAGGTTCGAGACCCCGAACCCGGCCCCGAGGCCCGCCACCACGTGCTCTGGCGGCAGCACGGCCAGCGCGATGAGGCTGGCCGCGATGTTGATGACCATGGTCACGCCGCCGATGAGAGCCGGCGTGCGGCTGTCGTGCATCGCGTAAAAGACCCGCAGCAGCAACTGGAACAGCATGTAGGGAAGCAGGCCGAGCGAGAACACCGCGAAGATGTCGCCCAGCAGCCTGGCGCTGGCCACCGAGGTACTGCCGTACCCGAACACCCCCTCGGCCAGCGGGCCGCCCAGCACGGCCAGGATCAGCGCGGCCGGGACCACGATCACCGAGGCGAGCCGGGTGGCGGTGGAGAAGTCCGCCGAGACCAGCTGGTACCGGCGCTCGGCCGCGTGCGCGCTCATCCGCGGCAGCAGCGCGGTGATCACCGAGATGCCGACGATCGCGTACGGCAGCTGGAAGAGCGTGTAGGCGTTGCTGTAGGCGGCGAACCCGGCGCCGGGG
>Ga0335074_10010377_pt1 | contig 13031 bp, 6 predicted proteins | sample Lox_Sample_23_FD_206715 | JGI IMG/M metagenome (GOLD analysis project Ga0335074, IMG submission 206715) | Soil microbial communities from Loxahatchee National Wildlife Refuge, Florida, United States - Lox_Sample_2.3 | ecosystem: Environmental > Terrestrial > Soil > Wetlands | place: USA: Florida...
TGATTTATTTTTCACTATCTGATTTAATGCGGTCAATCATATGTGTGGGACTTGCTCTTCTGGCCTCGATATTGACGGTTCTGCTGGGTCCATGGGCGCAGAAATATTTTCAAAAGCCGGATCCCGGATCGATGGTGCTGGACGAATTTGCCGGTTACTGGATAGCGTGTTTATTCATTAGAGTTCCTTCTCAGGCATCTGGAAATATCTGGCTTTCGTGGCTAATGGCAGCCGGAATTTATATTCTTTTTCGGTTGTTTGATACTATCAAACTGCCGCCATGCCGCGCCTTGGAAAAACTTCCGCGAGGCTGGGGCATTCTTCTGGATGACATTGCAGCCGGCGTTCAGGTGAATATTGTTTTGCAAATTCTACTGCGGGTTATTTTTAAAGGGTGAGGCGATCGAACCACTGTTAGAAGTTTTTTGTATTTGATTTCAGTGATTCAGGACCTGAAACGAGGAGGGTGGACACGAACCGGAATATTATCGGGATTAACCGAGTATTTGTATGCGATAACGCATCTGGATATATTTAGAGTCTCAAGCAAAACAGGGCGGGAGCAGCACAGTAGTGAGGTTTCGAGGTTGTTCAGGTATCACGCGAAATTAAGTGCCTTTAACGTAATAGGGTTGGGACTGTCGTCGGCGGTCATAGCCGTTATCGCCATGGTTGGAGCGAGCGTATGCTACGCAGATGATGGAACAGCTTCATCGGTGGATTACGCTCAATTGGGTCAAGAGGCGCAGAACGGCGATGCGAGCGCACTGGCTAAACTTACCACGGATGCCAATGCAGGCGTGCTCGACGCGGAGTACCAACTGGGATTCTATTATTATCAGAACTTGGATTACTTTCATGCAGCGCCTTGGCTGGAAAAGGCAGGTGATCAGAAAGCCAAGCAGGGCGATATCCAAACCGCCATCGGCTATTATGACATCGCATCCTATTCGTATTCGCAAAATCAGCAAAATAACAAGGCCGCAGAATTATACGTTAAACTTGGAGACCTTAATTACGGACAAACAGGAAGCGGCGAAGATTATCTGCAAGATTACCAGGCAGCATTGAGTGCTTGGCAAAATGCAGTGCAACTTGAACCGACGTTGTTGGATGCGCAAATCAGACTGATGAACGCCAACAACGATATGGCACAACTCAATTCTTCAAACTGGCCCGGGGTGATCAATTTAGCCAATAAAGTCCTGCAGTTGGATCCAAAAAACGCCGACGCTTACCGGATTCGCGCTGGAGCGATCATCGGTTATATGACGGGATCTGCAGGCGGAAACATGCAGGAATTTGCCCAGGTCATCTCAGATTTGAAACAGGCCGTGCAGATCGATCCTGCTAACGCGGACAATACTATATTGTTGGCTCGGGCATATCTTCTTGAAGCAGGATTTGAACAATTAATCCACAACATTAACGCCGATCAAGCCATCGGTATCTGCGATCAGGCACTGCAGATCATGCAGGATTATGTAAATAAATATCCGGACAATCCGAAAGGCTGGCTGGATATGGCGTCGTTGTGTGATCAGATACCCGGCATGGAATCGAGTGCACAAGATGCGATCAACAAAGCACTGACAATATCGCCCAACGACCCGGATGCTCTCGCGGCGCAACTCAACGAATTGATTAAATACAAGTCGCTCCCCGGACAAATTGGTGAAGCCATTGAAAAATTAATTGCCGTGCAGCCCGATCATATGAACAACTATATGATCGCTGCTGAATATTACGCGGGACTTGGCGATAATGTGAGTGCCATAAAATACCTCAAAGCCGCTCTTGATCATCCCACACCAGGCGGGGGGGTAACACCATTTCAGAATGCGGGAATTCGCCAGTCGGTTTATGAATTGCTTGCGGATGTCTATATGAACGCTGCCGATTTAACTTCGGATGCCGCGACGCGCAACGACTATTTAAATAAAGCTTCAGATGCGATTTCATGGGTGCAAACGCAACAACTGGACGCCGGGTGGGTGTACGTGAACCAGGGTCGTTTATACACGTTGCACAACCAGTACGACGCGGCATTGCAACAACTCAAGGGAGCCGATTCGATACTTTCGCCGACAAACGCACAACAGGTTCATTTGTGGTTGCTGAATAAAGAAATTGAGATACAAGTCTACACCGCATTGGGCCAGAACGATCAGGCTGCCAGGGCACTGGATCAGATCGATCGGTATTTTCCCGATCAGCCAGTGGTTTTAATCAATCGTGCCAGACTTGAACTCCAGCAAAATCCGTCGGCCGCCCTGGCTGCCGTTGACGAATTTTTGAATCAGGATTCTTCAAACCAGGAGGCGCTGGGCATCAAAGCCCAGGCGCTGGCCGCTTTGGGGCAAACAACAGAACTTAACCAGGTGTTGGATTCGATACAGAATTTGACGTTGCCTCTAGCGGAATTAAAGACACGACTAGAGCTTCTTAACGGCGATAACCATGCTGCATGGCAGACAATTCAACCATGGGTGCAGCAGAATCCTGCTGATCCGCGAGTAGTGACGCCGGCATATGCGGCGTTGGCGGGTATCGGTGATCGCACGCAGGCAGCTGAGTTAATCGCCCAGGCGCTCAAAGACGCGCCCGACAATACGCAATATCTCTTGCTCAATAATGAACTTGCCAAGTCGGGCAATTCCATGCCACAGCTTTCTTTTGACTCACTGACAAGCGATGTTGTTCATATTGCTATTAATGGTGAAAATCCGGATCAAACGCAACTGGCAGCTATCAATCAGATATCCGATCCGGTGCAAAGGTCAGTTCTTCTGACTGATTTTTATCTTGATCGTGGCCAGCTCGATCAGGCAGGACAGGCCATTCAGGCGGCCGAACAGGCTGCTCCGAATAATCATGATGTGATTGAGGCTCAATTTCGTCTGGACCTGGCTGAAGAAGATTTTGACGCGGCTTCAGCGGTTATATCCAGGGCCGATGAATTGAATATTGATGGATTAAACGGCGATCTGTACCAGGCAAGATTGGATCTTGCCAGAAATGGCGCGAGCGATGCTCTGGATCTTTTAAGTCGGGATCTCCAGACGCATCCTAATGATATTGAGGCTCAGGCTTATAAAGGACAGGCTCTACTGGCGTCTGGCAAAGGCGCGCAGGGAACCTCGGAACTGGAGGCTGTTTTAAAACTACAACCCAACAATCTGGTCGCGTTGCGAACTCTTGTGAACTACTACATGCGAACGAATACGCAGGATTCCCTGGAGCAAGCCCGCGATTTGATTAATCAGGGATTGGGCTACTATCCGCTCGATTATCAATTACAACAGTTCTCGGGCGATGTTGCCGATTTACTTGACGATCCGCAGCAGCGAATTAACACAAGACTCGCAGCCTATAAGGCCAATCCGGGTGATATGCATAACGTGGAATGTTTGGCACAACTTTACAGCAGCCATTCACAATTATCAGAGGCCATTTCACTATTAAACACAGCTTTTAGAGCACATCCTGACAGTTTAGACCTGGCTCAGATGTTGGTGACACTATATTTGAAACAGAAGGATGTTGGTGACGCACAGGATGTTTTAGAACAACTTGCGGAAAATGGTAATTCACAGATCGCCTTCATGGGTCGCATTATGCTTGGAGATTTATATCTCAAGCAGGGATTGCAGTCCCAGGCTGCCCAAATGTATTTACAGGCACAGGATGCAATGCCCGCAGATAAAGCGATAGTGGAAAGCAGATTAGGCGACATGTATTTTAACGCGGGCGATTATTCCGACGCGCTAAAATTTTATGGCCCACTTTACGCAACAGATTCAAAAAATCGTGATCTGGCTATTCGATACATTCAAGCTTTGATCAAAAACAACCAGGCGGATCAGGCATTAAATATTATTGACAACAATCTGCTGGCTCAAAATCCTTCTGATGAACAGGCGATGGAATTGAAAGGAGAGGCACTGCTGGCGGAACGCAAATTGCCGGAGGCGTTGGACGTATTTAATAACACCCTGACATTGAATTCACAGGATATGCAGGCTCTTTATAACCGCGCCTCGGTATATCTGGCTTTTTCGCCGCCGGAATATCAGCAGGCTATAGGCGATCTGTTGGTGGTGGAAAACATAGATGCCAAAAATTATCCAGCGCGTCTGTTGCTGGCCCAAACTTATGAAGCTAACCGGCAATACGCCGAAGCTGTTCACGAATATCAACAGGTGATCGCACTGGATCCCGATGATCAGACAATTCGACTGCGGTTTGCTCAATTACTGTTTGATCTGGCGAGCCAATTGGCGGCGCTTTCACCGGATGACAATAGTGATCTGGCGGCTTCATTGAGGATTATTGATCCAGTTGGTCAATTTCAAAATCTGGTTCAGGATTCTCTGAATATGAAAATGAACAATCTGGAATATGCCCAATGGCTCGCCTTATATGGGCAATATGATATGGAAACGGGGAATGTAGATGAGGGAATCGCGCTTACGCGAAAAGCTTATGATGCGGCCGGAGAAACTCCGGAAGCAGCGCTGGCTTATTTGCGCGTGCTGTTAACAGCCGGCAAATATGAAGAAGCGGTGGATGTCGCCGGTAATGCGATAAAGAGTTCGCCAGATAACGCGGACTTTTATGTATTTCGTGGTCGGGCCTATTCGATGCTTCAGAGATTTCCACAAAGTCATGCCGACTTTGTACAGGCATTGACCATCAGCATGAATAATGCGAAGGAATTTTTTCAAGTGCTGGATTTATACCAGTCCGCATCTAACGATCCACAGTGGCTGACTGGTGTGTCGGATCAACTTTTGAATTTACAAAAACAATACCCTGATCAGGCAACGCTTTTTGATACTGCGCTGGCGATCGTAGCCTTTATCGAAAAGGATAATCAAGGGGCGCTCCGGTTTGCAGTGACCGCGCTGAATCAAAACCCGGTGGATATTTGTGAAACCAGTGCTTTGAGGATAGCCGCAATGGCGGCGAATAATCTGAATCAGTACGATCAATCGAAAAATTACTATCTAAAATTGCTGAAAATATCTCCGACAGATGCTTCTGCCTGCAATAATATGGCATATTTACTGGCGAGTAAATTCAGAGACCTTCAGGGAGCCCTGCGCTATGCCCAGCAGGCCAATGATCTATCGGCGCAACAGGAGGGCGTAAACGGATATTGTCACGATGCAAACAATCTGGATACCTTGGGCTGGATTTATTATCTCACTGATGATTATTCCGATGCTTACGACGCGCTGGAAATGAGTTTGAAGTACAACCCTCCTCCGGTGGCGTATTACCACCTGGGACAGGTGCTGGTGGCTCAAAATAATTTTTCTGAAGCGAAACAAGTGCTGCAAGAGGGATTAATCGCCGCCCGGCAGTCGAATGATCCGATTGCCGATCAAATTCAGGATTTACTCAATTCGGGTATGATGCAGTAACAATGCCGGCCATAACTTAAACCGAATCGTATAAAATAATCATAAACATATAACATGAGTTCGATATTTTAAGGCAGAACCTGGTCGCCATCGAACAGGCAGTTTTTGCACTGATGTTATCAGAACTAACATTACGACCGCGAAACGGATAAATTTTGTGCACTTCCGATAACTATTTCCAACTCATTATGTGATTTGGACTCACCGATAAAGCCAAAGTCGGTTTTAAACTTTTAATGAGTTTTTAGACTTTGGAGACCGTCATATGAAACGTAAAAAGGGCAAGCATAAAAAAGTACGCGGCTTTACGCTGATTGAATTGCTGGTGGTCATATCGATCATCGCATTATTGATCGCCATCTTGCTGCCAAGCCTTGCGAAGGCCAAGGAATTGGCAAATCGCACGGCATGTTCAGCGAACATTCGAAGCATTCTGCAATCCATGGCGATTTATGCGCAAAGCAATCAGGCAACATTCCCCTGCGTACCTGGACCGGCGTCGACAGCATCCTACGCTAACCAGGCGGCAAATCCCAGCGGTTATGTTAACACTCAATTACCGGGCCAGGTTTTAGGTGAATGGTATGCTTCAGCCAACAGCGCTGAATTTGGCAGCCCGTTGGGTTCTTTGTGGGTTTTGGTCCTGCAAAGCGCGATAACGCCCAAGACGTTCATTTGCCCCTCAGATCCCATCGCCAACGGGCCATCTATTGAATACGACAACAACAGCACAGGCGGCACAGCGGACGTTTATGCTCAATTTGGTGTAATGACGATTGGCGGCACGCCGAGCACAAGCGGTCAGGGTGAAAGTTATTCTGTCGCATTTCCTTGGGTTTATAGTGCCACTGCGTCGACCAGTGCTCCCGAAACAGCTTCAAATATTTGGTACAATGATGCTCGCGCAGATCAGCCGATTGTGAGCGACATGGCTCCATTGAGCAATGCCGGCACCGGAACTTTCGCTCGCTATACCACCGTATTAAATACTGCAAACACCTATGGTCCCTATATCTATAATTCAGGCAATCACAACGGTGATGGCCAGAATGTAGGTTTTGCTGACACCCATGTGGAATGGGATGCCAGCCCGTACGTAGGGGAACAGGGCGACAACATTTTCACCTATAATACTTCGACCACAGCTCCGAATGGCACCCAGACGGCAGTGACAACGACCGGAGCGTCTGTGACGCAACCCGTGTCGACGTACACGCCGCTGCTTACCCCGTTTGACACTTGCATGGTCCCGGTAAGGAACGTGCAAAGTGGTGCATGGTAAAACATAAAAATGGTGCAGGACTATTAAACGGCCCGGGTAAAACCCGGGCCGTTTTTTATTTAGATATGCTTTGGATAAAAACTTTAATTTTTATCTAAAGAATTTGCATCACAATCGCAACCATCTGTCTTTATTAGTGATTGGGCGCTCCTTTAGGGTGCGATAACTATGAATAGCAAAAAGCCTATAAGAAAAAATGCCGATAAGAAATGTGTGGATTATTGAGACGTGACAATCCGATGAATCCAACGACTTGAGAAAATCAATAGCTGGGGCGTTGCGAACGTCACTTCAGGCGTGTCTTGGACGATAAGGCCGTGACGTTAAAGAATCTAAATTAGTGGAGAAATTATGAAGTCTCAAAAGAACAAGAAACCAAAATACCGGGCGGGTTTTACTTTGATTGAACTGCTTGTGGTTATATCCATTATCGCATTATTGATTGCCATTTTGCTGCCCAGCCTCGCCAAGGCCAAGGAACTTGCGAACCGCGTAGCGTGTTCGGCAAATATCCGGAGTATTATTCAGTCCATGACCATATATGCACAAAGCAATAGCGGTGCATTTCCTGACTGTCCCGGACCAGGCAGCACTACTTATGCAAACCAGGCGACTAATCCCACCGGCTACGTGAACACTCAATTGCCGGGCACCGTTATCGAGGAATGGTATGCCTCGGCAAATAGCGCCAATTTCGGAAGTCCGCTTGGATCACTGTGGATTAATATGATTCTTGACGGCCAAGACACGCCTAAGACGTTTTTTTGTCCATCGGATCCGCTGGCTAACAAGGCATCAATTGAATATGACGGTAGCAGCACCGGCGGAGCAGCAGACTGCTATGCCCAGTTCGGCGTGATGACGCTTGGCGGCACACCAAGTACGGCGGGGCAGGGTGAAAGCTATTCTATCGCTTTCCCCTGGGCTTATAACGCCAATGCCGCAGGAACCAACCCCGAAACGGTCAGCAACATCTGGTTTAATGATACGCGCGCCGATGTGCCAGTGGTGAGTGATATGGCTCCGCAGAGCAATACCGGTACAGGAACTTTCGCCCGCTACACTACTGTGTTGAATACCGCTAATACCTATGGCGCGTATATTTATAATTCAGGAAATCACAACGGCGACGGCCAGAATGTCGGCTTTGCCGACGATCACGTGGAATGGGATACCAGTCCATACGTAGGGCAACAGGGTGACAACATCTTTACCTACAATCCTTCAACGCCCAACGGTTCGGGTACCGCAATTACAACAACCGGAACAACCGTTACACAGCCCGTGACGTCAAACACACCGGCTGTTCCTCCATTCGATGTTTGTATGGTTCCTGTGCGAAATGTGCAGTCAGGCGCCTGGTAAAATCGTAACGATAAACCAGATCAGGAAATTGCGCGGCCCGGAAAATTCCGGGCCGTTTTTTTTGTTCAGAAGATTTTGAATGCAGACCGCTCAGTTACGGTCGTAGCAGAACCATCGCAATAATGCCCGCCAAAACACAATAGACGGCAAATGGAGTAAGCTTGCGTGTCTGGAAATATTTCATCAGAAATATGGTGCTCAGATAAGCGGTAACGCCGGCCGTCAAAGCTCCAATCATGGTCAGGTGCAACATCGTTCTGGCCTCAGGTCTAAATAATTTGGGCAATTCAAGAACGGAGGCGGCAAGGATGGCCGGCGTTGCAAGCATAAACCCAAAACGACAGGCTTGTTCATAACTTAGTCCGGCAATAACCCCCGCAACAATGGTCGCACCACTACGCGATATGCCGGGAAGAAAAGCGAGCGATTGCGAGGCTCCAACCAGTATGCCGTTAATAAACGAAAGATCTTCGGCCCGTTTCTCCTGCTGTTGTGCGGCGCGTTTAACAGCCAGATTTTTCACGTAATCGCCTAGCAACATCAACAGACCATTGATTATCAAAAAACCGGCGACCATCCAATAGTATCTGGGGTCTTCAAAAAATAGACGAATCTTCTTTTCGAATAAAAAACCAATTGGAACGATGACCAGAGTGCCGGCGACCAAAAGCCAGGCGAGTTTGCTGTCATCGTCATAGACCAATTTCATCCTCTGAACACTTCCAATATAGGCCATGAATACCTGAAGCCACTGCTTCCAAAAATAAATGATCAGGGCTATGGCAGTGGCTAAATGCAGAGCGACTACAAAGGGAAGAAAATGTTGATCACTGAAGCTGAAATTCCAATGCAACAGGCCCTTAATAATAATTAAATGGCCCAGAGAACTGATAGGGAAAAGTTCTGAAAAGCCCTGAAGAAAACCCAAAAATATGGCTTGCCAAACCGTGAGCATTCATGTCTCCATAAAACGACCAAGTCGACTCATAATCGAAACGAAGATCATCGCATAAGAATGGCGCATGGCAAGGCCGGATCAAAAAAACCAGCAAAAACCTCAATTGGGGTTGGATAATGCAATCAGAATGCTGAAATTTGTCGTTGAAGTCTCTAAAATAGGAGGATAGATGTTAGAAGCCCATAAAAATACAAGCATCGTTTTTGGATTGTTGGTCGTTTTAGTAGCGGGTTGTGCTCAGCAAACTGGTTCAGCACCGCCAAATACATTAACACCAAAAGCTGATATTAGTTCATTGGTTGCCCCGTTTGGGGCCGAAGCGCAGGGTATAACCACATCGACAATGCAGGCATCGGCAGGACCAAAAAATACCGAAACGCTGGCCCAGATTCAGAAGGATTTAGGTGTTATTTCACAGCAGGAAATTGAATCGAATACAGGAACGCAACCTTCAGATAAAGCCCTGCGTGCCTTCGGCCTGGGCAGAGCGGCATGGTTATCCGGAGATGATGCTGAGGCACAAACTTTTCTGGAACAAGCGCGAGATGAAGATCCGCGGTCTCCAACAGTGCTGGAGTTATTGGCTCAGGTATATCTAGATCAAGGTAATATTGATGCCGCCATTGAGAGTTTAAACGCTGCGGAAAAAATAGCGACGTACTCGCTGCAGGCGAACTTGATGCTGGGGCAGATTGCCTATCGCAAACACGACTGGATGACGACAATACTCAATCTGCTGCGTGCCTGGAACAGTCCTGAGTTAGAGGCTGATTCACCTTACAAACCACTGATCATCTTTTACCTGGCGGTTTCATTGCAAAACGCGGGTTACCATAGGGCGGCGGCGGATTGTTTTGCTGATTGCGATGAACTTTTGTCGATTCCGCGACCGAGTTTCCGGATGAACCGGGATGTGTCGGATCTGATAAGTCACAAAAACGCGATTGAATTTTTTGCCGGAGAAAATGCCTACGCCGCAGGAGATTACGATGGGGCATTGGAGTATTACCGCCGCGCCCAGGCGGATGGATTATCGAGTATTCTGGTATTAGTGCGGATCGCCGAGCTTGAGGCGTTGGAACACAATTACAATGTTGCGGAACAGGATGCATTGGACCTCGCTTATGCGGATGGGGTTGTTCCACAGAGTAGTGCATTGATTGACTGGGTATGGGAGCAGGCTGGTCGTGAAAACTGGATCAGGGATGATTTGTCGCAAATCGGTGAGAGATCTTCCGGCGCGTTATTTGTGCTGGCAATGCTGGAAGAACAGTCCGGCGACTGGACGGACAGCTATGCCAATTTGAGCCGATATCTGCAGGATCATCCGGAAGATCGTCGCGCACTTATTCCTTTGGTTGCACTAGCCAGACAGCAGCAGCAGATTCCCGAGGCCTATTTACTTTTTGCCTGGGTTGGCGCGCAGGACAAAATTTCCACCGACGACATCACTGTTGATTTTCTTGCGATGGTGGGGGCGAATCCAGCGCCTGATTTAGTTTCACAACTTGCCGCGGCCAGAGAGTCACAGACTAATGAAACGGCGAACGGCCTGTACAAATGTTGGCAATATTACCTATTGGGAATTGCAGCAGGCGAAGCGAATCAACTTGAATCGGCTGTTCAATATCTGCGTTATGCGGTTGAAGCGGATCCGAATTTTTGGCCTGCGGCACAATTACTTGCCCGGCATTTGGTAGAACTGAATGAATTTCAGGCGGCGGAAAAAGTTGTGCAAGCTCGAATGGATGGTCCGAATAAAGCCGCTGCACTGGCGGAGCTTGTGCGCGTATATATCGCAGAAGATCGCCTCCAATTGGCGGCACAAACAGCCGAAAAAGGCATCCGGGAATATCCCGATCAGCCGGACTGTTATCTGCAGGCTGCGGATATTTATGATGTACAACAGGATCTTCAGCGGGAATCTTATGCGTTGGGGAGGCTGATCAAGCAATTTCCTGATTTGGAGGAAGGGTATCAGCGGTTATTGGTTTTTGCCGCAAACACGCAGAATCAGGAACTTCAAAATGCCCTGATTAACCGATATATCACCGAGTTTCCTGATGACAGCTTCGCAGGAATTCTTTTGGCGCGGCAAAGGGCATTACAAGGTGATTATATTGGGGCTGTGCAGATTCTTGAACGAACGATAGCGATGCATCCGGGGGATGCATCCGTCTATCTGGCCATGTCAGAATTAGAAAACGCTCAGGGTAATCAGGTTGAATCGTTGGCGATACTTGAGGATGCAGTCAAGATCGATGTTAACAGCGTGGATTTATATGTTGCACTGGCGCAGGATTTTGAAGACATGAAGCAGCCTGAGAAAGCCAAAGCGATTTTAGCCCAGGCCGCTCGCGAACACCCCGATTCCGAACAATGGCAAACGGCATACGTGGGGTTACTGGACGATTTAGGCGAAAAAAGCGATGTTGAGTCGCAGATTGCCATGTTGCGAGCACAGGAACCTGATAGTCGCTGGGTCGATCTGCTATATGAGCAATATCTTCAGGAGACTAACCAATGGGTCCAGGCGAAGCAGGTGCTCCAACATCTTTGCAACACGCCTTACCCGAACTTAACCGATTTATACGACCTGGCTCAGGTGAATCTGAACCTGGGGGACACAGATGATGAAATATCAACCTATCAGAGAATACTGAAAATATCGCCTTACGATGCGAATGCCAACAACAATCTGGGATATGAATGGACGCTGCAAGGCATTAATCTTGAAGAAGCAAAACGTATGATCAGTATAGCCGTTGAAAATTATCCCAATGAATCAGCTTATCATGACAGTTTGGGATGGGTCCGGTTTAAACTCAACGACCCGCATGGAGCGCTTGTGGAATTGCAAATGGCCGTAAGTCTGCCCGGGGGGCAGAATCCGGAAGGAATGCAACATCTGGGCGATGTACTCGATGCGCTGGGAGAAACAACCGAAGCGATTGAAAGCTGGAAGACGGGGCTGCAAATACTCGCCTCTCAAAAACAGTTGTCGCAAGACGATTTAAAAACACAGAAAAATTTACAGGAACGGCTCAAAAAGGCGGCGCCGTGGATTAAACTTGATGAACTCAAGCCTGATAATTCAATGTAAGCTTTCATCGTATCAGCTTCACAAAAAATAATTTTAAAGGATGATATGGCAGGTCATTCACACTGGAAATCGATCAAACACAAAAAGGCTGTCGTCGACGCCCGTCGCGGCAAGGTATGGAGTAAGCTTGCGCGACTCATCATTATCGCGGCTAAAAGGGGCGGCAACCCGGATGATAATCTTGCGCTAAGGTATGCCATTGAAAAGGCCCGCGCTGCGAATATGCCCAACGATACGATTGAAAAAGCTATCAAACGCGGCACGGGTGAACTGGGCGCGAATAATTATGAAAATGTTTTATATGAAGGCTATGGGCCGGGAGGAGCGGCCATACTTGTCGATGCACTGACGGATAACCGCAACCGAACCGCCGGAGAAATCCGGGTTATTTTTGATCGCAATAACGGAGCGGTGGGTACGGCTAATTCCGTCGGCTGGATGTTCAAAATGCAGGGGCTGATTGCGATTGAACGTGGCAGTATCGAGGAAGACAAACTTATCGAATTGGCGCTGGAAGCCGGCGCACTGGATGTACTGACCTCAGATGAAGGTTATATGGTCCAGACGACCGCGACTGATTTTGAAAAGGTTCGTAAAGCCCTGGCTGCGGCGAAGATACCGATTATATCCGCGGAATTAAGCATGATTCCCAGCCAGACAATTGGCGTAAGCGGTGAAACGGGCCGGCACGTTCAGGAATTGATCGAAGCGTTGGAAGAGCATGACGATGTGCAAAATGTATATTCCAATGCACAATGGGAAGATTGAGCGCAAACGGCGACTTCGAGTTTACCATTGCTCGTGAATCCACGAACTTGGATAATAAAAAGAGAGTATTTGCTGATATGTCATGCCGTGCAGGGCCATTGCTTCATCTCCCCATTGAGACATTCC